>Ga0209254_10005732_pt1 | contig 11416 bp, 11 predicted proteins | sample FrelakmetDIP11DI_FD_187148 | JGI IMG/M metagenome (GOLD analysis project Ga0209254, IMG submission 187148) | Freshwater lake sediment microbial communities from the University of Notre Dame, USA, for methane emissions studies - DIP11 DI (SPAdes)... | ecosystem: Environmental > Aquatic >... | reverse complement strand
GACGGGATTCCCGCCTTCGCGGGAATGACGGTAGCGGCGGGAATGACGCACCGCCCGCCTCACGCTACCATCGGCAGGTGGCTCATGGCCTGAGCCTGCCCAGCCGGAGACTCGCGCCATGGACCGCACCGAGCGCTTCTACCGAATCGACCAGCTCATCCGCGAATGCGACGTCGTCTCCTTCGCCACGTTGGCGGCGGAACTCGGGGTCTCCCGCGCCACGCTCAAGCGCGACCTCGAGTACATGCGCAGCCGCTTCAACGCGCCCATCGAGTACGACCGCGACAACAACGGCTACCGCTTCTCGAAGAAGGGCCGCGCCGGCCCGCGCTACGAGCTGCCGGGCCTGTGGTTCAACGCCTCGGAGGTGCACGCGCTCCTCACGATGCAGGAGCTGCTCGGCAACCTCGATCCGGGCCTGCTCGCGAAGCACGTCGAACCGCTTCGCCTTCGCCTGAACGCCATCCTCGAGGAAGGCGACGCCTCGGCGAGGGAAGTCACGCGGCGCATCCGCATCGTCCGCATGGCCGCGCGCGGCATGAAGCCGGAATTCTTCGAGCAGGCCGCGAGCGCCACCCTGAAGCGCCAGCGCCTCGCCATCACCTTCTGGAGCCGCAGCAAGGACGAGACGACGGAGCGCGCGGTCTCCCCGCAACGCCTCGTCTTCTATCGCGGCAACTGGTACCTCGATGCGTGGTGCCACCTCCGCAACGACATCCGCAGCTTTTCGCTGGACGGCATCCGCGAGGCGAAGACGCTCGCCGAAGCCGCGAAGACGGTGCCGGAGAAGGACCTCAACGAGTTCCTCGCCTCCAGCTATGGCATCTTCGCGGGCCGACCCAAGGCGTGGGCGAAGCTGCACTTCTCGAAGACGGCGGCACGGTGGGTATCATACGAGAACTGGCATTCGCAGCAGCGCGCGCGGCACGAGAGCGACGGCTCGTACCTCCTCGAGGTGCCCTACGGCGACGACACCGAGCTGGTGATGGACATCCTCAAGTTCGGGCCGGACTGCAAGGTGCTGGAGCCGCCGGAGCTGGCGAAAAAGGTGGCGGAGCGGGCGCGGGAGACGGTGGAGCGGTACGGCTGAGCCGCTCTCAGCCCTTCCGTGCCAACCTTCCTGCGGGATCCTTCACGAGGCGAAGCTCGAGACGGCAACCCACCGCGCTGGCGTACTTGCGGAGCGTGCCAAGGGAAGGCTGATGCTTGCCGGACCCGGACTCCAGCCTCGCAATGGCGGATTGGGTCGTGCCGATCCTCTCCGCGAGTTGTGACTGGGAAAGTCCCGCTTCGGCTCTTGCCTTCAGGAACTGGTCCAGGAAGGCGAACTCCTCCGCGAGCCTGTCGAATTCCGCCTTCACATCGGGGCGCCTGAGCGCCTTGACCTTGAGGGCCTTATGGCTGAGCACGGGAGATCTCCTTCATCCTGTTCATGGCCAATTTTAACTCTCGTAGCATGGTTTTATAGCATTCTTGCTATGCCCCTGGATCGGAGCGACATCTGGGAGAACGCCTTCCCGCGCGATTTCGCTGACCTGCCGCCGGGTGGCTCATGCCCTGAGCCTTGCGCCACGAATACTGCGCTCTCCAGCCCATATACCGGGCCGCACCCGGAGCCCGCCATGGATCTCGCCGTATCGCCCTTCCTGCGCCCCCCCGAGTCGGCCGAATGGACACCCGTCGGGCTGAAGGAACCGCCCACCCGGTGGCTGCGCGGCCGGCTGGACGAGGTTGCGGCAGCGCTGCCCGACTTCGAGCGCGGCCCCTTCGCCATGGCGCCGGAAACCGAGGGCCCCTGGCACGCGAACGAACTCTTCGACCTCATCAGCACGCGGGGCGACGATTCATGGGCGCGGCGCCCGGTGTCGGTCGTCGGCAAGGGCTACCGGCTCATCGGCCATCGACAGGCGGTCGCCCGCATCGGCGAAGTGCTGCGCGAGGTCGGCTTCGACGCCGAAGCGCTCGACACCCACGCCACCCTGGAGCACTACGGCGCCCGGCTCGCGCTCGAGGTGCACCTCGGCTCGCGCTGGATGGTCGATCCGGGCGACGGCCACCCGCTCATGCTGCAGCTGCGGTGCCTCAACTCCGTGGACGCGAGCGCGTCGCTACGGATCCTCTTCACCTGGTACCGGCTCGTTTGCACCAACGGCCTGGTCGTCGGCTTCTCGCAGGAGGCCGGGCGCGTCGCGCACCGCAAGCCGCTCGGCGCGACCGACCTGCAGCGGGAGATCGCCAACGGCCTCGAGCTCGCGCGCACCGACCGCGCGGCGATGCGCCGCTGGGTCGCGGCGCCCATCGAGCGCGAGTCGCTCGCGCCTTTCGCCGACGGCCCGCTTCGCGATGCGTGGGGTGCACGCGATGCGGCCCGGTTCCTGCACATCGCGTGCACCGGCCACGACGCGGAATTCGAGGACCGCTTCGAGGCCGGCAAGCCCAGCGAGAAACGCATGGTCGCCACCGTCGCCGTACCCGGAAGCCCCCCGGAGGCGCACACCGAATGGGATGCGGCGCAGGCACTCTCCTGGGTGGCACGGGAGCGGCGCGATCCCGCCCGCCACATCGAGAGGCTACTCGAGATTTCCGGGTTGGTCGGCCAGCTCTGCGCGGAATGAAAGTGCCGTCGGGAACTATTCATCAATTCGCCGCATAGTCGATATAGCACTTCTTCAGTTCCGCAAATATCACCCGGCCGGTAACTTGGTCGAATCCGCCCCGCCCCGGGGCCTCGACAGGAGACCCTCATGAACCCGGCATCCGAACCCGACATACGCACCGGGACGCGCCCGGCGCGCCCCCACCCCCCGTTTCGCCCCCGATAGGAGCCTCGACATGCTCGGCGCACTGGTCGGCGACATCGTCGGCTCGCTCTACGAATTCGACAATCACCGCTCGAAGGACTTCCCGTTCTTCGGCGACGGCGCGGACTTCACGGACGACTCGGTGCTCACCGTGGCCGTGGCCGACGCCCTGATCAACGGCCACCCGCCCCAGAAGGCGATCTACCAGTGGTCCCTGCGCTACCCGAACCGCTGCTACGGCAATGCGTTCAGCCAGTGGCTGCAGGCCGGGGAACTCGCGCCCTACAACAGCTGGGGCAACGGCGCGGCCATGCGCGTAAGCCCGGCGGCGCTCCTCGCGAGCACGCTCGACGAGGCGCTCGCGAACGCGCGGCGCGTGACGGAAGTGACGCACGACCATCCCGAGGGCATCAAGGGCGCGCTCGCCACCGCGCACGCCATCTTCCTGGCCCGCTGCAACGCGGGGGCGGGCGCGATCCGGCGCGAGATCGAGCTGCACTACGGCTACGACCTCGATCGTAGCGTCGACCTCATCCGGCCTGGCTACCGGTTCAACGAAAGCTGCCAGCAGACCGTGCCCGAGGCGATCGTGTGCGCCCTGGAGGCCCGCGACTTCGAGGATGCGATCCGCAATGCCATCTCGATCGGCGGCGATTCGGACACGCTCGCGGCCATCGCCGGGCCTATCGCGGAGGCGCGCTTCGGCATCCCGGACGACATCGCTCGCGCGGCGCTGGAGCGCGTGTCGGCGGAAATGCGCGCCACGGTGCACGCGCTCTATGCCCGCAGCGAATACGTGAGCCCCATCCGCAGCCTGCGGCCGATGCTCCCGGGCAGCACGCTTCGCCGGCGCTACGACGAATTGGGGCCCCTCGAGGCGCTGCGTGACGAGCCAACCTGCCTGTCGCGCCTCGCCACCTGGGAGGACTTCCTCCTGCACGGGCGCAACGCATCGTCATCCTTGCACGCCCAGGCAGCCCGAGGGCAGTGGGACCCCGGATTCGACGAGGACTATCCGGAGCTGGTAGCGCTGGTGATGGAGGCGTGGCCGGACCCGGACGACTTCACCCTCAATTGACCGCGGGAGACGCCCCGACGTACCGCGCCATGGTAGTGGCCACGTCGGGGATGTTCTTGAGGGTCAGGTTGGCCATGGTTACGAGTTGGAACCGTTTTGGAACCTGGCAAGTCTAGCGCCGATTTCTTCCCCTCTGAACGCCCATCCCGCCGCGCGGCTGACAGGCCCGGCCCGCGCTAAAGACCGAACCACCTCGCAAGCGCCTCGGATTCTCCTGCCGCCACCTCCCGGAATCCCTTGAAGCCGCCCGGCGCGAGCGCGGCCTCGCCCTCGGGCGTCTGCGACATGCTCACCATCCAGTCGCCCACGCGCTTCATGAGCGCCGCGTCGCTGCCGGGCTTCGCCACCAGTGCGTACACCGGCAGGCGCTCGGTGCTGTGCAGGATGCGCCCGCCCTGCCGCTCCCACGCGCGCGCGATGCTCTCCACGCGCGTCATGCCCACGTCGCCGAAGCCGTTCTCCAGCATGAAGGGAATCGCGTCCTGGTACTTCGTCACCTTCAGGTCGAACTCGCCACTGCCCACGCCGTTGGCGCGCAGCACCGCGCGGCCGACTTCCGTGGCGTAGGACCTGGCGCCGGCGGTCCAGATCGTCTTGCCCTTGCAGCCGGCCACGGTGGCCGGGCCGTTTTTCGCGGCCATGAAGTGGACGCGGTCGTCCTTGAGGTCGCGCGAAAGGGCGAGCAGCGTGTAGCCCTCCTTCGTCACCGCCGCGAGCGCGGCGTTGGTGTGGATGATGAGCAGGTCGATGCGCTTTTCGCGCACGGCTTTCGGTACCTCCGGGCTCCTCACCGGCTCGATCACGATGGGAACGCGAAGCGCCCTCGACGCCCCCTGCACGAGCGGCGCGAACTTCTCCGACTGCGCCTTGATGGTGTCCCGCGTCGTGACGCCGGCGTTGACGCCGAGCGTGATCGGATCGGGCGCGGCCTGGGCGGCGCAGGCGATGGCCAGGGCGGCAGCGAGACCGGAGAGGGTGAGTCGGCGATTCATGGTGGCAATCTCCTGCGAGCGTCCGGGGCGATCCGGGGTCCTCCCGTGTCCCGACGCTGCGTCCCCAGTCTCCCGCCCTGAGACGCCCCGGATTTGACTCAAGACAAGGGCGCGCGCATTCGCCCCGTTACGAGCGCAGCCGTGCAGCCCGACGTGCCGAACATCGTGATCCCCCTCGTCGACCGCCCTACCGAGAAGCCCTGAGTCTCGGGCCGATGGATCGAGGGGCCCGCTTCGGAAGGCCCCTGCTCAATTGCCGATCCGCGCCCGCCCCAGCCGCTTGGCCTCGTAGAGCCAGTTGTCCGCGGCCTTGATGAGGGCCTCGGGCGTCGAACCCTGCTCCGGGAAGCCCGCGACACCTGCGGAGAACGTGATGCCGGCGCGCTCGATGTCGCCCAGCTTCACGGTCGTCGTCCGAAGCTTCTCGAGCAGGCCCTGCATGCGCCTCACGGCATCGTCCGCCGTGGAGTTCGGGAAGACGAGGCAGAACTCCTCGCCGCCGTAGCGGCAGACGACGTCGCCCGCGCGCGTGCCCTCGCCGAAGATCCGTGCCACGACCTTGAGCACTTCATCGCCGAAAAGATGGCCGCAGGCGTCGTTCACGCGCTTGAAGTCGTCCAGGTCCGCCATGGCGACGGCGAGCGGCTGCCCCGTGCGCGAGAAGAGCGAGGTCAGGTTGCCCAGCACCGTGTCGAGATAGCGGCGGTTGTACAGTCCCGTGAGCGGATCGTGCAGCGCCTCCTCGCGCGCGCGGTCACGCTCGTCGCGAAGGCGATTGAGCTCGTAGCGGATCTGCACCGCGTAGTAGCGTGCCTTGGTGCCCAGGCCCAGGCGCGTCTCGTAGGCGTCGTGGAAGGCCTTGTGCAGCGCGTACGCCTCCCGGAAGCGGCCCGCGCGCGCATTGAGGTGCGCCAGGAAGTCGAGCACGAGCCCCTGCAACAGGAGCGGCGTGCGCTCCTCGAAGCCTTCGCGCGCCTTGCCGAGCCGCTCGCGGGCGTCCTGCTCGCGGCCGGTTTTCTCGAACCCGAGCGCCCGAAGGTAATGCGCCCACACCGCGCAGGGGCCGCCGTGCTTCGCGGCCTCGCGGTCCGCCAGGGTGAGCGCCGCCTCGGCCTCGTCGAGCACGCCGCCCTGCAGGAAGACGTGCGCGGCCGTCGTGTAGACGTTGCCCTCCGGCGAGGAGAGGTGCGGCGACTCGGCGTCCTGCATGATGCGGCGCGCCAGGGGCAGGGCCTCCTCGACCCGGCCCATGTGCGCGAGGCAATCGGCCCGGTTGGCGACGACGCCCACGAGCAGGCGCGGGTGCTGCAACTCCGTGCACAGGGCGAGGGCCTCCTCGAGCAGCGAGTCGGCCTCCGCGTAGTCGCCCACCGCCACGAGCTCGGCGCCGAGGTTGGACAGGACCGTCGCCATCTGCGGGCGCGCGTTGATCGTGCGCAGCTGCCCCAGCGCCTCGAAGAGGTACCCGAGGGATTGCGCCGAGTCGCCCAGCGCCGCGAGGCATCCGGCCATCCCGTTGAGAATGTAGAACCGGTCGAGCGTGGACAGGCTGCCGTCGTCCGCCTCCAGGTTCGTGCGGAACATGGCGAGCGCGCCCTGGGCATCGCCTTCCATCATGCGGGCGCGCGCCAGGCCGTTGCGGGTGAGGAGGGTGCCGCGAAGGTCGCCCAGCCGGTCGAAATCGGCCTGCGCCGCTTCCAGCGAGCGGCGAGCCTCGTCGGCGCCCACGTAGCGCAACTCGAAGTAGCCGATGGTCAGGTGGGCCCAGGCGCGCACGAGGGCATCGCCGGCGGCCTCCGCGGCTGCGAGCGCCTCGCGGGCCCAGGCGTGGGAGTCGCGCGGCGCCGCGTACTGGGCTTCCCAGGCGCGATCGACGAGGGCCCGGTGCGGGGTCGGAGAGTCCATCCATGGATTCTAGACGGCTCGAGGCCCGGGGCAAGCCCGCCGGGAGCCCTTGGGGGAAAGGGCGAAGGAAACTTGCAGACTTTTCGATGATCGCCGGGCGCAATGCTCCGCCGCGCCGCCGACGTTGCCTGCGTAGCCTGCGGGACATGGGAGGACGTCTCCCGCGCACCGGAAGAACGAGAAAGACCATGAACGACCTTCGCACCGAGACCCTCGACGCCATCGAAGTGCGCGCCTCGCGCCGGCTCGGGCTGATCAGCCTGGGCCTGGTGACCGGCAGCCTCCTCATCGCGATGGCCATGGCGGTCTGGGTCCGGGGCGGGGACGAGGCGAACACGAACTCGGCCGACTGCCAGCGCTCCGAGCGCTCGGTGGCGGCCGCGAAGACCTCGCAGCACGCGAAGACGGACACGCTGCTGCTGTGCTCCTCCGGGACGAACCTGGTCCGGAGGCTCTTCTAGGCCCTCCGAATCACCGTCAAGCCTCGTGCACGGTCGCGTCGGGCCCGGGCGCCCGCGTCTGGCCGTCGATCCCCTTAAGGGGCCCCTCGCCGGGTGACTTGGCGCCCTAGCCTTCGAAGATCCGCGCGATGTCAGGCGCGGTGAAGCGGTATTCCTGGTTGCAGATCTCGTCGCGCACGGCCACCACGCCGTGCTCGGCGAGCGTGGCCTCCACCTCGGCGCGCCCCAGGCCCTTCAGCATGGCGACCACCTTCTCCTCGCTGCGGCCACAACCGTCGGTGACGGCCTGCGGCTCGTAGAGGCGGATGTCGTCTTCCGGGAAGAAGTGCGCGAGGAGCGGGCCCGTGTCCATCGCGCCCAGCAGCGACGGATCGGCCGTCGCCGCGAGGTGCTGGACGCGCGCCCAGCCGCTCGGGTCGCGCTCATCGGCTTTGGGCAGCTTCTGCAGGATGAGGGCCCCCACCTCGCGATCGGTCGCGTGCACCCACAGATGCGTGGGCACTTGCTCGCTCACGTCGAAGTAGCGCTCGAAGCACTCCGCGAGCGTCGCGCCTTCCAGCGGCACGATGGACTGGAACTGCCGGGCCGTCATGGCGTTCTCGAGCGTGAGGGCGAGGCGGCCGTCGGCGAAGAGCTGCGGAAGGGCCGCGTGGTGAACCGCATCGTAGCCCTCTCCCAGCCGCACCATCGCGCGCAGGGCCAGCTCGCGGGAGCAGTCCGCCACCGCCATCTGCACGGGCCCGTGGCCCATCACCTGCAGGACGGCCCGTCCGGGGTGCTTGAGGCCCGCCCCGACGAGCACGCCGACGGCCGCGAATTCGGCCAGCAGCGGGCGGATGGCCTCCGGATAGTCGCGCCGAGCGAGTATCGCCCGCCACAGGGGCCCCAGGCGGACCACCTGGCCACGGATGTCGAGCTTCTCGAGGAGGAAACGCTGCGTGAGGTCGGCAGCGGCGGGCGAAACCATGCCGGGGATGATACCCCCGGGCTCTCCTCCCGTTGAGGAAGGTCAAGCGCCGGGGCGATGCTGGGGGTACGGTAACAGGCTGATGTCCCGAGAAAAACGAGAAGGTGGCGCCATGTCCACGCATCCGCATCCGCACTCGCATCCCCAATACCCCGAGCCCCAGTCCCTGCTGCCGAATTTCGTCTCCGGCAACGCGGACCGCCTGCTCCACGCACAGCTGGGCAAGCTCACCGGCGGGATCTCCCCGGCCTCGCTCGCGAGCGCCTGGATGGACTGGGCCACGCACCTGGCGATGTCGCCCTCCAAGCAGGCGGAGATCGTGGAAATGGGCGTCCGGCAGTGGGAGCGCCTCGCCCACTTCCTGAGCCATGTGCAGGACGAGAAGTGCGAGCGCTGCATCGAGCCCCTGCCGCAGGACCCGCGCTTCCGCGACCCGGGGTGGCAGCAGTGGCCCTTCAACGTGATCTCGCAGACGTTCCTGCTGGGCCAGCAATGGATGTCGATCTCCACGCGCGGCGTGCGCGGCGTCACCCGGCACCACGAGCAGGTGATGGACTACACGACGCGCCAGTGGATGGACCTCTTCTCGCCCTCGAACTTCATCGGCACCAACCCCGAAGTGCTCGCCGCGGTGAAGGATTCGGGCGGCATGAACCTGCTCGCCGGCGTGGCCAACATGCGCGAGGACCTGGAGCGCACGCTCTCCGGAAGCCCGCCGCAGGGCGCGGAGGCCTACGAGGTGGGCCGGGACCTCGCGCTCAGCCCCGGCAAGGTGGTGCTGCGCAACGACCTCATCGAGCTGATCCAGTACTCGCCCTCGACCGCGCGCGTGAACGCGGAGCCCATCCTGATGGTGCCGGCCTGGATCATGAAGTACTACATCCTCGACCTGTCGCCGCAGAACTCCCTCATCAAGTTCCTGGTCGACCAGGGGCACACGGTCTTCTCGATCTCGTGGAAGAACCCGGGCCCGGCGGACCGCGACCTCTCGATGGACGACTACCTGCGCCAAGGCGTGATGGCGGCGGTGGACGCGGTCTCGAAGATCGTGCCGAAGCACAAGATCCACGCGATGGGCTACTGCCTGGGCGGCACGCTGCTCGCGATCGCCACGGCCCTCATGGCGCGCGAGGGCGACCGGCGCCTCGCCACGATGACGCTCATCGCCGCGCAGACGGATTTCTCCGAGCCCGGCGAGCTCGCGCTCTACATCGACGACAGCCAGCTCACCTTCCTCGAGGACCAGATGTGGGAGAAGGGCTACCTCGACTCCTCGCAGATGTCGGGCGCGTTCCAGCTGCTTCGCAGCGTGGACCTCGTGTGGTCGAGCATCGTACGCCACTACCTGAAGGGCGAGCCGACCAAGCTCAACGAGCTGATGGCGTGGAACGCGGACGGCACGCGCATGCCGTACCGGATGCACACGGATTACCTGAGGAGCCTCTTCCTCAACAACGAGCTCGCCATGGGCCGCTTCAAGGTGTGGAACCGGCCCATCGCCATCCAGGACATCGACATCCCGATCTTCTGCGTGGGCACGGTGACGGACCACGTGGCGCCATGGCGCTCGGTGTACAAGATCCACCTGCTCACCCATGCGGAAATCACCTTCGCGCTCACCACTGGCGGTCACAACGTGGGCGTGGTGAACCCGCCCTCGCCGGAATCGAAGCGCCGCTACAAGCTGCGCACGCGCGCGAAGGGCGGCGACTACCTCGACCCGGATGCCTTCGAGAGGGAAGCGAAGGAGTATCCCGGCTCGTGGTGGACGGCCTGGAATCGCTGGTTGGCGGAGCGATCCACCGGCAAGGCGGCGGCGCCGAAGATGGGCGCCGAGGGCTACCGGCCCCTGGGTGATGCGCCCGGCGAGTACGTCCTGCAGCGGTAAGAGGCAGGGGACGCTACCATGGGCGTTTTCCCGTCCCGGCCCTCGACCATGACCACCCCGATCATCCTCCTGCCCATGGACGGCTCGCCGTCCGCCCTGCGCGCCGCGAAGTTCTGCGCCGACGTCGCGAAGGCTTTCAAGGCCACGGTGCTGCTCCTCAACGTGCAACCCGAGGTCGAGGACTGGCAGACCCACGGCCTGGGCGAGGACGCCGCGATCGCTCACCTGAACGACCGCGCCCGCAGCGCCCTCGACGAGGCCGGCCGCGTGCTCTCCGCCGGGGACGTGTCCTATGCCACGGTCGTCGAGTTCGGTGACACGGCCGAGGTGGTCGCGCGCGTCGCGGCGGATCGGGGCTGCTCCCACGTCGTCATGGGCACGCGCGGCCAGAGCGGCGTGAAGGGCCTGCTGATGGGGTCGGTCGGGACCAAGGTGCTTCACCTGGTCACCATCCCCGTGACCTTCGTCCACTAGGACGGAAGGGAACCGCCCGCCCTCAGCAGACGAGGTGCGGGAGCACTTCGCCGGCGGCGCCGGCGATCACGATCGTCGCGCGGCGGGTGAGGGGCGTCGGGGTCGGGTTCACCTCGATCACCTTCGCGCCCTCATCCAGGGCCAGGAAGGGGAGCGACGCGGCGGGCTCCACCACCGTCGAGGTTCCGACGCACAGGAACACCTCGCACGAGCGCGCGGCCGCCACGGCCTGCACCAGCGCCTCCCCGGGCAGCGACTCGCCGAACCACACCACGTCGGGACGCAACAGCGATCCGCAGTGGGGGCACTTCGGGACGCCGTCGGTCTCCGGCCAGCGCTTCACCGCGTGGCCGTTGTCCAAGCACTTCACCCGGCGGATGTTGCCGTGCAGCTCCACCAGGCGCCGCGTGCCCGCCAGCTCGTGCAGGCCGTCGACGTTCTGCGTGATGAGGGTGAAGTCGACGTCGCGCTCGCGGCAGGCGTTCTCGATCTCCACGAGCGCGAGATGGCCCGGGTTCGGCTGCGCCTCGGCCACCTTCGCGCGGCGCCACGCGTACCAGTCCCACACGAGCTTCGGGTTGGCCTCGAAGGCCTCCGGGGTCGCGAGTTCCTCAGGGCGGAAGTTCTCCCACAGGCCCGTGAGCGCGTCGCGGAAGGTGGGGATTCCCGATTCGGCCGAGATGCCCGCTCCGGTGAGCACCGTAACGGCGGTGGCGTTGTCGAGGAGGGCGCGGGCGCGCTTCAGGTCGTCCTGCATGGCGACTCGATTATGGGCCCAGCGTTTCTTGATCGGGTTCAGGAAAAGGTCAATGGGGCAGTGGCGGCTCGAACTCCGGGCAAGCCGTAGCCC
>Ga0209254_10005731_pt1 | contig 11416 bp, 13 predicted proteins | sample FrelakmetDIP11DI_FD_187148 | JGI IMG/M metagenome (GOLD analysis project Ga0209254, IMG submission 187148) | Freshwater lake sediment microbial communities from the University of Notre Dame, USA, for methane emissions studies - DIP11 DI (SPAdes)... | ecosystem: Environmental > Aquatic >... | reverse complement strand
GTCGGGGTCTTCGGGGTCGGCGCCTTCGGCTTCTTCAGCCAGTAGCGCGGCGTGCTTCTCCTCGAAGGCGTCGGAGATGTACTTCAGAAACAGCAGGCCCAGGCAGACATGCTTGTACTCGGCGGCGTCCATGCTGCCGCGCAATGCGTCGGCCATCTGCCAGAGCTGGGCTTCGTAGCCGACGGTGGCGGAGGTCGTGTCCGACTTGCCCGTGCTGTTCTTGCGCTTCGCCAAGGGCTACCTCATTCGCGTCTTGTCTCTGGGTGGTTGTAGGGGGCGTCTAACTATTGGATGTGTCTCGTCGCTCACGGCGTGGCTCCTTGCACCCTCGATGGGACCAAGGGGCTGCTCGCTCAGGTTTCTTCACAACCCCCTAGGCCGCCCGGGCGGCGGCGGGGCTGGGCGAGAGCACGGCGGGTTGGCCGTTCCAGGGGGCCACCCGCAGCAGCAGGAGCATTCCGGGGATGGCCAGGGCGAAGCAGAGCCAGAAGAAGGTGGTCCAGCCCATCAGCTCTACCAACCAGCCGGCGGAGGCGTTGATGAAGGTGCGGGGCACGGCCATCAGGCTGGTGAAGAGTGCGAGCTGAGTGGCCGTGTAGGCGGGGTGGGTGGTGTAAGCCATGAAGGCGACGAAGGCGGTGGTGCCGAGCCCAGCGCCGATCGCCTCACCGGCGATCACCAGGGCCAGGGCCGCCAGGCGGGTGCCGTCGGAGGGTGCCGCGCCCAGCCAGGCCAGCCAGACGAAGCCCAGGATGGTCACCATCTGGACCACCCCGAACAGCCAGAGGGCCCGGTTGATCCCGAGCTTCACCATCCAGATGCCCCCCAGGATGCCGCCGATCACCATGGGCCAGAGGCCCGCGTTCTTGGCGATGACGCCGATCTCGGTCTTGCTGAATCCCATGTCGAGATAGAAGGGGGTGGCAAGCGCCGTGCACAGGGAGTCCCCGAGCTTGTAGGCGAAGATGAAGGCCAGCACCGTCAGGGCCGAGGCCACCCCGTGGCGGCCGAAGAACTCCCGGAAGGGCTCCACCACCGCCGCCCTCAGGGTGCGCGGGCGGCCTGTGGCAGAGGCGGGTTCCCTGGACAGGACCGTCATCCCAACGCCGGGCAGCATGAAGAGTGCCGTGATCAGGAAGACCTGGGCCCAGGGCAGGTGATCGGCGAGGATCAGAGACAGGGAGCCCGGCACCAGTCCGGCGATCCGGTAGGCGTTCACATGGATGGCGTTGCCGAGGCCCAGCTCGTGGTCCGGCAGGATCTCCCGGCGGAAGGCGTCCAATGCCGTGTCCTGGGTGGCGGAGAAGACGGCGATCACCGCCGTCAGGCCGACCACCAGGGGCAGGTTCTCCACCGGCGACAACTGACCCAGCCAGGCGATCCCGGCGAGCAGGCCGAGCTGGGTCACCAGCATCCAGCTGCGCCGCCGCCCGAGCCAGGGCAGGATGCCGTAGCGGTCGAGCAGTGGGGCCCACAGGAACTTCCAGGTAAAGGGGAACTGGATCAGGGCAAAGGCCCCGATGGTCTTGAGCGACAGCCCCTCGGTCTTGAGCCAGGCCGGGACCAGGTTGAGCAGCAGGTAGAGGGGCAGGCCGGAGGCGAAACCGGTGAAGATGCAGATCAGCATCCGGCGGTTCAGCAGGGCAGCGAACCAGGCAGGTCGGGCGTAGGCGGGCACTGGAGCGACCGGTGGGTGGGCCAGGGACCATTATCCCAGAGATGGGCCACCAGTACGCGCAAGGTGCTCTAAGATTGCAACCCTAATCTTGGGTCCATCATCGACCCGCCGCCATCACCCCATCGGCAGGCCGCTTCGCGCCGTGGCGCCTCATTCCATCAGATCGGCGTGGATCCCCCGCGCCGCCAAGGCCTCCCGGCGGGCCGACAGGTAGCGCTGGAAGCTCGGCTGGTGGACATAGGCCCCGGTGGCCACGTAGTCCAGCGCGCCATGGATGTGGAAGGACTTGAAATACCCTTCGGTGCGGAAGACCTCGCGACCGGCCGCGTCGAAGAAGACCAGGCTCGGGGTGTACTCGATCCCGATCTCGGTCGCCCAGTCGCGGGCGGGGATCTCCCGACCATCCGGGGTCTGTATCGGCTCCTTGGAGTAGGCATCGACGATGGCCGCGTCGAAGGCGCTGAGTGAATAGGCGACGGCCTCCCGGCGCAGGATGGTCTCGTGGAGCTCGTCGCAGTCCTTGCAGACGGCCTGCTCGAACATGACCACCAGGGGACGCTGGGAGATGTCGCGGTTATCCGCCAGGCGCAGCGGTCTGGGCAGGAATCCTCCCTCCTCGTGCAGCTTTCCCTTGGCCTGGGCGGGTGCCCGCGCGGCGAGGAATTGCGTATAGGTCTCCCCCATCTGCTCCCGGCGCTCCGCCACATAGGCCAGGGCTGCCCCCAGGTTGTGGGGGGGAAAGTACCCGTTGATCCGGAGGATGACCTTGCCCGCTTCGTCCATGAGCAACAGGGTCGGCGTGAACTGGACCTTCAGGTCGGCGGCGAATTGCTTCTCGCTGGTCGGCTCTCCCGAAAAGCCCTGCACCTCCCGGTCGCCCCAAATGTTGATGGCGATCCAGTCGAAGTGCTCCCGGGCCAGGCCGCCGATGGTCTTGTCCCCGAGGCCTTCCTGAAGCAGCTTGGCGCAGTAAGGGCAGCCGTCCTGATAAAAGTAGAGGATCAGGCGCCGGTCCGCGGCGGTGGCATCGGCCAGGTCCTCCCGGATATCGAGGAAGGATTGCTTGAACCATTCTGGCTTCTCCTGGTAGCCCGGGTTCTGCATGCCTGGAGCCAGCTCCGCGGGCCCCGTCGTTGCGCCCTGGGCGAGGAAGGCGAAGGCGAGCAAAGCCAGTGCAAGGATGGTCCTCTGCATGGCGCATCTCCTGTGGTGGTCGGCGTCCGGCCTCCCGGGCGCTCGTGCGTCATTCTTGGAGTCGCCCGGCAGTGCGCTGTTCCCTCAGGACGCGAACACGCCGCTGGCGGCAGCTGTTTTTCTACCCGAAACAGAGCGGTGGGAAAAGCATGGACCGACCGCTGGGCCCCCCAGGTCGGCGGCCCCCGTGCGGTTGCGGACGGGCGTCTCGGGGGCGGCGGTCCGCCAAAGTCCCGGATCCACGAAGCGATCCATCGGGTCGCTATTGGGAAGGGCGACGCCGAAAGGGGATGACGCGCCGCTCGATGGGGGTTGATTGGGGGGCTAGCCTGCGCTGGGCTATCTGCAGCAGGGCGGCACGGGTCTCCCCCAGGAGTCGCCGCTGGGTCTCCTTGAGTCCGGGATAGTAGTAGACGATGTCATAGGACACGGGATCCGAAAGGGAACCTCGGGGCTCTTCAGCCGGTTGCCAGGCGATCCGGATCAGGCGTCCGCCCACCCCGTCCTGATGGGCGTAGCCCCCATAGGCATCCACGAATACCACCTCTTCCCGGTCGATTACAGCCTGGTACTGCATGGAGCGGATGGGCAGGAAGACGCAGCGTCCCCCGTCACGGGTCAGCAGGAGCTGCAGGCCGTTGTGGATGTCCGCCGGCAGGGAACTGGGCTCCCGGGCGAACGGTTGGTCGGGGCGGAAGAAGGTCTCGCGGATTCGATAGCTGGACATGCCGGCTGAGATCCGGGGGTCGCTCAGGACTCGTCAGACAGGTCCGGGTCCCACCCTGCCGCACGGGCCCGCTCCACCGCCTCCCCGTAGATGCGGGCGTGGCGCTCTGCGAGCTCGGGGGGCAAGCGTGAGACCAGGTGGCCGTAGGGACTCCAGGCGGCATGGACCTTGTCGTAGAGGTCCTCGATGCCTTGGACGGTCCAGCCCTCGCAGGTCTCTTCCTCCGCGATCAGCCCAAACACCCAGGCGTCCCGGATGATGTTGGCGGTCGGTGTCATGCCGCCCCCGGGCTCGTTATGGATACCGTAGTAGATCTTCTGCTTCATTGGGTCGGGTCTCCGGTCGCTCTCCGGGAGACTGTAGCGCTTCGGTGCCGGCTGCGTCACCCTGTGTCTCCGCTCTCCCGACGGCTCCAATCATGATCTGGGGCAATCGCGGGCGATCAGGGATGATCTGCGTCAGTGCGGATCCAGGCCCGGTTTGATCCAGCGCAGTATCTGGGCTCGCCGCGCTTCTTCATGGCCCGCGTTGCCCCGGCACGGGTCTATACTGCCCGGTTTCCAAACGGAAACCGGGCTGCTCCATGACCTACCAAACCGACGATCTGCGGATCCGTGCCATCACGGAGGTGCGCTCGCCCAAATCACTCCACGAGGAGTTCCTCATCTCCGAGCGCGCTGCCACCACCGTCTTCCAGGCCCGCCGCGAGATCCAGCGCATCCTCCAGGGTGAGGACGACCGGCTGCTGGTGGTGGTGGGTCCTTGCTCGGTGCACGATCCCTCGGCCGCCCTGGAGTACGCCGGTCGATTGCTGCCCCTGCGAAACGAGCTCAAGCGGGATCTGATGATCGTGATGCGGGTCTATTTCGAGAAGCCCCGCACCACCGTGGGGTGGAAGGGTCTGATCAACGATCCCAATCTGGATGGCAGCTTCGAGATCAACAAGGGTCTCTCCCTGGCCCGTAAGCTGCTGCTCGATCTGGCCGAGATGGGCGTGCCCGCCGGTACCGAGTTCCTGGACCTCATCAGCCCCCAGTACATCGCCGACCTGGTTAGCTGGGGGGCCATCGGCGCCCGGACCACCGAGAGCCAGGGCCACCGGGAGCTCGCCTCCGGCCTGTCCTGCCCGGTCGGTTTCAAGAACGCCACCGACGGGGACGTGAAGGTGGCCATCGACGCCATCCACGCCGCCGCCCGTCCCCACGTCTTCATGTCCCTCACCAAGGAGGGGCACTCGGCCATCTTTTCCACCGCCGGTAACCAGGACACCCACATCATTTTGCGGGGTGGGCATAGGCCGAACTATGACACCGAGAGTGTCAACATTGCCGCCGAGCAGATCGAGGAGTCTGGTCTGACACCGAAGATCATGATCGACCTGAGCCATGCCAACAGCCGAAAGAAGCCTGAGAAGCAGATCCAGGTCTGTCGAGACGTGGCAGGTCAGATCGCCCGGGGGGACCGGCGGATCGTCGGCGTGATGATCGAGAGCCATCTGGTGGCGGGGCGCCAGAATCTGGATGTCCCCACAGGCCTGGTCTACGGCCAGAGCATCACAGACGCCTGCGTGGGCTGGACCGACACCGAGCCCATGCTGCGGGAGCTGGCCGAGGCCTCGGCCAGCCGTCGGGAGCTTTAGCCTCGGGGCTGGCGGGCGCCCAAGGAGGGGCTAAGCTCAGGGGCAAGTCCCAGCGGATTGGAGACCCGCCCATGGGTTTGCCCCGCCTCGTTCTTGTCCTGACCATCACCCTGCCCGTTCAGGCAGGGCCCTTCAAGTGTGTCCAGCCGGATGGTGGTGTCATCTACCAGCAAGGCCCCTGCGGCGGATCGGACCAGGGTGGTGAGGTGGTGGTCGATACCCGCTCACCCGGAGGAGCCGACTCGGCCGGGAAGGCCAGGGACCTGTCGGTTGAGGGCCAGCTCAAGGCCCTCGAGGCGGCCCGAGCCAAGGAGCGCAAGGCGAGGGTGGCCGCCTCGACGGGGGCCGAGGAGCGGGGGCCTGCGGAGACCTACGATCGCGCCAAGTGCGCCAAGCACAAGGCCCAGACCGCCCGTTGGCGGGAGGAGGTCCGCGGCGGTTACCGAACCCGGGACGAGAAGGCGCACGACCTGAGCATGCTGGAGCATCACCAGGCCATGGTTGAGCGTTATTGCGCGCCCCAATGACCGCCGCACCGGGCGGTCGGGCCAACGGCTTGCTTTCAAGCGAATGGGACATCAACTTCTGATCTGCGCAAAGCCCAAGGTCGGAGATCTCATGACCCGCCTCGTCGTCAATGTCGTTGCCTTCCAGCTCGGTTGGCTTGCCTGTGTTCTCGGTGGGGCCCATGGGCTTCCCTGGCTCGGCGTGGTCGTTGTGGGGCTGGTGGCGGCGTTGCACCTTTCCTGGGCTCGCTCGCCGGGCCGCGAGGCGCTGCTGCTCCTCACCGTCGGCTGTATCGGCGCCCTCTGGGACGGGCTCCTGGTCCGGCTTGGGTTCCTGCAGTTTCCCTCCGGCATGTTCCTGCCCTTTCTGGCGCCCGTCTGGATCATCGCCCTCTGGGTCGGGTTTGCGACCACCCTCAACCTGTCTCTTGGCTGGCTGCAGGGCCGCTGGTACTGGGCGCTGCTGTTCGGCGCCCTGGGGGGGCCCTTGGCCTACTGGGCCGGCATGAAGCTAGGTGGCGTGCACTTCCCGGACCCTGTGGCGGGGCTTGCGGTGCTCGCGGGAGGCTGGTCCTTCCTCATGCCCTTCGTCTCCTGGCTCGCGCTCAAGCTCGGCGGCGAGTCAACGCCCGGCGGTGCAACCATAGCCCCCGCAGGTGCAGGAGCCCAATGAGGGAGGAGGGGTTCGGCCGCTCATCACGGGGGCGACGCAGGTCAGAGCTGTTCCAGGTAACGGGCCCCACCGAGCCGGCGGGCCTGGTCAGCGATCCAATCGGCACGCCTTCGCAGCTGCGGCGAGGGCCTGTCCAATCGATAGGCGCTGGGCGCTGGCAGCACCCCGGCCAGCAGGGAGGCCTCTTCCAGACTCAGCTCGGCGAGGGGGCGGTCGAAGTAGCGCTCGCTTGCCGCCCCCACACCGTAGGTGCTGGGACTCAACTGCACGATGTTCAGATAGACCTCCAGGATCCGCTCCTTTGGCCATAGGAGCTCGATCCAAGCGGTCAGCCAGGCCTCCAGGCCCTTGCGAAGCCATGAGCGCTCCGGCCACAGAAAGAGGTTCTTCGCGGTCTGCTGGGTGATGGTGCTGGCCCCGCGGAGTGTCCCGCCCCGCCGGTAATGGCCCCATGCCTTGCGGATCTCCACCGGGTCGAACCCGTGATGCAATGGAAAGCGCTGGTCCTCGGCGGCGATGGCGGCGAGTCGGACGCTCATGGGTATCTCCTCCCAGGGGACCCAGTGGTGGTGGTAGTGGGGAGGGGGACGGCCCAGCCCAGCGGCCACCCGGGCATGACGCAGCATGAAGGCGGACGCCGGCGGATCCACCCAGCGCAGGATCTCCACGGTTGCCACGGACGTCAGGGCGAGGGCGATCACAAGGCCAACCAAGAGACGCCAGCCCAAGAGCAGCCCCCGACGCAGGGCCCCGCGGGGAGTCGCCCCAGGCTGAGAACCTTGCTCGCCGTTGGCCCCGGCCAGCTCGCCTGTCGGGCTGGCGGGCGAATCGTCGAGAATCGGGGAATCGCTGGTGTTCATCGGGTGTCAGGGCGGCGCTGGTGCCCCCGCCAGGATCTGCCCGCCAGTATCTGATCGACCCGCTACCCGCTCAAAAAACGCGCGGGCGTCCTCGACGACCCGATCGCGCTCGATCAGGCCCCACTCCAGCAAGGCGTCCAGGTCGCTGCCGAACTGTCTCCAGGCAAGGGAGACGGACAGGCCCTGGGGGCTGTCACAGGGCCCCATAAAGGCGGCGGAACCGAGCGTATCCCTCGCGTCATCCGTCTGCAGGTGGCGCCGCAGAGGGCGCTCGATTACGCGGGAGCCCAGGGGGGGCGTTCCGGGATCCCGCACGTTCTTGGATGAGGGGGCGTTCGGCATCGTACCGGGCTGCTTCGGCGACTCAGCCCGCAGTTTACCAGCGGTTGTCGCCAGCCGGAGTCGCAGCGGCGACGTCCCTGAGGTCGGTAGCCGGACTAGAGTCCGGGTCCCCCATCGCCGGGTGGGCCCTGGCGCTTCAGGAAGTCCGCAAGCTCCCGGTCGAGCTCAAGCACATGGCCCAGGAACCAGTCCTTCAGGGAGTCCAGTAGGTTCACGTCGAGCCACTGGCTGCCGGAGTCGCGAAGTGCCCGCGTCAACACGCTGAGCTCGGCGAGCAGCTGGTCGTGCTCGCTCTTGTGATCCGGGAGGCCGGGATAGCCATCGGTGCGCATCACCTCCTCCTCCCGCTCGAAGTGATCGCGCGTGTGTCGGGCCAGCTCCGCCAAGGCATCCAGCAAGGGCGGCGCGTCGGGCCTCCGAACGGGGTAGGGGGGCAGGCCGGTTCTGGAGCCGTAGTCCCGGGCCAGGCGATTGAGCATGGCGGCGAGGGTCCGGTGGTCCTCGTCCATGAATCCCACCTCCAATGTCCAGGTATCGCGCCACTCCAGGTAGGGCGCACGGGGCGCCGAGGACAGGGGGCGCTCCGGCCTCGGATGGCCCGTCGCCTCCAGCCCAAAGCCCAGTGCCGACCACTCGCCCTTGTGACCCCTAGGGGTGGCACTCATAGGACCTCCAGGGCCCGAACCACCGCCTCCAAGCTGGGATCCTCGCTCAGGGCCCCCTCCCAGCACCGATACACCTTGGCCTGGTCGCCCTCCCCGAGGGTCAGGGCTGCCACGAACCCCGAGGCCCCCGCGGGCGCGGGGTGCTCCCTCGCATCGCCGAGTTGTCCGAGCAAGTGAGAGAGATCGGCCCGCTGGTTGCTGCTCAAGGTGCCGCGGCGAGGCTCATGGCTGGTGTAGTCGCCGCTGTTGATTTCGAAGTCCCCGCTGGCGGCGACCTCGATCTCCAACATGTAGTCGTCCTCGCCGACGACACGGTAGCTCAGGGGCAGGTACGGCATTCGGTTCTAATCCCCCCAGGATGGATCCAGCGGATTGGGTCGAGGCACCTCTCCACCCAATTCCCCAAAAGTTTAGTCCTTATTGCGTGGGGTTGCCGATGACGGCTTCGGTCAGACCTGGGAGTCGTTCCAGTTGCGGAAGGCGAGCACCCAGGACGGGATCCCGGGGTTGTGGCGGCCGCGAGCCATCAGGGTCTCGCCGATCTCGATCAGACGCTCGCGCAGATCCCCCACGATCCCTCGCCAGTCGGACTCGGGCAGTCCCGGGTTGTCACCCAGGGTCTCGGCCGCCAGGGATCCAGCACCGCCCCACCAGGCGTTGCTGTCGATGGCGCGCCAGAAGGCGACCGCGTCCTGGTCGGCCAGCGCCAGCGCGGCGCGGACCTCCGCGGCCCGCGGGTGGCTGATGGAGCCGAGCGCCTCCTGAAGCCCATGCAGGGCCCGTCGCAGCGCTGGAGTCGGCGCGTCGCTGCCCCGGGGCCAACCCTCGGCCCTAGGACCTCGGTCCTTGGCCCTTTTCGTGGTCCTCACTGCCTTCCCGCCCGCTTGCGCTCGTGCTCCTTCAGGAAACGCTTGCGGATGCGGATGGCGCTGGGGGTGATCTCCACCAGCTCGTCGTGCTCGATGAATTCCAGGGCCTGCTCCAGGGTGAAGCGGATGGGCGGGGTGAGCAGGATGTTCTCGTCCGAGCCGGCGGCGCGGATGTTGGTGAGCTGCTTGGCCTTGAGCGGGTTGACCACCAGGTCGTTGTCCCGGGAGTGGATGCCCACCACCTGACCCTCGTAGACCTCGTCCCCGGGCGACACCAGCATCCGGCCGCGCTCCTGGAGGTTGAACAGGGCATAGGCCAGGACCTTGCCCTGACTGTTGGAGATCATGGCCCCGTTGCGGCGGGGCGCGATGCCCCCGGGGTTGGCGGGTCCATAGTGGTCGAATACGTGGTACTTGAGTCCGGTGCCGGAGGTCAGCGACATGAACTCGGTCTGGAACCCGATGAGGCCCCGGGAGGGGATCTCGTAGTCCAGGCGCACCCGACCCTTGCCGTCCGGGACCATGTCCTTGAGCTCACCCCGGCGCTCCCCCAGGGCCTGCATGATGGCACCCTGGCAGCTGTCGTCCAGGTCCACCGTGAGCTGCTCATAGGGCTCACAGATCTGCCCGTCGATTTCCCGGAAGATCACCTCGGGGCGCGAGACCGCGAGCTCGTAGCCTTCCCGGCGCATGGTCTCCAGCAGCACCGAGAGGTGCAGCTCGCCGCGCCCCGAGACCCGGAACTTCTCCGGATCCGTCCCCTCCTCCACCCGCAGGGCCACGTTGTGGATCAGCTCCCGCTCCAGGCGCTCCTTGAGCTGGCGGGAGGTCAGGTACTTGCCCTCGCGCCCGGCGAAGGGGGAGGTGTTGACCTGGAAGGTCATGGCCACCGTGGGCTCGTCCACCGCCAGGGGCGGCATGGCCTCCACGTGCTCTGGGTCGCACAGGGTGTCGGAGACGTTAGGGGCATCAAGCCCCGTTAGGGCGACGATGTCGCCGGCGGTGGCGAGCGGGACCTCGTAGCGGTTGAGCCCGAGATAGCCGTAGACCAGACCCACCTTGGCCTTCTGGCGGGCGCCGTCGGACTTGACCACCACCACCTGCTGGTTGGGCCGCACGCTCCCGTGACGGATGCGCCCCAAGGCAATGGCGCCCACGAAGCTCGAGTAGTCCAGGGTCGAGATCTGCATCTGGAAGGGGGAGTCCGGGTCCACCTCGGGGGCCGGGCAATGCTGGACGATGGCCTCGAAGAGCGGGGTCATGTCCCCCTCCCGCACGTCATCCGTGAGGCCGGCGTAGCCGTTGATGGCGGAGGCATAGACGATCGGGAAATCCAGCTGCTCGTCGGTGGCACCCAGCCGGTCAAACAGCTCGAAGACCTGGTCGATCACCCAGTCCGGGCGGGCGCTCGGCTTGTCGATCTTGTTCACCACCACGATGGGGCGCAGCCCGTGCTGGAAGGCCTTGCTGGTGACGAAGCGGGTCTGGGGCATAGGCCCCTCCTGGGCGTCCACCAGGAGCAGCACCGAGTCCACCATGGAGAGCACGCGCTCCACCTCGCCCCCGAAGTCTGCGTGGCCCGGGGTGTCCACGATGTTGATGCGATAGTCCCGCCCGTTCAGCTTCAGGCGCAGGGCGGTGTTCTTGGCCAGGATGGTGATGCCGCGCTCCCGTTCCTGGTCGTTGGAGTCCATCACCCGCTCCACGGGTCCGAACCGCTCCCCGAGGGTCCCAGACTGCTCGAGCAGCTTGTCCACCAGGGTGGTCTTGCCATGGTCTACATGGGCGATGATGGCGATGTTGCGTAGATTCTCGATCACGGTCGAGTTGCTCCAGGAAAGGCTGCCACCCTATGACGGGTCCCGTGCCCGCTGGGGATAAACCGCGGGGCGCAGAGTATATGCCGCGGCGGGATCGCACGCCCTTTGAGAGGCTTCTCGGAGGGGCAAAAGCCGCTGATCCGCGCTCAAAATGGACATGACTTTATAAATAACAATATCTTAAGAATTTTTCCTTTGTCTTGATATGGAAACTTCACGGCAATACAGTCTCGGTCAAAAGGATTCTCTGGACGCTAACAGTCTCTGTGGATAACTATGTGGGCAAACCCCGGGGAGAGCACGCCCGGGATGCGCCGTTGCTGCCTTGGCTTCAGATTGGTCGGTTCTTGATCGCCAAAGGAAATACCCTGTTCAGTCAATAGGATAGGTTCTTGTGGGGCCCCATCCGATGGGGGGTCCGGTTCTCAGTACGTGCCTGCGAG
>Ga0209254_10005730_pt1 | contig 11417 bp, 19 predicted proteins | sample FrelakmetDIP11DI_FD_187148 | JGI IMG/M metagenome (GOLD analysis project Ga0209254, IMG submission 187148) | Freshwater lake sediment microbial communities from the University of Notre Dame, USA, for methane emissions studies - DIP11 DI (SPAdes)... | ecosystem: Environmental > Aquatic >... | reverse complement strand
TCTGCCACCTTGCTTCCTCTGAAGACCGATCGCCTCCCTGAGTTGCTCTTCTGTTATCACATTCGATGTTACCAGTAACTGTCCTAATTTTGTCGCCATTATTTAACCATATATAAAATTTTACTCTCTGTCAACTTATCCTAGGTTAGAAGCAGTCATAAAACACAACAATCTATTCTATTATAAAATTTTATTCTTCCGGAAATCAAAATTTGTATTTATACTGTATATTCTGTATCATAATTTTAGATATGATAAATACACAAAGAAATCTTCCGTCTGCCGATGATATTGAACGCGCTGAGAGATTGAGAACTGTTCTTCAATACCTGCACGAGATCAACGAAACAACTCCTGTTATCGTAGAAGGCAAGAAAGACGCATCAGCTTTAAGGAGTCTTGGTCTCATTGGGGATATCATTACACTCCATAACGGCAGAAACCTCTACGATTTTTGCGATGATATTGCCCAGAGATTCCACAGGGTTGTCCTGCTTCTTGACTGGGACAGAAAGGGCGAAGACCTGAACAGAATCCTGTCCGGTCACCTCAGGGGGCATTGGGAGGAGTTTTCTTCTTTCAGGGAGCTTTTCAAAATACTCTGCCAGAAAGAGATAAAAGATATCGAAGGCATCCCGGCTCTCCTCAGAAGACTTGAGGGAGATATGATCCCTTTTAAGAACGATGAAATCCCTTGGCAGTAAAGGCGAAGATCTCTCAGTCACATTCCTTAAGAAAAAAGGCTACAAAATCATTTCAAAAAACTATAAAAACTATATCGGCGAGGTTGATATTATTGCACAAGACGGCGAAACAGTAGTTTTTATTGAAGTGAAGACAAGGGCAAATGATTCCTTTGGATATCCTTTTGAGTCTGTACACAAAAAGAAAAGACAAAAATTAAAAAACTTAGCACTGCTGTATCTGAAAAAACAGGGAGAAGAACTCCCGGTAAGATTTGATGTCCTCAGCATCACCTGCACAGAAAACGGCAACATGGAAATTGATCATATTCAGGACGCCTTTGAGGTCTGACGGCTCAATTCTACAAACACTTCTTTGAACTTATCTTCCTCTCCCACTTCCACGCAGTCCGAATGATATATCCCAGGTCATCATGTTCCGGAGTCCACCCGAGTTCTTTTCTTATCTTTGTTGAATCTGCAACAAGTACAGGCGGATCGCCTGGTCGTCTGTCCGTATATCTGACAGGAAAATCAATTCCCGTAACCTCTTTTACTTTATCAACCACTTCCTTAACAGAATAACCATGTCCATATCCGCAGTTGAATACCTTGCTCCTGCCGCCTGATGCAAGATATTCAAGGGCAAGCATATGGGAATTAGAAAGGTCATCGACATGGATATAATCTCTTATACAGGTACCATCGTCGGTAGGATAGTCTGTACCAAATATATCAAGATGACTTTTCTTGCCAAGAGCTGTCCTTAAAGACACGGTTATAAGGTGCGTAGCATCTTCTCTGGCCTGTCCGATCCTTCCAAGGGGGTCTGCCCCTGCTACGTTGAAATATCTGAGAGATATATAATTGAAATCATGCGATGCTGCAACGTCATCCAACATATGTTCAACCATTACTTTTGATGAACCATAGGGATTTATCGGCAGTAAAGGCATATCCTCTGTTACCGGGACCCTTTGCGGAATTCCATAGACAGCTGCTGTTGAGGAGAAAATGAACCTTTTTACTTTATGCTCTATGCATGTCTCAACAAGATTCAGGGCGTTTACAAAATTATTTTTATAGTATCTTAAAGGCTCTTTTACAGACTCATCGACTACAATCAATGCAGCCATGTGTATGACGGCTTCAGGTCTTTCGTCCTCAAATATTGAATTAAGAAACTTCTTGTCAGCAAGATCACCCTTTATAAGTTTTCCGTAAAGCACTGCCCATTCATGACCATAGGAGAGATTGTCATAGACAACAATATCATGCGCCTTTTCACCAAGTGCCCTCACTATATGACTTCCGATGTATCCTGCCCCGCCTGTAACAAGAATCTTCATGGTTTATTGTCTGCTCAATATCATAATCATACGTGTTTAAAAACGAGATTGCTTCACTGCTTTCACACAGTTAGTATAGATTAGCACGTCTACAAACAAAAATGAGAAGCAGCAGGTTTCACCTTCTCACTTCTCATTTAGCAATGTTTATATATTTAGCTGGACTTCTCTGTCTTTTTTTCTTTTGTCTCTTTTGATTTTTTTATGTCTTCATAATCAATAAATTCAAGTACAGCCATTGGTGCAGAATCATTAACTCTGTTCCGGGTCTGTATGATTCTCAGATACCCGCCATTTCTTCCTGAAAATCTCGGGGCTATTTCACTGAAAAGCCTTGATATGACTGCTCTGTTAGGAATATACGAAAAGGCAATTCGTTTTGCGTGCAAGTCACCCTTAATGCCAAGGGTTATAATTTTTTCTGCGATCTTCCTAACCTCTTTCGCCTTAGCAACTGTTGTCTCTATTCTCTCGTGTTCCAGGAGAGATCCCACCAGTCCTTTTAAAAGCGCCTTCCTCTGGTTCGCAGTTCTGCCGAATAATCTTCCATCAACTCTGTGTCGCATTTTGCTGAATACCTCCACTTTGTAAAACAGCTTCCTTATGAAGGGCGTCAAGGTCAACTCTCATCCCGAGACGAAGCCCCATGGTATGTAAAATCTCTTTTATCTCATTCAAGGATTTACGTCCGAAGTTTTTTGTCCTCAGCATCTCCTGTTCGCTCTTCTGTACAAGGTCGGCAATAGTCTTGATGCTTGCATTTTTCAGACAGTTATACGACCTCACGGAAAGTTCAAGTTCTTCAACACTTTTCAGGAGATTACTGTTGAAAATAGGCTCCTCGTTCATCGCATGTGTCAGATTTTCCTGATCTAAAGAGATATTCTCCTCTTCCTTTTCCTCCTCCTCCAATACAAACAGACTCATATGTTCAATCATGATGGAAGCAGCCTGTGAAATTGCCTTTTCAGGTGTTATACTGCCGTCAGTCCATATCTCCATGATAAGTCTGTCATAGTCCGTTGCCCTTCCAACCCTTGCCTTTTCAACAGTGAAGTTAACCTTCTTTAGCGGTGTGAATACAGAATCAACTGCGATCATATTCACCGGGAGGTCTTCCTCTTTATTGAACTCTGCCGATTGATATCCCTTGCCTTTCTTTATATACATCTCCGCTTCAAAGGCAGAATCCTTATCCAGAGTTGCGATAACCTGTTCAGGGTTCAGGACATCAAAGGATGCTTCTGATTGAATATCTCCGGCTGTCACACTTTTAGGCCCTTTTACCCTTATGGTTGCAGTCTTCCTTCCACTGGCATACAGTTTAAATCTGAGTTTCTTTATGTTCAGTATAATGTCGACAACATCTTCCTTAACACCCTTTATTGTAGAAAACTCATGGAGGGCGCCAGGTATTTTAACTGCTGTAACTGCTGCACCCTCAATAGAGGAAAGCAACACCCTCCTCAGGGTATTTCCCAAAGTGGGACCAAAACCACGTTCTAAAGGCTCAGCTATCAGTTTACCGTATGTGTCAGTCAGTGTTTCCTCATCAAACCGTATCGCATCGGGTAGCTGAAAGCCTATTTTTCTCAGGTCCATAAGGCCTCCTATACTTCTTAATAATTAGAAATGAAACGTAAGAAAAAGCAATGCGGGTTTTGTCTTGCTCATTACTTATTTCTCACTTTTAATTAATTAATATATTTATTTAGAATAGAGTTCTACTATGAGCTGTTCCTGAACAGGAAGCTGTATCTCATCACGATATGGAATATGCAAGACCTTTCCTTGAAAATGAGCACTGTCAACTTCAACCCATCCAGGGAATCCCCTATGTTCACTTTTTGAAAGGCTGTCTACTATTTCAGCCATATCCCTGCTTACTTCCTTTACTTCGACTAAATCTCCCTGTTTTATTGAATAAGAAGGAAGATTTACCTTTTTACCATTTACTAAAATATGCCCGTGTCCGATAAGTTGTCTTGCCCTGCGCCTGTTCGGAGCAAATCCCATACGGAAGACAATTGTATCAAGACGTCTCTCAATAAGCTGCAGCAGCACTTCTCCTGTAATTCCCTTCGCCCTGTCCGCAGCATAAAAATACCTTCTGAACTGTTTCTCGAGAAGTCCGTACATTTTTCTTACTTTCTGTTTTTCTCTGAGCTGGACCCCATAGTCAGATAACTTCTTAAAACCCTGTCCGTGCTGTCCAGGCGGGTATTTTCTCCGCTCAATAGCACATTTTTCTGTGTAACACCTGTCACCCTTAATGAAGAGCTTTTCTCCTTCTCTCCGGCAAATCCTGCATACTGCTCCTATATACCTTCCCATGTTATACCCTCCTCCTTTTTGGAGGTCTGCACCCATTGTGAGGAACAGGGGTAACGTCTTTTATGAGATTAATCTCCAGGCCTGCCGCCTGGAGCGCACGTATTGCAGACTCCCTTCCTGCACCAGGACCTTTTACATAAATATCAATCTGTTTCATACCGAAATCCATTGCTTTCTTCGCTGCAGCTGCGGCTGCAATCTGTGCAGCATAAGGAGTCCCTTTCCTCGATCCCTTAAACCCGAGGTTGCCCGCACTTGCCCATGTTATAACATCTCCATTTGGATCGGTTATTGTTACTATGGTATTGTTAAAAGTAGCCTGAACGTGTGCTGCTCCATATGCTATATTCTTCTTTTCTTTTTTTGCGCCTTTCTTTCTTTGAGCCATTCGCTATGCCTCTTTCTTTTTGCCCATAACTGCTTTTCTTGGACCTTTACGGGTTCGTGCATTAGTTTTTGTTCTTTGCCCTCTCAGAGGAAGGCCCAAACGGTGCCTCATTCCTCTATAACTGCCGATGTCTATAAGTCTTTTTATGCCCAGTGATATGTCACGTCTGAGATCACCTTCAACTCTGTAGTCTCTTTCTAATACCACTCTTATTTTTACAATCTCTTCGTTTGAGAGATCTTTAACCCTCGTATTCAGGTTGATAGTCGTCTCAGACAATATCTTCTGTGACAAAGACCTCCCTATACCGAATATCCTTGTTAAACCTATCTCCACACGTTCATTTTTTGGTAAATCAACCCCAGCAATTCTCGCCACTTTATACCCCCTCTATTTGGAGTTTTAGTTTTTCTTTTTCTGTTCCCTGCTTACTGTCTACAGTATGCTTTCTACTTTATCTATCCTTGTCTCTGTTTATGCCTCGGATTATCACAAATAACCCTGACAATACCTTGTCTCTTTATTATCTTGCACTTCGCACATATTGGTTTGACTGAAGAACGGACTTTCATTATAACCCCTTTTTATATTTCATTTAAATCTGTATGTTATTCTTCCCTTTGTAAGGTCGTAAGGTGAAAGCTCGACTGTTACCCTGTCACCAGGCAAAATCTTTATAAAATGCATCCTCATCTTCCCCGAGACATATGCAAGAATAATCTGACCATTTTCAAGCTCCACTTTAAACATTGCATTTGGTAAGGTTTCTTTAATTTTACCTTCAACCTCTATATTATCTTCTTTTGGCATTAGCTAAATATAATAATATTTTTATGTTATTTTAGTCAAGATTCTTGGTTTATCGGATGTAACAAGTATAGTATGTTCAAAATGGGCAGATAACTTGCCGTCTAAGGTTATGGCTGTCCACCCGTCATCAATTACTACGACCTCGTGTCCTCCCTCATTAACCATAGGCTCAATTGCCAGGGTCATGCCTGATCTCAGCCTTGGGCCACGTCCCGGGGAACCGAAATTCGGGATTTGGGGATCCTCATGTAAATTCCTGCCTATTCCATGACCAACAAACGCCCTTACAACAGAAAAACCGTTCGTTTCAATGTGTTTCTGGATCGAATGTGATATATCTGACACCCTCTTGTCTTCCCTTGCTTTCTCTATTCCTATATTTAGGGACTCTTCTGTAACCCTGAGTAGCCTTTCGACTTTTGAATCAACCTTGCCAACAGGAAAAGTATATGCAGCATCTCCGTAAAAACCATCCTTATAAACACCAAGATCTATTCCCAGAATATCCCCCTCCTCAAGTACCCTGCTTGAGGGTATCCCATGTATAACCTCATTATTCACCGAAGCGCATATACTTGCAGGGTAGCCCTTATACCCTTTAAATGCCGGCATTGCATTACTTGCCCTTATGAAATCCTCTGCCAACCGTTCAATTTCCCTGGTTGTTATACCAGGCTTCACCTTATCCCGCAAGTAATCAAGGGTCTTTGCTACAATACGGCACGAAAGGGCTATCTTTTCTATTTCTTCCTGAGATTTCAATATAATCATTTACTTGCACAGTCGAGATCATGGATTTTGTGTTCCTGCGGCAGTGCACCGTTATCTTCTCCCTTTGAGTCTGCCTTTCTTGAGAAATCCTTCATATGAACGGGTGATTAAATGCGATTCTATCTGGGAAACGGTATCAAGAGCAACACCGACTGCAATCAAAAGAGAAGTCCCTCCAAAATAGAAAGGTATATGAAACCGGCTTATCAGAATTTCAGGGATAATACATACTATAGCGAGATAGAAAGCACCTACAAACGTTAGTCTCGACAATACCTTGTAGATGTATTCAGAGGTCTTCTGCCCCGGCCTTATGCCCGGTATATACCCGCCGTACTTTTTGAGGTTATCAGCTATATCAACCGGGTTAAAAATAATAGCGGTATAAAAATAGGCAAAGAAAAATATCATACCTACGTAAAGTATTGTATAGAAAATTGTGCCGGGAGAAAGCTGTCTGGCAATCTCCTGTACCCAGGGGATTGCAATAAAACCTGCTATTGTTGCCGGGAACATAATGATAGAAGATGCAAATATTGGAGGGATAACGCCGGAAGTATTAATCTTCAGGGGCAGATGTGTTGCCTGCCCGCCATATACCTTTCGGCCCACAACCCTCTTTGCATACTGTACAGGAATCTTCCTCTGTCCCCTTTCCATGTATATTATTGCAGCGACAACCGCCACCATCATCACAACAAGGAAAATAACAAAAAATATGGAGAGTTCACCTGCCTGAAGCAATCTGACGGTACTTATTATCGCATTGGGGAATCTTGCCACAATACCGGCAAAGATGATCAGCGATATGCCATTTCCGATGCCCCTTTCAGTAATCTGTTCTCCAAGCCACATAATGAAAGCCGTGCCGGATGTCAGTGTAATCATTGTGAGAATTCTGAATGACCAGCCAGGATTCTGAACAAACGCGCCTCCAGCCATACCCTCAAGACCTGCTGCTATCCCGAAAGATTGAATTGCAGCGATAACAACTGTAGCATATCGGGTATACCTGACTATCTTTTTTCGCCCGGCCTCCCCTTCTTTTGCAAGCTTGCCAATAGCAGGGATGACAACTGTCAGCAACTGAAAGATAATAGATGCACTGATATACGGCATTATCCCGAGGGCAAAAACAGTCACCCTCGATAACGCACCACCTGAAAACATATCAAAAAAGCCCATTAGCGCCCCGCCTTTTTCAGCAAGAAACTTGCTCAATTCCTCTCCATTAATCCCTGGAGTAGGTATATGAGCTCCCATCCTGTATACAGCGAGTAGGGCTAAAGTGAACAGAACCCTGCTTTTAAGTTCTGCGATTTTGAATATATTCTGAAAGCTTGAGAGGATGCCCAACTTCTTATACTACCTCTGCCTTGCCGCCTGCAGCAGATATTTTGGATATAGCAGAAGCACTGAAAGCATGTGCCTTAATTGTTAATGGCCTCTGAATGTCACCATTGCCGAGAACCTTAATGCCATTCTTTAAATCCTTTATAATGCCCTTCTCTACAAGAATCTCCGGAGTTATAATATCTGCATCCTGTATCTTTACTATATCCTTAAGATTGATAATTGCATACTCTATGGCAAAACGGTTCTTAAATCCCCGTTTAGGGAGCCTCCTCTGCAGGGGCGTCTGGCCACCTTCAAAGCCCGGCCCTTTTGTACCGCCGGAGCGGGCCTTCTGTCCTTTATGACCTTTACAGGAAGTTTTTCCATGACCTGAACCAATCCCTCTGCCAACCCTTTTGTTTCTCTTTCGACTTCCCGGGGCTGGTTTTAAATCCTCTATTTTCATGATACCTCCTGAGTCTCTTCCTCAGCTTTTCCCCTGAGTTTCATAACAGATTCAGGATCCTTGAGGTTTGTAAGTCCGTTTAATGTCGCCTTAACCGAATTAAAAGGGTTATGACTGCGAATGGATTTTGCAACAATGTTCCGTACACCACCTACCTCCAGGAGAGCTCTAACAGCTCCTCCTGCTATAATTCCGGTACCTTTTACTGCAGGGTTGATAACAACAGCGCCGGCACCGAATTTCCCTATAATTCTATGCGGTATGGTCCCATCTTTAAGAGGAAATTTCATGAGCGACTTTTTTGCCTGTTCTACCGCTTTTCTTATCGCCTCAGGGACTTCTGTTGCCTTGCCTTTTCCTACACCGACAGTCCCCTCTCCGTCTCCGACAACAACAAGCGCAGTAAAAGAAAACCTTCTGCCGCCTTTCACGACTTTCGCCACTCTGTTTATATATACTACCTTGTCTTTTAAAGTCATTCCTTCCGGATCAATCTTCTCCACATAACCTCCATTTATCAGCTTTGAGTCATCAGTTGTAAATTGTCAAAAACTAAAAACCGAAGACTGAAAACCAAAAACTAATCAGAATTCCAGCCCTGCTTCCCTCGAGGCTTCTGCTAATGCCTTAATGCTGCCATGATAAAGATATCCGCTCCTGTCAAAAACAATTTTCTTTAAACCCTTTTCCAGAGCCCTCTTTGCTATAAGTGCCCCGACCAATTTTGCTGTCTTTATATTTCCTTTGTGAGATTTCTCGTTTTTGAATTCCTTATCAAGGCTTGATGCAGTCACAATTGTATGTCCTCTGGCATCATCAATAATCTGCGCATATATATGATTAAGGCTCCGGAATACTGATAGTCTCAACCTATCAGGAGAACCGAAAACTTTTTTTCTTATTCTTTTGTGGCGTCTTACTCTGCCCTCATTTGTACTTTCAGCCAAACTAACCTCCTCTGTAAGCTCTTAGTTATGAGCTGTTAGCTATATAAGCTATTTCTTTCCTGCCTTACCAACCTTTAATTTAATCCTTTCGCCTGAATACCTGATTCCTTTGCCTTTATAGGCATCTGGTAATCTCAACGCCTTCAGACTTGCAGCTACCTGTCCAATTTGCTGTTTATCAATCCCAACAAGTGTAATCTTTATCTGTTTAGGATCAACGGACGCCTCAATACCTTGCGGCAACTGGAACTGTATGGAATGTGAATAACCAAGAGTCAGGAGAATCTTATCACCAGTTACCTGCGCCTTATATCCAACACCGACTATATCAAGAACCTTTTGGTAACCATGTGAAACACCTATAACCATGTTGGAGATAAGGCTTCTTGCAAGGCCATGAAGTGCCCGTTCAGCTTTAGAGTCACCTGTTCTCTCTACAGAAATAGTTCCACCATTTACCGAAACCTTAATCGTATCCGGATGATTCCAGCTCAATTCCCCTTTTGGGCCTTTAACCTTTATTATTCCGGTATCTATTTCAACAGTTACTTTTTCAGGTATTTCTATTGGCTTTTTACCAATTCGCGACATATCAATTATTCTCCTTTACCACACATAACAGATAAGTTCACCACCAACACCTACCCGCTGACAGGACTTATCACTTAACACCCCTCTCGAGGTTGTCAAAATTGCAATTCCCAAACCACCCAAAACTTTCGGGATCTCGTCTTTGGCCACATATACCCTTCTGCCGGGTTTGCTTATCTTTTTCAATCCCGAGATAACACTTTCATTTTCAATATATTTGGGAATTATACGCAGGATACCCTGCTTTCTATCCTTCAATATTTTATATGCCCTTATAAACCCTTCTTCCTTTAATATCTTTGCCAATTCTAATTTCAGCTTTGAAATAGGCATGTCAACCTTTTCAGCTTTAATCTGTATGGAATTCCGGATTCTTGTAAGCATATCTGCAATTGGATCAGTTAGCATTAATCACCTCCAACATAGACTACCAGCTTGCCTTAACCACTCCAGGTATCTGCCCCTCGAGTGCAAGTGTTCTGAAACAAATTCTGCACATTCCGAACTTACGCAAATATGCCCTTGGCCTTCCACATAACTTGCATCTGTGATAGGCCCTTACCTTGAACTTCGGTGGTCTTTTCGTCTTCTCAATCAAACAAGTCTTTGCCATTCTTTACTCCCGATTTTAATTATTCGTTATTAGTTGTTTGTTTTTCGCTATCTGTTTTTCAACATATAGCCGGTAACGAATAACTGTTTTAATTTCTAAACGGCATTCCAAAATAACGCAGCAGGGCTTTACTCTCCTTATCCGTTTTGGCGGTAGTGCAGAATACTACATCAAGCCCATGAACCATCTCAACCTTATCGTAATCGATCTCAGGAAATATGAACTGTTCTTTAAGTCCCAAAGAATAGTTCCCTCTTCCGTCAAATGATTTCCCTGATATCCCTCTGAAATCCCTAATCCTTGGTAATGCAAGGCCTATGAACCTGTCAAGGAATTCGTACATCCTGTCCCCTCTGAGGGTTACCTTGCATCCTATCGGAGTCCCTTGCCGCAATTTAAAAGCTGCTATTGATTTCTTGGCCTTTGTGACTACAGCCTTCTGCCCGGTTATTGAGGAAAGTTCCTTCTGGGCTGCGTCAAGAAGCTTTATATTCTGAATCGCCTCTCCCAATCCAACATTGAGAACAACCTTCTGGATCTTTGGGACCTCCATAATATTTTTATAAGAAAACTCCTTCATCATGTTAGGTACCACTTCTTTAAGATATTTCTCTTTAAGTGTCGGGATCATTACTGGTCTATAACCTCCCTGCATTTCTTGCACATACGAACCTTCCTGCCATCCTGCAATAATGAATTGCCAATCCTTGTTGGTTTACTGCATTTCGGACATACCAACATGACATTTGATATGTGAAGTGGTGCCTCTTTTTCAATAATTCCACCCTGTGTATATTTCCTGGTTGGTTTCATATGTCTTTTAATGATATTTACCTTCTCAATCAAAAGCTGATCCTTCAACGGAGAAACAGAAAGTACCCTGCCCTTTTTCCCCTTTTCTTTGCCGGTAATCACTAAAATCGTATCGTTTTTCTTTATACCTAAACCCATATTTCTCCTATAAGACCTCCGGAGCCAACGATATTATCTTTGTATACTCTTTCCATCTGAGTTCACGGGCCACAGGGCCAAAAATCCTTGTTCCAACAGGTTCACCCTGGGGATTAATAAGAACAACCGCATTCTGATCAAAACGTATGTACGTTCCATCAGGTCTTCTGTGTTCTTTT
>Ga0209254_10005729_pt1 | contig 11418 bp, 10 predicted proteins | sample FrelakmetDIP11DI_FD_187148 | JGI IMG/M metagenome (GOLD analysis project Ga0209254, IMG submission 187148) | Freshwater lake sediment microbial communities from the University of Notre Dame, USA, for methane emissions studies - DIP11 DI (SPAdes)... | ecosystem: Environmental > Aquatic >... | reverse complement strand
GAAAAACATGACCGAAGAGGTCACCAGTCTCTCCCCGGAACCGGTGACCGGATTCATCCTTTCCCGCAAGTGGTTCCGCTTGAGTGACTATCGTCTACTGAAGTGAGGGACGGCCGGGCGGCGCTGCATCGCTCGCGCTCTGAACGCTATTTATCGAGGAACTGGCCAACCTGCCGGGCCAGCAGCTTGCCCATCCGCGGGTCGTCATTCGGCGGACGCCACATGGCCCAGGTGCCGCGGTACTGGCGCTGGACCGGCCTGCTGTCGTCCGGCGGACCCAGCGCCGGGTCGTAACCGAGATGTCCGAATGCCGGGATATCGAAGAGCAGGGACGGGTCGGTGTCCGGCTGCGGCTGGTCCACCGGCGTCTGGCGCGGCGGCGGGTATGGGCGCCCATCGCCGCAGCCGCCCATCTTCAGGCAGCAGGACTGGGTAGCCGCCGGGGAGCCTGCGGAATCGCCGGTGCGGCACTGGGTGTCGGACCAGACCCCCCAGTAGTCGGCAAACGGGTGGCCCACCTGCGGGTACAGGCGGCGGTCACTCCTCAGCCTGTACCAGCTCTTCGCGCCTATTTCCTTGGCGATCTGGTTGGGCACGTCGATCAGGTTGAAGGCGTTGTCGATCACGATCTGGGAAAAGACGACGACGATGTGCTGCGCACCCTGGTCCCGCAGCAGCTCGAGCGCGTCCCAGTAGCGGTACCGGTGATCCCCGCCGGGCAACTGCCGGTTGCTTTCGTACAGCCACGCGCCGCCCAGGTCCTCACCACGCATGGCGCGGGTGCGCTCCAGGTTGTTACGCACGCGGCCGGCAATGCGTATCGACGGGTTGGGTTCGCGCACGCCCATCCACGAGCCGACGATGTTCTCCGGCCGCATCTTCGGGTTGCGCCGGAGCAGTTCCTGCTTGATCAGTTCATCAAGCACCAGGGTGTCGTCGATCTTCGGATCGAAGGTCTCGTTGCCGTCGCGGGTGGCGTGATTGATGAACAGCACCGCAGTGTCCTGCGCCTTCACGGCCGGATTGAACGCGGCTTCGATGCCGTCTGCATGCATCGCGACCAGCAGCGGATCCTCGATCACCGGGTTGGCCCGTCCGGCCAGTGGCACGCGGGAATCGGCCTTCGGAGGCCCGAGCGACCGCGTCCAGTTGGGCGGATCGGCGGGGTAACTGGCCCTCACCAGGTCCGTCGGGTCGTTGACCCAGCGCACGGGTACCGCCGTGCCGTTCCTCTGGTTCCAGTCGGCGACCACGCGACGGGTCATGTTGACCACATCGTAGGTCTTCCAGAAGCGGACACCACCAACGGTCATGTCCACCATCACGATCTCCTCGGCACCCTGCCTGAGGAGACGTTCGGCGGGACCGTCCACGTTGTAGCGCTCGGGATCGCAGCCCTTCCAGGGGCCCCCATCGGTCTTGCTGCCGCAGTAGGTCAGGCGGGTTCCCTTGGGCACCTGGGGTTCGTAGAGATAGCGCGGCCAGGGCAGGTGATCCGCCTGCTCCTGGGTGCCTATCCATTGCGCGATGTCGGTCACGAAGCGGACATTGAGGCGACGCCCCTCGGCCTTCAGGGCCTTCCGCATGTCGGCGAACTGGCGGTCGGTGAGGACCGCCGAGGGATCCTCCCCGCCGAGGCGCTCGACGGCAAAGCTGTACTTCTTGAGTTGCGTGGCTGCGTTGGCGTAGCTCTGGCTGTCGCCCATGCTGGTCACGGTCGGCCATGCCGAAGCGTTCCAGATCAGGCCCTTGAAGACGATGTTGTTGGGGTCGTACTGGAAGAACTGCAGCGTGGAGTCGAAGGTGTCCGCCACGTCCTGGTCGCCAGACCCCCCGTGGACGACGAACAGCACCCCTACCGTGCGGGGCTGGCTGCCAGCCAGCGCCCGCTCTGTTGCGGGGCCAAGGACCAGCAGCGCCAGCAGCGCGGTGCAGAGCAGCTTCACGTTTCTGGATTCCTGTTGAATCAGGACCGCCTTAGGGCCCGGATCGGGCGCACGGTGCGCCCTCCATTGCCACAAGCGGTTCCCGCCATGGGAGGCCGCGGATGATGACTTCATAATAATGCTCTGCAGGACCAAGCACAATTTCATTGCAACGTGGCTGTAGTCGGCCGCCAATGCCCTCCATTCCGGCAGGGCAAGCCCGATCCGGGCGCACAGCAGCACGCCAGGCCCGTTCTCCAGTCCGGGGGGTGGAGTCCGCCCACCATGTGCTGCACATGACGTTAGAATCCCAGCATGCGAGTTCCAACACGTATCGCCGCCTTCTGGGGCCTCGGCGCCTTCGCCACCACCACCATGCTGAACGGTGTGTCCATCGTCCTGCTGTTTTTCCTGGTCAATTTTGTCAAGCTGGAACCCGTCGTTGCAGGCGGACTGCTGTTCGCTTCGAAGCTGTTCGATGGGCTCATCGATCCGCCCATCGGTATGCTGAGTGACCGCACCGAGAGCCGCTTCGGGCGGCGTCGTCCCTGGATGCTGGGTGGCTCGTTTTTCTGCGGGTTGTCTTTTGCCCTGCTCTTCAATGTGCCAATGGCTGCCAGCCAGACGGCTGTTTATCTGTTTATCAGCGGGTGGCTCTTCGTCTATACGGTGGCCTACGCCGTGTTCACGGTGCCCTACCTGGCCATGCCGGGCGAGTTAACCGACGACTATCACGACCGGTCCCGCCTCATGTCCTGGCGGACCGTCTTCATGACGTTTGGCAACCTGATGGGCGCGGCCGTGCCGCCGATCATGGTGTCGGCCTTTGGCGGTGATCGCCCCGCCTACGGGCGCATGGGAATCATCGTGGGTCTCGTGATCTTCGTCGCCATGGTCCTGACAGTCGTCGGTACGGCAGGCGCCCGGCAGCGGCCCCGGGACCCGGCGCCATTGTCGCTGCTGGAGAACTTCCGCCTCCTGCGGCGCAATGTGCCGCTCCTCGTCCTGATGGGCACAAAGATTCTTCTTTACATCGGCCTGGCGGCATTTACCGCCGTTTTGTTGTTCTTCTTCTCCAGTCTGCTGAAGAAGGACTCTGCCGCCGTGGGAGCCTACTTCGGGGTATTTTCCCTTGCCACCGTGCTGTTCACGCCGGTGCAGCTCTGGGTTGGCCGCCGGTTCGATAAGCGCCGCGCGTACCTCGTGTGCATGGGGGCCTACACGCTCGGCATGCTGACCTGGCTGCTGGCCACGCCGGCTGAGTCCGACCTGGTGCTTTATGCACGCGGCCTGTGGCTGGGTGCCTTCAATGCAGGCCTGTTTCTTTTCGGCTACTCCATGCTCGTCGACACCTACGCCTGGGATCACCAGCAGACCGGTCTGCGGCGCGAGGGCTTTCTCGCGGCCGCAATAAGCTTCGTCGAAAAGTTCTCGCTGGCCATCGGTCCCCTGGTGATTGGTGCCCTGCTGTCTGGCATGGGCTTTGACAAGAACCTGGACCCGTCTGCGGACCAGTCGCCGGGCGCCCAGCAGGCGATGCAGATCGGTTTCATCTGGATTCCGGTGGGTACCCAGTTGCTCGCCATGCTGATGCTTCGCTGGTATCGGCTGGAGAAGCGGGATCTGCATACGGCGGACGCACCGCATGCTTGATGCATTTGCCATTGCCATAGCGCTGCTGCTGGTCGTACTCGCCAGCCTCTATTTCTTCCGCTACCGCCATCACCCCTGGGACATTTACTACCCGAAATTTGCCTGGCTGCGGGCTGGCATGTACTTCTGTTGCTGCTACCTGCTGTCCTACTGGAGTGGTGCCATGGAGTTGCTGGTGACCAGCCCCATCGCCACGCCGGAGCAGTTGGCGGACCCGAACTGGCGGCTGTTCACCGCCGGCGTGTACACCTTCATTCTCGTGGCCTACGCGGGCGTCTGGTCCTATTTCACCCCAGTCTTCGAGCGGCAGAGCAACCGCCTGGTGTCGGCCGCGTTCGGTTTTCTGTGGGGCTCCAGTTCCGGCCAGTTGTTCCTGTCGATCTGGCTGCTGGTCGGCAAGCTCGGCATGCCTGACTGGGGAACCTGGGTCGTCACCTTCCTGATCCTCGGCGCGTATCAACCTAATTGGCACAACATTTACTGGGACCACTACATCGCGCCGGAGCACGACACGCCCATGACCCAGAAGATCAAGGCGCTGGGCTGCCACATTCCGAATCTGGCCATCGGCCTGACGCACCTCACGCTGTACGACAGCTACTTCGTGTTCGTCAGTGCCCAGGTCATTGCGTGCGTCTCGGCGGCAGTTGGTATGCGCTACCCGGCGCCCTGGGCAGCGCCGAGCGCTCTCAACTACGCGCACCGGACCAGCGGCAAGCCACCGCGCTGCACGGGTTACCTGCCGAAGGATCCACTGACAGACCCCTACACACCGTTCTATCCGGGGTGGAAGGGCCCAGGCCCAAAGGGTCAGGCAAAGGATCCATCGTCGATATAATGGTCATATTGTCATATTAGTATGACAATACTACAATGTAGATCGGTTGGACCTTCCCTTACGCAGTATCAGGAGACGAGGCATGGCAGCTGCAGCAGAAAGTGTGTCCCCCGGAAGCATGGAAGTGCGTCCGCTGACTGGTGCACTGGGGTGCGAGATCTTCGGTGTCGATCTGGCCAACTTGTCCGGTGACGAGTTTGCGAGGATCAAGCAGGCCTTTCTCGACTACTCGGCGGTGATGTTCCACGACCAGATACTCACCCAGGAGCAGTTCGCGGATTTCGGCAAGCGGTTCGCCAAACTGGAGGACGAAGCGTTTCTGCCGCACCGGGGCGATGTGCCCGGCGTGTTTTACCTGCGTGGCGCACCGAAGAACGCCCAGACGATCTCCACGCAGAATCTGGGCTGGCATGCAGACCACACGTATCAGCGGAACCCGAGCATGGGCGCCATGTTGTATGCCCGGGAGGTCCCCGCTGCCGGTGGCGATACGCTGTTTGCGAGCAACTATCTCTCGTACGAGAACCTGTCACCGGCGATGCAGGTGTTTCTCGAGGACAAGATTGCCATCCACGATGTCCTGCAGTACGGACTGAACTCCGGGCATCACTCCACGGCCACGGTTGCAGCGATCGAGATGCTGCGGGGGATGCGGGCCAAATTTCCGCAGGTTGAGCACCCATTGATCTGCCGGCATCCGGAGACGGGCCGGAAAATGCTCTATCTGAATCAGGCCTGGACAGTTGCCATCAAGGGCCTGACCCGGGAGGAGAGCGAGGCCGTTCTGAACATGCTGAAGCGGCACTCCATCCGCGATGTCTTTTGCTGCCGCTTCCGTTACCGCAATAATTCACTCATGTTCTGGGATAACCGGGCGGTCCAGCACAGCCCGAACTCGGACTACACTGGCAGCCGGCTGATGTGGCGCGTCGCTCTCCACAGTGACTGGGAACCGGGTCGCGGCTGAAGCCGCTCCTGCAGGTTGTTCCTGCCGCTCAATGAATTGCGACCCACCCCCAATGCGTATCACCACTCTCCGCGACCGTCTCCAGGCTGGCGGCGCCCGACCCGTTCATGAGGCGCGCCTGCTGCGGGCCTGGACGCGGGGACTGGCGCTGGAGGGTGGCGGGACGCCTGAATTGCCGTCGCGCCTGAAGGCGCTCCTACCGGGGATCGTTGCCGAGCTTCAGGGGCTGGCGCGGGTGCGCTCTGAACACGCTGGTGCCGATGGCTCCACCCGCCTGCTGCTCGATCTGGCGGATGGACAGTCCGTGGAGACGGTGCTTCTGCCGCCGAATGGCGTCTGCCTCTCCACGCAGGTGGGTTGCGCGGTTGGTTGCGTGTTCTGCATGACCGGTCGCGAGGGCCTTCTCCGACAACTCGGTAGTGCGGAGATCGTGGCTCAGGTAGTGCTCGCGCGCGCCAGGCAGACCGTACGCAAGGTGGTGTTCATGGGCATGGGCGAGCCGGCCCATAACCTGGACAACGTCATGGAGGCCATCCACCTGCTCGGCACCGACGGCGATATTGGCCACAAGAATCTGGTTTTTTCCACGGTTGGGGACCGACGTGTGTTTGAGCGGTTGCCTGAGGGGCCCGTGAAGCCAGCGCTCGCGTTGTCCCTGCATACGACCCGCCCGGAGCTTCGTGCCCGGCTATTGCCGCGCGCACCACGTCTCGACCCGGAAGAGCTGACAGAACTTGGGGAGCGGTATGCGCGCGCCACCACCTACCCGATCCAGTACCAGTGGACTCTGCTGGAAGGCATAAACGATGGCGATGACGAGCTGGACGGCATCGTTGCACTGCTCAAGGGCAAGTACGCGGTGATGAATTTCATTCCCTACAACGCCGTGGACGGGCTGGAATTCCGTCGACCATCCTGGGAGCGTGCCGCCGAGATGGCGCGCTACCTGCACCAGCGCGGCGTGCTGGCGAAGCTGCGCCGCTCCGCGGGCCAGGACGTGGAGGGCGGGTGTGGCCAGTTGCGTGCGCGGGCGTTGCGGGTCGAGGCCGCCGCCGAATCTCACACCTCAAGGCGCCGCTTCGATCAGCCGCGGTCCGTTGTTCTGGGTTGAGTTCACCACCGTGCTGACGGTGTGCGCCAGCATCTGCACTTCCGGATAGGGGTGGAGACAATCGAGAGCCGCGGCCGGCTCGCCGGAGAGCCAGGTGGCGTGATCTTCCCGCTGCAGGATGGCCGGCATGCGGGCCTTGCTGTTGTGGATCTCCGCCATGAACGGGTTGGCCGGCATGGTGATGATCGTGCAGGACTCGAGCACGGTGCCATCAGCTGCTGCCGACCAATCCCACAGACCTGCGAAGCCGAAAACGGGCTGGTCAGCGAGATGGATGTACCAGGGTTGTTTACCGGACTCCCGCACCTGCCACTCGTAAAAGCCAAGGGCGGGCAGGATGCAGCGCTGACCTTGCTTCCAGGGGCCGCGATAGCTGGCAGTCGTGGTGATGGTTTCCATCCGCGCGTTGATGGTGCTGAGTTTGGTTGGCACACCCTTGGCCCAGAATGGCACGAGTCCCCAGCGGATGAGTTCACAAACGCGCTCCCCGTTACGTTCGCGAATCACCGGCACCCTGGTCGTTGGCGCGATGTTGTAACTCTCGAAGAGTGGCGGCGGCCGGGTGAGTGCCCAGTCCCGCTCCAGGGCGGCTTCGAGTTTCGAGGCGTAGCGTCCGCACACGGGGATGGTCCGGTGACCAGTGGGCGGGATTATCCGTCAGGTCCGGACCCGGGCGCATATCAGTTTGGCCGGCCAATCCGGTAGAGTTGTGTCGCAATGACACTCACCCTCTTAGAAATTGCCCGGGACGGGGCCATCAGTGATCCGGGCATCAAGCTGGCTGGCACTGCCGCAGCGGTCTGTCTGGGGACCGCAGAAATGTACAAGACCACGGGCTTTGCGCCGCCGTGGACCGGTTACCTCGCGGTGTCGGCTGGCCAGGTCGTCGGCACCTGCGCCTTCAAGACTGCGCCGTCCGATGGGGCCGTGGAGATCGCCTACTTCACGTTTCCGGGCCAGGAAGGTCAGGGTGTCGCCACTGCCATGGCTCGTCAGCTCATCGACATCGCCTATGCCACGGATCGCTCCCTCAAGATCATTGCCCATACCCCGCCGGCGCGGAGCGCGTCGAACGCGGTCCTGCAGAAGATCGGGTTCCTCCTGCTCGGGGACTGGGAAGACCCGGTGGACGGCGCCGTGTGGGAGTGGGAGTACATTCGCTAGTCCCAGCCTGAACCCCTCCTGAACAGCCCCGCCCACCCAATGGCCAGGGCCCGGGAGTGTGAAGATCGGGGTTTGCTTGCCCGCTCATTTCTGTACACTCCACTAAACCGGCGTCCAAAAACATCAGGTAACTCAAAGCCTAAGGAGACAGTCATGTTCGAACGCACAAAGAAGCCCGGCGACTCCACGCAGGATTCCACTGCCCCCAGTTCCAATCAGCCTCCGGCCGCTGCCCCCGTGGCAGATTCCTCGCCCCGACCCGCTGCCAGCACCTCTGCGAACGCAACGCGCGGACGCGCGACTGCCGTCATCGGCCCGTCGATCCAGATCGAGGGTACGTTGCGCGGTCAGGAGGATGTGTTCGTGGAAGGTGAAGTGACGGGCACGATCCAGCTGCAGAATCACACCCTGACGATTGGCGCCCAGGGCAAGATCAAGGCAGACGTCTACGCACACACCGTGTTCGTGGAAGGTTCCATGGACGGGGACCTGTTCGGCTCCGAGCAGGTGATCGTTCGCAAGAGCGCGAAGGTTCGCGGCAACATCACCTCGCCGCGGGTGACCCTGGAAGACGGCGCCGCCTTCAAGGGCTCGATCGAGATGGACCCGGAGTCTGTGAAGAGCGTGCTGGGTTCCCCGAGCAACACAAATCGGATTCCAGCATCTGCCACGTCCGCACCAAGGCCTGTAACGTCGCCGCAGCCCGTGTCCGGTTCGGCGTCGAGTGCTCCGATCGTCAACGTGAGCGGCCAGTCGCGCTAGCAGTTCCCGTTGATCGACTGATGCTCCCGTTGTGGTGAGCCTGCCGAACCGCATGGCAAAACCGCCGGTGGCGGAACCAGCGCCTGTTAACGCGCCGTTGTTCCGTCGGCTGGTGGAGTCCCTGAGCGAGGAGCGGCGTTCCGTGGTGCTCGATCTCGGGTCCGTGCGGCCGGAGACAGTTGCGCTGCTGACGCCGTTTCGCTGCCGCCTGGAAATTGCCGACCTGGCCGACGGCCTGGAGGCTCTGGACCAGGAACCGGATCGCGAACTCCTGCGCGAGAGGGCGCAAGCCCTGCTGCCACCGGCGCGACAAGAGCCGATTGACATCGTCCTGTGCTGGGATCTGCTGAACTATCTGCAGCGTCCCGCACTTTCCGCGTTGATTGAGTGTATTGCTGCCCGGATGCGGCCGGGAGCCTATGCTCATGCGCTGATCGTGTATACGGGAACGACCATGCCGGCGCGCCCGAGTCATTTTGCGCCCCTGGCGGATGGGCGGTTGATTGAGAGGGTTACTACGGAGGCGCGGCGGAATGCGCCGCGCTATTCACCGGAGGATCTGGGGAAGTGCATGCGCGGATTGAGGGCAGAGAGTGCGATGTTGCTGAGAAACGGGATGCAGGAGTTTCTGTTCCGCGCTTAGGTATCACGGTTAGTCCGGTGTTCCTTGTCGCGACCACAAAAAAGGCCCACAACAGGTGGGCCTTTTTCATATCTTGATGCATGGCGCGCCCGGACCGATTCGAACGGCCGACCCCCTGGTTCGTAGCCAGGTGCTCTATCCAGCTGAGCTACGGGCGCGTTGGTTCTGTGGCGTAACGTGGATAGCGGGCGGGAATTATAGGCAATCCCGGGGGGATGGGAAGCGGTAGACTCGTGTGGGCCGGAAAAAGAGTCGCGCCTTAAGGCGCTCCTACAAGGAGAAAGAACATGGCATCCAAGGTCGAAGAGGTTCGCGGCAAGCGGTCCGTCATCCGTTTCGAAGCTGGCAAGTGCATTCATTCCCGCCACTGCGTCCTGGACCGGCCTGACGTCTTCGTGCCCAACGTCCAGGGCGAGTGGCTGCACCCGGACCGGGCTACGCCCGAGGAAATCGCCGAACTCGCCCACAATTGCCCCTCCGGTGCCATTCAATATGATCGCCTCGACGGCGGAGCCGGGGAGGCGGGCCCGCTCGTCAATACCGTCCGGGTCCTGGAGAACGGGCCGCTGGCCTTTCACGCTGCGCTCCAGATCGCTGGCCAACCGGCCGGTTTCCGGGCCACCCTCTGCCGCTGTGGCGCGTCCAAAAGCAAGCCCTACTGCGACGGCAGTCACGTGGCTGCCGGCTTTCTGGCTACCGGGGAACCGCCGACCAAAGACTCGACTGCACTGGCGGTGCGCAACGGGCCTCTGGCGTTGAACCCGCTCCCTAACGGCCCGCTTCAGGCCAAGGGGCCCCTCGAGATCGTGAGTGGCACCGGTCGCACCCTCAACAAGGTGGAAGAGACCTACCTCTGCCGGTGCGGGGCCTCGAAAACCAAGCCCTACTGCGATGGCAGCCATAAGGCGATGGGTTTTACTGCCCCGTGATGGGTCCGTGACCAGCCTGCTGACGCAGGTCGCTTTATTCCTTGCGGCTACGGTGATTGCCGTGCCGCTGTTCCGGCGCTTCCGGCTCAGCGCGGTGCTGGCCTACCTCGCCAGCGGCATGCTGATCGGCCCGTTCGGCCTGCGCCTCGTGGCAGACGTGGACAGCATCCTGCACTTCGCCGAGTTCGGCGTGGTGCTGCTGCTCTTCCTGATCGGCCTCGAGTTGCAGCCGAGCCGGCTGCTCGCGCTGCGCCGGGTGGTGTTTGGCCTGGGCGCGGCCCAGGTCCTGGCAACCACGGTCGTCCTCGCTGGCCTCGGGCTCCTGCTCGGTCTGCCCATGCCGGCGGCGGTGATTGCAGGATTTGGCCTCAGTCTCTCGTCCACGCCCATGGTGCTGCAGCTCCTCGCTGAGCGAAAGGAACTCGCGACCCAGCACGGCCGGGGGGCCTTCGGCATCCTGCTTTTTCAGGATCTCGCGGTACTGCCCGCCCTGGCCGTGTTACCACTGCTGGGCATGGCTGCTGTTGGCGATGCGGAGCAGGCGAGGCTCAATCCACTGCTGGCTCTCGGCGCCGTCGCGCTGCTTGTGGTCGCGGGACGCTACGCGCTGCGGCCGATACTGCGCATCGTTGCTGAGACCCGGATTCCTGATGTGTTCACCGCGGCAGCGCTGCTACTGGTGATCGCCACCGCATTGCTGGTCAATGCCGCCGGACTGTCCATGGCACTGGGTGCCTTCATCGCGGGCGTTCTGCTGGCGGACAGTGAGTACCGCCATGAACTGGAGGCCGACCTGGAGCCGTTCAAGGGACTGCTGCTTGGCCTGTTCTTCATCGCGGTCGGGATGTCGGTGAATCTGGGGCTGGTGGGCGACGCGCCCCTTAAGGTGCTTGGTATTACAGCCGGGCTGATGGTGGCCAAGGGACTGGTGCTCTATGGCCTGGGCCGTTTCGCAACCGGGCCGTTGCGCCCCCAGGCCAGGTCGCTCGCACTGGTCATGCTGGCGGGAGGCGAGTTTGCCTTTGTGCTGTTTCCCATCGCTGTCAGCGCGGGGCTTGTCAGCCGGGACCTTGCCGAGCTGCTGGTGCTTGCAGTGACGCTCTCCATGCTGCTGAGCCCATTGCTGCTGATCGCTGATGACCGGTGGTTCAGCCGCTGGTTTTCGCCGGCGGAGCAGCCTGACTACGATGAGGTCGTGCCGGATGACCATCGCGTGGTGATCGCGGGCTTCGGCCGCTTTGGCCAGATCGTGGCTCGCATCCTGCGGGCCCGGGGCATCCCCTTCACCGCACTGGAGATCAGTCAGAGCCAGGTTGACTTCGTCCGGCGCTTTGGCAACCGGATCTTCTATGGTGATGCCGCCCGTCCGGAAATGCTCCGTGCCGCGCAGCTCGACAAGGCCGAGGTGCTGGTCATCGCTGTGGAT
>Ga0209254_10005728_pt1 | contig 11418 bp, 10 predicted proteins | sample FrelakmetDIP11DI_FD_187148 | JGI IMG/M metagenome (GOLD analysis project Ga0209254, IMG submission 187148) | Freshwater lake sediment microbial communities from the University of Notre Dame, USA, for methane emissions studies - DIP11 DI (SPAdes)... | ecosystem: Environmental > Aquatic >... | reverse complement strand
GGTGTCGAACGCGCGGCTGCTCAAGTCGCTCGATTACGACGAGGCACAGGAAATCGCCAGCAGCGGCGCCAAGGTCCTGCACCCGCGCTGCATCCTGCCAGTGAAGCAGTATGCGATCCCGCTGACCGTGCACGCGACGCAGCAGCCCGAGCTCGAAGGCACGGTCGTCACCGCGACGGGTGGTGATGGCGGCGCGCGCGTGAAGGCCGTCTGCATCAAGAAGGGCATCACGCTGCTCTCACTCGAGACGCTCGGCATGTGGCACCAGGTGGGTTTTCTCGCCGATGCCTTTGCCGTGTTCAAGGACCATGGTCTTTCGATTGACCTGGTGTCGACGTCCGAGACCAGCGTGACCGTCTCGCTGGATCCCGCTGCCAACTCGCTCGACAGTCGCGCGCTGGAGACATTGGTCACCGCGCTCGCGAAGCTCTGCCGCGTCGAAGTCATCGGGCCCTGCGCCGCGGTGAGCCTCGTCGGCCGCAGCATCCGCTCTACGTTGCATCGGCTCGGGGATGCACTCGAACTCTTCGAAGAGCAGCGCATCTATCTCGTGACTCAGGCCGCGAACGACCTCAACATCACGTTCGTCGTGGACGAAGAGCAGGGGGATCGCCTCGTGCGCCGCCTGCACGACGTCATCGTCTGGAACGCGCCGTCCGATCACGTGCTGGGCCCGACGTGGGAGCAGATCCACGGCCTCGGTCCGGTGATTCCGCCGGGTGGACCGCCATGGTGGCAGGATCGTCGCGACGAACTGCAGCGCATCGCACACGAGCGCGGCAGCGCTTACGTTTACAACCGCGCCTCGTCGGAGCTCGCTGCAAAACAACTGCTCGCGATTCGTGGCGTCGACCGCATCTTCTACGCGATGAAGGCGAACCCGCACCCGGAGCTGCTCAAGACTTTTGCGGGACTCGGGCTCTCGTTCGAATGCGTTTCGCGCGGGGAATGCGAGCATGTGATGAAGGTCGTGCCGGGCATCGATCCGTCCCGCATCCTGTTTACGCCGAATTTCGCGCCGCGCAGCGAGTACGAGTGGGCGATCGAGCAGGGCGTCAACCTGACGATCGACAACGTCTACGCGCTGCGCGAATGGGGTGAGCTGTTCCGCAACCGCGACGTTTTGATCCGCATCGACACCGGTTTTGGACGCGGCCACCACGACCACGTGCGCACCGCGGGCGTGCATTCCAAGTTCGGCGTGCCGCTCTTCGAGATGGACGAGGTCGAGCGCCTGGTGAAGCTGGTCGGTGCGCGCGTCGTGGGACTGCATGCGCACACCGGCAGTGGCGTGTTCGACGTGCGCAACTGGAAGGAAGTGGGCCACATGCTCGGTGGCCTCGCCCAGCGCCTTCCGCACGCGCGGGCCATCGATCTCGGTGGCGGCCTCGGCGTGCCGGAGAAGCCGGGGCAGGTCCCGGTGGACCTCGCGGCGCTGCAGGGCGTCATCGACGACATCCGCGCCAAATGGCCGCAGGTCGGTCTCTGGCTCGAGCCCGGTCGGTTCCTCGTGGCACAAGGTGGCGTGCTGGTCGTCGAAGTAACGCAACTGAAGGGCAAGGGCGCGGTGCAGTACGTCGGTGTGTCGACTGGCATGAACTCGCTGATCCGTCCGGCGCTCTACGGCGCGCATCACGACATCATCAACCTCACGCGCTTCGGCGAACCAGGCACCGAGGTCTACAACGTCGTCGGTCCGATCTGTGAGTCCGCCGACTACCTCGGGCACGAGCGGCTGTTGCCGGCCACGAAGGAAGGCGACGTGCTGCTGATCGCAAACACAGGGGCCTACGGCCACGCGATGAGCTCGAACTACAACCTGCGCGAGCCCGCGTGCGAAGTGATCATCTGAGCGGGCCGATGGCGACCGGAGTGAGCGTGTGAAGACTGCAATCGTCGGGTGGCGCGGCATGGTGGGCTCGGTGCTCATGCAGCGCATGGCGGTCGAGCACGATCTCGACCATGTGGATCCCGTCTTCTTCAGCACGTCGCAGGCGGGCGGCGCGGGCCCCGTGATCAATGGCCGGCCGTCCGGCGCGCTGCAGGATGCCAACGATCTGCAAGCGCTCGCGCAGTGCGACGTGGTCGTGACCTGCCAGGGCGGCGACTACACCAACGACATCCATCCGCGGCTGCGTGCGACCGGCTGGAAGGGCTATTGGGTCGACGCGGCGTCGGCGCTGCGCATGAGGAACGATGCCGTCATCATTCTCGATCCCGTGAATCGCAACGTGATCGATCGCGCGCTCGTGGCCGGCGTGCGTGATTACGTCGGTGGCAACTGCACCGTGTCGCTGATGATGATGGCCCTCGGCGGACTGTTCCGCGCGGATCTCATCGAGTGGATCACGTCGATGACTTACCAGGCGGCTTCCGGCGCGGGCGCACAGAACATGCGTGAACTCGTCGAGCAGATGGGAAGCGTGCACGCCGCCGCATCCTCGCTGCTTAAGGATCCGGCCAGCGCCATTCTCGACATCGACCGAGTCGTTACCGACCAGTTGCGTTCCGCCGCGCTGCCACAGGCGAATTTCGGCGCTGCGCTGGCGGGCAGCCTGATTCCCTGGATCGACAAGGACATGGGTAACGGCGTGAGCCGCGAAGAATGGAAGGGCGGCGCCGAGACCAACAAGATTCTAGGCCGCTCGGAAGGCACGGCAATTCCGGTCGAAGGCATCTGTGTTCGCGTCGGCGCGATGCGTTGCCACAGCCAGGCGATGACCATCAAGTTGAAGCGTGACTTGCCGTTGGCGGAAATCGAACACCTGCTTGCCGGCGGCAACGACTGGGTGCGGCTCGTTCCAAACACGCGCGAGGCGTCGATTGCCGGACTCACCCCGGCCGCGGTCAGCGGCACGCTCGACATTCCGATCGGCCGCGTCCGCAAGTTGGGCATGGGTGGCGAATACCTTACCGCCTTCACCGTCGGCGACCAGCTGCTGTGGGGCGCGGCCGAGCCGATCCGCCGCATGCTGCGCATCCTCGCCGAGCGGCAGCGGGTCTGAGCGTCGTTCATGACCGAACAGCGCGACCAGCCCTCGCTCGACGAACTGGCCGCGCGGCTCGCCGAATTCGCACGCGAGCGCGACTGGGATCAGTTCCATGCGCCCAAAAACCTCGCGATGGCGCTTGCCGCCGAAGTGGGCGAACTGCTCGAGCATTTCCAGTGGCTCTCGGAACAACAGAGCGCGAACCTGCCGCCCGACGTCAAGGACGCCGTGGCACTCGAGATGGCCGACGTGCTGCTCTACCTGGTCCGTCTTGCGGACAAGCTCGATATCGATCTCGGTGCAGCTGCAGTGCGCAAGATCGGCTTGAATGCCGATAAGTACCCGATTGAGAAATTTCGCGGCAGCTCGCGCAAATACGATGACCGTGCCTGAAGCAGGAGACCGCTCGTGAGCAGCGCTGACATGGCCACCGGAATCGTCAATCTCCGCGGCAAGCGGGTGCTGGTGACCCAGGCCAGTGAATTCATGGGCCCGGTGTTGTGCGCGGTGCTGGCCGAAGCAGGCGCCGACGTCGTCGCGGACGATTCCCCATTGATCGACCCGGACACACCTGCCGCGATCGTCGATAGAGCGGGGCAAGTGGACGTCCTGGTGGCGAACCTGGCGCTCGCGGCCCCGACGACACCGGCCCGTGACGCCGACGACGATGAATGGCAGAGGGTCTTTCGTCACCTGGTCGAGCCGCTGCCGCGGCTCGTGCGGGCGGTGCTGCCGCAGATGATCGAACGCCGATCCGGCAAGATCCTGGTGATCGGAAGTGCGTCGGCGCTGCGCGGCATGAAGCGCGCATCGACGTACAGCGCGGCTCGCGGAGCCCAGCTGGCCTACGTCCAGGCCGTCGGCGTCGAGGTGGCGCCGCACAATGTGCAGGTCAATGCGATCGCGCAGAATTTCGTCGAGAACCCGACGTATTTCCCGCCCGAGGTTCAGGCACTCCCGGCATTTCGGGACCGCCTGCAGCGCGAAGTGCCGCTCGGACGCCTGGTGGGGGCGAGGGAAGACGCGTTGTTCGCTGCGTATCTGTGCAGCGGTGCTGCCGACTGCTTCGTCGGCCAGGTCTTTCCGGTGTGCGGCGGCTGGGTTACGCGGTAAGAGCCCTTAATCCACATGTTGCCGGAAGACGGTCGACCTGCCACCCATGCTGCGTCCGTGTCGCGAGCACTGCCCCGCACGGTGGTCGTGCTGGGGCTCGTTTCGCTGCTGAATGACGCCTCAAGTGAAATGATTACGCCGCTGTTGCCGATCTTCCTGACGGCAACGCTCGGCGCCGGGCCGGCCATCGTCGGACTCGTCGAGGGCCTTGCCGAAGCCACCTCGAGCGTGCTGAAGCTGGTCGCGGGCCGCTTGGCGGACCGTGGCGTGGACGCGAAATCGCTCGTGGTCGCCGGCTATGGGTTGTCGAACGTGACGCGTCCGCTGATCGGACTGGCGGCAGCCTGGAGTTCCGTGCTGCTGCTGCGGTTTCTCGATCGTGTCGGCAAGGGGTTCCGCACCGCGCCCAGGGACGCGTTGATCGCGGGAGCCACGCGCGCAGCGGATCGCGGCCGTGCTTTCGGCTTTCACCGTTCGATGGATCATGCGGGTGCCGTCATCGGCCCATTGATCGCGTTCGCCCTGCTGTCGCTGCAGGTCGATCTCAAGCACGTGTTCCTCGCATCGGTCGTGCCCGGGCTGCTCGTGCTGGCGCTGCTCGCGTTTGGCCTGCCGCGGGGACAGCCATTCGTGGCGCCGCCGCGCGCGTCGTTTTCCTGGCGCTCGCTGCACGGCCGGCTGCGCGCGATGATCATGGCCGCGGGCTGGCTCGCGCTCGCAGCCGTGCCAGAGGCCTTCGTCGTGCTGTGGGCTACCGGCGCCGGGCTAGCGGTGCACTGGGTGCCCCTGGTCTGGGCGGCCGCGAGTCTCGCCAAGATGCTGATCGCGATGCCGGCGGGGATCGTGTCGGATCGCCTCGGCCGCATTCCCGTGCTGCTGGGCGGCTGGACCCTGCGTGTGTTCGTGTTGCTGCTGTTGGCGGCACTGCCCGCACCGCCGGCCTGGCAGGTGTGGCTGCTGTTCATTGCTTACGCCGCGACGCTGGCCGTGACCGAGCCTGCGGAGCGCTCGGTCATCGGCGATCACGCTTCTGAACACGAGCGCGGCACGGCCTATGGCCTGTATCACCTGGCGAGCGGCCTGCTGGTGCTGCCCGGTGCCGTGATCTTCGGCACGATCTGGGAGCGCTTCGGTTCGAGCACGGCGTTCACCACGGCTGCGATCGTGACCGCGCTCGGCGCAGCGTGGATGTCATGGCTGGCGCGTGAGCCGGCCGCGCGCGCCGGATAAAAGCGCCACAGCGTAGACTAGAGACTGCCCGGAACGCGGGCACCGTGCCTTGAGGCGAGTTCGCCGACGACCTGCTCGAGCGTCAGGTTGCGGGACTTCAGCAGCACCAGCAGGTGATAGAGCAGGTCGGCGCATTCGCCCACGAGTTCGGGATCGTCGCCGGTCACGGCGGCGAGTGCCGTCTCGACGCCTTCCTCACCCACCTTCTGCGCGATGCGGCCGACGCCGCTGGCAAAGAGCCGGGCCGTGTAACTGCCTTCTGGACTTTCGGCGATGCGGCTCGCGATCGTCGACTGCAGCGTCGACAGGAACGCGATGTGCGAGGCCTGCGGTTCGGGCGAATCGGCAAAGCACGTGGGCGTGCCGTTGTGGCAAGTCGGGCCGTCGGGGTGGGCCAGGACGAGGATCGCGTCGCGGTCGCAATCGGCGCTCACGTGTGTGACGTGCAGGAAATGGCCCGAGGTTTCGCCCTTGGTCCAGAGCTGGTTGCGACTGCGGCTGAAAAAAGTAACGCGCCCGTCGGTCAGCGTACGGCGCAGCGCCGCCTCGTTCATGTAACCGAGCATCAGGACCCGGCCATTGACCGCGTGCTGGACGATGGCGGGCAGCAGGCCGCCGCCCTTGTCCCAGTCGAGTCGCGTGAGGTTCAGGTCGTTCATGGACGGATCTCCACGCGTCGCGCGCGCAGGTAGGCTTTCAGGTCCGGGATGGCGATGGCGCCGCTGTGGAATACGCTCGCGGCCAGTGCGCCATCGACTCCGGCAGCGGCGAAGACAGCGGCGAAATGCTCCATCGTGCCGGCGCCCCCGGAGGCAATCAGAGGCACGCGACAGATACTGCGCACGGCCTGCAGCTGACGCAAGTCGTATCCCAGGCGGACGCCATCGCTCGCCATGCAGTTGAGGACGATTTCACCGGCGCCGCGGTCCTGCACTTCACGCACCCAGTCGAGCGTGCGGCGGCGCGTGCTGCGTGAGCGGTCAGGGTCGCCCGTGAACTGATAGACCTCGAACTCGTCACCGACGGTCTGGCTGTCGATGCCGACCACGACACACTGTGACCCGAAGCGTCGAGCGAGCGCGTTCACCAGGTCGGGGTCGGCCAGGGCAGGGGAGTTCACCGAGATCTTTTCCGCGCCGGAATTGAGCACGTCCTCGGCATCGGCGACTGTGCGGATACCGCCGGCCACGCAGAATGGAATGTCGAGAACCCGTGCGACCCGCGCGATCCAGCTGCGGTCGACGGAACGGTTTTCGGGACTTGCCGTGATGTCGTAGAAGACCAGTTCGTCCGCGCCTTCGGCGCAGTAACGGGCGGCAAGCTCGAGGATGTCGCCCACGACCTTGTGATCGCGGAAGCGAACGCCCTTCACGACCTGTCCGTCGCGAACGTCAAGGCAGGGAATTATGCGCTTGGCAAGAATGGGGCGAGCTCCGCGGGCGGAATTCGATTCTCGAGCAGGGCGCGGCCACTGATCACGGCCGCCGCGCCCGTGGCTGCCAGCGCCACGAGATCGGCACCGCAGCTGACGCCACCCGAGGCCTGCCACTGAATCGTCGGAAAACGTCGTACCGCCTCGGCGTACAGTGCGAGATTCGGTCCAGAGAGGGCGCCGTCACGGGCAACGTCCGTGCACAGCACGTGCAAGGCGCCGTGCGGCAGGTAACCCTCGACTGCATCCCACAGGCTCGCCTCGGTCTGTGATTCCCATCCGTGCGTGGTGAGGCGCGGAGTGCCGCCTTCATCGAGACGAACATCGAACGCCAGCACGATGCGATCGGGACCGAACTCGTGCAGCCACTGCTGAACCTCGGCGGGTTTCGTCACCGCCACGCTGCCCACGACGATGCGTTGCACGCCAAGAGCGATCAATTCCGCCGCGACCTCGCGCGATCGAACGCCGCCGCCAACCTGAATGGCGGTGTCCACGAATGCCTGCGCTAGATCGCCGATTGCCGATCGGTTGCCCTGTGAGCCGTCGCGTGCGCCGTCAAGGTCGACGACGTGCACGTACCGCGCACCGAAGTCACGGTAGCGCCCGAGGATCACGCGCGGATCGTTGCCGTAGACGGTCTCGGCGTCGAAGCGTCCCTGCAGCAGGCGCACGCACTGACCGCCACGCAGGTCGATGGCTGGAACGAGCTGCATGTCAGGCCAGCGCCAGGAAGTTGGCGAGCAGGCCCTGGCCCGCGCGGGACGAGCGCTCGGGATGAAACTGTGCGCCGTGAAAGTTCGCGTGACGCACGATCGCCGAGAACTCGCCGCCGTAATCGGTGACGGCTTCGGTCCACGGGCCGACCGGTGCCGCGTAGCTGTGCACGAAGTAGACGTAGGCGTCGTCACCGAGACCACGCGTCAGCGGTGAGTCGGTCCGGGACACGACCTGGTTCCAACCCATGTGCGGGACCGGAAAGCCCTGTCGATCGGGAAACCGGGTGACCCTGGCCGGGAGAATGCCAAGGCACTTCGTGTCGCCTTCCTCGCTGGCCTCGAACAACAGTTGCATGCCGAGACAGATGCCGAGCACGGGTTGGGTCAGCGTCGGTATCACGGACGCCAGCCCGAGTGAGTGCAGCCGCTCCATGGCATCCGCCGCGGCGCCCACGCCGGGCAGGATGATACGGGGCGCGCGACGCAATTCGTCGGCATCGGCGGTCAGCCGCGACGACACGCCTAGCCGGTCAAGTGCGAAACGCAGCGAGGCGATGTTGGCGCCACCGTTGGCGATGATCGCGACATCCGTCATCTCAAAGCACGCCCTTGCTGCTCGGCAGTTCGGTGCCTTCGATCCGCACGGCCTGCCGCAGCGCGCGGCCCGTGCACTTGAAGCAGGCTTCGATCATGTGGTGCGTGTTGTCGCCCGTCACCTTCACGTGCACGGCAGCCAGCAGGCTGTCGGCCAGCGAACGGAAGAAGTGCGGTACCAGCTCGGTGGGCAGGCCGCCAACGGACTCGCGACCGAACGTGCCCTCGAAGACAGCGCAGGCGCGGCCCGAAAGATCGATCGCCACCTGCGCCTGCGACTCGTCCATGGGCAGCACGAAACCGAAGCGGGCGATGCCGCGCTTGTCGCCGAGCGCTTCACGCAGGGCCTGGCCGAGCGCCAGCGCGCAGTCCTCGACCGTGTGGTGTTCGTCGATTTCCAGGTCGCCCGTGCAGGTGAGTTCCAGCGCGAAGCCGCCGTGACGCGCGACCTGCTCCAGCATGTGATCGTAGAAACCAATGCCGGTCGCGATGGCGACGGGACCGGTGCGGTCGAGGTTGACCCGCACCCGGATGTCGGTTTCCTTCGTCTTGCGCAGAACGGTCGCGGTGCGGGCCGGCCGGCGCAGCTGCTCCACGAGCGCAGCCCAGGTGGCTCCGTCGCTGCCATCGGCACGAACCTTCAGGCCCCGGAGCCCCAAGTTCGCCGCCAGTTGCAGGTCCGTTTCGCGATCGCCGATCACGTAACTGTCCTGCGGGTCGATGGGGTGGTCACGCAGGTAATCGGTCAACAGGCCGGTCTTTGGCTTGCGGCATTCACAGCCATCGGCGCGCCGATGTGGACAGAAGAACTCCGCGTCGAATTCGATGCCTTGCGAGGCGAAGAGGGCGCGGATGAAATCCTGGGTTTCCCGGAACGTGGGTTCCGGGAACGTGTGCGTGCCGAGGCCGTCCTGATTGCTGACCAGCACGAAGCGATAGCCGGCTCGCTTGAGTTCGAGCAGTGCAGGAATTACGCCCGGCAGCAGACGAATCTTGGCGAGGCTGTCGACCTGTTCGTCGACCGGCTCTTCCACGAGCGTGCCATCGCGATCGATGAACAGGATGCGTGCTCCACTCATGACTGCTCCACGGCGGCGAGCAGCCGCTGGTTCTGGTCGGGTGTACCGATCGAGATGCGCAGGCAGTGCGCCAGCCCCGGGTAGGACGAGAAGTCGCGCACGATCAGCCCGGCCGCCTTGCCGGCCTCGAAGAATCGCTGCGAATCGCGGCATTCGATCAGCAGGAAGTTGGCGTCGGACGGGAAGACCCGCGCGACGTTCGCGCAGTGCTCGAGGCGCTCGTGCATGCGGCTCCGTTCGTCGAGCAGCGTGCGGATTCGGGCCGCCGACAACGCGCGCTGGGGCGCCTCGGTCAGGGCGAGGACGTCTTCCACGGTTGACGCCGGGATGGCATACGGCGGAATGATTCGACGCAACAGCCCGATGATTTCCTCGCTCGCGATCACGGTGCCCAGGCGCGCACCGGCGAGCGCGTAGGCCTTCGACAGCGTGCGCAGGATGACGAGGTTCGGGAATTCGGCCAGCCGGGTGGTGAGACTCGCCCGAACGCAGAATTCGACGTAGGCTTCGTCCACGACGACCAGGGCCTTGCCGGCGAGTTCCGAGCAGACACGCAGCATCGCGGCTTCATCGAGCAGGTTGCCCGTCGGGTTGTTGGGTGAGCACAGGAACACGATTTTGGCGCGCATGCCCGCAGCAATGACCTGCTCGGCAGCCAGCGCGAAGCCAGCACGCACCAGCGGAACTTCGAGCACGCCCGCGCCCTGGATCCGTGCCGCGACCTTGTAAAAGCCGAACGTCGGCGGAGTGATCACCACGTTGTCCTGTCCTGCGCGGCAGAAGGCACGCACGAGCAGGTCGATCGCCTCGTCGCTGCCACGACCGACCAGCAGCTGCCGGGCCGGCACGCCATACAGCTGCGCCATGCGCTCGACCAGCGCACGCGGCTGTGGCTCGGGATATCGATTGAGACCGGAGATCGAATTGTCGCCGGAAGCGCGCCACGGCATTTCGTTGGCGTGCATGCGCTCGAGCGAGGGGTCCCACGCTGCGTGCTGATAGGGCTGCAGTTCGAGGATGTCTGGTCGCGCCAGGTGCAGGATCGCGGAGCTCATGCGTTGCCTGCCTGCGCGAGGGCGTCGAGACGAATCGTGACCGCATTGGCGTGCGCGTCGAGGGACTCGAGCTGCGCCAGCGTGCGTGCCGTCGGGCCGAGATTGCGCAAGCCGTCCGCGGTCAGTTCCTGCACGGTGATGCGCTTGACGAAGTCGAACACGCTCAGCCCGCTGTAGGCGCGGGCGTGACCGTACGTGGGCAGCACGTGGTTGGTACCGCTGCAGTAGTCGCCCATCGTTTCCGGTGTCCACGCGCCGAGGAAGACGGATCCGGCATTGCGCACCTGTGGCAGCAGGTCGCGCGGGCTCGTGACCTGCAGGATCAGGTGCTCCGGCGCGTAACGGTTCGCAACCTCCATTGCAGCCGCAATGGTCGGCACGAGGATGACGCGGCTCGCGGCGATCGCCTTGCCCGCGATCTCACGCCGCGGCAATGCGGCCAGTTGCCTGGCCACTTCGGCAACGCAGGCTTGCGCGACTTTGCGCGATATCGTGACGAGCATGACCTGCGCGTCCACGCTGTGTTCCGCCTGCGCGAGCAAGTCGGCGGCGACGAACGCGGGTCGCGCGGACTCATCGGCAATGATCAGCACTTCCGACGGCCCGGCGGGCATGTCCAATGCTGCGCCACCGGCGTCCTGCGCAACGATCTGCTTTGCCGCCGTGACCCAGGAGTTGCCTGGCCCGAAGATCTTGACGACCTTGGGCACCGAGGCCGTGCCATACGCCATAGCGGCGACGGCCTGCGCACCACCGAGCTTGAACACTTTGCGGATGCCGCACAGCCCTGCCGCCACGAGCACGGCGGGATCGGCCGAGCCATCGGGACGGGGCGGGGTGCACATGACTCGCACCGGACAGCCGGCGATCCTGGCTGGCACGGCAAGCATCAGTGCGGTCGAGGGCAGGGGCGCCGTTCCTGCGGGTACGTACAGCCCGACCGACTCGAGCGCCACGGTCATGCGCTCGCAGACGACGCCCGGTGCGGTTTCGAGCCGCAGCGGCGGCAGGGTCTGCAGTTCGTGGAAACGAGTGACCGTGTCGATCGCGCGTTCGAGTGCTGCGCGCTGCACCGGCGTGAGCGCGGCTTCGGCGGCAGCAAACTCGGCGTCCGATACGCCGAACGATTCGAGGTGGACACCGTCGAGCCTGGCCGTGTACTCGCGCAGCGCTGCGTCGCCGCGCGCCCGAACGTCATCGACGATG
>Ga0209254_10005726_pt1 | contig 11419 bp, 8 predicted proteins | sample FrelakmetDIP11DI_FD_187148 | JGI IMG/M metagenome (GOLD analysis project Ga0209254, IMG submission 187148) | Freshwater lake sediment microbial communities from the University of Notre Dame, USA, for methane emissions studies - DIP11 DI (SPAdes)... | ecosystem: Environmental > Aquatic >... | reverse complement strand
CATCCCGTCTCCGGTTCACAGTCGGCATCCACAAACGCGAGGATACTCCCCGCAGCGTGCTGTGCACCGAAGTTCCGGGCCGCACCCGCTCCCAGCACCGCATCGCTGCCGACGATACGCACGCCCGGGAAATGCGCTGCGATGTGCCGCAGCTGTGGGTCGCCCGCAGAATCCACCACAATGGTTTCGTATGACGCATCGAAATCCTGTCGCGCCAGTGCCCGCAGACATGCTTCGAGTTCGCGCGCGTGATTCCGGCAAGGAATGATCACGGAAACCAGCGGAACCTGCATCGCATCAGACATGAATCAGCCGATCCATTTATGCACCACCGACCAGAAACCGTTGCAGATGCCCGACTGCATCATTACTCCCGCGCGCGTGATGCGAGCAGACTCTGGCCACGGAACGATGCCGGCACCGGTTGGCCGAGCAGTTCATATACCGTTGGAGCAAGGTCTAGAATATCGGCATGTTCGATATTGCCCCCGGCTTCGAAGGCGTCGCCGCAGGCCAGCACAAATCCAGCTGGACGGTGATTGCCGCCGCGGCCCTGTGGATGGCGTCCCGGTGTCGGCCACGGAATGATACCGTAGCGTGGCGAGACGATGCGGCGGTGGCGCGAAGCTGCGCCGGGTGTCCAGTGCACGATCATGTCCGGAATCAGATCGCGTTGTGCGCCGCGCGGAAAAATCTCGTCGGTCATTGCAACGGCTGCGACGAGCGGTTCGCCGCTGTCCTCATCGACAAAGGTCTTCAGCCCGTCGATGATCTGCTTGCACAGTGTTTGGTATTCCTCTCCCGGTGCCACGATACCTCGAGCCTCGCGGCCGCGCAGATTGATGCGAATGTAACCGTCCAGATCGCCGAACGCGGCGAACGCGCGGGTTGACGACCAGTCGATGTCCCCGGTACGCCAATACAGCGTAAGTCTATCCTGCAGCCAGAAAGGCAATCGGGATTTGATGCGGCTGCGAAATTCGTTCGGAATCAGCGCGCGCAGTTGGTCGGTAAGCCGGGCCTTGCGAACTGCGTCGCCAGTGCTCGACTTGTCGGCAAGAATGCGGGTCAGCATCTCGGGCAGCACATCGGCACGCGATGCATTGGGTCCCATGCCATGCAAGGAGAACATGATGATGTTGGCGTCGGCCCCGACCTGCTGGACGACCTGACCGATCGCCGCGTCGCAGGCAATGTAGACGTCGCGCAGTGCATTGCCGAGTTCCGCACGCTGCTCTGCCGTTGCCTCACCTTTCAGGCCGCTCAGATCCCACAGCTGATGCCCGCCGCGGTGCGTCGATGAGAAACACACGATACTGAGATCCCAGGGATGGTTCTGCATCAGGTCGACGCCAAGATCACCGACCAGTCGCGCGGTGTTGATGCACTGATCACGGACCTCACGAAGTTGATCCACCGTGAGCGGGTGTGTCACTTCAGGGTCGAATGGCGCCGCGCCGAATTGGCGTGTGATGCGGCTCAACAGATCGGGTGGGCTGGACGCGGGTGGGTCGAGGATCTCGTGCGTCGCCCAGCCCGATACCTCGATGCCGCCATAGTCATCGGGTGCATAGGCCTGCGGCACGTCGATGGCGATGACCCGCTGCCCGCGCGCGGCAAGCTCGCGCCAGAATGGTTGCAGCGGCAACCAGTCCTTCGACGGGCGGGCATGTGCCATGCGCTCGGGTCGCCAGACCAGAAAGTGGTACATGCCGTGGTCGACCGGTGTCTGGCTCGTGAAAAAACTCTGCCAGGGCGAGCCGACCAGCCAGCGGGCCGTCGAGCGCATCGGCCCGAAGGCACCGCGCTCACGCAACGCGCGCAGATTCGGCAGCATCCCTGCATCGATCCATTGCCGCACGAGACTGATCTCGGCGGCATCGAGTCCAATCATCAGGACCGGCTTGCCCGTTGCGGAACCGCTTCCCATTCGAAAGATCCTCACGAAGCAGGTAGACTCTATGACACTCCCGTGGACCGATCGGAACCCGGATTCCGGCAGAGTATGCGGTAACGACAAAAACATTATCACATCGCCAGCCGGGTATCATGCGTCACTTGAATCGTATCGGCACCGACCTGTCACTGGCTGTTCTCGGCCATGGTCTCGAGAAAGGTATCGCGCTGGTCGTGATCACCCTGCTGGTGAGGCACCTCGACAAAGTGTCGATGGGCCAGTTTTTCTATGCGATCAGTGTCTGCAGCATCGTCGCGATGCTTACCGAATTCGGCACCAGCCGACATCTGATCCGGGCCGTAGCAGTCGATACCGGGCATGCCGCTGCGCACCTTCAGCAGGTGTTGCGCTTACGTCTGCCGCTGCTGCTGACCGCGCTGGTTCTGATCAACGTTAGCGTTGTCCTGATCGCGCCATCGTTGTCCATCACGTTTCTGTTGTGTTCGATCTATGTGCTCGCGGGCGATTTATACTACGCGTTCGGTGCCACACTGCTGGGAATGCGGGCAGTGGCGGCACGCAGCGTAACCGGACTGATCGGTCCGTGTGTGCTGCTCGCGCTGGTGCCGTTCGCGATTTATCTGCAATGGACTCTGGAACAGATACTGATCGCGTATGCGCTGTCGTCGCTGTTGATGACGGGCATCAGCTGGCGGTTCACGCTGCGCCGGGTCGGCCGCGCGGTGGGCGGTACGGGCACGAGTCTACGCGATCTGCTCCGCAGCTCGCTGCCCTTGTTCATGCTGAGTCTGCTGATGCTCGCGCATGCGCGGACTGACGAGATCATGCTGGCGAGCCTCCTCGGCTTCAGCGAGGTCGCCGCCTACGCAGCCGCCTATAAGCTGGCCGAGGTCTCCCGCACGCTGATCCGTCCGGTCACGATGGTGTTCTTTCCGATCATGAGTGTCGCGCTGACCGAGCGCAGCCCGGTGCATTATCGCCGCGATGCGCGACGCCTGATCGGCGGTTCTGCCGCGGTCGGCTTGCTGGTCGCGATCGTTGTGATACCGCTCGCCACATTCATCGTGCCGTGGATCTTCGGCGCGGACTATCGCGAAGCGACCGCCATCACACAGGTTCTGTTTCTGGTGACGCCAGCGCTGTTCGCCGGTCAGACGGCAATAACCGTGGCGAATGCCCTGCGGCTGGAGCGCTCCGCCATCGGCATCGTAGCGACCGGCGTCCTCGCCAATATCGTGCTCAATGCCATGATCATCCCACAATGGGGGGCGATCGGGGCCGCCTACACAACAGTGGCCACCGAATCACTGATTGCCGTGGGAGTGTTATTTGTTATTGAGCGATCACTTAGGGAGAGGATCGGCGCGCAGGTGGATGCGACGATATCACCCGAGCGGCGGTCATGATGTCCATGTTGTTATCGTTGACAATAGATCGACGGACGATAGCATGCCCGTAAGGATATCAATCCAATAGAGATTGCCGTCAGTCGGGTTCTATGAGACATGCTTAGGATCTGCCGCACCGGAAAACACGGCGCGTATCCGCTTTCGCACCCGCAACCAGGATCGTAGCGCGCCCCACTGTTTCCGCAGAACTACCCGCGGTCGCAAAGCGCAGGACGGAGGAACGCAAAGCGACATGTCATTGCCGACGGGGTCGCTGGAACGCAACACCGCGGGCACGGATTCAGACAGTAGCGCAGCTAAAGCGACGGACAACGCCTGCGACAGCCGCTGATGGCCGAGTGCGTGCGCAATCGCGATGAGGCGATCTCCGTGACGGGTCACATAGTCGATCCTCCGGCTACCATCACCGTAGTAGAGTGGACCCAGGTCCATGCAGATTTCCAGCGTGTCGGCCAGCTCGATGGCCAGCAACATACGGTCCGTATCGCTGAGATCGTGCAAGCGATTTCCCAACTCGAGCACGGGGTGACCCGGCGATCGCAGGAGCACACGAAAACGGTATACGAGCTCTTCCACACGCATCCCCACGGCCTGACGCACGAGCCGCCTTCTGCGCGGTGACGCCGAGTCTTTCCGTGCGTCGGCGAAGTCGCCGTTGCCATAGATGTTATGGATACAGGCTGCGCCCACCATGTCCCCCGGGAGCCCCAGCCCGGCCACGATACTCGCGACCCCGCAGCCATGGGCCACGAAGGGTTTGCCATCGGCCTGGTAGTAACCGGAATAACGTTTCCGCGCCAGTTGGTAGCAGGCGCGAACGGTTTCCAGGTCACTGTCCGCGCGACCCTGCCCGATCAGCTGGTTGTAGAGTTGAATATTGGTTTGGGCGATGCGCATGGTTTCTACAGCCGCTGCCGGTGACTCGTAGAGGTTCATGGATAATCCTCCCATTAATAGTATGCGTCAGAAGTAGAGTTTTTTGTCCGCACTGGTAGTAGTGTCGTGGCGTAATGATTCACCATGTTGCTTCACGTTTTCTTGTGCCGGAATGTCTCTCTCCAGATCAGACGCAGTCCATTGGCGAATGCGCTAAAGATGGACGGGGTACCCCACATATAATTGAGGTACTGGAAGAAACCAAGACCCTGTGGCCGGCCAATGCGCAGGTAGCGCACAACGCGCAATAGCGGCCTGCCAATGAGCGCCATCGGCGATCGCGCCGACGAACTATAATCAATCTTAGAAAGAAAGCTCGCAGGCTGCGCGTGTAAGCGCGCAAGCGTAGCTTCCGGCACATCAAGATCCAGAAATTCCCTGAGGACGCCGAGCGCATCCTGGGTCGCAATGACCAAATCCATGCGTTGCGCCTGCTCGACCAGTCTGTCCCAGTCTATATCGGCATTGCGCACAATCATGCTCGCGTCGGGTATCCAGCGTATCGGTCGCACGACATTCCAGTCTGCTGCTTGTGCGCAGGCATGCAAGAGCTGGTCGCTGGGGCACAGGGTGCGCAACGTCTGGCCGTGCAAATCGAAGCAGACCGACCTCGACCACAGGGGTTCGATATCCGTCAGGCTGTTCTTTAGCAGCTTCCAATGCAGATCAATTTCACGGCCGCTAGCCGGATCCCTCATATTCAGGCCGTTGCGGACTGCCACAAGTTGTTCAAGATTATCCAGGCTGAGGACAAAGGCATCCGAGCAGCTCCAGCCGCGCTCGATGTAATGGGAAATGGCGTCGACGGCCTGTTTGGGCTGCACGAACAAGTCGACATCGGACATGGGCCGCAGTCCGGGGTTTGGGTAGTACAGGTTGGCCAGTGGAACGCCCTTCAAAATCAGGGAATCGATGCGGACTTGCGAGAGGTTCTGAATTTCGGCACAGGCAAATTTGAAGAGCTGCTGGTTTTTTATCCAGAAGACCAATGTGTCGTTTCGATACGCCGCAAGGTTCTCGTCCCCCACCCCAAGCCTGCGCAAGTTGTGGTGCAACAGCGGCATTAGCCGTCGTTGGGCAAAATCGATGTTGGTCTGATCTGCAGCCTGCAGCCAGGCTCGCCAGGCATCAAGCGCACGCTCACCATCCAACAACGCCGCGTGCAGGATATGAGCGTCGTGTTGGGCAGGCCAAAGAGGGGATTTCCGAATGGACATGAACCTGTGAGTGACGCTCAACTGGAGCGGTGGAATAAGTTTATAGCATTGTTTTATATCTTCTTATGCCTCATCTGCCGCGCGGCCTCCGGTTACGCGGGCTGGCCACGTGAATGGAGCATTTCAAATGCCGTTCGCACTCAGCGCGACGATCAAGAATTTGGAATCGCAATTGTAGACCACTCCCACTCCGCAGTCTCCAATTCAAGCGAGGAACCTCAGGCAACAACGCGCAGAAATCAAAGAAACATACAGCCAATATGCCGATGGCTCAGTGATTACTCGAACCTGAGGGTTGATGCGCTCGACGCAACCTGTCAGATTACGGTAGCAGCTGACGTCATCCAAATCCAATAAACAGGAAGTACTAGCATGTCAACAACCTACCGGATTAATGCACCCAACGTTAACAGCGAATGTATCGATGGTGAAGTCATTATCGTCAATCTGGAAAGCGGCAGCTATTATAGTTGCGTCGATCTCGGCGCTTACTTGTGGAGCCGGGTTGTTGCGGGCGATACCACGGAGGTAATCGTGCGCGACTTGGTTGCAGCCTTTGCCAGGGACCAGGCTGAGATCGAGGCGACAGTTGCAGATTATGTGTCGCAACTCGAAAAGGAACAGTTAATCGTTGCAACGGCGAGTAGCGAAGCGCCTGGTCTCTCGATCGAGGTCGCCCTACCGGTTCAATTTGGAATACCGGAATTACATTCCTATTCTGATATGAAAGATATGCTGCTCTTGGATCCGGTTCACGATGTCGCCGATGTCGGATGGCCTGCCAAACCCGAGCGATGAACTGATGAAGTCTGTCGCTGTCAGCGTAGTAATACCCTGTTACAACACGGAACGCTATCTCGCAGCCGCGATTGAGAGCGTGCTGACGCAGACACTTTCACCGACTCAGGTCATTGTCGTAAACGATGGCTCGACTGACCGCAGCGCCGAGATAGCACGCGGGTTCATTGATCGTGTTACCGTCTTGAATCGCCCCAATGGCGGCATTTCCGCGGCCCGCAACACCGGTATACACGCATGTACTGCGCCACTATTGAGCTTTCTCGATGCCGATGACCTGTGGACAGAGACGAAGCTTGAGCAGCAGGTATCGATACTGAATGATGATCCAGGGCTTGATGGTGTGTTTGCCCATGCACAGCAGTTCATCAGCCCTGAACTGTCCGAGGAAGAGTCAAAAAGCATCGCCTGCCGGGACGTCGCCATGCCGGCAAGGCTCGCTTCTGCGATGCTCGTGCGGCGCGAATCCTTTCTCAAGGTCGGCTATTTCAACGAAGATTTGGAAATCGCCGAAACCGTGGACTGGCTTGCCAGAGCAGATGAACTTGGCCTGCATTTCAACGTTCTCCCCGGCGTGATGCTGAGACGCCGTCTACACCGATCAAACTCTGGTGTGGTGAAGCGCAACGCTCGCTCAGACTATGCCCGCGCACTGAAAGCTGCGCTGGATCGCCGCAGGCAGCAAAAAGCCCAAACCCATGAACACTGACCTGTCACTGGCGTCTTGGATGCCACTGCAACAGCAGCGCCTGTTGCGCGTACTGTGCGTCGACCAGAACGACGCTGGTGCTGCTTTTGTCGCCTGGAACCAGGATGCAGACTGGGAGGGCCACTTCGACCGTGGCTCGTTCCGGTTGCTCCCGACCGTGTACAAGCATATCGAGGCGTTGAGTATCGACGACCCGGCCATGGGACGTCTGCGCGGCCTGTATCGTCGCTCTTGGGTGCGTAACCAACGCTACCTCAGCACCTGGTCGAACCTCTATGACGAGCTCAAGAGCAAGGGGATCAACGTCCTCCTGCTTGGAGGCTCAGCGCTGGCAGCGGGCTATTACAGGAATGTCGGTGCGCGCTATGTCACCGGATCTGATCTGCTGGTGCGGCCGTTCCAGGCTGCAGATACGTTTGCAGCAATGCGCAGTGCGGGCTGGCGTTTTGAAGCACATGAAATAGAGCTTCTCGATGACCGTCGCTACGTATCGTTTCTCGACCCGCTGGGAGAGCCGGGCACCCTACGCTGGCATCCGATCAGTAGCTGGAACGAAGAGAGCCTGGATTGGTTTTGGGACAGCGCAATACCCGCTCGCGTGGATAATTTTTCAATGTCGGTGCCTGGGCCGACGGCGATGTTCCTCTACCTGATGGCGGAAATGCGCGAGCAGGAGGCCTGGACGATCGCAGTGCTGCTCGCCGATGTGAATACCATCATCCAGCATAGTAATTTTGACTGGCATCAGTTGCTCAGAGAGGCTCGCACGCATCAATTGATGTGGACGCTTGGTTTGACGATTGGCTGCTTGCAGACAACGTTTGGCGTCTCGATTCCTACACAGGTACTGCAGCAGTTGAGCTCCACTTCGAGCACCTTCTGCGAACGTCTGGAACTGCGGCTTTACCGTGAAAGACAGCGCGACCAGGAATCCTTTCTCAGTCCGGTTGTAGCGGTCCTCGCGAGGTACCTGCGTTTTGTACGCGGCAGGACGGTCGGCGAGATCCTGGCGCGGTCGCCCGAGTTCCTGAGGCGATACTACGGTTCGAAGCATCTGCTGCAGATAGTGATGCGGCTGCTCGGCAACGGTGTGCGCCGCGCGGCTCGCCTGCTCGCACGCAGGTTTCATCGAGTACCACAGCCTATGACCGGCGCGGGCAACTGACTTGATAAAATATGTTACAAACACGATTTCCGGCACGAGAGAACGCATGTTCGACAAGGCTGCTTGGCGATATTTCGCAGGATTTTATACCGGTCGCTGGCTGAGACTGGCGTCTCTGACGCTGGCGGCAACGTTACTTTCACTGCTGGTGCTTCCGACGCTTATTCTAGTCAAACGGGTCTTCGACGTCGCCATTCCCACCGGCAATGTAAAACTTCTGCTCGGCTATGGCGTGGCAATCCTGCTGATACGGCTGGGCTCCACCGTCATTGCACTGTACCTGCGCCGCGCGCATCTGCGCATGATCGAATCGATTGTTTCCAGCATTCGGGAATCATTGCTGCGTAAACTCTTTACCTTCTCGCGCCAGACCTATACGGAAATGGATAGAGAGCAAACGCACACACGTCTCGTGCAGGATACGCACCGCCTTTTCGAAATGAGCAACACACTGCTGGCAACCGTGGTTCCTTCGGTTCTCACCAGCACGGTGCTGGTGCTGGTACTGGCGATACTCAACCCGTACCTGATGTTGCTGCTGCTGGCGCTGTTTCCGATGCTCGCTTTCGCCAACAAGTACAGCAGTCGGTCGGCGAAAAAGTCGGTAGTGCAATTCCATCGCACCTTCGAACGATTCAGTAAAGGCATGCAGTTTGTTCTTCACCACATGGAACTCGCCCAGATTCAGTCCTCGCAATCGCAGGAAATTCAACGCCAGTTGAACCACCTGGACGAGTTGGGCACGACCAGCTCAAAAATGGCCTTCAGCTTTGCCGTACACAGTCAGATACAGGGCATGCTGACCGGACTGGGGATAGTCCTGATTCTGGTTGTCGGAGGTTCCGCCGTAGCCCTCGGACAGATGACGCTTGGTGATTTCCTGGCCTTCTATGTCGCAGCCGGACTGCTTAACGGTTACCTGAACCAGGTGATCGGGAGCGTGCCACAACTGATCAACGGTAATGAATCACTAAAGACGCTGCAGGAATTTTCACAAATCGACAGCGCGCCACCCTATAGCGGAACCCGCAAGATCGAATTCCGCGGAGCGGTAACCCTGGAATCGGTATCGTTCTCCTACGGCGGCAGCGAAGTCCTGAGGCAGATCAATCTTGCCATCGAACCCGGTTGCATAACCGCCCTGGTTGGATCAAACGGCTCTGGCAAGACCACCATCGCGCATCTGGTACTGGGATTGTATCGCCCCAGTTTGGGCTCTGTGTATGCCGATGGCGTCCCTTACGCCGAACTCGATGTCGCGCATCTGCGCCAGGCCATTGGGGTCGTGCCTCAGCATCCCGAGTTTTTTGCGGGCTCGATACTCGAGAACCTCACCTACGGTTCCGACGAGCTGGATAGGCACTCGGTCGCGGCTGCGGCAAAGGCGGCGCTGCTGGACGATTTCATCGATGCCCTGCCAGAAGGTTACGATACGCCGGTAGGCAGTGACGGCGTGCTGTTGTCGGGTGGCCAATGTCAGCGCATGGCGGTCGCCCGCGCGCTATTGCGGAATCCGAGATTGCTGATTATGGATGAGCCGACCAACCACATGGACGCCCAGACAGTGCGACGACTGCTGCAGAATGTGCGCGAACTCAGCAATCGACTGTCGATCCTGCTGATCAGTCACGATCCGATGGTCATATCGATCGCTGACCGTGTCCACCAATTGAAGGACGGCACATTGGTTGAGCAGCGGGAATTATTGCAGGCAACCTGAGGTCACGTGATGCAGGACAGTACCCCCAAGACCGAATCCGAACAGCAGGAATTCTTTGAAAGCGCATTACACGCTTTTGAACAGGCTAGCGCAGCGGTCGCAACTGACGAACACTTTTTCAATCTGGCCGGCCACACGCTTCGCATCCGTTTCGCCGGCGACAGGCTGGTGGGCGTACTGACCAATGCGTTGGAACATCTGCGGATTTCAGACCGGCCCGATACCGATTTCACGATATGCGTCTGGGACAGTACGACCACGGGTGTCGCGATGCCGCTGATTGAATGCGGCTGGAACCGATTCACCAATCGGGGGGATATCTGGGGTTTCAACAGCGAGCGCTTCAGAGTCTCCTTTCACTGGGTCGAAAACGCGATTTGCATGATGGATCTGCACCGCCGGCTGGCGATCTACTGGGTCAACAGCGCGGACAATTTGCCGTTCTGGGTACCTGCTTCGCCGCTGCGCACTATCTTCCACTGGTGCATGGAACTGCGCGGCAAGCAGTTGATTCATGCTGCCGCGGTAGGCACCGAAGATGGTGCCGTGCTGATCACCGGCAGAAGCGGCGTCGGCAAGTCAACGACCTCGCTGGCTGCCTTGCGCGCCGGCCTGTATTACCTCGGCGACGATTACGTGGTAGTGGGCCTGGAGCCGGAACCCACCGTATATTCGCTGTACTCAACGGCCAAACTCAATGCCGATCAAGTGGGCAACCTGCCGGAATACGCCGCGCATGTCAGCAACGAGCATGCGCTCGATGAGGAGAAAGCGGTCATGTTCCTGCAAGACGTCGCCGCGCAACAAATTCGAGCCGAGATGCCTCTGCGGGCAATACTGGTGCCGCGCATACAGGATCAGATCGTTACCGGCTTCAGCACGGCGGCACCACATGTGGCACAGCGTGCCGCCGCGTTCACCACACTGTCCCAGCTGCCCTATGCCGGACGCCAGACCTACGAATTCCTGCACCGGATGTCCCGCTCGCTGCCAGGCTTCTACATTGAGCTGGGTCGCGATTTGCGTCAGGTTCCGACAGCGATATCGACTTTTCTCGAACGACCTCCGGAGCGAGTGACGCCTGATGTGGCAGAGGACAACAACGTGACCGAAGACCTGCCACTCATATCCGTCATCATCCCGACTTACAACGGCGAAAAGTTCATTCGGGAGGCGATCGAATCGGTGTTGGCGCAGGACTATCCGGCGCTGGAAATCATCGTGGTGGACGACGGCTCCGTCGATGGCACACAGCAGCTTATCGAGTCGATGTCGGCCGATCTCCGCTACTATCGCCAGGCGCAGAACCAGGGGCCGGCAGCCACACGCAACATCGGCATCCGCGACGCCGCCGGTGAATTTATCGCCTTCCTCGATGTCGACGACTGCTGGCCCGAGGGCAATCTCAAGCTGCTGCTGGAAGAGATCACCTCCGGAACTGAGCAAGTTGTCTATGGTCATGCCCAGATGATGCGTTTCAAACCAGAAACAAACGACTACGAATGCGTTGGCGGTCCTGAAGAAGCGTTCCCGCATTACATCGGCTC
>Ga0209254_10005725_pt1 | contig 11422 bp, 10 predicted proteins | sample FrelakmetDIP11DI_FD_187148 | JGI IMG/M metagenome (GOLD analysis project Ga0209254, IMG submission 187148) | Freshwater lake sediment microbial communities from the University of Notre Dame, USA, for methane emissions studies - DIP11 DI (SPAdes)... | ecosystem: Environmental > Aquatic >... | reverse complement strand
CGGGCCGAGTCGTGCTGATCAATGGCTACCGTACGCCGGCGCAGCTGGGTGCAGACCGCTGGCACGGCATGCTGGGGGCCTGCCATCGTCGTCCGGCGCAATCGTTCGTGCTGATCGCCGCGGGGACAGCAACGACGATCGATTGCGTGGAAGCGAGCGAACCGTGCGCGCGTTTCATCGGCGGTTGTATTGCACCGGGCAAGCAGATGATGCTCGAGGCGCTGGCACAGCGCACCGCCGGCCTGCCTCACGCGCGGGGTCATGCGGTCGATTTTCCGGACAACACGGACGACGCGATTGCCACGGGCGTGGCTGACGCGCAGGCGGGACTCGCCATGCGGCTAATCGAGCGTTTTGCGCGCCGGCTGGGTAAGGCGCCTGTGGTTCTGGTAAGCGGTGGCGATGCGGAGTCTGTGGCCGAGCGCCTGCTAGCGAGCGGCGTCGAGCCTGCGATCGAACATAATCTGGTGCTGGCGGGCCTGGCGCTCCGCGCGTGGTCGTCCCCATCCCCGTTGCGACAATGAAGCTGTTCTTCCTACTGCTGCTGCTGGTGAATGTCGCGCTCTTTGCATGGCAGCAGGGCGCATTTGGTCGCTTCGCCGAGCCTGGGCGTGAACCCGAAAGAATCGCGCGGCAGCTCGAGCCGGAACGCATCCGTGTCCTCAGCGAAAAGGATGTCCAGCTGCTGCGTGAGCGCGCGAACCAGGCGCGCGCTGCTTCCGCTGTGGCGTCGGCCGTGACACCTGATCTTTCGGTGCCTCAGGCCTGTGTCGAGTTCGGCGACTTCCTCGGGGCGGACCTGGGTCGAATCGAGACCGCGCTGCTCGGGCTCGGGCTCGGGTCGCGGCAGACCGCCCGCGCGGTCGAGTTGCCCGGCTGGTACATGGTCTACGTGCCGCCGTACAAGACGCGTGCCGAGGCCGATCGTGCGGCAGCCGACCTGGTCCGCCGTGGCCTGAAGGATGTCCTCGTGCTGGCTGAGGGTCCGCTTCGCTTTGGCATCAGCCTCGGGTCATTCCGCGACCCGGAACTCGCGAAGGCGCACTTGTCTTCCGTCGAAAAGCTGGGGGTGAAGACCGTGCGCATGTCCGACAAGCCGGCCTCGCTCAGCGCCACGCGCTACCAGTTCCGCGAGCTCGACGCGGCTGCGTCGCGGCAACTGGCCGAGATCCGCAAGGAGTTCCCGGCGCAATCGATACGTCCCTGCAGCACGGGCTGACGGTTCGAGCGTGCAGTGCCCGCGTCGGGCTGGACTCAGCGTGATCCGGCAAGTTCGGACACCAGCGCGTCGATGAGTGCCGGCACCTGTGCCCGCCGTCCCGCCGCCACCGCATCAGGGAGGGTTCGCCGCCGCTCCGCCCAGATCGGCGCCGGAAAGTGTGCGTCGTCCGCAAACCGCGGAATCAGGTGCCAGTGCAGGTGCGGGGTGACGTTCCCAAGGCTCGCGACATTCATCTTGTGCGGGCAAAGCACCTGGCGCTGGACCTGCTCGACGGTGAACACGACCTGCATCAGGTGTGCGCGCTCAGCGGGCACCAGGTCCGTCATCTCGCGTACATGGGTGTTCCAGATGACGCGGACAAAGCCTGGATAGTCGGCCTCGTCGACGCTGACGACACGCAGGCGGCCGTCGTCATACAGTAGTCGGCCGCCGGGGCCGGCGCACAGCTCGCAGGTGGGCGCACTCATCTCAGTTCCTCGTTCATCTCAGGTTAAGCCTGCAGCGTCACGTTGCCGAGGACCGTCACGAAAATGCCTCCTGTTCAACTCCGACGTACCGCCGTGATCGCGCTGGCAGTGACCCTGCTGGTGGGCTGTTCAACGACCGAAACGGCCGAGGGTGAGACTGCTTCCCGGCGCGAGTACCAGACGGGCAGCAATGTGCCGCGCAAGAACCGCAGTGGCGACAAGGTGCAGACCTACGGTTCGGACTCCCTGCAGGTGCCGCTGCCGCCGCCGTCTCAACCACCGGCCGGCAACGGCGGCGGTTAGTCACACCAGTACGCGCTCGATCCCGCCGGCATTCGCCTGATTCACATAGGCGGGCATCCACTGGCTGCCCAGCAGATGCCGCGCCATCTCGACAACGATGTAGTCGGCATCGACGCCGGCGTCTTCGTTGTAGCGCTTCAGTCCCTGCAGGCACGACGGGCATGATGTCAGCACCTTGATGGCGCCGCCGAAGCCGTCGGTGCGCAGGGTGTCCGCCGCGCGGCGCACCTCGCGTTCCTTGCGGAACCGCACCTGGGTCGCGATGTCCGGGCGGGAGATCGCGAAGGTGCCCGACTCGCCGCAGCAGCGGTCATTCTTCGCAATGATCGACTTGTCGGCGGTCGACACCAGCGCGTTCACGGTCTTCAGCGGGTCCTGCTGCTTCATCGGGCTGTGGCAGGGATCGTGGTACATGTAGCGCACGCCGGTCACGCCCTCCAGCTTCACGCCTTTTTCGAGCAGGTATTCGTGGATGTCGATGATGCGGCATCCGGGGAAGATCTCCTCGAATTTGTATCCCATCAGCTGGTCGTAGCAGGTGCCACAGCTCACCACGACGGTCTTGATGTCGAGATAGTTCAGCGTGTTGGCGACGCGATGGAACAGCACTCGGTTGTCGGTGATGATCTTCTCGGCCTTGTCGAACTGACCGCTGCCGCGCTGCGGATAGCCGCAGCAGAGGTACCCGGGCGGCAGCACGGTCTGCACACCGACATGCCACAGCATCGCCTGCGTCGCCAGCCCGACCTGTGAAAACAGCCGTTCCGAACCGCAGCCCGGGAAGTAGAACACTGCCTCGGACTCGCTCGTCGTGCGCTTCGGGTCGCGGATGATCGGCACGTAGCGCGCGTCCTCGATGTCGAGCAGCGCACGTGCGGTCTTCTTCGGCAGGTCGCCCGGCATCTTCTTGTTGACGAAGTGAATCACCTGCTCGGTGATCTTCGGGCGGCCGCCGGTCGTGGCCGGCGGGCGACTGGTCTGCACCTTCGCGGCCGGCTTGAAGAAACCGCTGGCGATTCGCTGGGCCTTGTAGCCCCATTCCAGCATCAGCGTGCGCGCGATCTTGATCGTCTGCGGGTCCTTGACGTTCAGGAAGAACATCGAGGCAGCCGTGCCGGGGTTCAATTTCTTCTTGCCCATGCGGCGCAGCAGGTCGCGCATCGCCATGCTGACATCGCCGAAATCGATATCGACCGGGCAGGGCGACAGGCACTTGTGGCAGATGGTGCAGTGGTCGGCGACGTCGGAAAATTCGTCCCAGTGCCTGATGCTGACGCCGCGCCGCGTCTGCTCCTCGTACAGGAAGGCCTCGATCAGCAGCGAAGTCGCGAGGATCTTGTTGCGCGGCGAATAGAGCAGGTTCGCACCCGGCACGTGCGTCGAGCACACCGGCTTGCACTTGCCGCAACGCAGGCAGTCCTTGATCGCGTCCGAGATCGACTTGATGTCGCTCTGCTGCATGATCAGCGACTCGTGGCCCATCAACCCGAAGCTGGGCGTGTAGGCGTTCGTCAGGTCTGCGCCGGGCAGGAGCTTGCCCTTGTTGAAGCGGCCCTCGGGGTCGACGGCGTTCTTGTAGCGGCGGAAGTCGGCGGTCTCGTCGTCGGTCAGGAACTCGAGCTTGGTGATGCCGATACCGTGCTCGCCGGAGATCACGCCGTCCAGTTCGCGCGCAATCTGCATGATGCGCGCCACTGCGGCGTTGGCCCGCTGCAGCATCGCGTAGTTGTCCGAATTGACCGGGATATTGGTGTGCACGTTGCCGTCGCCGGCATGCATGTGCAGCGCGACGAACACGCGGCCGCGCAGCACTTCCTTGTGGATCGCCTCGCACTGGGCCAGCACGGGCGCGAATGCGGCGCCCGCGAAGATCCGTTCCAGCGGTGCGCGAACCTCGGTCTTCCAGGACACGCGGATCGTGTGGTCCTGCAGCAGGTCGATGATGCGCAGGCCGGCGCGCTTGTCGAACTCGCTGGTCAGGTGCGTGAGGCCGAGCTGGTTCAGCTCCGGCAGCGACGCTGCCAGCGGGGCGTCGAAGTGCGTCAGCAGCCACTGCCAGCGGCGGCGCGTGTACGCGATCAGCTCGCGCGCCTGCTCGGCGCGGTCGCCGACGATCTCCGAACGCGACAGGCGGTCGACTTCAACGTCATCGGACTTGCCCAGCGCGAAGGGCGAGGCGAGGTAGGCGTCGAGCACGTCCAGCAACTCGAGCTTGTTCTCGATCGACAACTCGATGTTCAGGCGCTCGATGGCATCGGTGTACTCGCCCATCCGCGGCAACGGGATGACGACATCCTCGTTAAGCTTGAAGGCATTGGTGTGCCTGGAGATCGCCGCTGTCTTGGCCCGGTCGAGCCAGAAGTTCTTGCGTGCCTCGGCACTCACCGCCACGAACCCTTCGCCGGAGCGTGCGTTGGCCATGCGCACGACGTCGGAGGCGGCATGCGCTACCGCGGCATCGTCCGCACCGACGATGTCACCGACGAGCACCATCTTCGGCAGCCCGCCGCGACGCGACTTGGTCGCATAGCCGACGGCGCGCAGGTAGCGATCATCGAGGTGCTCGAGTCCCGCAAGGATCGCGCCGCCCGGGCGGCGCGCCAGATAGTCGGTGATCTCGACGATCGACGGGACCGCCTCCTGCGCGCGACCAAAGAATTCGAGGCAGACCGTGCGGATGTGCTTGGGCATGCGGTGCACGATCCAGCGTGCCGACGTGATCAGCCCGTCGCACCCCTCCTTCTGCACGCCCGGCACACCGCCGAGGAACTTGTCGGTGACGTCCTTGCCGAGGCCGACCTTGCGGAAGCTCGCGCCGGGCAGCGCGATGCGCTCGGTGCGCAGCGTCTTCGCCCTGGCCGCGGGTTGGCGGCCGTCCTTCCACGTCAGATCGAACACGGCCTCTGCGGCGTCGTGGATCTTGCCGAGGTTGTGACCGACGCGCTGCACTTCGAGCCAGTTGCCGTCGGGATCGACCATGCGCCACCAGGCCAGGTTGTCGACCGCGGTGCCCCACAGCACGGCCTTCTTGCCACCGGCGTTCATCGCGATGTTGCCGCCAACGCAGGAGGAGTCGGCCGAGGTCGGATCGACCGCGAAGACATACCCGCCGCGCTCGGCCGCGTCGCTGACACGCTTGGTGACGACGCCCGCTTCCGAGAACACCGTCGGCACCGGCGCATCGACTTCCGGCAGCGCCACCGCCTCGACTTCGGAGATCGCCTCGAGCTTCTCGGTATTGATGACGGCCGACAGCGGCGTCAGCGGGATCGCGCCGCCGGTGTAGCCAGTACCGCCGCCGCGCGGAATGATCGTGAGGCCGAGTGCAATACACCCCCGCACCAGGCCCGGAATCTCGTCTTCGCTGTCGGGCTGCAGGACGACGAATGGGTACTCGACACGCCAGTCGGTCGCATCGGTCACATGCGAAACCCGCGCGAAGCCGTCGAAGCGGATGTTGTCGTCACGCGTGTGGCGTGCGAGCTCCCGTCGGGCTGCCTTGCGCAGGTCCCAGGTCGAGCGGAACTCGTCCTCGAAGCTTTGTACCGCCTTGCGCGCGGCGGCCAGGAGCTGACCGACCTTGGCGTCGCGTTCTCGGTCGGCCGGCTCGCGTCGTTTCTCGATCTCGCCGAGCCGGTGATGCAGCGCTTCGATCAGGGCCGCGCGGCGCTTCGGGTTGTCCAGCAGGTCGTCCTGCAAATAGGGATTGCGGCGCACGACCCAGATGTCGCCCAGCACCTCGTACAGCATGCGTGCCGAGCGGCCGGTGCGGCGCTCGCTGCGCAGTTCGTCCAGCACGCGCCACGCTTCGGCGCCAAGCACGCGGATGACGATCTCGCGGTCGGAGAACGACGTGTAGTTGTATGGAATCTCGCGCAGCCGTACCGGCGGTTCCGCGACGGCAGGTTCAGGGCGCAATCCCTGGGGCGGGACAGGAGCGTTCATTAGGGTCGGGCCACAACGAGGGCCCAGTCGGACGCTTGGAACGGAATTGTAACTTTTGCGCTGCAGCGAAACCTGATGACCCCGAGCCACGGTCGGGTAGTGGCGCGCAGCGCCGCCGGGAGTCAGACGACCAGCGGTGGCTCCGGCATCGCGGCGATCTGCTCGCGCAGCTCGAGGATGCGATCCTCCCAGTAGCGCGGCGTGTTGAACCACGGGAAGGCCGCGGGGAACGCAGGGTCCTGCCAGCGTCGCGCGATCCACGCGGCGTAATGGATCAGGCGCAGGGTGCGCAACGCCTCGACCAGGTGCAGTTCGCGGCGGTCGAAATCGCTGAAATCCTCGTAACCGGCGAGCAGGTCGCTCAAGCGCTGTGTCTGCTCGGCGCGATCGGCGCCGAGAAGCATCCACAGATCCTGCGCGGCGGGGCCGGAACGGGCATCGTCGAAGTCGACGAAGTGCGGGCCGCGCTCGGTCAGACCGTCGTACCACAGCACGTTGCCTTCGTGCACGTCGCCATGCAGTCGGATCGCCGCGACATCGCCGGCACGGTCGAAGGCGTAGGCGACCTGGTCGAGTGCCTGTTGCGACACGCCCGCATAGACATCGCGCAGCTCGGGTGGCAGCCAGTCATGCGCCAGCAGATAGTCGCGCGGCTCGCGGCCAAAGCTGGCGATATCGAGCGCGGGTCGCGACTCGAACCCTCGGCATCGCCCGACCGCATGCAGTCGCCCCAGGAACCGGCCGATCCACTCCAGGACCTGCGGATCGTCGAGCAGCGGGGCCCGGCCGCCACGGCGCGGGAAGACGGCGAACCGGAATCCCTCGTACTGATTGAGCGTCCGGTCGCGCAGCCGCAACGGCGGCACCGCCGTCACCTCGGCTTCCGCGAGTTCGGCCGTAAAGGCGTGTTCCTCGAGGATCTGCTGGTCGGTCCACCGGCCCGGCCGATAGAACTTGGCGACGATGAAGCCGGAGTGACCGTCCTGCGCTTCGACACCGACCTGGAACACGCGGTTCTCGTAACTGTTGAGCGCGAGCAGCGAACCGGTGGTGACGAGTCCGGCGCTGTCGAGCGCGTTCAGCACCACGTCGGGCGTGAGGCCTGCGTACGGCAATTCGGAGCCGGGAGTTGCTTGCATCGGCCGCATGGTAGGCCAGCAGCATGCGGTGCGCCGCGTGGTACCTTCGGCGCAAGAGGGAACAGAGGACAAGAGGCAAGATGCCCGCCCAGGAATACCTGCGCCGCATACTCACCGCGCGCGTTTACGACGTCGCCATTGAATCACCGCTGGAAGATGCGCCCCGCCTGTCGGAGCGGCTCGGCAATCGCGTGCTGCTGAAGCGCGAGGACCTGCAGCCGGTGAAGAGTTTCAAGCTGCGCGGTGCCTACAACAAGATGTCACGCCTGTCGCGCGAGCAGCTGAAGCGCGGCGTGATCGCTGCGTCGGCCGGCAACCACGCGCAGGGCGTTGCGCTCGCTGCGCAGAAGCTCGGCTGCCGCGCGATCATCGTGATGCCGGTGACCACGCCACAGGTCAAGGTCGAGGCGGTGCGCGCTCGCGGGGCCGAAGTGGTGCTGCATGGCGACTCCTACTCGGACGCCTACGCGCATGCGCTCGAGCTGCAGGCGAAGAAGAAGCTCACCTTCGTGCATCCGTTCGACGATCCGGACGTGATCGCCGGACAGGGCACGATCGCGATGGAAATCCTGCGCCAGCACCATCCGGTCGAGCACGGGCCGATCCACGCCGTGTTCGTCGCGATTGGCGGTGGCGGCCTGATCTCCGGCATAGCTGCCTATTTCAAGGCACTCGCGCCCGAAGTGAAGATCATCGGCGTGCAGACCGTCGACTCCGACGCCATGGCGCGGTCGCTGGCGGCCGGACGGCGCGTGCAGCTGCACGAGGTGGGGCTCTTTTCCGATGGCACGGCGGTGCGGCAGGTCGGCGAGGAGACCTTCCGGCTGTGCAAGCAGTACGTCGACGAGATCGTGCTGGTCGACACCGACGCCATCTGCGCGGCGATCAAGGATGTTTTCGCCGACACCCGGTCGATCCTCGAGCCCGCGGGAGCGCTGGCGATCGCCGGCATGAAGGCCTATGCGGCGCGCGAGAAGCTCAAGGGTCGCACACTGGTGGCGATCGCTTGCGGCGCCAACATGAACTTCGACCGGCTGCGCTTCGTCGCCGAACGCACCGAGGTCGGCGAGGCGCGCGAGGCGCTTTTTGCGGTGACGATCCCGGAGGAGCGCGGCAGTTTCAAGCGCTTCTGCGAACTGGTGGGCAGCCGCAACGTCACCGAGTTCAACTACCGCATTAGCGACGCCGCGGTCGCGCAGGTGTTCGTCGGCATCAGCACGTCGAATGCGGGTGACAACGAAAAGCTGGCAAAGAGCTTTCGCCTGCATGGCTACGCGACTGTCGACCTGACGCACGACGAGCTGGCCGCCGAACACGTGCGCTACATGGTCGGGGGCAAGAGCGTGCTCGCTGCGGGTGAAGTCATCTATCGCTTCGAGTTTCCCGAGCGGCCCGGAGCACTGATGAAGTTCCTGACCAGCATGGCGCCCGGCTGGAACATCTCGATGTTCCATTACCGCAACCAGGGTGCCGATTATTCGCGCGTGCTGGTCGGGTTGCAGGTGCCGCGGGCGGAGCGCCGCGCCTTCACCCGGTTCCTCGACGAGCTTGGCTATCGGCACTGGGACGAAACGAGCAATCCGGCGTATCGACTCTTTCTCGGCTGACGGAGACAGCGATGCTGCGTCTGATACTCAATTCGAGCCGCTACCTGGTTGTCGCGGCGGTCGTCGGTGCGCTGGCCGCGGCGCTCGCGCTGTATGTCTACGGTCTCGCCGAGACCGCTGTCGTGATCTGGCGCGCCGTCGAAAAAGCCGAGGTCAGCAGCAAAGGCGCCAAGGCGATGGCCCTCGAGTTCATCGAAATCGTCGATCTCTTCCTGCTCGGGACCGTGCTGCTGATGATCAGCCTTGGATTTTATGAACTGTTCATCGGCTCGGATCTGAAATTGCCGGAATGGCTGCAGATCCGCACCTTCGACGACCTGAAGCTCAAGCTGGTGGGCGTCGTCATCGTCGTGCTGGCGGTGCTGTTTCTTGGACATGTCGTCGCCTGGAACGGCGAGCGCGACCTGCTGCGCCTGGGGGCGGCAATCGCCCTGGTGATCGCGGCGCTTACCTATTTCCTGTCAACCGCCAAGGGCGGAAAGGGCTGAGGGCGCGCGGCGCCCGGGCACGCCGCGTCACAGCCGGCGTGCTGCGGGCGAACGTCCGCCGAATTCCTGCATTTCGCTGGCCGAAGCTGCGGCAGCGCACGCCGCACGGCATCGCCATCATGCCTCCCACCAAGAAGTGAACTTCAATCGGGCTGGGGACAGAAATGAATGCGATGACAGACGAGACGTTGGCGATGACCGTCGCCGAGGCCACGATGCAGGACTGGCTGGCGGCGATGACCATGCTGAAGAGCATGCCGACGCCGCTCTATGCGGCGCCAGCGCCGGTCTCGCCGCCGGCCCTGCGGCCGGTTGCCCATCGTCACGGTCCCGCGCCCGCAAAGCGCGTCACGGTGGCTGCGCCGGTGGCGCCGGCCGATAGCGCGGTCCGCGTCGCGGGTGCACGCACGCTCTACTGGGTCACCCTCGCCATCGCCGTCGCCGTGCTCGCGTTTCAGTAACCACGCTCTGGGCCGGCTTGCTGGCTCGGGTGGGGCAGGCAAGCGGCTTGCAAGGCTCAGGTGCATCCCCACTTTCAGGGTTCACGCTGAGCCGGAGCTGCCATGGTGACTGCCCCCTATACCGTCCCCAAAGCGGGCCGCGAGGAGCGCAAGCGCCTCGCCCGTGAGCGCCTTTTGCGGCTGTCGCGCCTGATGGACGCGGCGATCGAGGTGCCGATCCTGCGTACCCGGGTGGGTCTCGACGCGGCCCTGGGTGTTGTCCCGGTGGCGGGCGACCTGCTATCGGCCGCCATTGGTCTCTACCTGGTGGCGCAAGCGCGTGAACTCGGCGCCTCGCGCTGGCTGCAGGCCCGCATGGTCGGTAACCTGCTCGCTGACGCGGCTCTGGGTGCCGTGCCGGTGGCCGGTGATATCGCCGATGTCTATTTCAAGGCGCACCTTCGCAACCTGCGCTTGCTGCAGAAGGAACTCGGCGAGCCGTTCATCGACGCGCCGGCTTCGGCCCGACGCCGCTGACTCGTCAGCGCGGCCGGTCGCGCGACGGCATGCGATACAGCCAGACGGCCAGTCCAACGCCCATCACCGCCAGCGCGACCTTGAGCCACACCGGCTTGACGAAGAACACGATCGACGTGCCGAGCGTCAGTGACATCAGCGCGACGGCCGTCAGCTTCGTCTTGTACGGGATGCTGCGGTGATGCTGCCACTCATGCACGATCGGGCCGAAGGTTCGCTGCGCCAGCAGCCATTCATAGAAGCGGCGTGAGCCGCGCGCGTAGCAGGCGGCCGCGAGCAGCACAAAGGGGGTCGTCGGCAGCAGCGGCAGGAAGATGCCGAGCACTCCGAGGAACAGGGCCACGGTGCCGAGCGCCAGGAACATCCCGCGCATCAATCGCGAGCGGTGCTCCGCAGGGAGTGCGCGCCGGCTCGGCGGATTCAAGCGGGGCCCGGGCGCTGCGCTACTCCGCTTCGGCGAAGCGGATCACGCCGGCAGTCGGTTCGTCCTCCGCGGCGCACGGCTCCTCGTCGAATGCGATGTCGCCATCCGGTTGCGGCCGTCCGGACGGCCGCAAACCGGCGAAGTCATGGAGGTTGCGGTCCATCAGATGCGACGGCACGACGCGCGACAGGGCATTGAACGAGTTCTTCACGCGGCCGGGATAGCGTCGCTCCCACTCCGCGAGCATCCGCTTCACTTCCTGGCGCTTCAGGTTGTCCTGCGAGCCGCAGAGGTTGCACGGGATGATCGGGAACTGCCTGACCTGGGCGAACCGCGCGAGATCCGCTTCGTGCACGTACGCGAGCGGCCTGATGACGACGTTGCGACCATCATCCGAGACGAGCTTCGGCGGCATGCCCTTGATCCGGCCTCCGTAGAACAGGTTCAGGAAGAACGTGCCAAGGATGTCATCGCGATGATGGCCGAGCGCAATCTTGGTTGCGCCCAGTTCCGCGGCGACGCGATACAGCACGCCGCGGCGCAGCCGTGAGCACAGGGAGCACATCGTCTTGCCGGCCGGGATGACGCGCGTCACGATCGAGTAGGTGTCCTGCGTCTCGATGTGAAAGGGCACGCCGCGCCGCTGCAAGTAGTCCGGAAGCACGTGGGCCGGGAAGCCCGGTTGCTTCTGGTCGAGGTTGACGGCGACGACGTCGAAGTCGATCGGCGCCCGTTCGCGCAACGTCAGCAGAATCTCGAGCAGGCTGTAGCTGTCCTTTCCGCCCGACAGGCACACCATCACCTTGTCGCCATTGTCGATCATGCGAAAGTCACCGATCGCCTGGCCGAC
>Ga0209254_10005724_pt1 | contig 11423 bp, 9 predicted proteins | sample FrelakmetDIP11DI_FD_187148 | JGI IMG/M metagenome (GOLD analysis project Ga0209254, IMG submission 187148) | Freshwater lake sediment microbial communities from the University of Notre Dame, USA, for methane emissions studies - DIP11 DI (SPAdes)... | ecosystem: Environmental > Aquatic >... | reverse complement strand
CCAGTTCATCGTGACCGAGGACAAGGTCGAGAACGTGGCGCGTAACCTCGAGGATTACTTCGAGCGCTTCACAACGACCGTGAGCCGATGGAGGGACGATATCGCCCCCAAAATCACCCTGAGGGCCAAGATGTTCGACGTCTGCCCCATCTACGCCGGGCTCGACCGCAAGGTGCGCGAGATGCCCATACACGGCGACGGGATGATGATAATTGGGGACGCCGCCGCCATGGAGAGCGCCGCCTTCGGGGACGGGGTACCCAACGCCTGGTTCTCCGCGGCCATCGCCGCCGAAGTGGCCACCGCAGCGGTGAAGGCCGGGGACACCTCGGCCTCGGCCCTGCGCGCATATGACCAGCGCGTAAAAGCCCACGGCATCATCTCCAGGAGCCTCTCCGACACCCGCCGCTGGGATATGCGCTGGGCCCTGCCCGGCAACGACGAGCGGGAGATGCGCCGCCGGGCGCACGAGCTCTTCGGGCGGGGGGTATGGCGCTACCGCCACATCACCGGCCAGGTACTGAACGAGATGAAGAGCGTGCTCACCCGGGACCCCATGGTCATGGCCAAGTGGCTGCAGATGTTCAACCGCTACAACCGCAACTGCGAGACGGGGTATTCGGATCCGCTGTCGAGTCAAGGTCAGCAGCATAAGTTATAATTCATCATATAGTCTGTATGGCGATGGATCACGTATGAAGGCGGATAAAAATGCAGCCCAAGAGATATATTGTATGGTCGACAGATGAGGTAGACCTGAATGACCCTTTTCAGAAGAATTGGTTCATAAAGCAGGTTTTAACTCATGGCAGGGCTGAGGATGTCGCGGCTTTGGACTGGGATGAGGTCAGAACTCTCATGCCGGAACTAGAGCTTCCCAGAGAGATAGCCGCACTGTGGGAAGATTACTTCGATGCTGTCGAGTAAGGGTATCGTCACAGAACTTCAACGAGAGATCCTGCATCTTTTTGCAGCTGTCCCGGACGCAAGCTCATTCTATTTAAGTGGCGGAACGGCCTTAGCGGATTTTTTCCTTGCTCACCGCAAGTCATTCGACCTCGACCTCTTCACCGCCGAAGCAGGCCTTACGCTGCCCTTTTCACGCATCCTTGAAGACGTTCTGCAGCGGAGTCTATCGGTAAATGCGGTCCGGCGCCTTGAATCATTCGTGGAATTAGAGGTGGGAACGGGCGAGGACAGTACCAGGATCCAACTGGCCTACGACTCTCCTTTTCGTTTTGGGGAACCGCTCGACTCCGACCTTGAGGTAAAGGTCAACGATTACAGAGACCTCATCGTCGATAAACTGCTCGCGTTCTTCGGAAGGGCGGAGCCAAGGGACGCCATTGACCTTTTTTTCATCCTGCAGACCGAAGATATATGGGAACTCATACGGTCCGCCGAGGTGAAAGACCCCGGATTTGACATTTACTGGCTTGCGGTGGCCCTAGGAAAAACAAGGGATTTTCCGGACGATATCTCGCGATGGCCTGTCGAGATGATCAAAGAAGTAGATCCAAGACAATTGAAAGAACAGTTCTTGAGCCTTGCTGAGGAAATAATGGCAAGGATCCGCGCCAGCGGAGAAAGTAAATAGAGTTCTGTATTCCACCATTCCTCTGCATGATCTGAGACTAGCTCGCCAGATTAACTCGCCCCCCTTACGATGCCTATCAATTTCCAGAAAAGAAGAAAATCCTGACAAGAATAGGACTCAGCCCTTATCCTGCTGTCAAGTCGAGTTAAGGTCATCAGCATAAGTTATAATTCATCATGTAATCTGCATGGCGATGGATGGAGCCGGCGATGGAGAATATCGAAGTGATCAGGACAAGGTTGAGGGAGCATAAGCCACTTCTCGCTGAGAAGTTCAAGGTTATCGATACGGTATGGCAAACCCTGCAAGAAGATATACCGCCGCTTAAGGATATGATCCAAGAGATAATCGAGAAACAAGGTTAAGTCCCCCTCCTGTGGTCACCCAGATATGGATGGACGGCCCCGCCATCCCGTCTGGAGCAACGCGCTGTTGAGATACCCCAGGTTGGGCGCGGGCCACTCTGGATCACTCAGGTACCATACTAGATCGTAGAGATCCCGCCCTTGGTAATCTACGCCTGGGCAACACCGGGGTATGCGCGAGAGAGATCCAATATGAGTCCCCCTCATGAGGGCAACGATGAAGAAGGCCCCCAAGGCCAGGAGGATGAACATCACCTTGCGCGGCAGGGATATCAGGACCAGCTTGAAAAATGAGATATTGAATAGGTGGAGACACGAACGCTCGCCAAGCCGCTGGATGGAGATGCGCAAAGCGAGGTTGGATCGATCATCTTTACATCCGCCGATAGGACTATTAAGCTCTATTCAGGATTCTATGCAGGTTTAAGGGCTGGCAGCGGGGACATCCAAATATTACCTTTAAGAATACCGGCATTCTGGGTCAGAGACCGGCGAATCGGAGGTGTATGATTTCGGATGCCTTCAGAAATAGGCATTTCAAACATACTCTGTACTAAGCTGTACCCCCCTAGACTGCCAGAGATCGTACTCCGGGAGCGCTTATTAGAGGACCTAGATGGGGCACGATCCCTGAAGCTGACCTGCATCGTTGCAGGAGCCGGCTACGGCAAGAGCACACTGGCCGAGGCCTTTCTGGAGAGGGCTGGCTGTCCCTTCGTCTGGTATTCGTTGGAGGAATCGGATGGGGACCTGGCCGTATTCCTGACTTACATCATTGCAGGGCTGCGCAGCATACATGATGCCTTCGGCTCGAACACACTCGAACATATACAATCGATGGGGAACGTGGCGGAGCAAAGCAAGGCCGTTCTTTCGACTCTCCTGGCCGAACTCGACGCTCTTATAGAAGGTGAGCTATTCATAGTACTTGACGATTTTCAGGAAATAAACGAGCGGAATCCGATCATCGAAGCCTTGGCATTCCTCCTCGATCACATGCTCCCGAACATCCACTTTCTGATCTTGAGCCGCACGGCATTAAACCTGGATCTGTTGTACCTAAGGGTACGGCGGGAGCTACTGGAGATCGATGAGGATGACCTTGTTTTCACTGCCGCTGAGACCGCTTCGCTCTTCGGGGAGGTATTCGGGATGCCCCTAAACGAAGAGGACCTTTCGGCCCTCTCCGAGTCCACCGAGGGGTGGATAGCGGGTTTGATCCTCTTCTACCTGGCCCTGAAAGGCAGGCAGGGCGACCGGATTAGCGAGACGATTAAGGCGCTGGGTGGGTCACCTTCAGCGATATCGGATTTCCTCTCGAAGGCAGTATATGAGAGCCAGACTGAAAGGGTCAGGGGGTTCCTTGCCCATACTTCCCTGCTCACCCGCATGAACCCGCAATTCTGCAATGATCTTCTAGGGATCGAGGATTCGCGCGAGATCCTGGCCCGCCTAACCGATGAACGTCTGTTTACCATACCCCTGGACGACCGGGGCGAATGGTACCGATACCATCCATGCTTACGGGATTTCCTCCGCAAGACTCTGCAAGATACCTGCTCTCCCGCAAAAATCAGGGATCTACACCTGAAAGCGGCTGCGCTTTGGGAGGGTCAGGCAGATGCCGAACAGATGCTGTCCCATTACAAGGACGCCGCCTGCTATGAGCAGGCAGCGGAACTCCTAGAACGAATCGACAGTGAGATGATGAAGGCCAACCGGGTTTCCTTTCTCTACCGCGAGATCCTGCATCTGCCCAAGGACGTCCTGTGGAACCACCCCAGGCTACTGCTGCGCATAGGTCAGACGGCAGCCATATTGGGAGACTACAACCGTGGCATCGAGGCGGAGCGGAGTGCTACTGAGGCTTTTAAAAAGGCCGGAGATAACTATGGCCGGGCCCTGGCCTTGCTGTATCTGGCGGGCTATTATGCTGTGACCGGGAAACCCGGAGAGGCCCTGGATATGACCTTGCGAGCGCGTGAAGCCATACCTGAAGGATCGCCCTACATCTACTACGAATCAGCGGGCCAAAGCCTGATACAGGTCGGCCTGGGTCAAGCGGATCAGGCTCGGGCGCTGCTGGACTGGGTCCTTGCCCACGTAGAGGAGATCGGGGCTGGGAGACTAAAGGCAAGCACGCTGACCTGGTCCGGAGGCGCTGCCTTCATGCAGGGCAAGCTCAACCAAGCCTGCGATTTATTCCGGAGCGCGGACAAGCTCCCGGAAGGCGCAGGTCTCACCTTGTCTCAGCCTTTTCTCTACGCCCTTCTGTCTCGTACGTATGCTTTCCTCGATCGACCAGAGCAGGCCAGGGAGGCTGCTGAAAAGGGCTTGGCTTTGGGCGAACGGCTAGGACTAGCTCCCATGATTTTCTTCAACCGCGCTGCGAGAGCAGTGGCGCGTGCTTGTTTGGGGGAGATAGATGCGGCTCGGGAAGATGCCGCAACCGCTTCTTCCCTTGCGGATAAGCACGCTGATAGTGGGGAGTCTATGTACACCCAGTGGTTCTTGGCCGATGCCTACGGCTTGATCGGGGACGCGGGCATGGCCATGAAGCATTACCGGAGGGTGGAGGCCGCTGCCAAGGACTCTATGGATTTTAAATACATCGCCGCGCTAGGAGTGATCATACACACATTGCAAGATACGGGGATTGCGAAAGCGTTGAATGAAGTCCGGAGTATACTGGATGCGGTTAAAGAGGGCAGCCGCGGAGTGGCCCTCTCTTTAGCCTATTCGCTGCTCCTCACCCTGGAAAACGCTGCGGGCGAGCTTATGGAAGGCCACCGCACCTTGCAGGCCTATATAGAAGACTTTGGCGAAGACATCATCCTCCGCTACATGACTCTGGATACCGAATACCTCCTTTCCCCCTTCACCGACCTCTTCACCTCTGGCCAGCACACCCAGTTCATAGCAAGGGTATTCACCCTGGCAGGTGGCAAGTCAGCCCCCTACCTGAAGAGGCTAGCCGGAAGCGAGATACCGGAGGTGGCAGAGGCAGCCAGAGAGCTGAAAAGGACTATAGCCCGCCAGGCAGTAGATCCCCTCACCATAAGGATGCTAGGGCCTTTTAGAGTAAACCGGGGAGATACTACCCTATCTAGAGGGGACTTCCGGAGTAAAAAAGCCCTCACCACACTGAAGTATCTGGCGGCCAACCGGGAGAGGGGTTTCATCCACCGGGAGGTGATAATGGAGCTGCTCTGGCCAGAGATCCCCCCTACCTCCTCTTCTAAGAGCCTAAACGTAGCCTTATCTGCTATCAGAAAGACACTGGAACCCACCTACTTACGGGGGGAGTCCTCCTATCTCAAGACTGAGGGGGAGCTGCTCGGCCTGGAGTTAGGACCGGGGGGATGGACCGATACCGAGCTGTTTAAACAGAAGCTGGCCAGTGCAGCAAAGGCCAAGGAGATAGGCCAGTTCGACCTCTACTTCCGCACCCTGGAGGATGCCGTCTCCCTCTACGGGGGAGAGTTCCTTTCAGAAGACCTCTATGAGGATTGGTGCTGGCCGGAGCGGAAGACCCTGCTGGATGACTACGTGGATGCCCTGGCAGATTTGTCCACCGAACACCTGAGAAGGGGGGAGCCGGAAGAGGCCCTCTCCTGCCTGGAGGCAGCCATCTCAAAGGACCCCGGCCGGGAGGAGCTGTACCGAAAGCAGATGACCATATGTTCCCAAATGGGGAACCGTGCGGGTATCGAGGAAGCCTTCAGGCGATGCAGCGCATACTTGATGAAGAATTATGACGTGTCTCCTTCGCCGGACACCTTAGGACTATATGAAAAGCTCCGCAGGCAATAACACTAAAACAGGGGCTAGCATCGGATCATAGTAGTCTCTGTTAAGTACGAGCATCGCACAATTCCGGTTCTTTAAAGCATGGGCCGTTCTGCCGCCACCAGGATTCAACCATGGAACGGGCATAAATGCGGTGCACCATGACCTGGCCTTGGAACTGTAAGGCCGCTCTGCAGAATTGCCACGGGGTATAGAACTTTCTCATCGCATCTACGAGGGCTCCTCGCTGCACTTGGGCTGGACTCATATTCTTCGGGCGGAAGACCATATGGAGGCCGTCGTAGTGAGACCAATCGAAATCGAAGATACGGTCTTCGGCAGACAGATCGCGGAAGAAGTCGGTGCCGGGAAGCGGTGTCATAATAGTGAAATGCATAGTGTCCAGATGAACTTTACGCGCAAAACGCACCGTATCGAACACCGTTTGATCATTGTCATTGTCAGATCCGGCCATGAACATGCCATGCACGCTTATCCCATAGCGGTGAAACTGTCTTACCGCGTGAGCGATGTCCTCTACGGTCTGCCCTTTCCGATACTTTTCCAAGGTCTCTGGGTTGACCGATTCGAGCCCCAGATAGACATAACCACATCCGCTTTTCTTCATCAACTCGAGCATTTCGAGGTCTCGGGATACGTCGACCCTGGTCATAGCGGACCAGCGAGGCGTCAAGCGTTCCTCGATCATGTGACGCAGTAACCTTTTGGTCCGTGCAGAGTTCGCAGTGAAGTTGTCGTCGTAGAAGAAAATAGTGCGCCTTGGGTCAGTCCGATAGAGCATATCCATTTCGGCCATGATATCTTCGGTATCCCGGAAGCGATAGCCCCGACCAAAAAGCGCGGTAACCTGGCAAAAACTGCAATTAAAGGGGCAACCTCGAGAGGTCAGCATGGGGGTAAGCAGGCGCTGCCGATAATCCCATATAAGGCTGTAGTCGGGCCAGGGAAGGGAACTGAGATCTTTGAGAAGAGGTCGGTCCGGGTTGTGTTGAAACCTCCCATCGACCCGGTAGGATAGGCCCTTGACGTCAGAGATGGGTTTATCGGTCTCTCCATTCAGGCAGGCGATCAGCTCTGGCAGGGTTTCTTCGCCCTCATGGCGAACTACGAAATCAGCCCCCTTGGCCAGTGCTTCTCCGGGAAGAAAAGTCGTGTGAGGCCCACCGAAAACGACCGGTGTATCGCGCCGTTGCTTCACTTGTCGTAAGATCTCATAGGCTTCGTTTGCGGTAGCCGCGATGGCGGATATACCAACGAGGTCGCTGGAGCCGATATCCTCCCAGTCCAATGCGGAGACGTCTTCGAAGTATATTTTGACCTCAATGCCAGATTTCTTGAGTATGGCTCCCAATATAGGAAGCCCCAGGCGCGGGAGGGCCCATTTGGTGAATAGATGAAGAGTGGGGGTTTTGGGTTCGATCAATACAACTCTGCGGATAGCCATGTTGCTCCTCTCATCCGAGCACCTGTGCACGCAAGTGAAACCCGAGGCAAATGGTGACGGATAATCTTTGCGGGGTGCCCTTTTCTTGCCCAATCCAACCATCATATGAGCTATAATTTAACAAATATGCCCAGCTGGCACAAGTGGGCGCATTGCCTCAAAATTTGTCTACTCGAAGCGGATGCATCAGAACAAAACCAACCACAGGGTTTTCAACATTGAGGGCACCGGCAAATGTTGCGATTTCCCCTCCCTCATGAAAAGCCGCCAGCTGCATTGGGTGGTCCTTACAGACCACGGTCCAAATATGGGCTTCCCGGCGATTCAGAAGAAGGATATCAAAAAGGGATGGTACAGCCGGTTGCCGACTTCAAGGTTCCGGACGAGTTTGCGGGTATAGGTTACGTCAGGCTCAAGGGCAGCAACGCGGTAGGCGATTGCTACACGAACCCCATCTTTCTCGTAGATTGTTAATGCAATATATTTAAGAACATCCGGACCCTTCAGCTCAGCGGGTGTGGAGGAACTTCTTTCCGGGCTCCTCCCTTACTATCCCAGCCAGCTGCAAGCGGAGGATGGACGCAAATGATAACCATAACTATTCAAGCTAGTACCCCCTACTCACGAGCATTTAATTGCTACGTTATTGTCCTCTTCTCCCCTCTTTGTTACAGAAAGGCCGCATATAATCAAGACCAGGCGGGGCCCCCTCCTGTGGTTATTCTTCCTCTTGTGTGGCGGTACGACAAGAAACGTACGTGTTCCCTTTTTTCTAAGTAGCAAGTCTCAAATTAACGTGTTTTTTACCCATGAGAAGAACCCTTCCGCGTCGGTTGCCAATGCGGTAGCATCCGACTTTGTCAGCTTCCGCCCCTCGTACTCAACCAGGTTCTTCTTCCTCATCATCCTATCCAATCTGTTTGCGTTTTTCTTCGCGTCCTCGCTTTTCTCATATTGGTTGAGCAGGACCGCCGCGTCGAGATGATCCGGACTCGATGGCCTGACCCCATGACGTGTGCCAAGCAGAGCATCGTTTGCGGATATTACTCCGTGTATGGCGTTAAGCCCCACCGCATCCCAGTCTTCGTTCTTGAGAGCTTCTCTCATGGTTCTAATAAACTGTTCCCCTTTATCCAGATAAGTCTTGGCCTCGGTCTTGCTGACGTTTCGAGTCCTGGACTTCTTACCCAATCTTGACCTCCTCCAGTTCCTTCGAAATCAACTCTATCCCCTCCTCCAGCACTGCCTTCCAAAAAGCGTTCTTGCTGCGTTTCTTACTTTCGTATTCGGTCTCTGTTAATAGAATGGGGGAGACCGGACCGCCGAAAGATGCCGCCGACTCCAGGGAGATCTCAGATACCCTTACGTCGAGCCTATCCAGGTCACTTCCATCCTTCACCACCAGGATGAGATCGATATCGCTACCCGCCGCCTCCTCTTCCCTTGCCGCGCTGCCAAAAAGGATAATGGAAACCAAGTCTTTCCCAATTCCTTCGAAAAATCGGTTAGCCAGATCCTGGATAAGCCGTTCCTCTATTGCGAATGCCGGGATGATGATCCGGGAGACCAGGAGATTGCCATCGTTGAGGGAATAGGCGTTCGCATTGCCCAAGTGGCGTTTTATCACCAGTCCGTTCATCTCAAGTTCTGCCAATGCTGAGTTGGCCTGGGTGTGGGAATAACCGACGAGCCTTGCAAGTTCCCTCCCTGTGAAAAGATGAGCATGCTTGGAGAGAACCCGCAGGAGGCGGATCTTGAGCGTACTTCCAAGTATATCGTCCAGGGTATGGTGCCATTTCATATCGATATGATGGCATATATATATAACATATGTCAACTTTATATGCCAAACAATCCAGGGCAGAGGGATCCGAGTCTATTAGCTAGATGTTCAGGACATCCCAAGGAGAGGGTGGAGGAGTATCTGATCGTAGAGGTCGCCCCAGCTCACGCATGCTCCGTGAGTTTTCGTTTGATCGTCCAATATCTCCAGTAGGGAATAACCTCCACCGTTCGGCCGCCATCCTTGAAAGCGGTTTCCAGGCCGGAAGATATGATGTAGCTTCTGTCTATATCGTATCTGGCCATGAACTTGAAAAGGGATTTTGCATCTCTTGACCTGATGTCTCCCCTCATCTTGATCTCGACGGGGACAACTTTATCCTCCGAGGCGAGGACCAGGTCTACCTCATCCTTCTGTGCAGACCTCCAGAAAAAACCGGCCTTTAGCGTATTTGCGAAGTATTGCTCCGCCAGTACGAAAAAGTCGTTTTCTCCGGAAAGGGCAGAACTGAAAGCCGTGTTGGAGAGGTAGACCTTTCGCATCTTCTTCTCGCTGGTCAGGAGATTAGGTGAGAAATTGTATAGCTTGCTGACGAGAAGAGCGTATTCAAGATAGGAGACATAGTCGGAGATAGTCCTCTGGTCGTACCCAAGGTCGTTTCCGAGGTTCCTGTAGTCCAGGATCATCCCCGGATGGGTTGCGAAGACCCCCATGCAGCGGTATAGAAGATCTGCGGATCTAATGGAAAAGCTCTCTGGCAGATCACGGAAGATCACGCGCTCAAGCAGACCTTCCCGGAAATACTTCCTTCTCCGGATATCATCAAGCTCCAGCGCCTCGATGAAACCTCCCGTTACCACGAAATCATTCAGGCCTCGCTTGATCTCCGCCTCGTAAACCTTTTCCCTGCGGTGGTCGATAGCGATTTCCTTGAAATCCAGGTACTCGTCGAAGTCCAATGGTGCGATCTCAAATTCAAAAAATCTTCCCGCCAGGCTTTCCCGGCTGCCCTTGGAGAGATTTATTGCCGCAGAGCCCGAGAGGAATATCTTTATATTGGGATTGAGGTCATAGACGATCTTCACCTTGTCTGGCCAGCCCTCAAGCTTTTGTATCTCATCGAGGAAGAGGTAGATCTTTTTGTTGTCCGAGAGATTCCCTTTTAGCACGTCCGTTTCGTAGATCTTGAGAAGCTCGCCGATATCCTCGCTCTCTTCGTCGAATGAGAAATAGAATATCTGGAGAGGCGAAACCCCTCTTTTCTTAAGGAGTTCCTCGATGATCTGGAACATCAATGTAGTCTTCCCCGCCCTACGCAGGCCGTACAGGATGAGGATCTGCCTGAGCTCGAGGTAGGGGAGGAGTTCCTGCAGGGCTCTTCTCTTCCTGCCTACGAGGCTTGCGGGAACGCTCCCCGTTCTCCACCATGGATTGAAAATGTTTAGGTTCATATAATCACCTCATAATGTTATTATAATTGTATTCCAATAACATTATAATGCTATAGTACAAAATCAACAACCTCACATTTCCGCGCCCCCCTCCTGTGGTCACCTAAAGAAAATGGGGGGTGGTACCTGCGGCACCGCCCCCCAAGAATAATGGCAACCAAAATGCAACCGGGGGGGAATCAGCGGACATCCACCAAGAACAGGAAACAGAAGAACGACATTGCGAGGAGTGATGCGATATGGCAACCTCAACACACCCGAAACACCATAATCGCTCGTAGGAATGATTTGCAGGTCATGTTCCAGGCCGAAAGCGGGGCCTGAGCCCTGTGCTTAGACAATAATAGATGGTAATATATAGGTGCGATTAATATAGGGCTAAAAGGGCCACAAAGTTAGCTGATTACTATTGGGGGGATTATTCGTGGGTCTCAAAGAATCGATCAACACACGTGGGGCAATCGTCGGCGTTATCGGGTTGGGCTATGTCGGTTTGCCCCTGGCCATAGCGGCGGGGGAGGCCGGCTTCCGGGTAGTAGGCCTTGAGAGGGACGCAGGCAAGCGGGAGAGGCTGGCAAAGGGAAACGCGCTCTATGAAGGCCTAAACGGCGACAACCTCGCTATGCTCATATCGGAGGGAAGGTTCAGGGTTACCGCCGACGCCGACGAGTTATCATCATGTTACATAATCTGCATGTGCGTGCCGACGCCTCTCTCCAAGACGCGGGACCCCGACCTTGATTTCGTGCGCTATGCGGCGGCCCAGGTCAATATCGCGCTCCATGAGGGCATAAGGCCCAAGCTGATCGTCCTGGAATCGACCTCCTACCCGGGAACCACCCGGGAGCTGGTCATGCCATTGCTCGAAAAAGGCGGCATGGAGCTGGGCAGGGATTTCTACCTTGCCTACTCGCCGGAGAGGGTGGACCCGGGCAATGAACGGTGGAACATCTACAACACCCCCAAGCTCGTG
>Ga0209254_10005723_pt1 | contig 11424 bp, 10 predicted proteins | sample FrelakmetDIP11DI_FD_187148 | JGI IMG/M metagenome (GOLD analysis project Ga0209254, IMG submission 187148) | Freshwater lake sediment microbial communities from the University of Notre Dame, USA, for methane emissions studies - DIP11 DI (SPAdes)... | ecosystem: Environmental > Aquatic >... | reverse complement strand
AATTCTTGACCCTCTTCTTGCCAGGTGACCCGACAGCTAAGATGAGTGCATTTATTTGAGAATGCGGTTGCTTGATCTTCGCTGTGTTTGACAACGTACACCCCATAACTGTTGACGGTCCTTTCCCAACCATTTTGTGTGGTTTGGGTGAAAGTAAACAAAGTCGGTTTTTCAATTTCGTAGTTTTCGATTGGGCCAGCAGAGATCCACCCCTCGGTACTTTGGGCTTTGGTCGCGGGATCCAACAGATAGGCAACGGCTGGGATCCCGATCATCAGCCCGATGAAACCACCAACTGAAGCCAGGATGACTTTTACAAAACTTTGGCGATCAAGGTTTTCCGTGTCGGCCATGAAATCCTCCAACTGTGGATAATGTTGGTTCTTGGTACCTTATTCTAACGGATTGTAGGATAAAATTGGGAATGATTATGAGGATATTTGGGACATTTAATAAAGGATTATTGTCACTCCTAAATTTTTCTTGATAATGAGATAATATTTCCATAATCGATCAGGTTTTCCCGCAAGACAAAGCAAAAAACTAAACAGGAGGCATTCATGGGTCGAAAAAAACGAATGAGAGCTGTGGATGGTTTGAAATATCAGGGAGGAGGTCCAATGATTGCTTGGATACTTCACCGATTGACAGCCATTGGGATCCTGCTTTTTGTCGGTCTTCACGTGACCGCCTCTTTTTTCTCAATGGAGACAGGGGGAGAGTGGACTTCCTGGATCAATGATATTTACATGTCTCCCTGGTTTCAGGTGCTGGTGGCTTTTTGTGTAATATTTCATGCTTTTAACGGTCTACGGATTATCCTTTTAGATTTCTTTCCCGCCTTTCTTCGTTTTCAGCGGGAGGCAATTTGGGTGGAGTGGGCAGTAGTAATCCCTCTGTTTTCGCTGACTGCGTTCTTGATCATCCAAAGCGCAACCAGTGGTGTTTAGTTTAATGAGGAGCCCGTCATGCATTCCCGTCTAGTAAAACCTGGTTTTTCGTTCGATTACCTTATGTGGCTATTTACCCGATTATCTGGGGTGATGATGCTTCTCCTGGCATCCGTTGGTTTCATCGGGGCTCTGGCATTGGGTGCCCGACTCCAAATGGACCTGCCAACCCTGGTCCGTTGGACTTTCTTTCCAAATCCAAACCACGTTGTTAACAGTGAAATACCCGATGTCAACCTCGGTTGGGCAAATGGATTTTGGATCATGATGGAGTTATTGATTATATTTTTTGCCGTCACTCATGCCTGGAATGGTCTACGTGTTATTCTTGAGGATTATGTTGGATCTTCTGGATTACGGACCCTTCTCCGGTGTGTCATTTTTGTTTTATGGCTAGCATCCCTGGTCATGGCGTCTTATTTAATTTTTACATCCTGGGTTTCGTAAAACATTTTTAAGGTTAATAAGAATCCTTTGTATGACGGTATCTGAACCGAAAATTATTCAATCTGGAGTGTATCCATGAGAAAACATCAATTCGATGTTGTGGTAGTAGGCGCAGGTGGGGCTGGATTGATGGCAGCCCTCTACGCTTCGAGATCTGCGAATACTGCGGTTATCAGTAAACTATATCCGACTCGATCCCATACCGGAGCAGCCCAGGGTGGAGTAGGCGCTGCCCTGGGGAACATAGAAGAGGATCATCCTGAATGGCATACCTTCGACACTGTCAAGGGGAGCGACTATCTGGGCGATCAGGATGCGATTGAATTCATGTGCAGCGAGGCTGTCCAGGCTGTGTATGAGCTCGAACATATGGGTTTGCCATTTTCTCGGACACCAGAAGGCAAGATTGCCCAACGTCCTTTTGGCGGGCATACCAACAATTTAACCAAAAAACCAGTTCCTCGGGCATGTTACGCTGCTGATCGCACCGGACATATGATCCTGCAGACTCTTTATCAGCAGTGCATCAAAAACAAAGTCAATTTTTTTGACGAATTTCAAGTTTTCGATTTGCTGATGGTCAATGGCTCAGTCTCTGGAGTGGTCGCTATGGAGATGGCGACAGGTGAATTGCACGTTTTCCATGCAAAAGCAGTCATCTTTGCGACAGGCGGTCATGGGCGGATCTGGGAAATCACCTCAAATGCATATGCTTATACCGGTGATGGCGTGGCAATCGCTCTCCGCAGGGGCATTCCAGCCGAGGATATGGAATTTTTCCAGTTCCACCCCACCGGAATTTATCGACTGGGTATCCTTATTACAGAAGGTGTGCGTGGCGAGGGAGGAATCCTGCTCAATGATAAGGGAGAGCGGTTTATGACGCGGTACGCTCCCACCGTAAAGGACCTTGCTTCTCGGGATGTTGTCAGTCGATCCATGTATATTGAAATGCGTGAAGGGCGTGGGATCGAAGGACGCCGATATCTGAACCTGGATGTTCGACCGGAAACAGTAAATCGTTACGCCGCTGAGGATGGCCGTTTGAGACCAGACGGCTCTCCTTTTCGGGTAACCGGGGATGAAATCCTTTCAAAGCTTCCTGATATCGTTGATTTCTGTCGAACCTACCTGGGCGTGGATCCGGTCACCCAACCCATGCCAGTTCAACCGACTGCCCACTATGCCATGGGAGGCATCCCAACCAACCGGTTCGGGGAGGTGGTGATTGACGAGAAGAATACGGTCCTGCAAGGTTTTTATGCCGCCGGAGAAGTGGCATGCGTTTCAGTTCACGGCGCTAATCGTCTGGGGACTAACTCGCTACTGGATCTGATTGTGTTTGGCAAGCATGCCGGATTAAATGCTGCTGAATATGCCCGAGGAGCTTCTTTTCAATCTCTTCCTGATGACGCTGTAGAATTTACTCAGCAGCAATTGGAGACCTTATTGTCCAGCACGGGGGACGAAAAAGCTGCCGATATTGCTCGCGAAATGAAGACGGTCATGTTTGAAGATGTGGGTGTTTTCCGGACAGAAGAAGGAATGACTCATGCTCTACAGGTGGTCCGAGAACTTAAGGAACGTTTTCGACATATCCATCTTGACGACCGCGGAAAAATATTTAACACGAACCTGGTCCAGGCATGGGAACTCGGCAACCTCCTGGACCTTGCCGAAGTCACCACGGTATCAGCTCTTGCTCGCCAGGAAAGTCGTGGTGGGCACGCCCGGCAAGATTTTTCAAAGCGCGATGATGTGAATTGGTTAAAACATACGTTGGCCTGGTTGAAGCCGGGTTCTGTGGAGCTTGTTTATAAACCGGTTGTGATTACCCATTTTGAGCCAAAGGAACGCGTTTATTAGGAGGTAGATGCTATGATGAAGATAAAACTTAAAATCTTTCGATACAATCCAGAAGTCGATCGTAAACCTCATTATGAAACATATCAAGTAGACGCCGAGCCGACCGATCGAGTTCTCGATTTACTCGAATATGTAAAAAGCTACCACGATGGCACACTTTCCTTTCGTCGTTCCTGTGCTCATGGCGTTTGTGGATCGGATGCGATACGGGTCAATGGGCGTAATTACCTCGCTTGTAAAGTTCTGGTTCAGGATTTACATAGCTCAAAAATAACCGTTGAGCCTATCCTAGGGATGCGTGTGATTAAAGACATGATTGTGGATATGGAGCCGTTCTTTGAAAACTACCGTTCCGTGATGCCTTTTTTTGTCAATAACGATCCTCCCCCATCTGAAGAGCGAATCCAGGCACCCGAACAGCGCGCCCGTTTTGATGATACTACCAAATGTATCCTATGCGCGGCCTGCACCAGTTCGTGCCCTTCCTTTTGGGCAAACGATCGCTATGTTGGACCTGCCGCAATTGTTAATGCTCATCGGTTCATTTTTGACAGTCGTGACCAGGCTGCCTCGGAACGATTACAGATCCTCAGCGACCAGTTTGGCGTATATCGCTGCCATACAATCTTTAATTGTACGGTTGCCTGCCCTCGTGAGATCCAGATCACACAGGCGATTGGCGAGGTAAAAATGGCGATCGCCACCGGGAAAGTCTCGTACGAGGTGAAGGGCGAGGTTAAAGAGTCCGTTTCTAACTTTTAACATGCCTCTTCAACCTGTTAAACAGCTTCTTTCAGCAGCTCGAACTCATCGGTATGCTCTGGGTTATTTCGAGAGTTGGAACATGGAATCGCTCCTGGGGGTGATCGATGCTGCTGAATACACCCGATCTCCTGTAATCATTGGTTTTAATGGGGAATTCCTTAGCAGCCCAGGGAGGTTAACCCACGAGAAATTGGAGTGGTATGGCGCGTTGGGGAAGGCTGCCGCGGAAGCTTCAAGTGTGCCGTGTGGATTTATTTTCAACGAGTGCCCAGATGAGAGCCAGGTTCGCAAAGCCGTCCTATCCGGTTTTAACCTGGTTATGTTATCGGGTGGTGAAAGGTCATCCGGTCAATACCTGGAAAACGTTGCCAGCCTGACCTCATTTGCTCATCGAAACAACGTTGCCGTTGAAGCAGAATTGGGTGAGCTGCCCAGTGGACTGGATGATCCGGTTGAACCTCATCGTTCCTCAACAACAGATCCGGAACTGGCAGCCTTTTTTGTTTCAAAAACCCAGGTCGACATTCTCTCAGTGAGTGTCGGAAACATTCACATTTTAATGAATGGTCAAAGAGACCTGGACCTGGAATGCCTTGAGGAGATTCACAAGCGCGTTGATATCCCACTAGGGCTACATGGCGGTACAGGAATTTCGAACGAATCTATTCGCCAGGCGATCCATCTGGGCGTAGCAAAGATCAATTATGGTACTTACCTCAAGCTGCGATACCTTGATGCACAGCGTAAAGCTTTTAATACCGTCGAAGAGAACCCGCACAAATTACTGGGTATGGGGGGGAAAGAAGATGTGTTGGTCACAGGTCGTCTTGCGATTCGAGATGCTGTTTTAGAGCGGATCGAATTGTTAGGCTGCTGTGGGAGGGCATAATATGAAAAAAGTGGGTTGTGCTGGGATTCTGGTATCCGATATTTTCTGTGGACCGATGCAGAAACTTCCGGATGAGGGTCAACTTTTAGCAGTCGAAGCATTACCGACGAAGGCAGGAGGTTGTGCAGCCAACGTTGCGATTGACCTTACAAAACAGAATATACCGGTTGAAGTTACGGGCTGCTTGGGAAGGGATCCTTCTGCCAGGGTTTTGGTCGCCAGCCTGGAAGAAAATGGGGTCAGCTGTAGCAGAATTGTTTCTTCGAATGATTTCCCTACCAGTAAAACTGTTATTTTGTTGGTAGCAGGTCAAGATCGGAGATACATCCATTCCTTTGGCGCAAATGCTGCGTTTACTGTTGAGGATATCGACCGGGATTGGGTACGAAACCTGGGTGTGTTTTACCTGGGTGGTCTTTTCTTGATGCCAGCCTTCGATCCAGAAACGTTTCTTGATTTGCTTCATTTCTGCCATGCCAACCAGGTCATTACCGTGGTGGATGTGGTAATCCCACAGAATTTAATTTTGCCCCAAGCGATGCGGCAGCTTTTATCCGCCATCGATTACTTTTTACCCAATGTTGACGAGGCACATCGGATAACGGGGTTACCTGACCCTATGGATCAGCTCCGGACGATGATCGAATGGGGTGCAAACACGGTGATGATCACCTGTGGGAATAAGGGAGTCTTTGCCGGAAAAGGTCATCAATTTTGGCAGGCTGGTATCTTCCCATCAGAGACCCAAGTGGATCCTTCCGGTAGCGGTGATGCTTTCGCTGCAGGGGTGGTTACAGGGATTGTCCAAGGTTGGGGTCTTCCCGAAACGATCCTTTATGCAAGTGCGCTAGGCATGTCTGCCATCCGGGCTATCGGCACCACAGATGGTGTGTTTACTGCTTCTCAGGCCGAAGAATTTCTAAGAAAAAATGAATTAGCGATTCGCACCGGCTTTTTGTAATCTTTTACCCGTCTTTTCCGGTTGTTCCAGCTAAAGTTCTTTTCCAAGAGGCGTATCGATGAAAAAAATATTTAACCTGACCGGGCTAGATTGGACCCTTGAAGGATATACTCCTTTTGTTTGGCTTTTTGAAAGACAATATGCTTCGTTGGGAGAAGGTGATCCATGCATTGACGTGCGGCCGATCCCGGCTCAGGTACCCGGATCGGTTCAAGGTTCTCTAAGAATCGCTGGGATCCTTCCGGATTGGAATATCGGCACTAACTACCGAGCATGCGAGTGGGTCGAACACCGGCATTGGATGTACCGGACATCCCTGCCTGAGGATTGGTTTGAAAAAGAAAGCAGTTTTTACCTGGAATGCCAGGGATTGGATTATTCGGGGTGGGTTTATCTCAACGGCCAATTAGTACAGGAATTTGAAGGAACTCACATTCCTCACCTGTTTGACCTGACCCCTTTGATCCAAAAATCTACCAACATCCTGGAAATCATTTTTGACCAACCCCCGCGCTGGCTGGGTCAGTTTGGTTATACATCCCAAATGACCGAATGGAAACCCCGGTTCAATTACACCTGGGATTGGGCTCCTCGCCTGGTGCAGGCAGGAATCTGGGATACGATCCGCCTGGTATCGATTCGGGGTGCAGCAATCAACAGTTTCTGGTGTACCACGGATTACGATCTTGCAACCGCATCCGGGAGTTTGACAGTGGTCAGTCAGGTTTCGCCAGGTGCGGATGGGTCGATCCATTTATCGCTTTCACAAGAGGGACTACTGGTTTGGAATTCCGAATATATGATCCATGATCTGGCGCGCGGCTTCCTCATAGAAGGCTTGCAAGTTAAACCCTGGTGGCCAAACCTCGAAGGCGATCAACCGCTTTATACTCTCACCTGTAAGCTGCAGGATAGCCAGGGACAGGAATTAGATCGGGAATTTCGCCAGGTGGGTTTTAAACACGTTGAGTGGGAACCGTGTGTGGGCGCTCCTGAACAGGCTGATCCTTGGATTTGTATCATCAACGGTCGACCAGTTTTCCTGCAAGGTGTGAACTTTGCTCCCTTGCAGGTCAATTTCGCTGACCTGAAGCGAGAGGATTATCGAGTAAGACTTTCCCAATACCGTACACTCGGTTTGAATCTTTTCCGGATTAATGCCTGCCAGTACCTGGAAAAGGAATGGTTCTACGAACTTTGCGATGAAATGGGGTTGATGATCTGGCAAGAGTTTCCACTGACTTCCTCTGGCCTGGAAAACTGGCCTCCGGAAGATCCAGTTCGGATTGAAGAAATGGCATCAATTGCCCGCTCGTTTATCGAACGTCGGCAGCATCATGTCTCGCTCCTTTTATGGAGCGGAGGAAATGAATTACAGGGTGATTTTGAGGGGAAAAAAAGTGGGATCGGGAAACCTTGTGGTCTGGAACACCCCATGCTCAAGCGCCTGGCTGAAGTTGTGCAGGAACTGGACCCAATTCATCGCTATATCCCATCATCTCCCTGCGGACCGAGAGCGGGTGCAAATCCAGAAGATTTTGGCAAGGGTCTGAACTGGGACGTCCACGGCGGTGCGGCGATGCTGAAAAGCCTGGATGAGGCGCAAGATTATTGGGCGAAGGATGATGCCCTATTTCGTTCAGAAATTTATTGTCCCGGGGCAAGCCCTGTCGAATTGATCCGCAAATACGCTGGCGATATGGATGTCTTCCCGCCAACGGTTGAGAACCCATATTGGACCCGCCTGACCTCCTGGTGGTTAGATTGGCGCAGGTTGGTGTCAGCTTACGGACGTGAACCAGATAATTTGATTGAATATGTCTCCTGGAGTCAGGCAGAGCAAGCGACAAGGATATCGCTAGAAATGAAATCTTGTAAAGATCGCTTTCCGCGTTGTGGAGGGGTTCTGCTTTGGTCCGGGCACGATACTTTTCCGCTGACGATCAATTCATCTTTGATTGATTTTGATGGAAATCTGAAACCAGCAGCATTAGCTGTATCCAACGTATGGCAGGAAGCTCCTCGAAATCGAGGGCTCTGAAAGGAGAACATCGTGCGCTTCGAGATCAACATCGATTATCCCCTCGAGAAAATGGAACTCAGCCGCGAGCGGATGGAAGCCAGGTACCATTTTCGCTATCACGACCGGGTGCCAGTCAATTACTGCGTGGTGCCTCGTTACTTCGCCCCAATCCATGATTTACCCTACCTGGATTTTTTCAAAGATGCTGAGACTCAGTATTACTGGCTGCTCCAGTTTGCAAAATACCAGATCGAGAATATCCCGGCGGATTTTTGTACAGCTCCAGTGATCTACGTACATCCTTATTTCGATAATATCGTCCCTCCCAGTGCACATGGCGCAGAGATCGGTTGGACGCCCGACTCACCGCCGCGCGCCATCCCGGTAATTCATTCTCTTGCAGAAATGGAAGAATACCAGCCACCTCAACCGGATGCGGGCTTGCGCGGCACGGTTATCGAGTGGTGGCAGACGATGCGCGATTTAGCCTCTCAGACACGCGTTACTTTTAATCATCAGGCTGGCAGGGTGGAGATGGCTCCCCTTGGGAGTAACTACCTCAGCCCACACATGATCGCAGTCGACCTGGTTGGAACGGATTTCTACTGGTGGGTATTGGAGTACCCAGAAGCCTGTCATCGCTTTTTGAAAATGATCACCCAGGCAGAAATCCAGGCCGAGGAATGGGTGCGCAAGGTCGATCCCCGCCCGCGCGGTGACATTTATGGCCTGGCAGAGGATTCGGCTCAGATCCTTTCACCGCGAACATTCCAAGAATTTTGCATCCCTTATACCGGGGCTTTGTTTGACCATTTTGGAAGAGGATTAAAATTTGGCCGGGGAATCCACATGTGTGGAGATAGCATCCATTTGCTTCCCCTGCTCCGGGACGAATTAAAAATGACCCATTTCGATATCTTCGGCTACATGGTACCACCTAAAGTAGCTGCCCAAAACCTTGGCGGAACGACGCTTTTATGGGGTAATCTCAACCCGATGCTGATCAAGGATGGTAGCCCAGAGCAAGTGAAACAAGCAGCAAGGGAATGCCTGGAGGCGATGGCTCCGTGTGGTGGATTCATGCTCGGGGATGGGGCAAACATCTGTCCTGGCACACCACTGGAAAATTTCCAGGCTATTATGGAAGCGGTCGAAGAATATAGTCTGGGATATGGACCGAATTAGTTTTTTAAAATTAAAAAATGTAGAAGGGATGAATTATTTATGGAAACCATGACCGGGCGCGAAAGAATTATGACGGCTTTACGGAATCAACAGCCTGACCGGGTGCCGGCTACCCCCGATATTTCCATCATGATCCCCAGCCGCCTGACCGGCAAGCCATTCTGGGAAATAGAGGTCAATGAAAATCCGTCCCTCACGTTTGCTTATATCAATGCCGTCAAGCTCTTTGGGATCGATGGTTGGATGTTTAATGGTACATTGGATTATCAGTTAAACAGCCAGGTGACAACTGAAAAGAAAATCATCCATCAGGATGACGAGAAATGGGTCGTTCGCATTACAACGCATACCCCTGATGGTGATCTCACCCAGACAATGGTTAGTCCTAAAAGTAATCCCTCAACGATGACTGAAAAGTTGATCAAGGATTTTAAGCGGGATTTTAAGAAAATCCGCCATCTTTACTCTGGTGTCGTCTCGTACGATGCTTCAATGTACTGGCAGCAAAAGAAAGCGATGGGCGAGTTGGGGATGATCTGTGTTTACATCGCTGTCCCTGGCTTCCAGAATTTTGTCGGCTTGTTCGATGGCAACCTGGAAGCACTTACCTACGCCTATTACGATTACCCCGATCTGTTTGAGGAGCTGGTAGAACTTTTTGAGAACCACGAGCTGCAAAAACTGGAAATGGCATTGGATGCCGATGTCGAATCAATCCTCACTGGAGGCAGTGGTTCGATCACGATGCAATCTCCCGCTTTATTTCGTTCGCTGTCGTTGCCCACCTTGAAAAAGATCACCCGTTTGTGCAAAGAAGCTGGTGTTTTATGTGGGATTCATTCCTGTGGCAAGGAAAGATACCTGGTGGAAGCCTGCGCCAACGAGACGGATCTCAATTACGTCAACCCCCTCGAAATCGCCCCGATGGGTGACTGCGACCTGGCAGTTTGCAAGCAAAAGTTTGGTCATAAGCTGGCACTCATGGGAAATTTGCACACCACCCAAGTCATGCTGTTTGGAAGTGTTGAAGATGTGCGCAGAGAAAGCCTGAAGGCGATCCTGGCTGCCGGTCAAAATGGAGGTTTTGTCCTTTCCACAGGCGATCAATGCGGCAGAGATACACCCCTGGAGAATATTTTCGAAATTGTCAATGTTGCAAAGGAATTTGGGACTTACCCCCTCGACCTGGATCGAATTCGGGCAGAGATTCAACGCCTGGAAAACTTACCCGGGAAGGTTGGGTTATAATTTTCTGGGGACGGCGGTTATTCTTCTTTGGCCGTTCACACCCAGCGAGTTGAGTGAGATTCGAAATAAAAGGAGCCTTTGATGTTAACCAAACAACAAATTGAGAGCTATTCTAGTCAGGCGTTAAACTTTTTTAAAAAAGCTCAGATTGTCCTGAATGATAAGGAAAAGCAGCAAATTGAAATTGCAGACTTCGGGCTCGGGCAGTTCGAGCAAACCGGCCTGGCGGTGTTGGTTTATGTTAACACTGACCGGGTTTGCGCTAAAGAACTGGTCTTGCTCCCGCATCAAACCTGCCCCGAACATCGCCACCCAACAGTGAGTGGTCAACCGGGAAAAGAGGAAACCTTCAGGGTTCGTTGGGGGAAAATGTACCTTTATGTGCCGGGATCGAATGCCGCCAGCCCCAAAGCCATTCCACCCGCCGGGCACGAAAAGGCCTACACCGCCTGGCATGAAATTGAGCTGAACCCGGGCGAGCAATACACCCTCCAGCCTGACACCCTCCACTGGTTCCAGGCGGGTCCAGATGGAGCGGTGATTTCTGAATTTTCCACTCGCAGCACGGATGAAAATGACGTCTTCACCGATGAGGAAATTTTTCGTTTCACCAAAATCTCAGGTTAACTGTTATTCTGATTGAAGGAGATCGTTCTCTATGACCCCTCAAACCTTTATCCATCTCAAGCCCGAATTCTTCCACGACTCCGAGCATCATTTTCTGACCCAGGCAGGCTTCTCTGCCACCACCTTTCGCTTTTCCAGTGGTGTATGTGGGCTGCGCCTCTCGAATGAGAAGGACTCACTGGTGATGCTGCCCTACCAGGGACAGCAAATCTGGTCGGCGGAATTTAACGGCAGAAATTTAACCATGAAATCGATGTGCGCCGAACCGCGCCCCGGGGTTCCCTTCCTTGAAACTTTCGGTGGTTTTCTCCAGCACTGCGGTGCAATTGCCATGGGCGGTCCCTCCCCACAGGATACTCATCCGCTGCATGGTGAATTACCCAATGCGACCTATCAGAAGGCATTTCTCCTTCTTGGCGAAGATGAGGGTGGTGTTTATCTTGGATTAGGCGGTCAATACCAG
>Ga0209254_10005722_pt1 | contig 11425 bp, 10 predicted proteins | sample FrelakmetDIP11DI_FD_187148 | JGI IMG/M metagenome (GOLD analysis project Ga0209254, IMG submission 187148) | Freshwater lake sediment microbial communities from the University of Notre Dame, USA, for methane emissions studies - DIP11 DI (SPAdes)... | ecosystem: Environmental > Aquatic >... | reverse complement strand
CTGGTGTGGCTGAACCGAGTCCGAACCCCGGCGTCGCCCTACTGTCCCAAGCTCAGACCCCTCGGCGTGCAGAGGGACTGTTGCGGTCCGGTATCGGAAAGCTCGTCGCTAAGGCGATTTCTGTCAGTTCATGCACCATCTCGCTCGTCTTTTCGCCCGCCTTCTGCGTCGCGCCGACAGTCACGGAGCCCGACCATGCTCCCGTCGGCGCTCCTTAGAGGCGGACGAAAATCCATCGCGATCTGGTACATGATTTTCTGGCAATCGCCCAAATTTCCGAATCCTGGGCAGCCGAGTGGTGTTGAAACGTGCGATGCTTGCTTGATCCTCCTGTCGATAAGGGCTTTCGCCTAACCGGCAGGCCGCCAGGGTCCTGCGGGCGAGTAACTTCCTGTTTGACCGACGTAAAACCTTTTGACTCATCGATCATGTACACTCCCGTCCAGCTCCCGCTCCTCCTTGCCCTCTTGCTCCTCGTCGGGGGAGTTGGAGGTGCCGACCTGACCACCAGCGCCGACACACCCGAGGAGCTCCCCCTAGAAGACTTGCGAACCTTTGCCGAGGTCTACGACCGCATCAAGACTGACTATGTCGAGGGTGTAAAGGACAAGACTCTCCTCGAAAGCGCCATCCGCGGCATGCTGGGCGGATTGGATCCCCACTCCGATTACCTCGGGAAAGAGGAGTACCGGGACCTTCAGGTCGGTACGAGCGGGGAGTTCGGTGGCCTGGGAATCGAGGTCGGCATGGAAAACGGTTTCGTCAAGGTCATAGCCCCGATCGACGACACCCCGGCCCACAGGGCAGGGCTCCAGGCTGGCGATGTGATCATCCGCATCGACGACAAGCCAGTGAAGGGCATGAGCCTAAGCGAGGCCGTGAATCTGATGCGTGGCAAGCCGGGGACCGAAATCCGGCTTTCGGTGCTGCGCAGCGGGGGCGGGCAGCCCTTCACGGTTACCTTAGAGCGGGATGTGATCCACGTGGCGAGCGTCAAGAGCCGTACCCTGGAGCCGGGCTACGGTTATGTGCGCATCTCGAATTTTCAGGCCCGAACCACCGAGGACATGATCGCAGCCATCGGTAAGTTGAAGGAGGAACATGGGGAGGAGCTGAAGGGGCTGGTACTGGACCTCAGGAACAACCCCGGCGGCGTCCTCAACGCCGCGGTCGGGGTGAGCGACGCATTCATCACGGACGGGCTCATCGTCTATACGCAGGGGCGGCTTCCAGACTCCAAGCTCCAGTTCAGTGCCGGACCGGACGACGTGCTCGCAGGCGCTCCGATGGTGGTCCTAGTCAACAGCGGCAGCGCATCCGCCTCCGAGATCGTGGCCGGGGCCTTGCAAGACCACAAGCGAGCGCTGGTGATGGGTGCCAAGACCTTCGGCAAGGGCTCGGTGCAGACCATCGTCCCCATCAACGACTCTACGGCCCTCAAGCTGACTACGGCCCGCTACTACACCCCATCCGGCCGCTCGATTCAGGCCCAGGGTATAGTCCCGGACATCAAGCTCGATCGCGGTGAGTTTAAGCCATTACAAGAGCCCGAGGTGGATGCCCTGACGGAGGCCGACCTGAGCAACCACCTGGACTCGCCCGAACAAGACGCTAAGACCAAGGACGAGGAAACGGGCAAGGTGCTCGCGGCTGAGGATCTGCAGCTGGCCGAGGCCCTGAACGTGCTGAAGGGACTGTCCATCCTGGGCCGCGGCAAGGTTAACTGAGACCGGCTTGGGAAAAGAAGCGGCCAACGCCCGTCATCCGTACCCAGGAGCACGCCAGAGCTATGCCGACGAGGGTGCTGATCCCCCTGGCCGCAGGCTTCGAGGAGCTCGAGGCCGTGACCGTCATCGATCTCCTGCGGCGAGCCGAGATCGAGGTCATTACGGCCGGTCTCGAGCCCGGACCCGTCACCGGCAGCCGGGGCACCGTGTTGGTCCCGGACAGCACCCTGGACGCGGAGCTTGAGGGCCAATTCGACATGATCGTGCTCCCCGGCGGCATGCCGGGGGCCAGGCACCTCGAGGCGGATCCGCGGATCCACGATCTGTTGCGATTGCAGCAGTCCAAGGGCCGCTTTGCCGCGGCCATTTGTGCTGCCCCCAAGGTACTGGCCAGCGCAGGACTCCTCGACGGCCGTTCCGCGACGGGCTACCCCGGGACCCTCAATGTCGCGGAGTTCCCCCGGGTGCGGCTCTTAGACGACCCCGTGGTGGTGGATGGCAAGGTGGTAACCTCGAGGGGGCCGGGTACCGCCATGGACTTCGCCCTGCGCCTGATAGAGCTGTTGGCTGGGGCCGAGCGTCGCCACCAGGTTGAGGACGCGCTCGTGCGCTCGACCTGAGCCGAGGCTCCGCGGCCCCGCAGCCGGGCGGTTTCTGTGTACCCTCTCAGATAGCTGACCGCCTTCCGGGCGGCACCCACGCAAGCATGTCTCCCATCCTCTCGAGCCTGGTCGTCGTGGGCGGCGCCTTCGCCCTCAGCGCCGCTGCCACGGCTTGGCTTGCGCGCCGGTCCCACTCCGGACTTCTGGACTACCCGAACGAACGCTCCTTGCACCAGACCCCGGTGCCGCGCAGCGGCGGTGTTGGCGTCCTGCTGGGGCTGGCCCTGCCACTGCTCGCCGTCGCTCTGGTCGAGGGGGTGGATCCCGCACTGGTCTGGTTGGGCTTGGCGGTTGTTCTGGTCGCCGGGGTCTCCCTCTGGGACGATTTCGGTCATGTGTCGCGACGCCTGCGGCTCCTGTTCCATGGATTGGCGGGCCTGGTCCTCGTGACGGGAGGAATGGTCTGGAGCCGCCTCGATCTACCTGGGATAGACTGGACCTTTCCGGGAACCCTCGCCTTGGGCCTGACGGTGCTCTATGCGGCTTGGATGATCAACCTCTACAACTTCATGGACGGCATGGATGGCCTCGCGGGGGGCATGGGGCTGTTCGGCTTCGGCGCCCTGGCGGTGCTCGGCTGGCAGGGCGGCGAGCCCTTGTTTGGCCTGGTTGCGGCCTGCACGGCCGCCGCCTGCGCGGGATTTCTGACCTGCAACTTCCCCCCAGCCCGAATCTTTCTTGGTGACCTGGGATCTTCCACTCTGGGTCTACTGGCCGCCGGCCTGTCTCTCTGGGGTTACCGCAATGGCCTGTTCCCCCTATGGGCCGCCTGGCTCGCCTTCTCCCCCTTCATCGTGGACGCCACCTGGACGCTGCTGCGCCGGCTCGCCCGGCGTGAGCGGATCTGGGAGCCCCATCGCAGCCACCATTACCAACGCCTGGCGCTCGCTGGCTGGGGTCACCGCAAGACGGTGCTCCGCGCCTACCTCGTGATGGCCGGGGCCGCTGCCTGCGCCGTGGCGGCCCCAAACCTGCCGGCTCGGGATCAGTGGGCCTTGCTCCTTGGCTGGGCCTTCATTTACATCCTGATCGGCTTTCGGGTCCGACTCGCCGAGCGCCACGCGGAGCCGGAACAGCCATGAGTCCTCTGTTCGAGCGTTTCCGCTCCCGAACGGCCGCCTTCGCCCATGACCTGCTCACGGTCCCCATTGCGTGGTTCGCCGCTTACTGGCTTCGGTTCAACCTCGGCACCATCCCACCGGAGTTTCTGGGTACGGCCCTGGATGCCCTGCCCTGGGTGGTCCTGATCCAGGGGTCCGTCTACTGGTTCTTCGGACTCTATCGCGGGGTCTGGCGTTTCGCGTCCCTGCCGGATCTGGTGCGTATCACGAGTGCAGCCCTGGCGGGGACCGCCCTGTTGGTTCTGGCGCTGTTCATCGTCAACCGCTCGCTCCTGATCCCCCGCTCGGTGCCCGTCCTGTTCTTCGGTCTCCAGGTCATTCTGCTCGCCGGTCCCAGGCTGCTCTACCGCTGGCACAAAGACCATCGGCTCAATCTGCGCGCCGGCCAGCGGGTCCTGATCGTGGGGGCCGGGCGGGCCGGCGAGATGCTCGCACGCGACATGCTGCGGGACCCCAAGCGCGCCTACTATCCGGCCGGGTTCGTGGACGACAAACCGCGCCGCCAGGGGAGCGAGGTCCATGGGGTTCCCATCTGGGGCTCCACGGAGGAGCTCCCTAAGCTCGTGGAGGCCCAGGGCATCGACCTGGTGCTCCTTGCGGTGCCGAGCGCCGGAGCCCGGGAGATGCAGCGCCTGGTCGGGCTGTGCGAGCAGGCGGGACGCCCTTTCCGCACCGTCCCGGAGCTAGGCAACCTGATGACGGGTCAGGTGACCGTCAGCCAGCTACGCCCGGTCTGCATCGAAGACCTGCTGGGCCGCGACCCCATCACCCTGGATTGGGACGGCATCCGTGCGGGGCTCACCGCGCGGGACGTGCTGGTGACGGGTGCCGGCGGATCCATCGGCTCCGAGCTGGTACGGCAGATCGCGGGCGCCGGGCCCCGGCGTCTGATCCTGGCGGATAATGGGGAGTTCAACCTCTATCAGATCGAGCTGGATCTGATGGAGCGCCATCCCGGTCTGCAGTTCTCCAGGCACCTCCTCGACGTCACCGATGTCCCGGCGGTCTCCGCCCTGTTCCGTGACGAGCGTCCCGGCATCGTGTTCCACGCCGCTGCATACAAGCACGTCCCCATGCTGGAGGACCAGGTGCGCGCCGCGGTGCGTAACAATATCTTGGGCACCCGAATCGTCGCTGAGACCGCGGCCGCCTGGTCCTGCGAGCGCTTCGTGCTGATCTCCACCGACAAGGCGGTTCACCCGGCGAACGTCATGGGCGCCACCAAGCGGGTCGCGGAAGCCATCTGCCAGTCCCTCGACCGGGTATCGCCGACCCGCTACATCGTGGTGCGATTCGGCAACGTTCTCGACTCGGCCGGGAGCGTGGTGCCCCTCTTCCGGCGCCAGATCGAGCGGGGCGGGCCCGTGACCGTGACCCACCCCGACATCGAGCGCTTTTTCATGACCATCCCGGAGGCCTGTCAGCTCATCATGCAGGCGGCGGTCATCGGACAAGGGGGGGAGATCTTCGTGCTCGACATGGGTGAGCCCGTCAAGATTAGCTACCTGGCGGAGCAGATGATCCGTCTCTCCGGGCGAGAGCCCGGTCAGGACATTGCCATCGAGTACATTGGCCTGCGTCCGGGGGAAAAGCTCTATGAGGAGCTCTTCTACGACTCCGAGGACCTCGTCGCCACCGACCATCCCAAGATCCGCGTGGCTCGCGCCTCAGACCCCCTGGGTGAGCGGGCAACAGCGGAACGCCTGGCCGACCTGGCCCGCGCCTGCGACAGGCAAGACAGCGATGCCATTCTCGCGGCGCTCGCGGAGCTGATCCCAGGTTGGCGTCGGGAGTCCCTGGGTCCGACGCGCCAGAGCCCAATGACGGTCGAGAACGATTTCGAGTCGCTTTGCTCGCAGGGAGCCAACGCCGGGGCCTGAGCCATGTCCTACATCCAAGATGACGCTGCCATCCTCGACGACGTCCCCCCCCTTGTAGGCACCCGCGAGGAGGCACTACCCGAAGGGCTCGCTGGCTCCCTCGAAGAAGTGGGCTCGTCCGGAGTCGCCGCGGCCAAGCTCACGGAGACGTCCGTCGGGATCTCCGACACCGGCTACACCGGGGCCCCGCGGCCCTCGCCCGAGGCCCGCATCCTGTCCGCCCTGTTGGAGCGCGGCAAGCTCACGGCCGGAGACCTGGGACGCGCCCGTCGCTTAGCGGATGACGCAGGGGAACCCCTGGTGCGCATGCTGGTTCGACTCGGACTGGTCTCTGAGCGGGACATGGCCCAGGCCATGGCGGAGGTGCTGGACCTGCCGCTGGCGGACCCCGCCCTCTTCCCCAGCGAGCCGGTGGCCGAGGGGTTGTTCTCCCTGCGCTTCCTCAAGGACGCCCGCGTGCTCCCGCTGGCGGAGGACGAGAACAGCATTCGGGTCGCGGTCGCCGATGCGGCGGACCCCTTCGTGCTCCAGGCCCTGGCGGACGCGGCGGGCAAACCCGCCCAGGCGCAGGTCGCCCTGCCGTCCGAGATCGAGGCCGCCCTGACACGCCTCTACGACAAACCGACCGAGGCCCAGGCGGAGGCGGAGCCGGAGCTCGGGGAATTCGACGAGGAGGACATCGAGCACCTGAAGGATCTCGCCAGCGAGGCCCCCGTGATCCGGATGGTCAACCACCTGATCCAGAAGGCTGTGGAGTCCCGCGCCTCGGATATCCACATCGAGCCCTTCGCCGACGAGCTCAAGGTCCGCTACCGGGTGGACGGTATCCTCAAGGAGGTGGACGCCCCGCCCGTGCGCTCCACCGCCGCGGTCATCTCCCGGGTCAAGATCATGGCCAAGCTCAACATCGCCGAGCGGCGCCTGCCCCAGGACGGGCGCATCCCCATCCGCGTCCAGGGCAAGGAGCTGGATCTGCGCGTCTCCACGGTCCCCACCATGTTCGGGGAGAGCGTGGTCATGCGCCTGCTGGACAAGGAGAGCGTCCGCTTCGATTTCGACGCCCTGGGCTTCGACGGCGCCCCACGGGAGCGCATGCTGGCCATCCTGGAGCAGCCCTACGGGATCTTCCTCGTGACTGGGCCTACGGGCTCTGGCAAGAGCACCACCCTCTACACGGCCTTGTCCCGGCTCAACACCCAGGAGCGCAAGATCATCACCGTGGAGGACCCGGTGGAGTATCAGCTCCCGGGGATCAACCAGATACAGGTCAAAGCGACCATCGGCATGACCTTCGCTGGGGCCCTGCGGGCCATCGTCCGCCAGGACCCTGACATCATCATGGTCGGCGAGATGCGCGATTTGGAAACCGCGCGCATCGCGGTGCAGTCCGCCCTCACCGGACACGTGGTGCTCTCCACCCTGCACACCAACGATGCGTCGAGCGGCGTCACCCGGCTCCTGGACATGGGGGTGGAAGACTACCTGCTCACCTCCACCGTCAACGGCATCCTTGCCCAGCGCCTAGTCCGTCGCCTCTGCCGCCATTGCCGGGAGCCCTACAGCCCCCTACCAGAGCTCGCGGCGCGATTCGCCCGTTTTGGGCATGGCACCGACACCATCACCCTGTATCGCCCGGTGGGCTGTGAGCAATGCAACGATACCGGCTACCGCGGCCGGCTGGTGATCGCGGAGGTCCTCCTGATGACGGATCCGATCCGCAAGCTGATCCTAGGACACGCGACCGCCACGGAGATCCAGCGGGTCTCTATGCAAGAGGGCATGGCGACCATGTACGAGGACGGCTTGCGCAAGGCACTTGACGGGCGGACGACGATAGAGGAGGTGCTCAGGGTGGCGGAGGACGACTGACCTTGCCCAAATACCTCTACAAGGCGGTCAAGCTCGACGGCGAGCCGGTCGAGGGGGAATGGGAGGCCCCGGACGAGGCGGCCCTGGTCCACCACCTCCAGGGTGAGGGCCTCATCCCCTTAGAGACGCGCTCGGCGGGGGGGTTAAGAGCGCGGTTCGCGCGGACCCGTCGCAGGCGCCTGACCCAGAAGGAGATCGGCATCCTGACCCGGGAGCTGGCGACCCTGCTGGAGGCGGGGATGACCCTGGACCGGTCCCTCCAGATCCTGATCGACCTCAGCGACGCCGAGCACCTGTTGCGCGTGCTCTCGGACCTTCAGGCAAGGGTCCGCGGAGGTGCCACCTTCTCCAGTGCCCTGGAGGCCCAGGACGGCCAGTTCCAGCGGCTCTATATCAATATGGTGCGCGCCGGTGAGGCCAGCGGCGCCCTGGACCAGGTCCTGGACCGGCTCGCGGACTATATGGAACGGGTCGCGGAGCTGCGCCAGACGGTGACCTCGGCCCTCGTCTATCCCTCCATCCTGCTGTTCGTCGCCGGACTCTCGGTGATCCTGCTCCTGGTCTTCGTGGTGCCCCAGTTCACCGTTCTGTTCCAGGACATGGGCGCGGCGCTCCCCCTGCCGACCCAGATCGTGGTAGCCGCGGGTGACCTGTTTCGCAACTACTGGTGGGCCATGCTGGCCGTCCTGGCGTTGCTCGCGGTCATCCTGGAGCGCTGGCTGCAGGACGACCAGGTGCGCACTCGCCTCGACCATCGCATCCTGGAGCTTCCGCTCTTCGGCGATCTGGTCTGGAAGATGGAAACGGCTCGGCTCTGTCATACCCTAGCCGCCTTGCTCAAGAACGGGCTGCCGCTCCTAAACGCCCTCAACCTGGCGAAGGAAGTGGTGTCCAACCGTAAGATCGCTGGACTCCTGGACGAGGCGAGCGACGACCTCAAGCACGGACGCGGCCTCGCGGGACCCCTGGCGCGGCTCGAGGCCCTGCCGGACCTGGCGCTCCAGATGATCCGGGTGGGCGAGGAGTCGGGGGCACTCGATGGCATGCTCGCGAAGGTGGCGGGTATCTATGAGCGGGAGACCCGCACGAGTGTCCAGAGTATGCTGACGCTGCTGGAGCCCGTGCTGATTATTGGGCTTGGCGTCATCGTCGCGGGGATCATCATCTCGATCTTGATGGCGATCCTGGGGGCTAACGAGCTGGTGTTCTGAAGAAGGGCCGAGGGCCAGGCACGCCCAGAGGCCGCCGCTCGGCCCTAGCGAGCGAGCATCCCTTGGCCCTTGGCCCTTGGCCCTTGGCCCCCATAAAATGTCGCCCACCGCACCCGCCGAGGAGTCGCCCTCATGCATGTATCCCATCCCAGACGCAGCGCCGGCTTCACCCTGGTCGAGCTGCTGGTGGTGCTCGCCATCCTGGGCCTGCTCGCGGGCCTGGTCGGGCCCCAGGTCATGAAGTTCCTTGGCAGCTCCAAGACCAAGACCGCCGCCCTCCAGATCGAGAATCTGTCCAGCACCCTCGATCTCTATCGTTTGGAGATCGGGCGCTACCCGACCAACGAGGAAGGGCTGGAGGCCCTGGTGGCCCGGCCGTCCGACGCCCCCAACTGGAACGGTCCCTATTTGAAGAACGCCCAGGTCCCCAAGGACCCCTGGGGCTTCGAGTACCAGTACCGTTACCCCGGTGAGCACGGGGGTGTGGACATCTGGACGCTCGGGGCGGACAACCGGGAAGGGGGCGAAGGGGAGAACGTGGATATCAAGAGCTGGGAGTAGGAGGCCACGATCGACGGGTCCAGGTCGGGGCGGCGAACCCTGACGAGTGAGGCGCGGCGGCGCCGGGGCTTTACCCTGGTCGAGCTCCTGGTGGTGCTGGCCATCGCCGCCTTGGTGCTGAGCGCGGTACCGCCACTCATCTCCGCGGCACTCCCCGGGGTCGAGCTCAAGGCAGCGGCCCGCCGCACCCTCTCCTCCCTGCGACTGGCCCGGGAGACGGCCATTCGCTCCGGCGGCGACTCGGTCTTGATCGTGGATGTGGAGGGGCGCCGTCTGGAGCTCCCGGGTTACCGCACCATCTCCCTGCCCCAGCGCATCGACCTCCAACTGGAGGCCGCGAGCGGTGAGATGCTGGACGAGCAGCGAGGCGCCATTCGTTTCTTCCCCGATGGCAGCTCGACCGGCGGGCGCATCATCCTGGCCCGAGGCGAGGGGCAGGAGCAATCCGGTTACCAGGTCGGGGTGACCTGGCTCACCGGACGGGTACGCATGGCCCCTTGGGAATCCGAGTGAAGGTCCCCGTTTCAGGCCCCCGCCCCCAGAGCGGTTTCTCCCTTATCGAGGTCCTGGTCGCCTTCGCGATCCTCGCCGTCTCGCTGGGCGTCCTGATGCAAATCTTCTCGCGGGCGAGTCTGACGACCGCCGCCTCCGCCCAGTACAGTCGCGCCGCGGGCCTGGCGACCGCCCGATTGGAGGCGGTGGGCTCGGCCATCCCCCTGGAGCCGGGTACCGCGTCCGGGGACCCGGAGGACGGGATGGCGTGGGAGCTGAGCATGGTCCCACTGGAGGGCGACGCCCAGGCACAAGCCGATCTGGGTATTCCGCTGGACGATGGACTCGGCTTCGCGCCCCCCGCCATGCCCTACCGGGTCATGGTGAGCGTCCTTTGGCGGGATGGGGCTAGGGCCCGGCGCCTGACCCTGTCGACCCTGCGGTTGGGAGCGCCACTTGACTGATCCGCTCAGGGAACGGGAAACGCCGGCGCACCGGGGCCGCGCACCCCGGCGATCCACTCGAAGCTCCGGCTTCACCCTCGTGGAGCTGCTCATCGCCCTGGCCATGGTGGGTCTCATCACGCTCCTCCTGTTCTCGGCCCTGCGCATCGGCGCCAGGACCTGGGATGCGGTGGACCTGGTCGCGGAACGCATTGGCGCCCTGCGTCTGGCACGGGACTTTCTCCAGATGGCCCTTACCCAGGTGCGGCCCACCACCCTCGTCTTCGACGGCGCCCCAGTCTCTGTTTTCGCGGGAGACGGGGAGCGGCTCGAGCTCGTGACCCCCCTCGCCGAGCGGGTGGGTGTGCCGGGGCTCTACGTACTCCGCCTGAACCTGGAGGACTCGGGGGATCGCAGCGATCTGGTCCTGACCCGGTGGCTGATCCACCCGGAGGTACTCGAGGGCACCGACGAAATCCCAGCCTGGGAACCGCTGCGCGACGCTGGCGGACCCCAGTCATCGTCGAGCCCCGTGGACCAGGATTCGGCGGCCGGGGCCTATGGGCGTACCCTGCTCCTGGAGGGTGTCGATGCCTTCCGGATCGAGTATTTCGGTACGCTCGAGGGTGAAACGGAGCCGGACTGGCAGGAGGACTGGCTCGATCAGGGCGCGCTGCCCTCTCTGGTACGTATCCGGCTCACGACCGTCGATCAATCCTGGCCGGACCTGATCGTCGCGCTCCCGCCGCAACAGCCGTGAAGCCTTCTCCACCCCAGGGCATCGCCCTCGTGCTGGTCCTCTGGGTCCTGACCCTGCTTACGATCATGGCCCTTGGCATGACCCTGACCCAGCGGACCGAGACCGCGCTCGTCGAGAACCAGATCGGCGGGGCACGGTTTCGCGCCACCGCCGATGCGGCCATCGCCTACACCATGCTGAGCTTCCTGTTACCGGCAAACGACGACACCCTGGGTGGCGGCGATGCCGCGTCCGAGACTGAAAGTCCCTGGATCCCCAACGGTGTCCCGCGCACCTGGCGGTTCAACGGTGAGCCCCTGACTATCGCGGTGTTTAACGAGGAGTCCCGGATCAACCTCAATCAAGCGGATCCCCAACTCCTGGCGGCCCTGATGCAGCTGGTCGGTGTTGCCGATGAGGATGCGATCCGCTTGGCGGATGCCATCGCCGACTGGCGTGACGAGGACGATCTGCGGCTCCTCAACGGGGCCGAAGACCGGGACTACGAGGATGCCGGCCGGTCCCTGGGGGCGAAGGACGCGCCCTTTGCAACGGTGGAGGAGCTCCGGCAGGTACTGGGGATGGAGCCGATCCTATACCAGCGCCTAGCGCCGGAGCTCACGGTGGATTCGACAGGTGGGTCACCGAACCCACAGTTTGCCTCCCCCACCGTGCTTGCCGCCTTGGAAGGTATCCCTCTGGAGGAGGCGGAGCTGCGGG
>Ga0209254_10005721_pt1 | contig 11428 bp, 9 predicted proteins | sample FrelakmetDIP11DI_FD_187148 | JGI IMG/M metagenome (GOLD analysis project Ga0209254, IMG submission 187148) | Freshwater lake sediment microbial communities from the University of Notre Dame, USA, for methane emissions studies - DIP11 DI (SPAdes)... | ecosystem: Environmental > Aquatic >... | reverse complement strand
TGAAACGGTTTGATTTTTGGTTAGCCTAAAGCTTAAGAAATACAAACCGATTGAAGTTAAGGCGATGGTCACCAGAGACCAAATTCTGAAAGAAACGGCAATAGGAAGACCGGCGATTTTTTCAACTACGACCACGATTAAGTGGTTTAAAACCGGGTAAGAAGCGGTGAATGACATTCCGCCTCCCCCTTTCGGATACCAAAAAGGAACTTTTGGAAACCACCCTGATAGCCAAGCGGCTATCCTTATAAAATTCGCATTATCGGTGCCGAGTAAGTTGGGACCTAAAATCGAGTGGCCAAAGAAATAAACCAATAAAATGACCAACACCAAAACCGGCAAAAAATAAATAATTCTCAAAAATACGATTCCAAACAGTTTAAATATTTTCATTACACTATCCTAAAATATAATCTTGATATCGCCAATAAGACCTTTTATCTCTTACTATATAAAACGTTTGCTAAACTCTTTTTCTTCAGCCAAAATTTGTTTATCCAAGTCGTATAAGTTAATTGCACGATTACGGTTTATAATACCAATATCACGCCTTAATACACTATCATTGCTTAAATCAACAAGCGCTTTTAATAAGGCTTCTTTATCGCCTTCCTTCAGTAAATAATTATCTTTCCCGATAGCCTCTTCTACTGCGCCGGTCTTATAAGTGACAATCGGTATTCCCGAGGCTAATGCCTCGACAAAAACAAAGCCGAAGCCTTCTTCCCACAATTTTACTCCCAAAAAATAACCGACCTTCGAGGGACCGCAAAATATATCGGCCTTCCTATAAACATCGGGTAACTCGGTGCCTGAGACGTAACCCAAGTTGCGGATTGGTAAACTTTTTGCCATTGCGTTAACTCGTTTCTCTAACTCCCCTTTTCCACATATTATTAGCTCTACCTTTCCTTTAATAGCCTTAATAAGCTGCGGAAAAATATCCAAAATATCGTCTAGCCCTTTACTTGAGTCCAAACGGCCGACAAAAAGGATCCTTACAATATCGTCCGTTTTTTCTTTTCTCGGATAAAAGCGTTTGATATTTACACCATGATAGATCAGGACTTTTTTTCTGGCCGGGATTCTAAACTTAGAGAGGTAATTCTCGACCATTTGCGTCCTCATAATAAAAAGGTCGGTTTGCTCTATCGACTTTCTGACGCTTAGGCAGTAAGGCGGTATATAAGTAGAAGGGTGGTCAAAAAGCATCCAGGGAGCCATAACAAGCGGCTTATTAAATTTCTTGGCAACACCGGCCACCTGCCCCGAATACAAAAAGAAAGATTCCTGAAGTTGAAATATGTCAAAGCCCTTGAGAACCTCCTCCAGGCCTTTTTGCTCAAAGGTTATCCACGACTGATGAGTTGAGTGCCCTAATAACACAGAAAGAGGGTCGATTAAATACGGGGGGGTTAAACCAATTTTCTTATAGATGTCCTTTTTATTGCCTAAAAACTTTTCTACCTCCTGATTATAATTAGCCACAAAATAACCCTGGAAGGAGCGAAAATGTGAAGCATATTCCGCCATCATGATTCTCACATCCAAAGCTCTCACCACCGCAATTGATCTTTTAACCATTTATCTAGAATATCCTTCTTTTTAAGCTAACATTAAACTAAAATCAATAAACAATCAGATTAGTTTTTGCCAACGCGGCGTTCTTTGTGGCTAATTTATTCAAGCCAATGATAATGGAGGCTGAGTTTCGTTTTTAGCCGCAACGGAACAATATTCCCGGTGCATAAGTTTCGTCATTTCCAAGTTAGAATACATCGGGTGACGATAATGTTTCTTGTATATCCCTTTTCGAAAACTATCATATATTTCATAAATTCCGTCTTTTAAGCTTACCTTTGCTTTAAAACCCAATTTTTGTCTTATTTTATTAAACGATACTTTATAGTTTCTAGTATCATATGGGTTATCATTAATCTGAATTTTGACATTATTACCTTTTGTATTCTTTTTTATAATTCCGGCAATTAAGCTTGCCAAATCACCAATCGTATAATTCAGGCTACTATCTCCCACATTATAAATTTGCCTATCTACCAATTTAAAAGACGCTTCACTAACTTTGGCAATTGCCCTTGCGATATCCGAAGCATGAATAAACGGACGCCATTGGGTACTGCCGGTAACCGTGATAAGACCGTCGTTGTATGCCTGGGCGGTAAAAAAATTGGCAACCAAGTCAAATCGGGGTCTTCTTGAATGTCCGAATACCGTGGCAAAGCGTAAAATCACCGGATGAAAGTTACCACTGACATCATTCAATAACTCCCTTTCCGAATCTATTTTTGTTTTCGCATAAAGCGAAACAGGGTGAAGTCTGCTCGTTTCATCGACCAAGGTTTCGGATGTTCCATAAACCGAACAACTCGAAGCAAAAATAAATTTCTTTATAGCAAAGGACTTTGCCAGCTCTTTAATAATCTTTGTAGAAACCACGTTCATATGGATTGTGAAATCCTTATCAATATCACAAGCCGGGTCTCCGACCAGACCTGCCAGATGCACTACTTCATCAACGTCTTTGAGGGCTAAAGAAAGTTTATAAAGATCACTTAGTTCACCTTTAATTATTTCTAAATTTGGATTCTTTTCTAAATCAGCCAGTGGTTTTCGGCCGAAAACCAACTGGTCGTAAATCCTTACTTTATTTTTCCTTTTTAGAAGCTGTTCGACAACGTGGGTTCCGATATATCCCCCTCCCCCGGTAACTAAAATGCGCTTTTGTTTATTCATAACTACCCCGATACTTTAATCTCATCTTCCCGATAAGATCTGACTATTGGCAAATTATATTTCTCGGGAAGATGCCCATTTACGTTATTACCTAAGACTCTAGATATCAAATCCTCGGTAATCCGCCTAGATGTTTTACCGTCCCCCAAATTATGAGACCATCTTTTTTTGTAAAGGCTATCAAACTTCCTATAGACCTGTTTACTTGGATACTTATTGGGATTTGTCGGGTCGAATTTAACACTTGCCCCAACATCGTAGACTTGAGGGCGTTCGGTCGACTTTCTTAATTGTATGGAAGGAACATTAAGCACGCTGGCTTCTTCTACGACAGTCCCCGAATCCGTGACTACACCCCTGGAATTATTCAGTAAGAGCAGAAACTCCTGATAACCTACGGGGTTAACCATTATTAAATTATTCGGAAGTTGGAGTTTAAACTCCTTAATTATGCTCTGGGTTCTGTAGCTGGCAGGAAAGTACACTCTACACCCAGCATCGCCAACTAAGTGAAAAATAGTCTTGAGTAAGATTTTACTACCTACATTTTCTCGCCTATGGCAGGTCATTAGTAAATATTTCCGTTTTTCAATTCCCCGCTGGGTAAAAAAGGAAACGTTGGCCATTTTTTCGAAAATTTTTTGTTGCTTAAAATAATATTCGTTTAATATATCGACTATCGGGTTACCAACAACGATGATATTATCCGGATTTAAGCCTTCTCTAATTCCCTGCTTTTTATACTCCTCTAAATATGCATATATCACGTCGGCCAAGTGATCGACTAAGATTCTGTACTTTTCTTCCGGCATTCTCCAGTCATACGATCGCATGCAACCTTCAATATGGGCTATCGGGATATTTAACTGAGCGGCCGCAAGACAACCGACAACGGTATTTGTATCACCTAAAAACACTGTTATCTCGGGTTTTAAATCTTTCAATAGGTCGTAAAGTCTGGCGATTAGAGAAGAAACAGTCTCAGCGTCGCTCTTGCCGTGGCATTTTAAATCGAAATCCGGTTGAACAATTTTTAATTCCCGAAAAAAAATGTCTTTAAGATTGTCGGAGTAGTGTTGTCCGGACCAAATTAATACAGTCTTTATACGTTTGTCTTCCCTAAGATAGCGAAGTATTAAAGAGGCTCGAATTATATCCGGACGTGTTCCTAAAATTATGGCTATTTTTTTTCTTCGCACGTTTCCTCACAAAAAATGATTATCGGTCATATAATTTTTAAGTTCCTTTAAGGCTTCTTCTACACTAATTCGATTAACGGGCTTTAATATCGAAATCTTTGTGCCTAACGAGCGATCAACTGGATTGGCCGTATCTTCGACCTTTTCGATAACATATTTTTTACCGAAAACATCAGCAATAATCTGTAACAGTTCATATTTATTAACTGCTTTATTGGGTATGTAGTGATGAACGTGGCTAATTTTCCTGATTTTGTTAAATGAATTCTTATCAATTATGCTTTGGCAGAGCTCAGCGTATTGTAAGGCCGTAACACCGTTCCATTTGTGATGCGCAAATCCTTTAAGATGAGCGCCTTCAGGCTGGTTTAAAAACCAACCTAATAAGCTGACATTTTTACTTTTTTCTAAACCAATTACGGAACAGCGAATATTTAGCCAATTTCGACTATTCACTTCACCCAAGCTCTTAGTTTTCCCATAAACGTCTTCGGGATTATGTAAAGCATCTTCTTCATATCCGCCGCCTTTGCCCGAATAAACACAATCGGTTGTTATATGGATGATTTTTGTTTTCGACCCGGCCAAAAAGCGGGCCAATCGGTGAGGGAAGACGGCGTTGACTTCGATGGCTCTAAAAACACCTTCGGGGTCGTCGTCCCGGCAAAATGGCTTAATTATCCCAATACAGTTGATAATATAGTCAAATTTTTTTATATATTTATACTTTTCCTCGTTTTTCAGAAAATCATAGACCTCAAAATACTTAAAACTCCCACTTAATTTTCCGCGAATTGTCCCCGTTACCTTAAATTCTTTTATTCTATTCAAGTAATCATAGGCCAGCCACCCCAACATCCCCGTAACCCCTAAAACCAGAATTTTTTTCTTCATAGCTTTTTAACTACCTATTCTCAATCTCCCAAATTTTCCTGCCCCAATAATCATACGGATATCTGTAATCATCGCTTTTTGATTCTTCCAAGGTTGATGTTGAAAAAAAGATTATTACCGAATTATCTTCGAGAAATCGAAATCCGTTAGCGTGTCCCGATGGAATATAAAGTATCTGAGGCTTTTTTGAGGACAAGATAAACCTCTGGACTTTCGCCTTTTTGGATGGCTTCTTTATTGATTTAAGAGGAACAACACAAAGAATAGCGGAACCACGAATCACATAAGCATATTTTTCTTCATGACGATGTCCATGAAAAGCTCTTACAACCTCTTTGCTAAAATTTTCTACCTGGTAGAATCTCTTTACCGTTTTAAAGTTGAAGTCGTTAACAAATCTTACCGCTCCCCTGTCATCGACAACCAAACCCCCATCTATTATTTCCGCCTCAAATATTTTCTTCACCATTTTTTCCAAAACTATTTTATAATCAATCTTACTCAATTAACTATATATTGCAATTATTATTATGAACCTCCTAACAATTCACGAGACGAATTATTTGACCGAAATTGTTTACGAATACCAAATCATTACGGAACTCTTATCATCCTATGGTCATTCCGTATACACGATCGACTATCCGTCAGGGCGTAAAAAGGGTGTATTTTTCGATCTGGGAACACTTAAAACCAAATATCTTTATAATGTCAGAAAGGCAAACAAGAAAAGGGGCATAACTTTAATTCGTCCGGGAATGATACAAATTCCCGGTTTGGGCAGGTTTTCTTCCTTTATTACCCATTTCTTTGCTATTCGGAAAGCCATCAAAGATTACCATATTAATCGAATTCTTCTTTTTTCTGCAACGACCAATGGTCTACAAACATTCTTTTGGGCTAAGGTATTCAAAATTCCGGTTTTGTTTCGTTTACTTGATGCAACTCATCTATTGATATCAAACAGACTGCTTAGTCTACCGACCTACCTTGCCGAAAGGTTTGTCTATAAACACTCCGATGAAATACTGGCCGACACGCCCCGCTTGACTAAATACGCAGTTAAAATGGGGGCAAATCCTAAAACAACCTCTTATCTTCCCTCCGGCGCAGATTCGGACCTTTTTTACCCTACAAAAAAAGACAGTAATCTGTTAAAAAAGTATGGTTTAACCTCTAAAGATATTATTATTTTATTTGCCGGTAGATTTTATAACTTCTCGGGGCTGGATGACATAATTACGGCAATGCCCGGGTATTTAAAAAAAATGCCCAACCTGAAACTCCTTATTTTGGGACGCGGCGAACAACAAAATAAACTGCACAATATAATAAAAACCTTGGGATTGGAAAAGATAGTCATTCTTACCGGTTTCAAAAAATACAACGACGTACCAAAACACATTAATCTATCCGATATTTGTATTAATCCGTTCCGGTTCGTTAAGGCCACGAAAGTAATTATTCCGGGGAAAATATATCAATACTCGGCCTGTGGAAAACCAACTCTCGCCTCTAAGCTACCGGGTATGTTAGACATTTACCCCCTTAATGACAAAACAACCGGAATCTATTACTTCAATACAACAAATGATTTTTTTGAACTAATCCCGAAAGTTATCGGGGCTCGTTTTAAAGATCCGAATCCGTCACTTCAGGCAATCACTGAAGTTATAGAGCGGAAATTAGAAGAGATGAAAATCTAGCTAGCGGGTCTTTTTAGCCACAATATAAGCCAAAAAACCCAAGGGGATATTCAGAGTCAAGTCTGATTCGACGTTAATTATCACGGTAATAAACTTTTTAAAACCGGAGACAATATCCGAAAAAGTTGACTTATCCGAAATATATTTCTTGAGTGTAAATTCAGGCCCTTTGCCGGTTAAAAGCAAGAGCGGATAATAGACAATATCGACCAGTTGAGCGAAATAAAACCAGTCCAAAACTACCTTTTCAACTTCGAAGCCGGCCTTATTTAAAAGCTGGACCAAAGACTTTTTCGAAAATGCGTAGTTATGACCCAAACGTTCTTTTCTGTGCTGCCTGAAACGACTAAAGTTTCTTAATTGACCATGAATGGTCGCCGGTTCGGTTTCAATTGGATCCATAAGCATATAGACTCCCCCTCTTTTCAGAACTCGCCAGGCTTCTTTGGCGGCTTTAGCCGGGTGTTGGGTGTGGTCCAAAACCGAATGCATAATAACCACGTCAAATTTGTCTGAAGCGACCGGTAATAGCTCGGCATCGGCAACAAAAAAATTTACGGCTGCAGGTTCCCGTTTTGCCTCTTCGATGGCATTTTTATTAATATCGCAACCCCAAAATTGCCATTTAGGGAACATTTGTTTTAATACTTTCGTTTTATTCCCGGCTCCGGAGCCCACATCCAACACCTTTAACGTACGGTCGTTTGAATTCAGCTTTTTTAATTCCCCCGAATAGAAAAGAATGGCTCCGCGATTATCGTCGGTTAGTGAAGTCGAAGCCTCACCGTAGCCAAAGATGATCTTCTCATTAACAAAACTGTTATGTTTATTTTCATTAACATCCAAAAGTTCTTTCTCCAAGCGGTCCAAATGTTGTTTATAGCTAAAATATTTTTTTACACGCTCACGAGCCGCCTTACCCATACGCTCGTTCGCTTTGGGGTTTCCAATCATTTCTAGCAAAGCCCGACTGAATTCTTTGGTTGAATACGGATTTACTAACAGTCCGGTTTTTTGATTGATTATTGTTTTAGAAGGCCCGCCTTTATCCCAAGCCACAACAGGGACACCAGCTGCCATCGATTCGATAACCCCCATACCAAAATCTTCTTCCGGCGCCGTATAAGCGTAAACAACGGCATTGGCATATAAATCATTTAAATACATCTCTTTTACGTATCCCGTAAAAATAATTCTATCCCGAACGCCCAATTTAGAAGCCAGTTCGATAAGCTTCTTTGTATAGATGGTCATGTTTCCAGTAATAACGACGGTAATATTCTCAACTGCCTTAGCAATTTCAGGTAGAGCCCGGATAACATACTCAAATTTTTTTTGCGGAAAATGGCGGTTGCTGACCAAAATGTAAGGTTTCTTAATTTCCCAACCGTTAGCTTTTAGCTTCCCCTGCCAACGCTCTTGGGTCAAATATTTCTGAACATAAGCACCGGCCGGACAATTGACGCAAGGAATATGATAAACACGCGAAATCACCCCGGCCATATATTCTCCGTTTACAAGCACCCGGCCGGCATTTTGTATACTCAGAGTATCAATCCAGCGGATAAACGGTTTAAACATTCTTACCAAAAACGGAAATATTCTGACTTTTTGTCTGATCCAAATTCCTGTTTTTTTATCAACCAGCCTTGGATATAAAATTCTGGTTGGTTGCGCCAAATAAATAATATATGGAACACCCGTCAGCCGTTTTATTAACCAACCGAACCATGGCCCTGGCTGATTGGCACCAATTATAATGTCATATTTTTTAAAGCGCCCAGCCACATAAGGAAACAAAAGGCAGCTTATGGCTATTTCCATTGACTCGTGATGAAATAATATTTTACCAAGGAGCGGGAATATGACCTGGATTTTGTATTTCTTGATTATATCCGGGTAGCATAACTTTCTGTCCAAAGTCGGAGTATAGCAGTCAACCTGATGACCTCGCTTTTTCAAACCTTTAATTTCCTCCAGAATTAATTTTTCGCCTCCTCCTGAATAAAAAAAGGCTAAATGAATAATTGCGATTTTCAGGTGTTTCTTAATCATATTGCATATTTTTTACATACAATGATAAAGCTCAAAGAATAATTCTTCTTAAGCCAGAGAATGTCTAACAAGTTCAGGGTTGGGTAAAAAAGGCGCGAGATTAAGCTGCACAGTCCCAAAAATAGCCTTCCGATTGTGGGCTTTTTAAATAAACCCAATTTACCCAAAACGTATGCTTTGGCCATGATAAGTTCATCCAAAGCCAAAGTGAAAAACGCATCAAATAGTCTACAATCGGTAATCTTCATTCCCCCTCTCTGTAAATATTGCTTGAGTTTTTTCGTATCTATCAAGAGTTCTTTCTTATGAGCTGCCCGGGAATAAATATCAAAACCCATTACTTCCCAAATCCAATCCAGAGTGTATTTATACCTCTTGTTTAGTGAATAAATCACCAATTGTCCACCCGGTTTTAAGACCCTCATCATTTCCGTCAGTGCCTTATCCTGATTATCTACGTGTTCCAATAAGTCAAAGGATATTACAACAGAAAAGGTCTCCTTTTGAAAGGGTAAATTAAGAACGTCCCCGATCACAAAATTCGCATTTTTTACTTTGCTTCCTCTACAAGCATATTCGATTGATTTTTCGGAAACGTCCACACCTGCCCCGTTAACGCCATAAGTTCTGACTATTCTTTTTAAAAATACTCCCTGTCCGCAACCAATTTCTAAGAGATTATCACTCGATTTAAAACCTAATTTATCAAGCTCCTTCTTCCAAAATATCTCACGCGGTTTATAAAGAAGGCTTAATCCTCTTTCGATTAATATATCCGGCCAAGGTGCCAGGGGCGGGTTATTATCATAAAATTTTGACTGGAGGGCAGAATATTTGAAAGCCTCACCGGCTAGTCTTTTCGACATGTCAGATGTAAGCCTAATCCTGGTAACCACGATAAGCAAGTGGTTTCATAATAAGAAAGCGACGCCAAAACGTTCCTGATTACAATTAACATCTTGCTTAAGGGTCTATCTTTTGTCCTGGCCAAATACCCCTCAACGCTTGACGGCGCATTTCTACCCCTTATTTCCAACAAACTAAAGTAGATTATTTCAATTGTTTGGCTCACTAAATGTTCCCCCCAGCGTGATTTAAATATCGTAAAACCGGCTCTTTTTACCCAAGCCTTAACAGTTTGGGGTGGAAAATGATGCGGATGGGCACCGTATTTCTCTTTGGCTTTCCAGCCCAAAGCAATTAAGGCCCCCTGTAAAGAATAAACGTTGCCCTCGGTCGGAATAAAAGTATGAAAAAGACCGCCCGGTTTAAGAACCCTGTTTATCTCCTTCAAAACTTTTATCGGTGACTTAACATGCTCAATTAAATCAAAACAGACAACGGCATCAAAGTATTTATCGGCAAAAGGGAGCTTGTGGGCATCGGCTACTCCAAATTTGGCTTTAAGGCCTCTTTTTTTGGCCAAAGCAATGGCGTGAGTCGAAATATCCACCGAATTTATCCCCAAATCGGGTCGGTAAAATTCGATTGCCTCCGAAAAATCACCCACCCCGCAACCTAAATCCAATACCCTTCCCTTAACTGACTTTAGTTCTTCTAGGGCATATTTCAATCTCGAAGCCCGAAAATATATCGGTTTAACACGGATAATATCCCCGCCCCAAACTTTCTTTTCGTAGTCAAACTTATAGCCTTCCACTTTATTGTGCGTTTACTTCATACAGAAGAATAGCTTTGTCTGAGGGCAATTTTATAAACAAATCGGGTTCCCTGTCAATCAACCCCAGATAAGTCGGCTTAGGCGTCGTTAAGACCAAAAGCTTTATATTGTCCCGCTTTAGCCAATCCAAAACAATTTCTCGCTCTTCTCCCCAATTGGTGAACGGTTCGTCTTTATTTTCGAAATAAAAGAAAGGATCAAACATTTGTCCCTGCATATTTTTCCCCGGAATTTGATAATCGTGTGCCAAAAAGTAGGTTACGTAAGGCCTATCTTCCGGTAAAAGGACTGTTCCCCCCTTATATGCTTCGGCAATCTGGGCTGCCCAATACTTCTCGCTTTCATAAATTACGGCCACCGGCTTCATGAAAGAATTGATCGGCAGCCAAATAATTTGGCTTGCCAGTATAACCGTAACCAAGAGTAGCCAGGAAAAAACATAGACCGTCGTTGCCAGCCTCCCGGCCAGTTTCGGCAAATAATAAAAGAGGACAACCACCAGAAGCATCAGAGTAAACAAATAAGGCCAATTGTAAAGCCGGTCAACCCAAAACCTGGGAATGTAGCCTTTGACGTATGAACCGAAGCCGACCATGAAACCGATAAAAATAATATTGCCGAAGCCATAAAGAAATAGAAGCATATGTTTAGACCGCTTTATTAAAGTAACGATTGCCCCTAAAACACCGAAGGCAAAAATACACCGGGAAATCGTTTGGGCGATTAGTTTTTCGCCGACTATCGGCAAGTCTAAAAACCACTCCCCCTTTACCGAAGCCAGAAAATTCCAATAGATAGGATAAATCCAATTTCCGGTATAGTTGACCATATATTTCATATATATTCCCATAAAAAAGAGGTAGGAAAGAATCAGAACCAAAGCTTTATCCCGGGTTTTACTGAAAAAAATCGTCGATAAAGCCAAGCCCAAAGCAAACAGCCAGTATTCGGCCCGGACCATTGAAGCCAAAGCAAAGAATAGACCGACTAAAACCGGTGAACTTGGCCACAAAAGCATCCCGCCCAATAAAAAGGGCATCGCCAATTCCTCCTGCATGCCGGCGGCATTGCTGAATAAGGTTAATGGGAAGAATGTTGCCAATGCAACCGTCGCCCAGGCCGTAGCCTGATTGAAATAG
>Ga0209254_10005720_pt1 | contig 11430 bp, 8 predicted proteins | sample FrelakmetDIP11DI_FD_187148 | JGI IMG/M metagenome (GOLD analysis project Ga0209254, IMG submission 187148) | Freshwater lake sediment microbial communities from the University of Notre Dame, USA, for methane emissions studies - DIP11 DI (SPAdes)... | ecosystem: Environmental > Aquatic >... | reverse complement strand
GCTTGCCGCGTCGTTCATGAACGTGCCCGTGCCGCCGCCGGTGACAATCTCGCACGGCAGGCCGGCATCGCGGATCAGCGCCCGCGCCTGCGCCGCCAGTGCCGCCGCATTCGCTGCGCCTTCCTCGCGCTCGGGGACGCCGCGCCGGTGCTGAGTCGAGCCGGCATAGGCCTGCAGGCCCATCAGTGTCAGGCGCGGGTGACGCATCACCTCGCGCGCCATCTCGAGGGCGTCGGCCGGGGTGGCGACGCCGGCGCGGTTCTGGCCGACGTCGAGTTCGACGTACACGTCGAGCTCGGCGTCCTCTTCGGCGCACACCAGCGACAGCTGACGCAGGATGCCGATGTCGTCGACGCACAGGCCGAGGCGCGCGCCCGAGAACATCTTAGCCAGCAGCGCCAGGCGGTGCATCTTGCGCCCGCCGACGATCTCGTTGGTGATCAGCACGTCGCGGATGCCGCCGCTGAGGAAGACCTCGGCCTCGCCGATCTTCTGGCAGCACACGCCGACTGCGCCCGCGGCGATCTGGCGGTGGGCGATCTGCAGCGACTTGTGCGATTTCGCGTGCGGTCGCACGCGCACACCGGCCGACGCGGCGGCGTTCATCATCCGCCCGAGGTTGGCTTCAAAGCGGTCGAGGTCGAGGATGAGCGCCGGCGTGTCGATGTCGGCCAGCGTGTCGCCCGGCTGCGCGGGCATCCAGTGTGAACCCATGGGCAGCGAGTCTAGCCAAGCATCGGGGCGCCGCACGGGGCTGCAGAAGAGCGGATCGCGCATGTGGGATGCGACCTTCCGGTGCGCCGGGTGGCCCGGCCGGCGGGCGAGGGCCGATTCCGAATTGAAACCCGGGCGCGGCGGGCCCGCATCACCGAAGGGCGGGGTTGCGCGCGCGGGGCCGGCCCGCGGCGACCGGCCCCGGGCATTCATTAGACTGCGCGCGTGGTCGGCCGAGCAGGCGGGAAAATGAGCATCAAGAGCGACAGGTGGATCCGCCGGATGGCGGCGCAGGGCATGATCGAGCCGTTCGAGCCCGGCCAGGTGCGCAGCGTGGACGGTCGCAAGATCGTCAGCTACGGCACCTCGAGCTACGGCTACGACATCCGCTGCGCGCGCGAATTCAAGATCTTCACCAACATCAACAGCACCATCGTCGATCCGAAGGCCTTCGACCCCAACTCGTTCGTCGACTTCGTCGGCGACGTGTGCATCATCCCGCCCAACTCGTTCGCGCTGGCGCGCACCGTCGAGTACATGCGCATTCCGCGCAACGTGCTGACGATCTGCCTCGGCAAGAGCACGTACGCCCGCTGCGGCATCATCGTCAACGTCACGCCGCTGGAGCCCGAGTGGGAAGGGCACGTGACGCTGGAGTTCTCCAACACCACGCCGCTGCCGGCCAAGATCTACGCCGGCGAGGGCTGCGCGCAGGTGCTGTTCATCGAGAGCGACGAGGTCTGCGAGACCAGCTACCGCGACCGCGGCGGCAAGTACCAGGGGCAGACCGGGGTGACGCTGCCGAAGGCGTAGCCGGGAGCCCCGGCCCCTTTGGCCTGGCGCTGACGGCAAGGGGCCCGGCGGCGGCGCCGCGGGCCCCTGCACCGGACGGCGCGCTGTCGCGCGCCCGCTCAGCCGAGTGGAATCGGCACGAAGATCTGCTGCTCGTCGCGCTGGATCAGCAGGGCGACCTGCTTCGGCTTGTTCGCCAGCACGCTGCGGACCTGCTCGACGCTGTCGACCGGCTGGCCGTTGAGCGAGAGCACCATGTCTCCGGGCCGGATGCCGGCGCGTGCCGCGGCGCCGGCCACTTCCTCGACCACGAGTCCATGATCGACCTGCGCCTGGCGTTTTTCGGCGGCCGACAGCGGCCTGACGGCGAGGCCCAGCGCGCCCGGCGCGGGCTCGGCGGCGGCCCGGTCGACCGGGGTTTCCTCGGCGGCGCCGAGTCTTACCTCGATCTCACGGTTCGCCCTGTCGCGCCAGACCGTCAGGCGCACCTCTTGTCCCGGCGTGGCCAGGCCGACCCGCGTGGCGACATCGGCTCCGGTGCGCACGGGTTCGCCGTCGATGCGCGTGATGACGTCGCCGGCCTTGAGGTCGGCCTTTGCCGCCGCGCTGCCGCGGGCGACGCTGGCGACGACCGCGCCGTCGGGCGATGACAGGCCGAAAGATTCCGCCAGGTCCGGGTTCAGGTCCTGCAGCCGCACGCCGAGACGCGCGTGTTCGACCTTGCCGTGAGCGACGATCTGGTCCTTCACGCGCAGCGCGACGTCGATCGGGATCGCGAAGGCGAGGCCCTGGAAGCCGCCGCTCTGCGAATAGATCTGGGCATTGATGCCGACGACGCGGCCGCGCGCGTCGAACAGGGGGCCGCCCGAGTTGCCCGGGTTGACGGCGGCGTCGGTCTGGATGAACGGCACGTACGAGTCACCCGGCAGCGACCGGCCCTTGGCGCTGACGATGCCTTGCGTGGCCGTCTGCTCGAAGCCGAAAGGCGCGCCGATGGCGAGCACCGGGTCGCCGACCTGCACCTCACGCGCATCGCCGAGCGCTACCGCGGGCAGATTGGTCGCATCGACCTTCAGCACGGCGATATCGGTCGCGGGGTCGGAACCGAGCACCCTGGCGCGGTACTCGCGGCGGTCGGACAGCTTGACCGTGACCTCCTTGGCGTCGCGCACCACATGGGCGTTGGTGAGGATCAGTCCGTCGGCGCTGATGATGAAGCCCGACCCCTGGCCGCGGAACGGCATGGCTCCCGGCGGTGCGGAGCGCAAGCCGGGCAGGCCGCGGAAGAACTGGAGGAACGGATCGCCGGAGAAATCGGGCATCTGCGGCCCTTCGGCGCGATGCATGCCCTGCACGGTGACGCCGACCACGGCGGGGCCGTAGTTCTTCACGACGTCGCGGTAGCTGGCCATGGGGGTCGACGTCGCGACGCTCGACGCGGCGACGGGCACCGGACCGGCAGGCGACGCGGTCACTTCGGGTCGATGCAGGATCTCGCTTACGCCGAGCGCGCCGGCGCTGCCGACGACGAGCAGTCCGACAGCGGCCATGGCCGCGGGCAGGGGCTTCAGGTTCATGGGGGCTCCTTGTTGGGAAACACGACTCGCGAATCGCTTCGGTCGACTGCCAATGTAGAGAGGCGCTATGAGCCCACGGTTAGCTGCGGATTAGGCCCACGTTAGGCGGGACCGGGAGGAAAGGGCCGGCCGTCGCGCCCACCGGACCGTCGCGCTGCGCCGCGCGGCGTGGGCGAGCGGCTGCGACGCCGTCGGGCGCCGCCTGCCGTCACGCGCCAGCCGGACGACGCGGCAGCGTGATGTGCACGCGCAGCCCGCCCAGCGGCGAATCGTCGAGGAGGATCTCGGCGCGGTGCCGATCGGCGATCGCGCGGACGATCGCCAGGCCGAGGCCGCTGCCCGGAGTCTCGCTGCCGGCGCGCCGGTAGAAGCGGTCGAACACCCGCGTGCGTTCATCGGCGGGAATGCCCGGCCCCGAGTCATCGACGCACACGGTCACGCGGCTCGCGTCGCCGGCTACGTGCGCACGAACCCGTCCGCCGCGCCCCGCGTAGCGAACCGCGTTGTCGATCAGGTTTCGCGCCAGGATGCGCAGCGCGGCAGCGTCGGCGCGGGCCACCTGCGGCGTCGGCGCGTCGAGCTCGAGTTCGACGTCGTCGGCCGCTGCCAGGGGGACGACGTCCGCCATCGCCTGGCGCACGGCTTCGGCCACATCGCCGTCGGCCAGCGTGACCTCGGCACCGCCGGGCTCGGCGCGTGCCAGGGCCAGCAGCTGTTCGACCAGCCGCTGCAGGCGGTCGGCGCGGGCGCCGAGTTCCTGCACGGCCCGGGTGCGCGTGGGGTCGTCCGGCGCGCGGCGCAGCAGGTCGAGTTGCAGCTTCAATGCCGTCAGCGGCGAACGCAGCTCGTGAGCGGCATCGGCGACGAACGATCGCTGCGCGTCGAACGATGCCCGCAGCCGATCCAGCAGCGCATTCAGGGCGCTGCCCAGCGGCGCAAGCTCGGCCGGCAGGCCGGCCAGCGGCAGCGGCGCCATCGAATCGGCATCGCGGGCGCGGACGGCGGCGACCAGCTTGTGCAGCGGCGCCAGCGACAGGCCGACCAGCGACCACACGGCCAGCGCCACCAGCGGCGCGGCGATCAGCAGCGGCACGACGCTGCGCCAGGCGGCGGCCGCGGCGAGCTGGTGGCGCACCGACACCGGCTGCGCCACCTGAATCACCCGGCCGCGGGCGGTCGTGCCGAACACGCGCCAGCGACGGCCGTCGAAGTCGACCTCGGCGAAGCCGAGCACCGCCGAGCGCGGCAGGCCTGCGCGACGGTGCGAGGAGTAGGTGATGGCGCCATCGCCGGTCCACACCTGCACCACGTAGTCCATCGTCGGGTCTTCGAGCGCGGCGCGTTCGCTGTCGGCGATCGCGCCCTGGTCGCGCAGCGACAGCGCCATCTGCCGCAGCTGGTAGTCGAAGATCACGTCGGTCTCGGCCAGCACGCTGCGATAGCTGACAAAGCCGACGACGGCCGCCGCCAATGCGGCCAGCGACAGCAGGAACAGCAACAGGCGGCCGCGCAGCGAGGTCACGCCGAAGCCCTGGGGGTGCCGACGTAGTAGCCGACGCCGCGCACGGTGTGGATGAAGCCTTCGCCGAGCTTGCGCCGCAGTTGGTGCACATAGACGGAGATGGCGTTGCTCTCCAGTTCCTCGCCCCAGCCGTAGAGGCGATCTTCCAGCTGCGCGCGCGACAGGATCGCGCCTGGTCGCAGCATCAGGGCTTCCAGCACGGCGTACTCGCGGGCCGACAGCGCCAGCGGCACGCCATCGCGCCTGACCTCGCGTGCCGCCGGATCGAGGGTCACGTTCTCGACCGTCAGGACCGGCTCGGCCCGGCCGGCGTGGCGCCGGACGACGGCACGGATCCGCGCCAGCAGCTCGTCGAGCTCGAACGGCTTGACGATGTAGTCGTCGGCGCCCGCGTCCAGGCCGCGCACGCGGCTGGCCAGCGCGTCGCGCGCGGTCAGGACGATCACCGGCGTGCGGTCGCCGCGGGCACGCAGCGTCTGCAGCACGTCCATGCCATCGCGATGCGGCAGGCCGAGATCGAGCAGCACGAGGTCGAAACGTTCCGACGACAGCGTGCCCTCCGCGGCCCGGCCGTCGCGCACCCAGTCGACGGCGAAGCCGGCCTGGCGCAGCGCGCCGCGCAGGCTCTCGCCGATCATTCGATCGTCTTCAACGAGCAGCAGTCGCATGGTCTGTCGGTGCTTCGGGTCCACCGGGGCAAGGCGCCAGTTTGCCTGCCGCGCGTTAGGGCGGCGTTAGGCGGCGCCCGCGCCTCATTCGCACGACCGGCTGGGCGCCGCTTCCGGCACCGTTGGCGCGGGGGAGGAACGGACCGGCGTCGGCCGTCCCGGCTTCGCCGGCGTTGGATAATCGGCGCCTCGACGCCGCCCGCCGCGCAGGATGCCCATGCGATTCCGCTTCCCGATCGTCATCATCGACGAGGACTTCCGCTCCGAGAACGCCAGCGGGCTGGGCATCCGCGCGCTGGCCCGGGCGATCGAGGGCGAGGGCGTCGAGGTCATCGGCGTGACCAGTTACGGCGACCTGGCGAGCTTCGCCCAGCAGCAGAGCCGGGCCTCCGCCTTCATCGTCTCGATCGACGACGAGGAGTTCACCGGCGGCGGCGGCGACGCCACCGAACCGGCGGTGCGCAGCCTGCGTGATTTCGTCGGCGCGATCCGCTGGCGCAACGCCGACATCCCGATCTTCCTGTACGGCGAGACCAAGACCGCGCGCCACATCCCGAACGACGTGCTGCGCGAGCTGCACGGTTTCATCCACATGTTCGAGGACACGCCGGAGTTCGTCGCCCGCTACATCGTCCGCGAGACGCGCGCCTACCTCGAGGCGCTGGCGCCGCCGTTCTTCCGCGCGCTGACCCACTACGCGCAGGACGGCTCCTACTCGTGGCACTGCCCGGGGCACTCCGGCGGCGTGGCCTTCCTGAAGAGTCCGGTCGGCCACATGTTCCACCAGTTCTTCGGCGAGAACCTGCTGCGCGCCGACGTCTGCAACGCGGTCGAGGAACTCGGCCAGCTGCTCGACCACACCGGGCCGGTGGCGGCGAGCGAGCGCAATGCGGCGCGCATCTTCGGCTGCGACCAACTGTTCTTCGTCACCAACGGCACCTCGACCGCGAACAAGATCGTCTGGCACTACATGGTCGCGCCGGGCGACGTGGTGGTGGTCGACCGCAACTGCCACAAGAGTGTGCTGCACGCGATCATCATGACCGGCGCGATCCCCGTGTTCCTGATGCCGACGCGCAACCACTACGGCATCATCGGCCCGATTCCGCGCGCCGAGTTCGAGCCGGAGTCGATCCGGCGCAAGATCGCCGCCAACCCGCTGGTGCAGGGCGACGGCGGCAAGGCGCGCGTGCTGACGATCACGCAGAGCACCTACGACGGCATCGTCTACAACGTCGAGACGATCAAGGGCCTGCTCGACGGCGTCATCGACACGCTGCACTTCGACGAGGCGTGGCTGCCGCATGCCGTGTTCCACCCCTTCTATCGCGACATGCACGCGATCGGGCCGGGGCGGCCGCGCAACAAGGCGTCGATGATCTTCGCCACCCAGAGCACGCACAAGCTGCTCGCCGGACTGTCGCAGGCCTCGCAGATCCTGGTGCAGGAGTCGGAAACCGAGAAGCTCGACCGCTTCCAGTTCAACGAGGCCTACCACATGCACGTGTCGACTTCGCCGCAGTACGCGATCATCGCCAGCTGCGATGTCGCCGCGGCGATGATGGAGCCGCCGGGCGGGCCGGCGCTGGTCGAGGAATCGATCGCCGAGGCGCTCGACTTCCGCCGTGCGATGCGCAAGGTCGACGCCGAGCTCGGCCAATCGTGGTGGTTCAAGGTTTGGGGGCCGGAAAAGCTGGCCGACGAGGGCATCGGCCGGCGCGAGGACTGGCTGCTCAAGGCCGGCGACAGGTGGCACGGCTTCGGCAAGGTGGTGCCGGGGTTCAACATGCTCGACCCGATCAAGGCGACCATCATCACGCCGGGTCTCGCCCTTAACGGCACCTTCGCTGACCCGGGGATCCCGGCGGCGGTGGTGACCAAGTACCTTGCCGAGCACGGCATCATCGTCGAGAAGACCGGCCTGTACTCGTTCTTCATCATGTTCACGATCGGCATCACCAAGGGCCGCTGGAACACGATGGTCACCGAGCTGCAGCAGTTCAAGGACGACTACGACAACAACCAGCCGTTGTGGCGGGTGCTGCCGGAGTTCCTGCGCGCGCACCCGGCCTACGAGGACAAGGGGCTGCGCGAGCTTTGCGACGAGATCCACGCCGTCTACCGCGAGAACGACATCGCGCGGCTGACCACCGAGATGTACCTGTCGGAGATGGTGCCGGCGATGACCCCGGCGGCGGCCTACGCGAAGATGACCCATTGGGAGGTCGAGCGGGTGCCGATCGACGCGCTCGAAGGCCGCGTCTCGGCGGTGCTGCTGACCCCGTATCCGCCGGGCATTCCGCTGCTGATCCCCGGCGAGCGCGTCAACGCCAGCATCGTCAACTACCTGGAGTTCGCGCGCGATTTCAACAGCCGCTTCCCCGGCTTCGAGACCGACATCCACGGCCTCGTCAAGCAGAAGACCAACGGCAAGGTCGATTACTTCCTGGACTGCGTGCGCGGCTGAGGCTCTCTTCCGGCAGTGCGCGATGGGGTAAGGCCGGGGGTGCGCGTTCACTGCCGCCGCTGCCGATCCCGGGCTGGCGCCGTCCGTCGGTTACGGGGGCAGTGGGCGCCTGCCAACTTTGGGCAGTGCCGCGTCGCCAAGTGTCAAGTCTTGTCGGTCGCCTTGCCATTCGAGCGCTGTGCGCGGGCGGCGAACTCCGTGAAATCAGGACGTTGCTTTCACCGAAACGAGTGGCATGGGAATTGCATCACTTCCATGCAGCCGACGAAGGTGCCGAGGATGGGCCTTCGAGAAGCTCACGACGAACGGTAGATCGCAGATGCCTCCGGACTTCCTGGCCGCGGATTGCGGCACGCAGACAGCAGGCTGCACGTTGAATTCGCAGGCCCTTCGCCGGCAGAACCTGGCCTTCAGGGGCACCGGCGGGGTCAGCGCGGGCAACCGGGGGCGGGGCTTCGCGCCCGCGTTCCTGGATGCCGAAACCGGCGGCGTGTACCTGGCGCGGTTCGCGGACGGTCGGCTGGCCCCCGTGCATCTGCTCGACGGTCTGCCGCCGGAGCTGATCGTCAGCCGCGATCCCGCCAGCAGCTGCCGCGAAGTGAAGCGTTCGGTCGTCGCCGGTTTCGTCCGGGCGGGCCGGTTCTATACGCGCGAACAGGCGGCATGTTGCGAATGATGCGGTTGCAGTGACCCGGGCCGGGGAGCCGCGGCTGGCGCCGCATCCCTGCCTACAGTTTCTGCCCGCAGTCGACGGCGAACACGTCGACCGGCGCCGACACCCCCTTCAGCGTCACCGCGCCGAGCACCTCGACCTGCACGTCCGGCGGCAGCGCCGCCAGCGTCTGGCCGTCGATCAGGATCGCGCGCTGCGCCTCCTTGGTGTGCGCTTCCAGACGCGCCGCCACGTTGACGGTGTTGCCGACGCAGGTGTAGGTGGCGCGCTGCTGCGTGCCGGTGTAGCCGGCCACCATATCGCCGGTGGCGATGCCGATGCCGACGCGGATCGGCGGCTTGCGCTCGGCGGCGCGCTCGACGCTGAGCAGCTCGACCATCTCGGTCATGTCGAGCGCCGCGCGCACCGCGCTCGCCGCGGCGTCGGGCAGCGGCAGCGGCGCGCCGAACACCGCCATCAGGCCGTCGCCGATCATCTGGTTGACCACGCCGCGGTGACCACTGATCGCGTCGAACATCAGCGTGTAGTAGGTGTTGAGCAGCTCGATCGTCTCGTCCGGCGGCTGCGATTCGCACATCGCCGTGAAGCCGCGGATGTCGGCGAACATCACGCTGGCGCGCACGTGCTTGCCGCCGAGGGCAAAGCCCGACTGCTGCAGGTCCTGCGCCACCTCCGGGGTGGCGAAGCGGCGCACGAGTTCCTTCTGCGCGTCGCGCAGGCGCTTCTTCTCCAGGCTCGAACCGACCCGCGCCTTGAGCAGCACCGGGTTGACGGGTTTGTGCAGGTAGTCCTCGGCACCGAGCTCGATGCAGCGAACGACGCTCGCCAGGCCCTCGACCGCCGAGGTCACGATCACCGGCAGGTCGCGCAGCCGCGGGTTGCCGAGCAGCCGTTCGAGCACCTGGAAGCCGTCCATTTCCGGCATCGTGATGTCGAGCAGCATCAGGTCGAACGGCTCGCGCTCCAGCATCTCCAGCGCCACGCGGCCGTTCTCGGCGCCGACGGCGCGATGGCCCTGCAGCTCGAGGGCGCGGATCAGCAGCAGGCGGTTGACCTTGTTGTCGTCGACCACCAGCAGGCGGGCGCCGGCCTCAGCCACGGGTGAGCTCCCGCAGGGCCGCCGCGGCGTCGGCATAGGCGACGTCGAGCGCGGCGATGGCCGTCGCGTCGCGTTCGCGGTCGGCATCCATACCCTTCAGCTCCAGTTCGCGGGCCATTTTGCCGAGCGTCGTCGCGCCGAAGGTCATGCTGTTCGACTTCAGCGAATGCGCGGCGCGGCGGAAGCGTTCGCCGTCGGCCGCTGCGCGCGCTTCGCGAAGCTCGGCGAGCATGCCTGGCGCTTCCTCGAAGAAGGTGTCGACCAGCTCGACGACGAAGTCGGCGCCGGCGGTGTCCTGCAGCTGGCGAAACACGGCGAGGTCGATGGCGTCCTGCATCATCTCAGCTTCCTTCTCGGGGTGACGCCTGCATCAGCGCCTCGACCAGCTGGTCGACGCGGATCGGCTTGGTGATGTAGTCGTCCATGCCGGCGGCCAGGCACATCTCGCGGTCGCCGGCCATCGCGTTGGCGGTCATGGCGACGATGCGCGGCCGCCCGCCAGCGGGCCACTTCGCGGTGATGCGGCGCGATGCCTCTAGCCCGTCCATCTCCGGCATCTGTACGTCCATCAGTACCACGTCGTAGGTCTGGCGCCCGACCGACTCGATCGCCTCGACGCCGTTGGCGGCGAGGTCGGCGCGGTAGCCCATCTGCTGCAGGATGCGAAGCGCCAGCTTCTGGTTCACGACGTTGTCCTCGGCGAGCAGGATGCGCAGCGGGTGGCGCGCCGCCATGCCGGCGTCGATCCTGGGCGCGGCGGGCCGTTCCCTGGGCGAGATCTCGCGCGGCGCGTCGTGGCGGGCGAGCAGGGTCACCAGCGTGTCGAAGAGCTGCGACTGCCGCACCGGCTTGGCCAGGTGGGCGCTGAACAGGCGCTCGGCGTCACCGGCCTCGCGCCGCCCCAGCGAGCTCGCCAGCACCAGCGGCAGCGCCGGCCGCCTGGCGTGCATCCGCCGCGCCAGCTCCAGCCCGTCCATCTCCGGCATGTGCATGTCGAGGACGGCCAGGTCGAAGTCCTCGCCGGCCTCGGTCCAGCGCAGCGCCTCGGCCGGCGACTCGGTTTCGCGCGCCTGCATGCCCCACTTGCCGGCCTGCAGCGACAGCACGCGCCGGTTGGTGGCGTTGTCGTCGACGATCAGCAGGCGGCGGCCCTTCAGCTCCGGCTGCGTGCCGACGAAGTCCCGGCTGCGCGCCGGCGCCAGTTCGGCAATCGGCGCGCGCAAGGTGAAGTGGAAGGTCGATCCCGCGCCCGGCCCGCCGCTTTCCGCCCACATGCGCCCGCCCATCAGCTCGGCCAGGCGCCGGCTGATCGCCAGGCCGAGTCCCGTGCCGCCGTACTTGCGGGTGGTCGACGAGTCGGCCTGCGAGAACGACTGGAACAGCCGGCTCATGCCCTCGGGCGTCAGGCCGATGCCGGTGTCGCGCACCGCAAAGGCCACTTCCGCCTCGCCGGCCGCGGCGGCGCTCGCGGTCACGGTCAGCACCACCTCGCCGCGCTCGGTGAACTTGACGGCGTTCGACAGCAGGTTCAGGAGCACCTGGCGCAGCCGCGTGACGTCGCCCTCGATCGCCGCCGGCACGTCGCCCTCGAAGAAGTAGGCGGTCTCGAGGTGCTTCTCCGCCGCGCGCGGGGCGACCAGATCGAGCGCCGATTCGACGCACTCGCGCAGGTCGAACGGGTGCGCCTCGATGTCCATCCGCCCGGCCTCGATCTTCGAGAAGTCGAGGATGTCGTTGATGATGGTCAGCAGCGCATCGCCGCTGTCGCGGATGGTCGATGCAAAGTCGCGCTGCTCGTCGTTGAGCGGCGTGTCGAGCAGCAGCCCGCTCATGCCGATCACCGCGTTCATCGGCGTGCGGATCTCGTGGCTCATCGTCGCCAGGAAGGCGCTCTTGGCTTCGTTGGCGGCTTCCGCCT
>Ga0209254_10005719_pt1 | contig 11430 bp, 8 predicted proteins | sample FrelakmetDIP11DI_FD_187148 | JGI IMG/M metagenome (GOLD analysis project Ga0209254, IMG submission 187148) | Freshwater lake sediment microbial communities from the University of Notre Dame, USA, for methane emissions studies - DIP11 DI (SPAdes)... | ecosystem: Environmental > Aquatic >... | reverse complement strand
GCCAATCTCAAGGCGCAGCCGCCCGCCGCGCCCCTCGTCTGCCTGCTCGGCGGGTCCGCGGCGCGCGAGAGCACCATCGACGACGCGAGCTGGTCCGGCCAGGTGAAGACGCTCGGTGGCCCGCCCGTCGTCGCCTACAATCTGGGTTCGCGCAACCGCACGCTGGCGCAGGATGTGGAGCTCGTTCGGGCTCTCCCAAAGACGCCGGGCATCATCTACATCGGCATCAACGTCGGCCGCTTCACGGCCCCGCCGTCACACCCCACTCTCGTCCTACCGGAGCCGACGCAGTCGCTCCCGCCGTACCGCCAGCACAAGTACAGCCAGAACAAGATCCTCAGCGTCGCCAGGAAGCGGGCGTCGCTCGAGGCGTGGCTCGCGAAGCGCTACCCCGAGTTCAAGAAGAACTACGCCTCCAACCTCAAGACCCTCGAGCAGCTGCTCGTCGCCGGCAAGGACCGGGGCCTGCGCCCGGTGCTGCTCGAGCTGCCGCGCGACACGGCCATCGTCGGCCGTGCCCTCGACGCTCCGGTGGCCCGGTACACCTCCGGCTGCCGGGCCCTCGCCAAGAAGCACGGCGTACCATGGGTGAGCTTCGTGCGCGCGGCCCGGCTGCCCAACGCCGACTTCTACGACCTCTGGCACCTCGTCGAGCCCGGGCGCACGGTGTGGCAGCGGCTCCTCTCGGCGAACACCGTGGGTCTCCTCGAGAAGTACGGTATGGACGCAGACGCCGGCCCCTGATGCGCCGCGCGCCGCTCATCTTCGCTGCCGTCGCGACGCTGGCCCTGCTGGCGGCCGCCGGCGCGACGGCCCACGCCGGCGAGCTCAGCGCCGATCGCATCCACCGTCTGCAGATCGTCGCCAACCTGCGCGCCGAGACGCCGGAGCAGCCGGTGGTCCTCCTGCTCGGGGGCTCGTCCGCGCGCGAGGCGACGATCGACGATCAGGACTGGGCCGCCCAGATACTGGACCTCGGCGGCCCTCACGTGCTCACGTATAACCTGGGCTGCAAGCACGACACCTTCACGCTCGACCGCGAGGTCGTCAAGCTTCTGCCCCAGGACATGCCCGCGATCGTCTACATCGGCATCAACCTCGGGCGCTTCTGCAACGCGCCGTCCAGCCCTTCAGTCGACCTGCCGGATCCCGCGATACCGCCGGACGTCTACTCCCAGCACGTCTACTCGGCCGACAAGCGCATCCAGAGCGCGTCGCTCAAGCGCTACTACGTGCGCTCCTGGCTGACCAAGCGACGGCCCGAGTTCAACGCGCACTACAGCTCCAACATCGCGGTGCTGGACGGCGTCGTCAAGACCTGCCAGGAACGGGGCTTGTATCCGGTGCTGGTCGACCTCCCCCGCGACCTGCCGATCATCGGCCGCTCGTTCGACGCGCAGGTCAACAAGTACAAGGCCGGCTGCAGGCGGGTGGCGGCCAAGTACCAGATCCCCTGGCTCACGTTCGTCGCCGCCGCGCGTTTCGTCGACCGCGACTTCTTCGATATCTTCCACCTCGTGGAGCCCGGGCGCACCAAGTACCAGCGCCTGCTGTCGGAGAAGACCGTGAGACTGCTCGACAAGTACGGCCTCAAAGACCCCGAGCCGACGCCGGCGCCCACGCCCACGCCGACTCCCACGGAGACGCCGGCGCCCTGAGAACGCGGAGCCGCGGGGATGGGTCGCCAGGCCGGCGGCCGCAGGCTCCCCGGCCCCTCAGATCGCGCAGCCGAAGCGGCTGTGCTTCTCGAAGTATTTCTGGTGGTAGTCCTCGGCCGGCCACCACTCCGGCGCCGGCACCACGCTGGTGACGATGGGTCGGCGGAACCCGCCCTCTGCCTCCAGAGCACGCATCGCGGCGCGCGCCGCCGCCTCCTGCTCCGGCGTGTGGAAGAAGATCGCCGAGCGGTACTGGTCGCCCACGTCCGGCCCCTGGCGGTTCAGCTGCGTGGGATCGTGCATGCCGAAGAACGCCGCGAGAAGCTCCTCGTAGGTGATCAGCTCGGGGTCGTACTCGAGGCGCACGGCCTCGGCGTGACCGGTCCTGTGTGAGCACACCTGCTTGTACGTGGGGTCCGGCGTGGAACCGCCCGTGTAGCCGACCTCGGTACGGGTGACGCCGTCGAGCTGCGCGAAGCGCTGCTCGACGCCCCAGAAGCAGCCGGCCGCTAGTGTCGCGATGGCCATCGTGTCGCCTTCCTGTAGGTGGCGCGCGCACAACGCGCGCCCTGCAGAAGGGTGTTTCCCGCAAAGGCGCGGCGTCACGCACCGCCCCAGAGGGCGGGGCGCCTGCCGCGCGGTCGGCGGCTACGCCCGCCGCGCTCCCGCTGATGCGCCCGCCGCTCGCGAGCGTCGGCGCTGCTCGAGCATGCGCATGTGCCGGCGATTGCGCGGCTCGCGCCACCACATGCGCGCGTACCACCAGCACCAGCCGTACTCGAGCATGCGCGCGTAGCTGCTCTCGCGACGCGTGACGACCCACGAGGCGAACTTCGCCACGGGGCGTTCCGTGTGGAAGAAGCGCCGCTGGCCGCGCAGCACTTCGTGCTGCAGGTCGGCGGCGCTCATCTGCTGCGGTTCGAAGACCACGTGCTGGGCGTCGTACAGGCTCCAGTCCTTGGTGATGATGCGGCCCTGGGCGTCCAGGTCGCTGAACTGCTGGGTGCCGGGGAGCGGCGTGAGGATGTTGAGCATCACCGTGTCGATGTGGTTCTTGAGGGCGAAGGTCACCGTGTCGCGCACAGCGCTCGGCGTGTCGCTGTCGGCGCCGAGCACGAACATGCCGTGGCTGCGGACGCCGTAGTCGTGCAGCACCTTGATGGCGTGCTCGATGTCGCCCACGGTCTGCGACTTCTCGAAACCGTCGAGGGTGGCCTGGTTGACCGACTCGAGGCCGAGGGCGACGAAGTCGGCCCCCGAGGCCCGCATGAGCTCGAGCAGCTCCTTGTCGCGCACCACGTCGGTGCGCACCTGGGCGCCCCAAGGCATCACGAGACCCTCGTCGATCATCAGCCGCAGGAGCTTCTTGAGACGCTTCTTGTCGGCGGCGAAGTTGTCGTCGTAGAAGAAGATCTGCTTGGGCTTCTTCTCCTTGATCTCGGCGACCACGTTCTCGGCGCTGCGAAAGCGGTACTTGCGCCCGAACATGGCCGTCACCGAGCAGAAGTTGCAGGCGAAGGGGCAGCCCCAGCTGGTCATGATCGGGGTGCGGACCAGGCGCTCGTACCCGGCGATCAGCGTGAGGTCGGGGAAGGGCAGGGTGTCGAGGTCGGCGCAGCGCTCGTGCAGCTCGTTGTGCACGGTGTGTCCGTCGCGGCGGAACGAAAGCCCGGTGACCGACTCGAGCTCGCGCCGGCCCTGCAGCGCCTCCACGAGCTCGAGCATGATCGTCTCGCCACCCTCGCCGCGGGCCACGAAATCGGCGTGCTCAAGAGCCTCGTCGGCCATGAAGGTGACGTGCGAGCCGCCGACGACCACGGGGATGCGCCGCCGCCGCAGGCCGTCGGCGATGGCATACGTGGCCGGTGTGGTCGACGTGGTGCTGGAGAGGCCCACAAGTTGGGCGGTGAACACGTCATCCCAATCGATGGGCGCCAGCTGCGGGTTGTAGATACGCACGTCGTGCCCCTGCTGCTTGAGTGTGGCGCCGATCATCGGCAGCCCCAGGCGCACGAAGTACGAGTGTGACCACATGTGCATGCTGGGGGCGTCAGGCTCGATAAGTCGGATCTTCATGGGCGTCCTTTGACTGTGGCCGCTTCTCGCCGCACGGTGAGACGGGCCGGCTACGCGATGACGTCAGGGAATATGGCCTCTGAGACTATAGGACAAACGGGGGGCCGCCGCCCGCCGCGCTGCGGCCAGGCCCGGCCGCTCGCGGTCGCGCCGTCTGATACCGTGGTCGGAGTATCACCGACCACGCGAGGGATCATGCGCACCGACTTCGACACGCCCATCGACCGCACGGGCACGGCCAGCTTCAAGTGGGATACATATCCCGAAGACGTCCTGCCCCTCTGGGTGGCCGATATGGACTTCGTCTCGCCGCCGGCCGTGGTCACTGCGCTGCGCGAACGCGCCGTTCATGGCGTCTTCGGCTACGCGCTGATGCCCGACTCGCTGGTCGACGCCATTCGCGCGCACCTCGCGGCGCGCTACGGTTGGCGCATCGAACCCGAGTGGCTCGTCTGGCTGCCCAGCGTCGTGCCCGGGCTCAATCTGGCCTGCCGCGCCTTCGCCGGGCCGGGCGAGGCCGTGATGACCATCACCCCCGTCTACCCGCCGTTCCTCGAGGCGCCGGCGGACCAGGGCCGCCGCCTCTTGACCGTGCCGGCCGCCTCCTCCGCCGGCCGCTGGCAGCTGCCGCTGGAGGCGATGGAGGCAGCCGTCACCGCAGACACCCGCGTGCTCCTCTTCTGCCATCCGCACAACCCCCTGGGGAGGGTGTGGAGCAAGGATGAGGTCGCGGCCGTCGTGGACTTCTGCCGGCGCCACCACCTGGTGCTGTGTTCCGACGAGATCCACTGCGACCTCATCCTTGACGAGCTCGCCCACGTGCCGGCGGCGCTCGCCGCCCCGGGCGACGCCGACCGCATCGTGACCCTGATGTCGCCGAGCAAGACCTTCAACCTGCCGGGTCTCAACTTCGCTTTTGCGGTCGTCGCCGACGAGGAGCTGAGACGGCGCTTCCAGCGGCCGGCCGAGGGGCTCCTCCCCTTCCCCGGCTGCTTCGCCATCGACGCCGCCGAGGCGGCCTACCGTGAGGGCGGCGGCTGGCTCGCCGAGCTGCTCGACTACCTGCGCGGCAACCGCGACCTCGTCGAGCGCTTCGTCGCCGAGTCGCTGCCACGCGTGACGATGGGGCACGTCGAGGCCACGTATCTGGCCTGGCTGGACGTGCGCGAGCTCGACCACGCCGATGCCGCAAGGGCCTGCCTGCAGGCCGGAGTGGCGCTGTCGCCCGGGGCCGACTTCGGCGACCCGGGCTTCGTGCGCCTCAACTTCGCCTGCCCGCGAAGCACCCTGCAGGAGGCGCTGCGCCGCCTGCAACGTGCCCTCGGCTGAGCTACACTTCCTGGCCATGGCCTCTCGCAGCGACCGCCGCATGCGCCGCAAGCGGACCCGCATGTATCACCGGCGACGCCTGTTTGCGCTCGTCGCCGTCCTCGTCGTGGTCGTGGCGCTCGCCGGCGTGGCCTTCGCCGTGACCCGCGGCGTGGGCGGGGGCGACGACTCGAGCGCCTCGGCCGGCGAGAAACCCGTTGGCTCCGCGACCGCAGCGCCGAGCCCGTCCGGCTCGGCCACACCCATCCCCAGCCCCAGCGCCGCCTGGACCGGCCCGCCGTCCAACACGCTTCGGCTCGACCTGCGCAAGGTCATCAGCAGCGCCGACATCTCGCCCAAGTCGGTCGTGTCCACCGGCACCGGCTACGTGTTCGCGCAGAACATGATGTACCACCACACCATGACGGTGTACGACTCCAAGACCCTGAAGCTGGTGGAGACCATCGACGATTCCATCGACGCCGCCGAGTTCGGCGTCAAGGGGCATAAGGGCGAGGTGAAGGGCGCGCCCGTGGAGGCTGCCGCGATGCCGGACGGGCGCTTCATGTACATCTCCCAGTACTCGATGTACGGCGACGGCTTCTACCGTGAGGGCACCGACGCCTGCTCGCCGAGCAGCGGCATCGACAAGAGCTACGTCTACCGCGTCCCCCTCGACACGCTCAGGATCGACAAGGCGATCAAGGTGGGCGCCGTGCCCAAGTTCGTCGCCGTCACCCCCGACCAGAAGTACCTGCTGGTCAGCAACTGGTGCTCCTACACGCTCAGCGTGGTCGACGTCCACACGAGCAAGCAGATCGAGAGCATCTACCTCGGTCCGTACCCGCGGGGCATCGCCGTGGACCCCGAGTCGCGCTACGCCTACGTGGCAGTCATGGGCAGCTATGACATCGCGCGGGTCGATCTGAGCACCTTCAAGGTGTCGTGGATCAGCGGCGTGGGCTCCGGCCCGCGGCATCTCTGCATGGCCGGCAACGGCAAGTACCTGTACGCGACGCTCAACAGCGAGGGCAACGTCGCCAAGATCGACCCCGCGACCCGCAAGGTCGTGGACAAGGTCTACACCGGCCAGCAGCCGCGCAGCATGACCATCGCTCCCGACGGCAAGTCGCTCTACGTGGTCAACTACGACTCCAGCACGATGACGAAGGTGCGCACCAGCGACATGAAGGTGATCCAGACGGTGAACACCAATGCGCTGCCCATCGGCATCACCTACGACGCCCCGACGAAAGCCGTGTGGGTCTGCTGCTACACCGGCAGCATCATGGTGTTCGACGACCGCTGAGCCGGCGCACCCATGCCCATGCACGAACCCACACCCGAAGACGCCGCGGCTGCGCGGGAGATGCTCGACTGGTCCCTGGAGCGGCTCGCGAACCGGCGGGCGGTCCTGCCGCCGGCGGCTGGAGCCGAGGCGCTGCCCGCGCTGACCGCCCGAGGGATCGGCACTGAGGCCGCCATGCGGCTGCTGCTGGACGTCGTCTTCCCGACGGCGATCCCCCCGGACCACCCCCGCTTCCTGGCCTTCATCCCGGGGGCGCCGACGGTGATGGCCGCGCTCGCCGACATGGCCCTCTCGCCGGCGATGATGTTTGGCGGCAGCCGGCTCGAGGCCGGCGCGGCGGTCGACGCCGAAGATGCGGCCCTCCGCTGGCTCGCCGATGCCGCCGGCTTCCCGGCCGCGGCGCAAGGCACCTTTGTGAGCGGCGGCTCCATCGCCAACCTGAGCGCCCTCGTCGCGGCCCGCGGCGAGCGGTTCGCGACGGCGCGGCGGCAGGTCATCGTCGCCGGCGCTTCGGCGCACTCGTCGATGGCCGCGGCGGCGCGGATCATGGGCTGCGACCTCTGCGCCGCGCCGCCGGCCGACGACCACGGGCGCCTCACCGGCGCCACGCTTGACGCCGTACTTGAGGGCCTCGAGCCGGAGGACGTGGTCGCCGTCGTGGCCACGGCCGGGGCGACGAACAACGGCGCCGTGGACGACCTCGACGGCGTCGCCGAGGTGTGTGCCGCGCGCGGCATCTGGCTACACGTCGACGGCGCCTACGGCGGCGCGGCGTTGCTGTCGCCGCGCACGCGCCCACTCTTCAAAGGCATCGAGCGCGCCGACTCGTTCATCGTCAACCCGCACAAGTGGCTGTACGCGCCGTTCGACTGCGCCGCCGTGCTCTACCGCGACGGCGCACGAGCGCGGCAGGCGCTCACCCAGGAGGCCGACTACCTCGACGCCATCAGCGACGATGCCGTCGGCAACCCGTCGGACCTCGCCATCCACCTCACGCGGCGCCCGCGCGGTGTCCCCCTCTGGGCTTCGGTCCTGGCGTACGGCACGGCGGCCTACACCGCGGCGGTGGACCACTGCCTCGACATCGCCGAGTACGCCGCCCAGCGGATCCAGGCGCATCCGGATCTCGAACTGGCGCTCGAGCCGGCGCTGACTGTCGTGCTGTTTCGCCGGCGCGGCTGGGGCGCCGACGACTACACGGCGTGGTCCGAGGAGGCGCTCCGCAGCGGGCTGGGCTTCATCACCCCCACCAAGCACCTTGGGGAGACGGTGCTGCGCTTCTGCTTCATCAACCCCTTGACCACGCCCGCCGACGTCGACATGGTGCTGGACGACCTCGGCTGACGCTGCAGCGGAGCATTCCGTCGGGTCGGACGAGGGCTGGTCGCCTGACGAGGAGCCTGCCGTTCGGCGTGCCTGGGTAGTCGCGCACGGTCCAAGCCATCAAGAGTATCGTTACTCGTACCGTTGGAAGTATCGCCAACGGATCCGCGCCGAAGAGACCATGCCCCTCGCCGGCGCCAGCGCCGGCTTGTTCGACGGCGCGCACGCTCGCGGCCACAGTGGCGAGCGCATTCACCCACGTGTGTCCGCGCGACGCGGTAGATTGGGGGCGTAGCGGTTGACGAATCACCGGGAGTCAGCCTGACCGCAGGGGTTTGGAGGAGCGGCCGAGGCAGACGATATGGGGCAACCAGTGGGGCTCTCTGAAGCCGATACGCAGGCCAAGCTCATCGTCTCTGCCATCCACGCGCGCGGCTGGAGCCAACGGTAAGAAGACGCCGTTCACGCTGGAGCGCATGGGCGACTTCTTCGAGCTGGTCGGAGACAGCCGGGCCGGTGGCTCCGTGGGACGCCCGGACAGCGAGCGCAGCTGGACGGTGGCGCGCGAGGAGATCGCGGAGCTGCGGCGGCTGTAGCCAACGGCTCCGGGAGGGCCGGCGGCGAAGCGCCGCGGCCCGGGCGCGTCAGGCCCCGGCAGCCCCGTGCTTTTCGAACTTCTTGCGCTGCTCGCTGCTGAGGATGTGCTTGCGCACGCGCACGATCTTGGGCGTCACCTCGACGAGCTCGTCGTCGGCGATCCACTCCAGCGCGCTCTCCAGGGTGATCGCGCGTGGCACCTTGAGGCCCGTGTCGATCTCTTTGGTCGACTGCCGGTAGTTGCCCAGCGCCTTGCGCTTGGTGGGGTTGCAGAGCATGTCGTCGGCGCGCGAGTTTTCGCCGACGATCATCCCCTCGTAGACGGGGGTCATGTTGCCGACGAACAACACGGCGCGGTTCTGCAGGTTCTCGAGTGAGTAGCCGGCCGCCTCGCCGCCGGTCTGGCTGACCAGCGAGCCGCGCTCGCGGCCGGGGAGCTCGCCCCTCCACGGGCCGTAGCCGGTGAACCGCGAGCTCATCACGCCCAGGCCGCGCGTCTCGGTGAGGAAGTCGTTGCGGTAGCCGATGAGGCCGCGGGTGGAGATCGTGAACTCGAGGCGCACCAGACCGGTACCCGTCGACTCCACTGCCACCAGCTCGCCCTTGCGCAGGCTGAGCTCCTGGATCACGGTGCCCTGGTACTCGTCGGGCACGTCGATGATGAGCTGCTCCATCGGCTCGAGGAGCTTGCCCTTCGAGTCGCGATGGGTGATGACCTCGGGCTTGGAGACGCAGAGCTCGAGGCCCTCGCGGCGCATCTCCTCGATGAGGATGGCGAGGTGCAGCTCGCCGCGACCGCTGACCTTGACGCCGTCGGGGCGGCCGAGATCCTCGACGCGGAGCGCGACGTTGACGCGCAGCTCGCGCTCCAGCCGGTCCTTGATCTGGCGCAGCGTGGCGGCGCGGCCGTCCTGGCCGGCGAACGGGCCGTTGTTGACGAGGAAGAACATGCTCACCGTCGGCTCTTCGATCTCGAGCGGCGGCAGGGCTGCGCCGGCCGCCTCCACCTCGGGCGCCGCCAGCGTGTCGCCGAGGCTGATCTCGTCGGGGCCCGCGAGCCAGACGATGTCGCCGGCGGAGGCCTCTTCGACCTCGCGGTTCTCAAGGCCGCGCGTGACCCAGAGGTGCGTCACGCGCGCCGGAGACGCGCCGGTGAGCTCCCAGCCGGCGTCCGGATCGCCGATCTCGAGGTGCCGCGTCGTGATGCGCTGCAGCTCGTCGCCGATCTTGAGACCGCCGGCGAGCACGCGCCCGCAGCCGATGCGGCCGATGTAGTCGCTCCAGGCCAACGTGCTGATCTGCATGAGAAACGGAGCATCAGGGTCGACCTGCGGCGCCGGCACCTTGGCGATGATCGTCTCGAAGAGGTCGTTCATGCTGGCGTCGGCCAGCTCCTTGAGCAGCGCCGCCGAGAGCGTGCCGCCGTCGGCGAGATGCTCCTCGCGCTCGCGCTCTTCCTTCTGGTACTCGTCCAGGTCGCCGACGATCCAGCCCTCCAGGCCGGAGCCGTAGAGCACCGGGAAATCGAGTTGCTCGTTGTTCGCGCCGAGCTCGACGAAGAGGTCGAAGGTCTTGTCGAGAGCACCGGAGGGATCTGCGTTGGGCCGGTCGGCCTTGTTGACGATGACGATCGGTCGCAGCCCGAAGCCGAGCGCCCGCATGAGCACGTAGCGCGTCTGGGGCATGGGTCCTTCGTTGGCGTCGACCAGCAGCAGCACCGAATCGACCATGCTGAGCACGCGCTCGACCTCGCCGCTGAAATCGGCGTGGCCCGGCGTGTCGATGATGTTGATGAGGTAGTCCTTCCACTCCACCGTGCAGTGTTTGGAGCGGATGGTGATGCCGCGCTCGCGCTCGAGGTCGTTGCTGTCCATCACGCGTTCGTCGACGTGCGCGCTCTCGCGGAACACGTGGGCGGCGCGGAAGATGCTGTCGATCAGGGTCGTCTTGCCGTGATCGATGTGGGCGATGATAGCGAGGTTGCGGATCGTGTCGGCGGCGTGCACGGTGGGGGCTTTCTGTCGGGGATACCTGACGCTCGAATGCCCGGCGGCGCAGCGCCGGCCGGGCGAGTCCAGTCAGTGTACACGCTGCCGGCGGCCGGCCCTACCCGACGCGACTCCGCGCCTCCTACTTCTCGGCAACGAGAAGCGCGCGCTCCTCCATGAGCGCCAGCAGCGTGCCGTCGGGATCGCGAAAGAACGCCAGCCAGAGCTGCGCCGATTCGTCCTCGTGGAAGAGGTGCGGAGGCCCGTCGAAGGGCACTCCGCGACCCTCGAAGTCGCGATGTGCTTCGTCGATGTCGTCGACGCGGAAATAGAGGAGCGGGTGAGACGCGTCACGCTCCGGCTGCGCCTCCCCAACGTACAGCCGGGTCCCGCCGCACTGGAAGAACGCCATCGTCTGTGACGGCACGTCGAAGACCTGCGGGAGGCGAAGCAGGTCGCGGTAGAACGGCAGCGCCCGATCGATGTCGCTGACGCTCAGATGGATCTGCCCGATGGGGCCCAGCTCCGTCGCCATGTGGCCTCCTCACAGCCGCCCCGCATCAGCGCGCCAGCGCCTCGTCATGACATCATACATGCCCGTCCTCAGCGCGACGAAGCCGCGGGTGCGTCGGAGCCCGACGAGGCCGCCCCCGCGCCGCCTGCGGCAGATCCCGGGCAGGACGGAGGTCGGCCGGCGAGCGCTACCCTCAACGCGAAACGCCGCGGCTTCATCTCGATGGCAGGTATCGACCGGCGACCGGCGGGACTTCAGCGACCGGCGTGGCCACCGCTGAAAACGCTTCTCTCAGTCCCTCAAGCGGTCGGCTCCGCGGCAGCGGCGACGCGCAGTGCCTCGACCGCGATGAAGATCCGGCTCACTTCGGGGTACGGCTCCGTGATGAGCTCCTCGAGGGGATGCTCGGCGGCGTGGATCTCCTCTGCGGGCAGACCCTCGGTGAACTGTGTCTCGATGTTCAGCAGCACGTCGTCGGGGCCAAGGTGCATGGTGAGCACCACGCCGAGGCCGACCACGGCAGGGTCGGCCAGCGCGATCTCGCGAATGGCGGCTACGAGCTCCGGGTCGGCCGCCTCGCCGACCAGCAGGCTGCGGCTCTCGTAGGCGAGCCACATGGCGGCGACGATGAGGATGGCGCCGATGACGACGGACGCG
>Ga0209254_10005718_pt1 | contig 11430 bp, 11 predicted proteins | sample FrelakmetDIP11DI_FD_187148 | JGI IMG/M metagenome (GOLD analysis project Ga0209254, IMG submission 187148) | Freshwater lake sediment microbial communities from the University of Notre Dame, USA, for methane emissions studies - DIP11 DI (SPAdes)... | ecosystem: Environmental > Aquatic >... | reverse complement strand
CCCTCGATGAGCAGCCACATCGAGCCGTCGAAGTTCTCCTGCACCGGGTCGACGAAGTTGAACGCCTCGGTGATGCGGATGTGCGGGTGCTCGGCCTGCAACTTGGCCAGTTGTGCGCGCACGCCGTCGGTGACGTCGATCTCGCCCGCGCCGCGCGAGCGCGTGATCTCGAAGCCGACCACCGGCCGGCCATTGAGCAGCGCGGCCGAGCGCTGCTCGGCCACGGTGTCGCTTACGGTTGCCACCTGGTCGAGGCGGATGCGACGGCCGTCCGACAGCGCGATGTCCATGGCAGCCAGTTCGTGCGCCGAGGACACCGTGCCGATCGTGCGCACCGACTGTTCAGCGCCGCCGATGTCGGCGCGGCCTCCCGACGCTTCCTGCTGGATCTGCCGCAGCTGGCGCGAGATGTCCGCCGCGGAGGCGTTGAGCGCCAGCAGCCGGGCCGGGTCGAGCTCGACGCGGATCTCGCGATCGACGCCGCCGACGCGCGCCACTGCACCCACGCCGCGCACGGCGAGCATGTTCTTCGTGACCGTGTTGTCGACGAACCAGGACAGCGCTTCGTCGTCGAGACGGTCCGACGCGACCGTATAGGTGAGGATCGGCGCGCCGGACAGATTCATCTTCGAGATCATCGGGTCGCGCAGGTCGCCCGGCAGGTCGGAACGGATGCGGTTCACGGCGTCGCGTACGTCGTCGACCGCCTCCTGTGTCGGCTTCTCGAGCCGGAACTCGACCGTGATCGTCACGGTGCCGTCCTGCACCTTCGTGTAGACGTGCTTGATTCCCTGCAGCGTTGCGATCGAGTTCTCGATCTTGCGTGCGACTTCGGTTTCCATCTGCGCCGGGGCGGCGCCGGGCAGCGAGGCAACCACCGTCACGGTCGGCAGATCGATGTCCGGGAACTGCTGGATCTTCATCGCCTTGAAGCCGGCGATGCCGATCAGCGTGAGCATCACGAACAGAAGGATCGATGGGATCGGATTGCGGATCGACCACGAAGAAACGTTGATCGCCATGGCCGCCTCTACTTCTGGGCCGACTTGACCGGCGCTGCAGCGGTCTCGACAACGCGCACGGTGTCGCCGTCCGCCAGGAAGCCGCCGCCGGTTTCGACGACGCGCACGGTCGGTGGCAGTCCGGCGATGACTTCGATGCGGTCACCGAGTCGCCGGCCAACGTCGACCTTTGACTGCACGACCTTGTTGTCGGCGCTGACCAGAAACACGTAGGCGAAGCCGTCGCGCAGGACCACGGCGCTTTGCGGGAGCGTCAACGCGCTGCCGCGGCCGAGTTCGAACTCGCCGCGGGCGAACGTTCCCGCGCGCACAGCGCTGTGGGTCGGCAGATCGACGTACACGATGCCGTTGCGCGTCGCCGGGTCGACCGACGGCGCGACCGCTCGCACGGTGCCCTCGACCTTCTCGCCGCCGGCCGTGGTCAGCGTGGCATGCATGCCGGGTGCGAGTTTCGTGAGCTCGGTGCCGGTGACTTCGGCGCGCCACTCGAGGCGGCCGCCGCGGATCAGGCGGAACAGTTCCTGGCTCGGCTGCGTCAGCGAGCCGACGGTGGCGGTGCGTGCGGAAATCACGCCGTCGTCGGGCGCGACGATGCGCGCCTGCGCCAGCCTTACTTCCTCAGCCTGCATGCGCGCGCGCGCGGCTGCCAGGCGCGCCGCTGTGGTCTGTTCTGCGGTCAGGACCTGGATCGTCGCCTGCGAACTGATGAAGCCCTGCGACTGCAGCTGCTTCGAACGTTCCGCGTTGGCCTTCGCCTCGGCGAGTGCGGCCTCGGCCTCGGTGACAGACGCCCGTGCCTGCGCGAGATCGGCCAGCACGGCGTCGGTCGCGATCTTGGCCAGCGGCTGCCCGCGCTTGACGGTGTCGCCCACGTTGACCAGCACCTCGGTCAGGCGCAGCCCGGACAGCTCGGCGCCGATGATGGCTTCCTGCCACGGCACGATGTTGCCGTTGGCGGCCAGCGTCTGTGGCCACTCGATGCGTTCCGGCGTGGCCAGCGCCACGGTGAGTGCAGGGCGTGCCGCGGCGGCCTTGGCTTCGGCCTTCACGGCATCGCCCTCGACGTCCTTGCCACAGCCCGAGACGAGCAGCGAGGCGGCAAGCGCCGCGCCGGTCGCGGCAGAAGTCATCGCACGGCGCACGGTGCGCAGGATCGTCGGATTCATCGGGAGGATCGCTCCGTGGCGGGTGGTAACTGGCGCCGTCCGATTTCGTGGTCGAGCAGCGCACGGCTGTAGCCGACGAGACGATCAAGGATCGTCTTCATCGCCTGCGGCCGGTTGAGCACGTCGGGCGCGAGCATCTTCATGAAGTCGCGGGACATGCAGTAGTCATGGGCCATCGCGACCAGCGCGAAGGCCAGCTGGTGGATGTCGGCATCGGCCCGCTTCAGCCCGCAATGGCGCGCGATCACGCTCGCCAGTGCGTTGTGGGCCGGCACGACGATCTGCTCGATGACTTCCTGGAACACCTTCGACGGATCGATCATCTCGCGCAGGTGCACGCGCATCACCTGGGCGTCGAGTCCGTCGCTGCAATCAGCGGACTGCGAGAGGTCGCCGAGAAACGGACCGAGAAACATCCGCATCGACTCTTCAAAACTCAGTGCCGGGTCGTCGAAGCGGCCGAAGGCTTTGGCCATTTCGGTGATCGGCCGCATCAACACTGCGCGATACAGGCCTTCCTTGTCACCGAAGTAATAGTGGATCGCGGCGACGTTGGCGCCGGCGGCCTCGCAGATCTCGCGCGTCGTGGCGGCCGCATAGCCCTTGGCCGCGAAGATCCGGGTTGCGGCGGCGACCAGTTGCTCGCGGGCGAGCACGCCGCGATCGAAGGCGCGCTCGGCCGGCGCCTCTGGCAAACGGGGCGGGCCGGACTCTCCGTGCGCTGGGAGGTCGAGGGGAAGGTTGGCGGCAGTATTCATCGTGCGGCGCAATATAGCAGGTCAATCAAGCGTTTGATTTAAAAAGATACTAAACGGTAACTATGCGGACCATATGGTTTTGCTGAGTTGTCGCCTGGTACGCGGCGCGTCCGGCGAAACCCGGCGACCTGCGTAGAGGGAATCGTGAAGCCCAGGCGTGTGAGGAGCACGACGCCGGCTCGGCTGGGGAAGCCGACAAAGTGGAATTCCCTGTACCTGGCCGAGAGACGCGAGCACACGGTCCCCGTCCAGTCGCCCTCGACCAATTAGACGTGACGGGCACGGCGGGATGCCGCCGCGCCCGCCCGACCAGGGCCGTGGTGCCGGGAACTCCCTCGGCTATCGGACGGGCCAGATGTTGCCCGCGCTCAACTTGCTGCCCTGCTCATCGGGCTCGAGGAAATTGACCTGGACCTTGTCGCCGTTTTTTAGCTTCGACACGTCGTAGACGCCGTCAGGCACGAAGACATCGCGCGTCGAGCCATCCGCCGCGCGCAGACGCACGGTCTGTGCGTAACTGTCCACCGAAACCACGACGTATTCCGCCGGGGGTTGACCCTGGTTCACTCCACCCTGGTTTCGAACGCCGGGGCGGTCGCCGATGCCGCCAACGCGCTGCGCTACTGCAGAGTCGCCAAGAAGGAGCGCGAGCACAGCCAGGGAGGAGAAAAGAAGTCGTGAGTTCATCGTGTGCTCCAAGGTGATGCGGTCACCGCGCGTCGTGCGGATCCGTTAAAAGGGCAATCTAGCGGAACTCCCGGCTCGCGACAGTGCCGACCGTCGCATCACCGCGCAACGATCTTGCCGGGATTCAGGATATTCAGCGGATCGAACGCGCGCTTCAGCCGCATCATCAGGTCGAGCGCGTCGTCGCCGTGCTCAACGCGCAGGAAATTCATCTTGTGCAGGCCGACGCCGTGCTCGCCGGTGCAGGTTCCGTCCATGGCGAGCGCGCGCTCGACGATGCGCGTGTTCAGCCGCTCGGCTTCCTCGACCTCGCGCGGATCATCGGCATTGGCAAGAATCGCGCAATGGAAGTTGCCGTCGCCGACATGGCCGAGGATCGGCGCCGGCAGGAAGCTCGCCTCGAGGTCGGCAATCGTTTCGTTGATGCAGTCGGCCAGGCGCGAGATCGGCACGCACACGTCGGTGGTGAAGCTGCGGCAACCCGGCTTCAGTTGCAGGCACGCGAAGTAGGCGTTGTGGCGCGCTTCCCACAGCCGTGTCCGGTCTTCCGGCTGGGTTGCCCACCGGAAGCCCTGGCCGCCGTGTTCGGCGGCGATCTCCTGCACCGTTTTCGCCTGTTCCTCGACGCTCGCCGCTGAGCCGTGGAACTCGAACAGCAGCAGCGGAAGCTCTGGCAGGCCAAGCCGGTCGCGCTGGTTGACCGCCTTCACCGTCAGCGCGTCCAGAAGCTCGCAGCGTGCAATGGGGACGCCGAGCTGGATCGTCGCGATCGTTGTCTGCACCGCGGCGTCGACACTCGGGAACGAGCAGGTGGCCGCCGAGATCGCCTCGGGCTGCGGATAGAGCTTCAGCGTGACCTCGGTGATGATGCCGAGCGTGCCCTCGCTGCCGACGAAGATGCGCGTCAGGTCGTAGCCCGCCGAGCTCTTCTTCGCGCGGCGCGCGGTGCGGATCACCTTGCCCTCGGCGGTGACGACGGTCATCGCAACCACGTTCTCGCGCATCGTGCCGTAGCGCACTGCGTTGGTGCCGGAAGCGCGCGTCGCCGCCATGCCGCCGATCGTCGCGTCGGCGCCGGGGTCGATCGGGAAGAACAGGCCCGTGTCCTTGACCGCGGCATTCAACTGCTTGCGCGTGATGCCCGCCTGGGCGGTGACGGTCAGGTCCTCGGCATTGACCGCGAGCACGGCATTCATGTGACTCAGGTCGATCGAGATGCCGCCGTGCACGGCCAACAGGTGCCCCTCGATCGACGAGCCGACGCCATAGGGGATCACCGGCACGCGATGCGCCGCGGCCAGCGCGACGACGGCGGCCACGTCGTCGGTCGATTCGGCGAACACCACAGCGTCCGGCGGCATCGGCGCGTACGGAGACTCATCGCGGCCATGGTGGTCGCGCACCCCGGCCGCGGTCGAGAAGCGTGCACCGAAACGTTGCGCCAGGGCGTGGACGAGCGTGGAGGGAAGCGGGGCGTGGGATGCGGGCGCGTTCATAATCCGGGTCCGATCAGGTTCACGGCCTCACCATACACCGAGCGGGTAGACACAAATGGGCAAGCGACTGACGACGATAGCGACGCGCACCGGCGACGACGGCACGACCGGCCTCGGCGACGGCACGCGCACGCGCAAGGACGCGCTGCGCGTGGCGGCCATGGGCGATGTCGACGAACTCAACTCCACGCTGGGCGTGCTGCTGACCGAGCCGCTGCCGGACGAGGTGCGCCGCGATCTCGTCGACATCCAGCATGATCTGTTCGACCTCGGCGGCGAGCTTTGCATCCCCGGCTACACGATGGTGCAGGAGGTGCAGGTGGCGCGGCTCGATGCACGGTTGGCGCACTACAACGCCAGCCTGCCGCGGCTGGCGGAGTTCGTCCTGCCGGGTGGGTCACGCGCCGCGGCGCTGGCGCATGTCAGCCGCACGGTCTGTCGTCGCGCGGAGCGCGCCGTGGTCGCGCTAGGCGCGGTGGAAACCGTCAACGTCGGGCCGCGTCACTACCTGAACCGGCTGTCCGACCTGCTGTTCGTGCTCGCGCGCACGCTGAACCGGCACGCCGGCGGTAGCGACGTACTCTGGCAGCAGCGCAAGAACGCCGCTCCGGAGGCCTAGCGCCGGCCGCGCCCGCGGCAGCCCGGTTCGTCCGGCAGACACGCGTTTCGTCGCGCCGCCGCGCGGTCCGTCGCACCTTGGCGGCGGTCTCGGGCACGTTTCCTTAAGCTCGCGCCCCTCGCTGCGAGTTGCAGCCGATTTCCGGGAAGGTACCGATGAAGTTCAAGCACCGACACGCGACGGCGGTGATCCTGCTGTTCGCGTCACTGGCTCCGATGATGACCTCCGCCGCCGCCCCGACCGGGCGGCCGCTGATTCCGGTCCTGGACGCCGCCACCATTGCCGCGCGCTGCGAGGGGGAACTGGCCGCCGTGCGCCGGCAACAGAAGGCGATGGAGGTGCGCAAGGAAGCCGGGAATATCTTCAGTGAACTGAACGCCGTTTCGATCCGCTTCGCTGACTTCGCCTACCCGGTCTACCTGCTGCAGAGTGTCGCGCCCGACAAGGCCACGCGTGACGCCGCGCAGGCGTGCCTCGAGAAGCTGTTGCCGTTCGAGAGCGAGCTCTACCAGAGTGCTGCCCTGTTCCAGCGGGTGAAGGGTGTCAAGCCGAAGGACCTGATCGATACCATCTACCAGCAGGACCTGTTCGAGAAGTTCGAGGACGGCGGTGCGTCGCTGCCGCCGGACAAACGCAAGCGCGCCAAGGAGATCATCGACGAACTCGATCGTCTCGGACTGTCGTTCCAGAAGAACATCAACGAGGACGCCACCACCGTCATCATCACGCCCGCCGAGGCGGCCGGCATGCCCGAGGCCTGGATCGCCGCGCGCAAGCGCGATGACCAGGGCAACCTGGTGCTCGGGATGGATTACCCGACGATCGTGCCGTTCCTCGAACTCGCGACGAGCGCCGATGCGCGCCGGCGCGTCTGGATGGCGAAGAACCGCGAAGGCGGCGAGCAGAACCTCAAGATCCTCGAGCAGGCGCTCAAGCTGCGCTATGAGCTGGCGCAGCTGCACGGGCAGCGGGACTTCGCCACCTATGCGCTTAAGCGACGCATGGCTCAGACGCCGGCCGCGGTCTACGCGTTCCTCGACCAGGTCAGGGCCGCTGCGGTTCCGCTGCAGGCGAAGGAATTGGAGGAGCTGCGCGCGGAAAAGGCGAGGCTGGAGGGCACGGCCATCGCCGACACGAAGATCAACCGCTGGGATGTCAATTACCTGAAGGAACGCGTGCGCAAGGCGCGCTACAGCATCGACCAGGAAGCGCTGCGCGCTTACTTCCCGACCGAAGCCAGCGTGCAGTACGCGATGCGGCTCGCCAGCACGCTCTACGGCGTCGAGTTCGTTGCGCGCGACGTGCCGCGCTGGCACGCCGACGTGCGCTACTACGATGTCTATGAGCGGCTTCCCGATGGCAAGCGCGGCGCCTTCGTCGGCGGCATCTACCTCGATCTGTTCCCGCGCGACGGTAAGTACAACCATGCGGCGGCGTTTCCGGTGCGCGGCGCTTCGACGCTGGCCAATCGCACGCCGATCTCGGTGCTGGTGGCCAATCTCAATCCCAAGGGCCTGAACCACGAAGAGTTCGAGACCTTGCTGCACGAGTACGGCCATGTGCTGCACGGCGTGCTGTCAAAGACGCGCTATGTCGACCAGTCGGGCACGTCGGTCAAACGCGACTTCGTCGAGGCGCCGTCACAGATGTTCGAGGAGTGGGCGCGGCGCGAGGAGCCGCTGGCGCTGTTCGCCCAGATCTGCCCGACCTGTCCGCGGCTGAGCAAGGAGCAGATCGCCCAGCTCGATGCCGCGCGCAAGTTCGGCCGCGGGAACTTCTTCGCGCGCCAGGGCGAGTACGCGCTGTACGACATGCAGCTGCACACCGGCAAGCCCGGCGCCCCGATGCCGCCGTGGATCGCCATCGAGAACGCCGGCCCGCTCGGCTTCGTCGAAGGCTCGATGTTCCCGGCCGGCTTCGGACACCTGCTTGGCGGCTACGCGGCCGGGTACTACGGCTACATGTGGTCACAGGTGATCGCGCTCGACATGCTGACGGCATTCGACGGCAAGCTGATGAATCCGGCGGTCGGCCAGCGCTACCGGCAGTCGATCCTCGCCTCGGGCGGCCAGCGCAAGCCGCATGCGTTGATCGAAGCCTTCCTGGGGCGCCAGGCGAACAGCGACGCGTTCTACGCGGAGATCAACGGTACGCGCTGAGGCGGAACGCGGCGCCCGCCGCGCGCGGGCGTCGACCGGCCGAGGAGTGCCCCTCTTGATCCGCCGCCCCGGCACCTCCATCTTGGAATCCGGAGGTGCTGATGATCAATACGAGTGGACAGACGTTCCAGCGCGACGTGCTCGAGGCGTCGCGCGAGGTGCCCTTGCTGGTTGACTTCTGGGCGCCGTGGTGCGGGCCGTGCCGCGCCCTCGGTCCGATGCTCGAGCGGCTCGAAGAAGACTACGCTGGCCGCTTCCGGCTGGTGAAGATCAACTCGGACGATAACCCGGAGCTGTCCGCCGAATTCGGCGTGCGCAGCATTCCGACCGTCGTCGCATTCGTTGACGGACGCCCGGTGGATTCCTTCGTCGGCGTGCTGCCCGAGTCGCAGCTGCGCGCGTTCATCGAGCGGGTGGCGCCCGACGCCGGCGAGATTGAGCGTCGCAAGGCGCAGGCGCTCGCCGCCGCCGGCGACCGTGCCGGTGCGCTGATGGCGCTGCGAGCGGCGTTGACGCTGCGGCCCGCGAGCGACGAAGCACGACTCGATCTGGCGACGCTGCTGCTCGATGTGCCAGCGCCGGACGAGGCCCAGGCGGCAGAAGCAGCCGAGGCCCTGGACAGGACGAGCGCACTGGCGCAACAGACCCCGCGGTACCGCGCACTTCGGACCCGGATCGACAGCCTGCAGGTGGCTGCGCGGTTGCCGGCGGTCGAGGTGCTGCGCCGGCAGGTCGCCGAGCGGCCGGATGACCTGCAGGCGCGCGCCGACCTGGCGCGGCAGCTGATCGCGCAGCAGCAGTTCGAACCGGCGCTCGACGAACTGCTGGAGATCGTTGCGCGCGACCGCGCATTTGCCGACGGCTACGGTCGCAAGACGATGTTGTCGGTCTTCGAACTGATTGCAGATCGGCCGGAGGTCGTTGGCCGCTATCGTCGCCGGCTCGCGTCGCTGCTCAACCTCTGAGGCCAGGGCGGCGCAGAGGGCCTTGCCTTCGCGCTAGGCTCTCGGCATTGACAGTCAGGCGGTCTGGCCGGGTCAGGTTCGCCCGCCTTTCGGCCGCGCGGCCCGTGCGCGTACGCCACGCCGTTCGAGCGACTCGCGCAGCAGGAACTCGATCTGCGCATTGACCGATCGCAGATCGGCCGCAGCCAGGCGTTCCAGTTCGACCCAGAGCTGCGGGTCGATGCGAAGGAGGAACGACTTCTTGTCCGGCGATGCCATCGTCACGCCCGTCGCTGCGCGCGTTCGATCGCGGCCTTGAGCCGGCGCGGTTCATCGCTGCCAACGAGCAGTGACGATCCGTCGTGCCGTCGTAACAGCACGGCGTCGTAGCCCGATACGTTGTAGAGCCAGCCACGACGCGTGCGGTGCACGCCCCAGCCTTCCCAGAAGGTCGTTCGCGTGACCTCGACGGTGTCGATGTCCTCCAGTGGCACGGACTTCCTCGGCCAGCCGAGGCCGAAGTGGAACCGCAGCGCTGCATCGTCGATGCGGATCGTGAGTGAAGACCACAGCCAGCCGACCACCAGGGCCACGGCCGCGCCGATGAGAACGGCCCATTGCGAACGGGTGTCTGGTCCCCAAGGCGGGAAGGCGCACATGACGAGCAGGCCCAGCGCGAGTGCGGTGAACGAAAGCCGCATCGGCCAGCCGGCTTGGGTGTGCAGGTAGACCGGTCGGGTCATCGTTCCTGGCGGCCCGGCGTAGTCCCGCGGCGGCTGCGCGCGAACGCCACGGCCGCGATCGTTTCGATGACGGCACCGACGCCCGCCAGCACCATCGCCGGTACCAGCGGCAGCCAGCCGAAGACCGCGGACAGAACGCCTAGCAGCAGCATCGAAGTGCCGGCCAGCAGCACCACCAACAGGAGAGCTGGATTCATGACGGAAGCTGCTCGTTCGCGCGATGCGCCCAGCCTACTGGTACAGCGTGCCAGTATTGATCACCGGCTGCGCGTCGCTTTCGGAACACAGCACGACCAGCAGGTTGCTGACCATCGCGGCGCGCCGCTCGTCATCGAGGTGCACGATGTCGCGGTCCGACAGTCCCTTGAGCGCCATCTCGACCATGCTGACGGCGCCGTGCACGATCTTTGAGCGGGCCGCGATGATCGCCTCGGCCTGCTGCCGGCGCAGCATGACCTGAGCGATCTCGGGCGCATAGGCGAGGTGCGTGAGCTTGGCGTCCTCGACGACGATGCCCGCCTGATCGAGCCGGTCTGCCAGTTCGCGGACCAGCGCCTGCGTCACGCGGTCCTGGCTGGCGCGCAGCGTCGGTTCGTCCGAGCCCTCGTTCTCGCCTTCGTCGTAGGCATAGCTCGACGCCAGGTGGCGCACCGCGGCTTCGGCCTGCACGCGCACGTACTCGTCGTAGTCCTCGACGTCGAACACGGCCTGAGCGGTGTTGCGTACGCGCCAGACGATCGCGGCGGCAATCTCGATCGGGTTGCCACGCTTGTCGTTGACCTTGAGCCGCTCGCTCATCAGGTTGTGCACGCGCAGGCTGATCTTCTGCTTGCGGTAGAACGGATTGGCCCAGCGCAAGCCTTCGGTGCGGTCGGTGCCAACGTAGGCGCCGAACAGCAGCAGGATCGCCGCCTCGTTCGGCTGCAGCATGTACAGGCCCGCGAGCACGAAGGCGCCGACCAGTATCAACACCACGCCTGCGACCAGGCCGATGACGCCCGCGGGGCGAACAACGAGGAAGATCCCGGCCGCGATCAGTGCCAGGCCGATGGCGATCCAGAGGTAGCCGCTCGAGGTCGAGCGTTCGATTTCCTGCGTTCGGGGCATCGGCTGCATGGGGCGCCTCCTATCAAAGTGATATCACTGTGATAGATATGGATGACATCGTCAAGTGCAGCCGACCGGCGGCAGGCGATGGCCCGCCATCGGACTGTCTCCGCCGCCGCTGCGCGCCTGCAATGGGCCACCACCGCCCGCAGAGATCAGCACGAGCGCGTGCTTTGCACGGGGCGTACGGCGTCGCCCTCCTTTACAGTTGGATGCAACTCGGTTCCGCAGGGTCTAGGCAAGGTGTTGATTCGCAACGGCAACGTCAATCTGGCTTGATTCTTGCGCTCCAATCTCAGATTCAAGCCGGGCGCCAGGTCAGGCATCCGACTCCCACCCCAAAGGACACCTCCCCATGAGACTCAAATTCCGGAAGATGGCACTGGTCGGGCTGCTCGCGGCGGTGTCAACGGGCGCTTTTGCGGATCCGATCGATCTGTCGTCCTGGTCGCCACTGACGCTGAATTTCCCCGGAGGCCAGCCGGCGGGTAACTGGGTGCTGGAGGCGAGTAACACGGCCGTCCAGCAGACCGTCAACGCCGACCCGTCGTTCTTCCGGAACGGCGTGAACCAAGGGAGCTACACGATCGATGGCTCGTGGCAGGTCCTCGAGACCGGCGGCGACGACGACTACATGGGGTTTGCCTTCGGCTACCAGAATTCGAGCAACTTCTACCTGTTCGACTGGAAGCAGGGCACCCAAGGGTACGTTGGCCGAACGGCGGCCGA
>Ga0209254_10005717_pt1 | contig 11431 bp, 11 predicted proteins | sample FrelakmetDIP11DI_FD_187148 | JGI IMG/M metagenome (GOLD analysis project Ga0209254, IMG submission 187148) | Freshwater lake sediment microbial communities from the University of Notre Dame, USA, for methane emissions studies - DIP11 DI (SPAdes)... | ecosystem: Environmental > Aquatic >... | reverse complement strand
AGGATTTGGGCTGGTCTGAGACCTGCCCCTACAGGTTAAATCCTACCTTTGGGGGTCTCGCTCACGGGTGGTTTTTGCTGGTTACACTCCGAAGGAGACTCTCAGCCGTTGATCTCCTCTCTCTTGCGGACATATTCCAGTTACTCGTCCCGGTCTACGCGGTATTAAGATGGGCAGAATTATACTACGCTTTTTCCGGTTTACAAGATGCGGTCAGTTAAGGTCATTACCGATTCCAATTTGCCTCCCTTCTGCGCGTAAATCCATGCTCGCAGGTACATGCATGCAACCCCCTTCTCAAACCTGCGTTCCCATGTTAAACTCAATGCGCTTCACATCATCCCGGCGCTCTCGCACGAGGGCGTCTTTTTATGCAGGAAGAATCGATGAATATCATTCTTACAGGATCGGTTGCTTTTGACTATTTAATGACCTTCCCGGGTTATTTCCGGGATCATATCCTACCGGAAAAGCTGGATACGATCAGCCTATCCTTCCTGGTCGATTCTTTTCGAAAACGCCAGGGCGGTATTGCACCAAACATCGCCTACACGCTGGCTTTACTGGGGGAGAAACCCCACGTTATGGCGACCGTGGGTGAGGATTTTGCAGAATACCGCAGCTGGTTGGAAAGCAAGGGGGTCGACACCTCAATGATGAAAGTGATACCTGGGGTGGTAACGGCATCCTTCTTTTGCAACACCGACCGCTCCAACAACCAGATCGCCAGCTTCTTCCCGGGCGCGATGGGGTATGCCTGCCAGCTTTCTTTCAGGGATTGGAAAGGTGAGAAACCCGACCTGGTGGTGATCTCCCCCAATGATCCTGAGGCGATGAAGCAGCACGTAACCGAATGCCACGAGCTGGGTATAACTTACCTGTATGACCCCAGCCAGCAGATTGTGCGCCTGACCGGGGAGGAATTACGCATGGGCATTGAAGGCAGCCTGGCTCTTTTCGTGAATGACTATGAATTTGGATTGGTCCAGAAAATGACGGGCATGAACCCACAGGAGATACTTCAGCATCTAAAGTTCATGGTGGTGACACGCGGGAGACATGGATCAACCGTGTATTCCAGGGAGAAGGAATTTATCGTCCCGGTGGTAAGACCTGAGGGGATGATTGAACCCACGGGCGTGGGAGACGCCTACCGAGGAGGCTTTCTGGCTGGCTACAGCCACAAGCTTGACCTGGAAACATGCGCACAGATGGGCGCGCTTGCGGCGACCTACTGCCTGGAACAGGAAGGTACCCAGGGACATTCTTATACCCTGGATGAATTTATCATGCGTTTCAGGCAGAATTTCGATGACCATGGGCAGCTCGACAAATTATTAAATAAATAAACCTGATCAAGGAATTGGGAGAACGATATGAATAATTTTGACATTAAAGACAGTACGCTGGCAGAAGGCGGGCGCCGGCGAATCGATTGGGCGGAACGCGAGATGCCCGTCCTGAGGCTGATCCGCGAGCGCTTTGCCAAGGAACGCCCATTAAATGGCGTGCGCATGTCAGCCTGTTTGCACGTCACCACGGAGACCGCCAACCTGGCACAGACCCTCCACCTGGGAGGGGCTGACCTGGTGCTAACAGCTTCCAATCCACTCTCCACGCAGGATGATGTGGCAGCGGCGTTGGTTAATATCTACGAAATACCCACCTTTGCCATCAAAGGGGAGAATAACGTCACTTACTACAAGCACATCCAGGCTGCCCTGGACCATGCCCCACACGTCACCATGGACGATGGGGCTGACCTGGTGAGTACGTTGCACAAGGAACGCCGTGACTTATTAAAGAACGTGATGGGCGGGACAGAAGAGACCACCACTGGTGTGATCCGTCTGCGTGCCATGGCTGCGGATGGAGCGTTGACTTTTCCGGTCATTGCGGTGAATGATGCCCAGACCAAGCATCTCTTCGACAACCGTTACGGCACCGGGCAATCCACCATCGATGGCATCGTACGTGCCACCAACGTCCTGCTGGCTGGCAAAGTCTTCGTCATTGCTGGTTATGGCTGGTGCGGTCGAGGCCTGGCCATGCGCGCCCGGGGGATGGGTGCCAACGTGGTCGTCACTGAAGTCGACCCACTGCCTGCCCTGGAGGCGGTGATGGATGGCTTCAGAATAATGACGATGGAAGAAGCTGCAAAAATTGGCGATATCTTCGTCACGGTGACCGGAGACCTGAACGTGATCGACCAGCATCATTTCGAGGTGATGAAAGATGGAGTTTTAATCGCCAACTCAGGCCACTTCAACGTGGAGATCAACATCCCTGCCCTCGAGAAAATGAGCAAGGAAAAACGCCTGGTGCGCCAATTCGTGGAACAATATATATTGGAAGACGATCGCAGGATCAACCTGCTGGGAGAAGGACGCCTGATCAACCTGGCTGCCGCAGAAGGGCATCCCGCCAGTGTGATGGATATGTCGTTTGCCAACCAGGCGCTCAGCGTCGAATACATGGTCAAAAACGCCGATAAGTTGGAAAAGCGGGTCTACAGTGTTCCTGGTGAGATCGACCGTGAGATCGCCCGTTTAAAACTGGATGCCATGGGCGTGATGATCGATGTGCTGACACCCGAGCAGGAGAAATATCTCAACTCGTGGGAAGAAGGCACGTAATTCCAACCACGATATCCAATAACCTGGAAATTATCCGGAGAGCAGAATAGCCGCATGAAGCCTGAAGCAGTTACGTTGATGGGAAAATTCGTGCGGCTTGAGCCACTTTCGGAAGTACATGTGCCCAGCCTGGCGGAGGTGGGCCTGGAGCCGGAGATCTGGCGCTACATGCGCTATGGGAAAGTGGAAACTTCGGAACAGTTAGGCGTTTGGGTGCAAGAGCTGCTCGAACGACAAGCCCAGGGGACCGACCTGCCATTTACGGTGATCCAACTGGCTTCGGGGAGCGCCATCGGGTGCACACGCTACCTGAATATTGACATACCCAACCGCTCGCTTGAGATCGGAGGCACCTGGTATGGATTGGCACATCAAGGCACAATGGTCAACACAGAGTGTAAATATTTACTGCTCATGCATGCCTTCGAGGCATTGTCGTGCGTCCGGGTGTGGTTCAAAGCAGATCGACGAAACCTCCGTTCCATACATGCCCTGGAACGCCTCGGCGCACAAAAAGAAGGTGTGCTGCGTAACCATATGATCCTGCCAGATGGCTACATTCGTGATTCGGTGGTGTTCAGCATCCTTCCGGACGAATGGCCTGCGGTGAAGCTGAAACTGGAAGAAAAATTGTTGGCAAGCTAATTCCTGGCGCTTTCAATGGCTGTGACAACACCCCGGCTGCAGCCTTGCTTTACAGAATCCTTGCCCGCATGCTAAAATGAAAATGCAATGATTGATTAAACATTTTGGTGGGATTCCACCCATATAAAATTCATAAGAGAAAAATTATAACTATGAGCGATAAAAAACTTCGCATTGTTCCCCTGGGCGGCCTGGGAGAAGTCGGTAAAAACATGATGGCGGTCGAATATGGAGAGGATATCCTCGTCATTGACGCTGGTTTAATGTTCCCCGAAAACGATATGCTGGGAATCGACTATATCATCCCAGATTTCCAATATCTACTCAAAAAACCACAGAATGTGTGCGGTATCATCATCACCCACGGACATGAGGACCATACGGGTGCAATACACCACCTGATGGAACAAATAAAAGCACCCATCTTCGCCACACCACTGACACGCGGCCTGGTTGATCTCAAGCTCTCGCGTGGAGGGTTGCTGAGCCAGGTAGACCTGACCACCGTCAAGGCCGGTGAGATGGTCCAGACTGGACCCTTCAAGGTCGAATTCTTCCATGTATGTCACTCCATCCCGGATGGGGTTGGGTTGGGGATTGGCACGCCAGAAGGCTTGATCCTGCATTCCGGAGACTTTAAATTCGATCACACCCCGGTGGACAACTGGCCAACCGATTACGCTAAACTTGGGGAGTTTTCAGGGCGGGGTGTGCTGTTGCTGATGTCAGATTCAACCAACGCAGATAAACGCGGCTGGACGCCATCTGAACGGGTGATCGAACCGGCGCTGGATCAGGTTTTCAGGACTGCTCCAGGACGCATCATTGTCGCCACATTCGCCTCGGTCATCTCGCGTATGCAGCAGGTGGCGAATATTGCCAACAACCACGGGCGTAAAATGGCATTCGTTGGCACCAGCATGAATGAGAACGCCCGCATCTCAAGAAAGCTGGGTTATCTAGACATCCCGGATAACCTGATGGTAAGTGTTGAACAAGCATTAAAAATGAAACCTAACGAAGTCGTGCTGATGTGCACGGGCTCTCAAGGCGAGCCTTCCTCCATCCTGGGCAGGCTTTCAACCGGTACCAACCGCCAATTCGACTTACAAGCAGGGGATACGGTGGTGCTTTCTTCCCATCCAATTCCCGGCAACGAGGAGAGCGTCCACCGCACGATCAACCGCCTGTTCAGGCGGGGAGCCAGTGTGATTTATGACGCCATCGCCCCGGTGCATGTATCCGGACATGCCAGCCAGGAAGAAGAGAAGCTGCTGATCAACCTGGTCAAGCCCAAGCATTTCATCCCCATCCACGGAGAACTACGCCACCTTCACCAGCATGCAGCCCTGGCACGTGAGCTGGGAATCCCTGCTGACCGCGTGGCAATAATCGAAAATGGTAATGCCATCGAGTTTATCCATGGAAACATGAACCTTGGTGAGCGCGTCCCGGGTGGATATGTATTTGTGGATGGCACCGGGGTGGGGGATATCGGCCCCAGCGTAGTGCGGGAGCGGGAAGCATTGGCACGTGATGGAATCCTGCTGGTTAACCTGGTAATCGACCGCAATACTGCCCAACTGCGGGATGAACCAGAATTCATCTCCAAAGGTTTTATCTTCATCCGCGATGCCGATGAGCTGATGGCCGGGATGAGCAAGCTGATCCGCGAGACGGTCCGGCGCAGTAATGGAGAATTGAAGGAAGACCTGCGGAATGCATTAATGAGTTACATATACAATGAGACCAAGCGTCGACCGATGATTTTCGTCAACACCAGCCGGGAGTAAATCGACGAATTATAGTAATTACTGGATAAACTCTTCTAAAATCGCCACTGGTGATACAGTAAAATCGATCCGTGAGTAGTTACAAATTATATCCATTTATCTTGGGAAAGTTCCACTATGGATTCCTCCAAAAGGGCGATGCCATGGTGTTTTTATTAATAATTGCTGAAAAAATTGGCCAGTTGGAACTTTCTAGCAGGATCCATCGTCTTTATAAAACAAAACAAGTTACATGGAGGTAACAATGCGTACAAAACTAGTAATACCCACAATTCTTCTTATTGCAGCCGTAGCCTTAAGCGCCTGCAGTGCTTCATTGCAATTGGGACAGACCCAACCACGAACGATCAGCGTCACGGGAAATGCAGAAGTTATCCTGGAGCCCGATATCGCGTATGTGTCCATTGGTGTTCACAGCGAAGCAAAGACTGCAAAAGCCGCAGTTGCAACCAATAATTCCCAGACCCAGGCAGTGATTGATGCCATCAAAGCCCAAGGCGTTGACGAAAAGGATATTAAAACCACCAACTTCAGTGTCTATCAATCGGAGAAATATGCCCCAACTGGTGAATCGCTCGGTATATACTTTATGGCCGATAACACGGTAAATGTGACCGTCCGGGATATTACGACAATTGGAGATATCCTTGATGCATCCATCAATGCAGGGGCCAATAATATCTACGGCATCACATTCGATGTAGAGGATAAGGAAACGGCATTGGCATCAGGTCGGGACAAAGCTATGGTGAATGCTCGTGTGCAGGCGGAATTGCTTGCCAGCTCTGCGGGTGTCGAACTTGGTGAAGTCCAATCGATCAGTTATTACAGCAGCGCTCCGGTCCCTGTCTATTACGACAGTAAAATGGCGGCTGGTGTGGGCGGTGGTGGACAGAGTGTGCCCATCTCACCCGGGCAATTGACCTTATCTGCCTCCGTCAGCGTGGTATATAGTATCAAGTAAATACGCCACATCCATACCCTGCGAGCCTCAAACTTGCGGATGACAAACTCGACTATAATACCTCTCGTGAGAGAGGTATTTTCTTTTCGTCCACCCCGCCGGTCTGGAATATATGTGCATGGTATAGCAGCACTCTTCCTTACCATGATTGGAGTATTTGGGTTATGGCAGGCAACCCTGGCGGAAAGTGGGCCACCTTTCCTGTTGTATTTATTAATTGCCCTGTTCGCCGTCGCTCTCATACCTGTGCTGATATACCGTATATATGCTCTTCAAAGAGCAAGGTATACTCTGGCGCGGGATGGGATCAGCTTGTATTGGGGACTTCGGCGAGAAGATATCCCAATCGACCATGTCAACTGGGTTGGGTCGGTTGACCAAAATGGGATGGTGCTTCGGAAACCATTCCTACGAATCCCTGGAGCAGTCCTTGGCGTTCAAGCTCAGGCTGATGGCACACCCGTGGAATTCATCGCCGGGCGCGATACCAACCTGGTAATGATTGTCACCCCTGAGAAAACGTTTGCGATATCACCGGCTGACCCCGATGAATTCCTGCAAACCTACCGCAGGCTTTCTGAATATGGCGCTCTGGTGCCGATCCAATCTGTATCAGATTATCCAAGCTTCCTGCTTTCACGCTCGTGGGCCGACCGTCCAGCACGTGTTTTGTTGATCACCAGCGCAGTGTTGGCGTTGGGATTGATCATATGGGTAAGCCTGAGTATCCCCACGCACCCACAAATTTCATTAAGGCTAACCACAAGTAACGAACCTGTTGAGCTTGTTCCTGGGATTCGCCTTTTTTTGCTCCCTGTATTGAACACCTTTTTCTTCATTACCGATTTACTGCTGGGGTTATTCTTTTATCGGAGAGAAGACACAAAATCATTGGCATACCTGATGTGGGCTGCCAGCGTGCTTACCAGCATTTTATTTTTTGGAGCGGTATACTTTATCCTTCAGGCGGCATAATTCATCATGGTTTCCCCTATACAATTACTCATTGGATTCGGGCTTGCCGTACTCATCGCAGGTCTTGCGTGGAAGGCTGGTTCTCTCTCCCGGAGTGGAGCCTGGGCTGCGATAATCACCGGTGGTTTAATCTTCGGTATCGGTGGACTGCCGTGGGCAATCTTGTTGCTCACATTTTTTATCTCATCCAGCGCTCTTTCGCGGGCATTCAGTAAACGCAAGGTTGGACTGGCAGAGAAATTCTCGAAAGGCAACCAGCGTGATTGGGGGCAGGTGCTGGCAAATGGAGGCCTGGGAGCACTGCTCGCAGTTGGATTTGCCATCCAACCTCAATACGGATGGCTGTGGCTGGCATATGCCGGTGCGATGGCCGCGGTGAATGCAGATACGTGGTCAACTGAACTGGGTGTATTGAGCCCAAAATCTCCACGCATGATCACTTCTGGTCGAACCGTCGAGCGGGGGACATCTGGAGGTATAACACTGGCGGGTACGTTGGCTGCGGTGGGTGGGGCAGCCCTGATTGGTGTAGCAGCGGTGATATTTTCACCCACAACGGATTGGTTCTCACACCTGGTGATTATTATCATTGCCGGTTTGATAGGTTCATTATTCGACTCTGTCCTTGGTGCCACCATCCAGGCAATCTACTGGTGCCCGTCTTGCAATAAGGAGACTGAACGTCATCCTCTACATTCGTGTGGAACCCAAACAAGCCAGGTGCGTGGCTGGTCCTGGATCAATAATGATGTCGTGAATTTTGCCTGTTCGCTGATGGGGGCGCTTCTTGCATATATTATTTTGTTGTATATAAGATAATGGCTATTGCTTAACCGCCAATCTCACTCATCTCACGATTGAGGGGGACAATGCCATCTTCTAATCCATGTCCCCATGGCTTATTCCAGAGCCCGTCCAGGACGAGCTGTCTTAACTCGCTGAGGGTGGCACCAGCGCGCAAAGGACCCAGCAAGTCCACTTCCCCTTCCTGCAGCAGGCATAAACGCAAGCGCCCATCCGAAGTCAGGCGTGCCCGAGCGCAGGAATGGCAAAAAGGGGCACTGACAGAGGAAATAAAACCGATGTCCCCAGGAGCATCTGGTAAACGAAAGATACGCGCTTCCCCATCCAACTCTCCCCCGTTAACTTGTTCGAGAGGACCGAGGTTTGATTCAATGTTACGATGCATTTCACCGGCAGTCACAAGCTGACCCAATTGGAAACCATTCGTTTTGCCAAATGGCATCAGCTCAATAAAGCGAACCTGCCAGGGGTGATCCAGGGTGAGACGAGCCAGGTCTGCCATATCCGGCTCATTGTAACCACGCACCACCACGGCATTTATTTTGATTGGGGTCAATCCCGCCTTTTCAGCTGCCTGGATACCGGACCAGACATCTTCTACAGAACCCCAGCGGGTAAGGGTTTGAAATTTCTTCGGATCCAGTGTATCCAGGCTGATATTCACCCTTTGCAGACCGGCCTGTGCCAATGAGCTTGCCATTTTTGAGAGCAGAACTCCGTTGGTGGTCATGGTCAGGGCATTCACGCCGGGTGTGCTGGCAATCTGCCGCACCAGCTGGACTACATTTGCACGGATGGTTGGCTCACCACCGGTCAGGCGGATTTTATCAAAACCAATCCCGGTGAATAACTCTACCAGCGTGAGGATTTCGTCATCCTGCATCAGCTCTGCTGAGGGCTGGAAGACCATTTCATCTGGCATACAATACAAACAACGTAAATTGCAGTGATCAGTCAGGCTGATACGTAGATAGTGAAGTTTTCGACCGTAACGATCAATAGCCATATTTCATCCATTCCTACCAGTAAAGAAAAATATTATAGCATTAATCCTGCCCAGATCAGGGTTGAGCGTTCTGACCCGCCTCAATTTCTGGGTGGTTTATCCATTTCCCGTCCACCAGTACCTGCTTATCCCATGGGAAGATTATAAATTCATCGCTCACCAGGGCAGATACATGGGGAGCCGGATCAGCCCAACTATGCGTAACCAGGCTGGCAGTAACTACTTGACTCGCCCCTAACTCTGAGGCGCGACATGCCACCATGGCTAATGTCTGGCCAGTATCCGCTATTTCATCCACGATTGATACGATTTTTCCTTGCACATCTCCTGGGATAGGGGTTTTCCAGACGGGTTTTTCGTAAGTAACCACATCATTTACACGCCGGGTTAACCGGATCGGAAAAAACTCGCAGCGTAAACTACATGCCACCGCAGTGGCCGGGAACAATCCTGCCCGGGCAACCCCGAGGATCACTTGAGGCTGATACGGTTCTAATAATTCAGCCAAATGCTTTGCCAAGCCAGCAAAATCATCCCAGGATAACTGTCTTACACCAAACCGATGAGCATACTGGTAAGGTTTCATAACAGCTTTTGAATATGGGCGATGTGGTCATATTCATGCCACACAGCCCGGCGTAACAGCTTGCGTGGGCTCCAAAACTCACCATCGATGCCATTCACCTGGTTAGAGCCAACCAGATCAGGTAGAACTTCAACCAACTTTTCGCGCACTTTCTCCAAGCGCTGGAGTGGCTCTTCAGGTACTTCTTGCCTTGGGAATGCCAGCCCAAGGCGGTCCAGGTACCACCATTCCGCTCCGCCAATATGCTTGAGAATACCAGCAATACTCCATCGCTCCTCGGGGTAGGTTCGATGCAGGGTTTCTGTGCTTAAATCACGGATGGTTTTTAAGAGTTCTTCACGACCCCAGTTGAGGAGCAATAAGCCGCGTTGAATATCAGTCGAGTTTAATGGCTTCCAATCATGCCGAAACCATGCATTGACCTCGTATCCATCCTGGGTTAATTCATAATCCGAATTGATCGAGTAACATTCCCAGGTTTCGTCCACTTGATAATCCGGGTCGTTATCAGCTAACCAGCTCTCGGAGGTGTGGACTGAAATCCAATTCCGATAATCCTGAATAGCCGCATTCACTGCAGCTAAAGCTGATCGACCATCCACACCATAGGCGAAGCATCCCGGGTGCCCCAATACCCAGGCCTGCGACCGAGCCTGTGCGCCATTTTCTATTCCGATATGATACATAAAAAACTTCTCCTCAGGTGACGCTGATAACAATTCCGCTGGTTATACGAAGCAAGTCGCCAGGGGTCAAGCAGAAGACTGCATGCGGGGTCCCGGCAGCAGCCCAAATATCCTGGTATTGCAATAAGTCTTGATCGAGAAAGGTTTCCAGGGTTTCGATATGCCCGACTGGGGGAACACCTCCGATTACAAATCCGGTTCGCTGACGTACAAAATCGGCATCAGCCTTGGCAATTGCCTCACCGACCAATGCTTCAATGACCTTCTCATTTACACGATTGGGTCCACTTACAATCACAAGGATGGGACGGTGGCTTATCTCAGCGCGAAAAATGATAGACTTGGCTATTTGACCTACCTGACAGCCAACAGCCTGGGCGGCTTCCTGTGCTGTCCGGGTCGAACCAGGCAGCTCAACCACCTTCAGTTGAAGGCCAATGGCGTTGAGGGCTGTTTGGACTTTCAAGGCGCTCGGACTCAGGTTCATCATCTTCTCCATGTAAGGGCTACTTTAATTGGCTACATCCACTTGCGCCGCCTCATCCATAATACCATCCCAATGGGTGTGCCAATAATCACGATCATCATCATCATAAAAGCGAGTCTACCTGTCCATGGGAGCAATACATCAAAGGTCGGCGTGAAGAAATTCATCCCATAGAAGCCAACCACGAACGAGATAGGCATGAATATGGTCGTGATCAGGGTGAGGGTCTTCATGATCTCATTCATGCGATTGTTGATCACGGAGAGATAAGTATCCAAAACACCCCCAACCAGGTCGCGCAAGCTTTCGGAGATATCGTGCAGGCGTACCAGATGATCGTAAACGTCCCGGAAGTACACCCGGTCTTTGGCATCGATGACAGCATAATCATCGCGCGCCAGCTTATTTAATACCTCGCGCAATGGGGATAATACCCGGCGTAAGTGGAGAGTGGCACGCTTGAGGGTAAATATGTTCTGTACGACCTCTGAGCTGGGTTTGCCAAGTACCTCATCTTCAACCAGCTCAATCTCTTCGTCCAGGGTTTCCACCACTTGCATATAGTCGACAATCAGCTCATCGGTCAATTTGTAGAGCAGGTGATCGGCTCCACGTTTTATGTGGCGCGCATCCTTGGTGCACACATCCCAAACACGGTTTAGGGCTTGAATAGGTAGATCATGGTGAGTGACAATATAATTCTCACCCAGAAAGATATCCAGCTCAATGGCATCAATATCTTGCTCACCACTGGTGAAACTGATGGCGTGCATGGCGATGTAGAGATATTGTTCCCAATCATCCACCTTGGGTACGTGGGTCTCATGCAGGGCATCGTCCACTGCCAGG
>Ga0209254_10005716_pt1 | contig 11432 bp, 9 predicted proteins | sample FrelakmetDIP11DI_FD_187148 | JGI IMG/M metagenome (GOLD analysis project Ga0209254, IMG submission 187148) | Freshwater lake sediment microbial communities from the University of Notre Dame, USA, for methane emissions studies - DIP11 DI (SPAdes)... | ecosystem: Environmental > Aquatic >... | reverse complement strand
CGCCGTCCGACCTCGGACCAGCCGATCAACCCTTTCGGTGCGACCTGCAGCAATGCAGCGGAAGCTATCCTTTCCGGCAAGCGTGCCGCCGGCAAGTACTGTTAAGGCTTGTGCGACACCTGCCCTCGCGCTGAGGCGCTCGCGAAGCCGCGCTGCCGTCTTGCGAGGGCAGGTGTCGCATAAGCCTCGAGGGAGGAAACCGCGGCGAACGCCACGGTGCTTGTTCGACAGGGCCGCTATGGCGAATGTGCCGTTTGCTGCCTCGGCCGGCGTGTTGGCGTTGCGCCGACCAGTCGGGACGGGCGTGTTGTGGCCCGTGCGGTGGAGTCCGCCGCCGCTGTGACGGTGCTCGCAAGGCGTGAGGCGGCTTGTCCAGAGGGTTCGTTCGAGCGGCGCGCGCAGCGATGCACCTGATGCCCGGTTGGGCGCCGTGCTGTCGGTGGATGAACAGGCGCAGTCATGATGCCGGCGGCCCGCGGATCGAGCCCTCGCGCAAGAAGACCTGCAGGATCACCATGGCGTGGCCACAGTGCCTGCACACGAACGTTGGTACCGCGATGGTCGAGGCATCGTCGGCCGCTGCCTGCGCTGCTGGTGGCGCCACGTGCAGCAGCTCGCGCGCCAGCGCCAGCTTGTCCCTGCGGCTGCCGTTGGCCAGCAGCCCGTAGTGGCGGATGCGGTGCAAGCCGCCGGGCAGCACGTGCAGCAGGAAGCGGCGCATGAACTCCTGCGGACTCAGCGTCATCGCCTTCTGACGCGTCTTGCCTCGGCCGCCCTTGCTTGCGCGGTAGTCCTTCCAGCGGAAGGTGACGCCGCGCTCGTCCAACGCCAGGAGCCGGCTGTTGGAGATGGCCACCCGGTGCGTGTAGCGCGAGAGGTAGGCCAGCACCGCCTGCGGGCCGGCGAAGGGCTTCTTGGCATAGACCACCCACTCGCTCTTGCGCAGCGGCGCCAGCCAGGTCTTGAAGGCCGCGTCGTCGGCCAAGCTCGCGTGCTCGCCGAAGAAGCTGAGCTTGCCGCCGTCGTGCAGCCGCTGTAGTTCTTCGAGGAAGCGGCGCCGGAACAAGCGCGACAGCACGCGCACCGGCAGGAAGAAGCCTGGCCGGCAGGCAACCCAGGTCTTGCCATCGGGGCCGATGCCGCCACCGGGCACGATGCCGTGCACGTGCGGGTGGTGGGTCATGGCCGAGCCCCAGGTGTGCAGCACCAGCGTGGCGCCGATGCTGGCTCCCAGGTGCTTCTTGTCGGCGGCGATCCTCAGCAGCGTCTCGGCCGCGATGTCGAACAGCAGTCCGTACAGCGCTGCCTTGTTCTGGTAGGCGATGTCGGCGATCGGCGCTGGCAGCGTGAAGACCACGTGGTAGTACTCCACCGGCAGCAGATCGGCCTGGCGCGCGTCAAGCCAGCGCTTGGCCGCGCTGCTCTGGCACTTCGGGCAGTGCCGGTTGCGGCACGAGTTGTAGGAGACCTCGTCTTGGCCGCAGCCGTCGCAGCGCAAGACATGGCCGCCCAATGCCGCCGTGCGGCACTGGGTGATGGCCGACATCACCTTGAGCTGGGCCAGGCTCAGGTGGCCGCGCTGCGCCTCGCGCCACGCCAGGCCGTGGGCACGGAAGATGTCGGCGACCTCCAGGGCGGGTCGCCCCTGCACGATGGCGGGCGGCTACTGCGCTGGCGGCTGGGGTGCAGGCTCGGGCACAGGTTGGGCGGCGGGCTTGTCGGAGGTGTGATCCAGCGGGCTGATGACCCGGCGCAGCAGGTCGGTGGCCACGGCGGCGTACAGGCTCGTGGTGTCCAACCGCTTGTGCCCGAGCAGCACCTGGATGACACGGATATCGACCTTCTGCTCCAGCAGATGGGTGGCAAAGGCATGGCGCAGGCCGTGCGGCGTGATGCGCTTGTCGATGCCGGCCGTCGCGGCGGCCAGGTGCACGGCGCGGTTGAGCTGACGCGCGGTGACGTGGTCGGTGGGGTCCAGGCCCGGGAACAGCCAACCACCGTGGCGGATCTTGCCCTGGGCGTGGCCAAGCTTCCACCAGGCGCGCAGCCGCTCCAGCAGCACGGGGCTGAGCATGGCGTATCGATCCTTGCGGCCCTTGCCCTGCTCCACGCGCAGGGTCATGCGCTCGCCGTCGATGTCGCCGACCTTGAGCGAGACGACTTCGCTGACGCGCAGGCCCGCACCGTAGGCCACCGACATGGCAGCCTGGTGCTTGAGGTTGGGGGCCGCGGCGATCAGGCGGCCGACTTCCTCGGGGCTCAGGATCACCGGCAGCTTGCGTGGCACGGCCACGTGCGTCATCTTGAGCATGAGCTCCGGCCGGCACAGCGTGATGTCGAAAAAGAACTTCAGCCCGGTGATGGTGGCGTTGATCGTCACCGGGCCGGTGCCGGTGTCCACCAAGTGCAACTGGAAGCGGCGCAGGTCCTCGGCAGTGGCGGTGTGCGGCGAGCGGCCAAGGAAGGCGGAGAGCTTGCGCACGGCGCGGATGTATCCCTCCTGCGTGTGCTCGGCGAACTGGCGCATGCGCATGTCGTCGAGCATGCGTTGGCGCAGCGGAGAGACGGCCGCGGATGGGGTCGGGGTGGTGGCGTCCATGATCCTGCTCCTGTCAGTGACCGAGGCGGATTGCCTCGATCACCAACATCGCAGAGTCACGGGTGCAACGAACCGCCACCAACGTGGCCGCAGCGCCTACCGCGCGAGCGGTTTAGTCCACCGCTGCAAGGCGGTGCGTGGCGGCGGTCGGCTTGACGGGCCGGCTGGGGCGGTACTGCGGTCCTTTGACAGGCGATGGTTCGAAGCCGTCGGACGCTGCCCGCCAGGTCAGACTCCGATCAAGGCATCTAACATCGGTGCGCACGACGCACGCTGCCTGCCCGGACCACCGCCTTGCACCCGCTGACTTTCACCGCCGCCGACGGCGAACTGCTGCATCTCTGGCGCCACGGCGAATCCGGGCCAGCCATCGTCTTCCTGCACGGCTGGACCGCCAGCCACCTCGAATGGTCGCCCTTCATCCACGACCTGGCAGCGCACTTCCGCATCTTCCGCTGGGATGCCCGCGCCCACGGCGGCCACCCGGCGCGCACGCCGACGGTGGCCACCGCCGCGCGCATGGCGCGCGACCTGGATCAGATGATCGAGGTCTTCGATCTCGCCGGCGCCTGCTTCGTCGGCCACTCCATGGGGGCGTTGACGTTGTGGCAGTACCTGCGCGACTTCGGTGCCGCCCGAATCGGCTCGCTGTGCATCATCGACCAGTCGCCCAGGCTCGTCACCGATGACGAATGGAAGCTCGGCATCTACGGTGACTTCGACGCCGGGCGCTCGGCACGCTTCATCGCCGAACTGCGGGAAGACTTCGCCGAGGGCGTGCTGCGCCTCGCCGCCCACGGCCTGAACGACGCCGCGCGCGACGGCTACGTCGCCAACGGCCGCGGCTGGCAGCGGGTGCGCGAGGCCCTGCGCGTCCTGGATCCGGAGCCGCTGATCGCCTGCTGGCAAGACCTGGTGGGACTGGACCTGCGCGGCGTACTGCCGGGCATCGACCGCCCGTGCCTGCTGATCTACGGCGGCCGCAGCAACTTCTACCCCTTGGAGACCGCGTACTGGGTGCAGCGGCACACGCCCGGGGCCAGGCTTTCGATCCACGAGGAAGGCAATCACTCGCCCCACCTGATGGATCCGAAGCGCTTCGTCGCGGAACTCGCGGCGTTTGTCGCCTCAGGCGGCACCGCGGCACGCGCGGGCAGGTGAGCAGACCTTCCGGGGCTTCAGCGCCGACCGCCGCTTCGTTCCGGCCGAACGCGGCACGGCGAACTCGCTGCTTGACTGATTCCTTCCTCCGCCCGCCCGCCGCTCCTGGTAGGGCAGCTCGAAGCGCAGGCCCGGCGCCTTCAGCGTCGGGTACAGGCACCAGCCGGGGGCTGCAGCGATTCCACGTCTAGTCGTCGTAACGCGGCGGGTCGGGGTCTTCGGCCCAGTCCTTCTCGGGCTGCGGCACCTTCGCCATCCACGCGCGCACCAGCTCGACGTGCTCGAGCTCCTCGTCGCGCAGCTCGATCGCCGCCTTGCGGACGGACTCGTCCTTCGCCGTCATCGCCAGCTCGGCGAAGAAGCGCGCGGCGCGCTGCTCGGCAGCGAGCGCCAGCTGCAGCGCGTGCCACGGCCGCATCAGGTAGTGCACATCGTCGACCGGCACCTGCTCGGCGGAATCGAAACCCTCCCAGGCCGGCGCCACCGCGTTGGCCGGCGGCGCCTTCCAGCCCATCTCGGCCATGATCTGCGCCGCGTGTTTGCCCTCGATCACCACCATCTTGCGGAACAGCTCGGCCGCCTCGCGGTTGTTGTGCATCTCCATGGCGTCGGCGAGGTCCGCATAGCGCTGCTGCGCCTCCAGTTCCATCGCATAGGCCTGGGCCATGAATTCCTCGACCGTCGTCGGCGCAGTCGGCTTCATACGCGGAACTCCATTTCAAGGTCGGTCACGTTGCTCGCCGCGGAGCCGTCGTTCAACCGGTAGCAGGGACGGTTGCCCGCATACAGCACGCCGATGTTGAGGCCGTCATCGCTCATCACCCGGCGCGCGGCCAGGGCCGGGTCGTCGGTGGCCTCCGCCGATGCGGGCCGCACGATCGACTTCCATTCCTTCTGCTCGGGCCGGAAGGTGACGCAGGGGCTGAGGATCTCGACGAACGAGAAGCCCGGGTGCCTGATCGCCTGCGCGATCACCGCCGCGGTGCCGTTGGGATCGCCGGCGAAGGCGCGGGCGACGAAGTTGGCACCTGCCGCGAGCGCCACGACCATCGGATGGAAGACGCGGATCTTGGTGCCGCCCGGCGCCAGCTTCGAGTCCCAGTCGGGCTCGGTGGTCGGCGACGGCTGGCCCTTGGTCATGCCGTAGACGTGGTTGTCCATCACGATGTACGTGAGGTCGACGTTGCGCCGGCAGGCATGGAGGAAGTGATTGCCGCCGATCGAGTAGCCGTCGCCGTCGCCGCCGGTGACGATCACCGTCAGGTCCGGCCGCGCCACCTTCAGCCCGGTGGCTGCGGCCAGCGAGCGGCCGTGCACGCCGTGAAAGCCGTAGCAACTCGTGTACGCGGGGATGCGCGACGAGCAGCCGATGCCCGAGACCACGCCGACCTCGTGCGGCGGCCTGCCGATCATCGCCAGCGCCTTGGTGATCGCGCTGAGCACGGAATAGTCGCCGCAGCCCGGGCACCAGACCGGTTTGACCGCCGACTTGAAGGTGGCGGGGGTGCAGGCCGCCGCCGGGGCAGCCGCCGCAAGGTCGTTCATGCCGCTTTCCTCCAGTCTGCAATTGCCTTGTGCACCTCGCCGGGCCGCAGCGGCAGCGGCCCGGGCCGGTGATAGCTGGCCGGCTTCGCCGGCAGGTCGAAGTGACCGCGCAGGTAGCGACAGAACTGCGCGCCGTGGTTCTGCTCGACGACCATCACGTGGCGCACGCCCTCGAGGGCCTTCGCCAGTTTCTCCGGCTGCGCCGGCGCGAGCAGGCGCATGGCGACCAGGCGGACGCGCAGGCCCTCCGCGCGCGCCCGCGCGACGGCCTCGCGCACCGCCGCCGAGGTCGAACCGAAGGTGATCACCGCCGCGTCGCCGTCGCCGTCGATGTCGGCCCAGGCGTCGCCGTAGTCGTGCTGCAGCAGCTTGCGTTCCCGCTTGTCGAGCTGCAGACGGTGGTCGCGCGAGTTGCTGCTCGGCACCGCCGCCTCGGTGTGCTCCAGTCCGTCGGCGGTGTAGGTGACGCCCGGCGTGCCGGGCACCGCCATCGGCGAGACGCCCGATTCGGTGTTGCGATAGCGCTTGTAGTCGGCGTCGTTCGCCTCGGCTCTGAGACGCTGCGCGCGCAGCCCGCTGTCGGCCGGCGGATCGATGATCGCCCGCGACTGGCCGAGGAACTGGTCCGACAGCACGATCGCCGGCGCCTGCAGCGCCTCGGCGAGGTGCACCGCCCACTGCGTCGTCGTCGCGCAATCGGCGATCGAGGTGGGCGCCACCACCAGCCGCGGCGCGTCGCCGTGCAGGCCGCTGACGGCGAAGGACAGGTCGCTCTGCTCGCTCTTGGCCGGGATGCCGGTGGACGGCCCGCCGCGCATCACGTCGACGATCACCACCGGCGTTTCGGAGGCGACCGCCAGGCCGATGCCTTCGGCCATCAGCGACAGCCCGGGGCCGGCGGTTGCGGTCAGCGACGGCACGCCGCCGTAAGAGCCACCGATGATCATGTTGATCGACGCCAGTTCGTCCTCGGCCTGCAGCAGCGTGCCGCCGACCCGGGTCAGCGCCGGCGCCATCCATTCGAGCAGTTCGGTTGCCGGCGTGATCGGATAGGCGGCGACGAAGCGCACGCCGCCGCGGATCGCGCCGAGGCCCGCCGCCTCGTTGCCGCTGATCGACCAGCGCGGCTTCGCACCCGCCTTGGGCTGCGGCACCTGCGGCGCCACGATCGGCGGCGTGACACCGCGCTCCGCCGCATAGCCGGCGGCCAGCGCGGAGAGATTCGCGGCCAACGCCTCGTCGCCGCGTTTCCAGTCGGCGCGCACGGCCGCTTCGAGCGCCTCCTGCGGAAAACCGGCCAGCGCGCCGGCGAATCCCAGCGCCACCATGTTGACCCAGCTGCCCGCAATGGCCCTGGCCATCTTCTTCATCTGCAGCGGCACGTAGCGGGCGCCGGTGGCCAGAAAAACTTCGGGCGGCTGGCCTTCGTCGGGGTCGCCGACGATCACGCTGCGCGCCGTCAGCGGTACTTCGTCGGCGAAGCGGTGGGTGTTGCTCCAGTCGATCGCCAGCAGCAGGTCGAAGGTGTCGCCGAGCGTGTCGACCGGCCGGTCGGCGAGCCGCACCAGCGCGGCCGCTTCACCGCCGCGGATCTGCGGGCCGCTCGTGCGCACCATCAGCCCGTAAACGCCTGCCTTGGCGGCTGCCGCCAGCAGCAGCGTGCCCGCCGTCATCACGCCGCTGCCGCCGCTGCCGGCCAGGGCGATCACCACGCCGTGCGGCGCCGTACTCGATGCTTCGCGATCTGTGCCGCTCAATTCGAAGCCCCCCGTGAACTGAGCGATACAACCGCGCCCGGCCCGGGCGCGGTTTGACCCAGATCATTGAATCGGCATCGCGTTACCGCACGATTCGAAGCTGAACCGGTATTTCGGTACCGCTATGCCAGAATAGTCCGGCAAGTCGCTGCGGGTCAACGCGGTGCCACTGATCCGGCGCAGGGAAAGTGCAGTCGATGAGCACGGGAAGGTCACGCCGGAGGAGCTCGCTTTTCCTCGGGGAAATGGCCGACAAAGCCATGGAGGCGACATGAGCATCGACGGATACCGCTGGCTGATGACCGCGCCCAAGGCGCCGCTGGAGCGCGCCGCCTTCTCGGCTCGACCCGGCGCCGGCGAAGTGGCGGTCGCGGTCGCCGGTTGCGGCGTCTGTCACACCGACCTCGGCTACTACTACGACGGCGTGCGCACCAACGCGCCGCTGCCGCTGGCGCTCGGCCACGAGATCAGCGGCAAGGTGGTCGCTGCGGGCGCGGGCGCCGAAGGCTGGCTCGGCAGGACGGTGATCGTTCCGGCAGTGCTGCCGTGCGGCGAGTGCGACCTGTGCCGGCGCGGCCTGGCGCCGATCTGCCGCGCCCAGAAGATGCCGGGCAACGACGTGCACGGCGGCTTTGCCTCGCACATCGTGGTGCCGGCGCGCGGGCTGTGCGAAGTCGACCTGGGTCGGCTGGCCGTCGCCGGGCTGACCCTGGCGCAGGTGTCGATCGTCGCCGACGCGCTGACCACGCCGTACCAGGCCGTGCGCCGCGCCGAAGTGCAGCCCGGCAGTCTGGCGATCGTCATCGGCGCGGGCGGCGTCGGCGGCTACTGCGTGCAGGTGGCGCGCGCCTTCGGCGCGCAGGTGGTGGCGATCGACGTCGACGACGCCAAGCTGGAAGCGCTTGCGCCGCACGGCGCCGCCCTCACCCTGAACGCGCGCAACCACGACGGCAAGGCGCTCAAGAATGCGATCGGCGCCTTCGCGAAGGACAACGGCCTGCGCCCGACCGAGTGGCGTATCTTCGAATGCTCGGGAGCAGCGGCCGGCCAGCTGACGGCATTCGGCCTGCTCGTCCACGGCGCCACGCTGTCGGTGGTCGGCTTCACCATGGACAAGATCGAGGTTCGGCTGTCGAACCTGATGGCTTTCGACGCGCGCGCGATCGGCAACTGGGGCTGCCCGCCCGAGCATTACCCCGCCGCGCTCGACCTCGTGCTCGACGGTAAAGTGTCGATCGAGCCCTTCGTCGAAATGCACCCGCTCGACGACATCAACCATGTCTTCCACGCCGTGCACGCGCGCGAGATCCGCCGCCGCGCGGTGCTGGTACCCGCCTGATTCCGTTCGGATAAAGGACCCCTCGCCATGCGCGAATTCAAGAACCACGACCTCGTCGACGACTTCGGCAAGCCCGGCGTGCGCTGCGAGAAGCGCCCGGCGCGCACACCCGACGGCAAGGTGGCCGAAGGGCTTTACAACGCCTGGATCTGGCTCGACAACCCCGGCCAGTACAACTCGTACACCACCGACATGGTCAAGGGCGTGATCCTGGCCATGCGCGCGGCAGCCAACGCGCGCGACGTGAACTGCGTGGTGTTCACCGGCGTCGGCGACAAGGCCTTCTGCACCGGCGGCAACACCCGGGAGTACGCCGAGTACTACGCCGGCCACCCGCAGGAGTACCGGCAGTACATGCGGCTGTTCAACGACATGGTCAGCGCCATCCTCGCCTGCGACAAGCCGGTGATCTGCCGGGTCAACGGCATGCGCATCGGTGGCGGGCAGGAGATCGGCATGGCCTGCGACTTCTCGGTCGCCCAGGACCTCGCCCGCTTCGGCCAGGCCGGCCCGAAGCACGGCTCGGCGCCGATCGGCGGCGCGACCGACTTCCTGCCGGTGGTGGTCGGCGCCGAGCGGGCGATGGCCGCCTGCGTGCTGTGCGAACCGTTCTCGGCGCACAAGGCCTACCACATGGGCATCCTGACCGACCTCGTGCCGGCGCTGAAGGTCGACGGCCGGTTCGTCGCCAACCCGCTCGTCGAGACGCAGCGCCTGCTCGACGAGTACGGCCGCTTCGTCTACGGCGAGCCGAGAACCGGCGAGGCGGCGAAGGAGGGCAAGGCGCTGCTTGCGCGCGGAAGCATCGATCTCTCGATGCTCGATGCGAAGGTCGAGGAACTCGCCGCCAGGATCCTGCTCACCTTCCCCGACTGCACGACCAAGACGCTCGAGGAACTGCGCAAGCCGAAGCTCGAGGCGTGGAACCGCAACAAGGAGGATTCGCGCGCCTGGCTGGCGCTGAACATGATGACCGAGGCGCGTTCGGGCTTCACCGCCTTCAACGAAGGCCCCAGAGACGACCGCGAGGTCGACTTCGTGCTGCTGCGGCAGAAGCTCGCCGCCGGCGAGTCCTGGGTCGGGCCGCTGCACGACTCGATCCAGCCGAAGGCAAAACGGAGAGACTGACGATGGCACCGCTGAAGGACTGGCTGGAATTCGACGGGGCGCTGCTGCGGCTGCGGCTGGCGCGGCCGAAGGCCAACATCGTCGACGCCGAGATGATCGCCGCGCTCGACGGCGCGCTGCTTGCCCATCGCGCGCTGACGACGCTGCGCGGCGTGCTGCTCGACGCCGAAGGGCCGAACTTCAGCTTCGGCGCCAGCGTCGAGGAGCATCTGCCGGCGCAGTGCGCGCAGATGCTCGTCTCGCTGCACGCGCTGATCGTCGACATGCTCGAATTCCCGGCGCCGATCCTGGTCGCCGTGCGCGGCCAGTGCCTCGGCGGCGGGCTCGAGGTGGCACTCGCCGGCGGTCCGATCTTCGCCGCGCCCGATGCGCAGTTCGGCCAGCCCGAGATGAAGCTCGGCGTCTTCGCCCCGGCGGCCTCGGTGCTGCTGCCCTATCGCGTCAACCAGCCGTTCGCCGAAGACCTGCTCTTCTCCGGCCGTTCGGTCGGCGCCGAGGAGGCACGCGCCGCGGGGCTCGTCCATACGGTGTTCGACGACCCGGAGACCGCGGCGCTGGCGTACTTCAACCAGCACCTGGCCGGCAAGAGCGCCGCGGCGATGGCCTGCGCCGTGGCCGCCGCGCGCGGCGCGCTGCTCCGCGACGTTCGCCAGCGGCTGGCCGAGGTCGAGCGGCTGTACGTCGACCGCCTGATGGCGACGCGCGACGCCAATGAGGGGCTGACCGCCTTCCTCGCCCGGCGCAAGCCGCAGTGGGAGCACCGATAGGAGTCACGTCGATGACCGCCAGAGCTCCCGTCCTGCAGATCGTCGAGCGCTGCGAGCAGCTGTTCGAGGACCTGCAGTTCTCCGCCGTCAGGCAGTGGAAGGCCGCCGCCCCGGGGCGCAAGGCGATCGGCTACATGCCGGTGTACGTGCCGCGCGAGATCATCCACGCTGCCGGCATGCTGCCGGTCGGCATCCTCGGCGGCGGCGATGCGCTCGAGGTGATCCAGGGCGACGCGTACTACCAGAGCTACATCTGCCGCATCCCGCGCTCGACGATCGAACTCGGCCTGACCGGCCGCCTCGCCTGTCTCGACGGCATGCTCTTCCCGTCGATCTGCGACGTGATCCGCAACCTGTCCGGCATGTGGCAGATCCTGTTCCCGGACAAGTACGTGCGCTACCTCGACGTGCCGCAGAACTACGACGACGCGGTCGGCGGCCGCTTCTACGTGCAGGAACTCGAGGTTCTGCGCGACGACCTCGGCAGGCTCGCCGGGCGCGTGATCACCGACGCGATGCTGAACGCCTCGATCGCCGTCTATAACGACAACCGCGCCGCGATCCGCGAGCTGTACCGCTACCGCGCCGCCAGGCCGTGGCAGGCGCCGACCGCCGAGGTCTACCTGGTGCTGCGCGCCGGCATGGTGCTGCCGCCGGAGGAACACACGACGCTGGTGCGCGAGTACATCGCCGCCGCCGAGGCGCTGCCGCGGCCGAGGCGAGACAACGCCCGCGTGGTGATCAACGGCACCTTCTGCGAACAGCCGCCGCTGGCGCTGATCAAGTCGATCGAGATGTCCGGCTGCTACGTCGTCGACGACGATTTCATGCTGGTCGGCCGCTGGCTGCTCGACGACGTGCCCGCCGACGGCCAGCCGCTGCAGGAACTTTCCAAGGCCTTCCTGCACCGCTCGGCGACCACGGCCGCCAAGTACGACGAGAAGCGCGAGCAGAAAGGCCAGTACCTGCTCAGGCAGGTGAAGGATTTCGGCGCCGAGGGCGTGATCTTCGCCGCGCCGAGCTTCTGCGACCCGGCCCTGCTCGAGCGGCCGATGCTGCAGGACGTGCTCAGCACACACAAGATCCCGCACACCGCCTTCAAGTACGCCGAGAACACCGGCCAGATGGCGCCGATC
>Ga0209254_10005715_pt1 | contig 11434 bp, 11 predicted proteins | sample FrelakmetDIP11DI_FD_187148 | JGI IMG/M metagenome (GOLD analysis project Ga0209254, IMG submission 187148) | Freshwater lake sediment microbial communities from the University of Notre Dame, USA, for methane emissions studies - DIP11 DI (SPAdes)... | ecosystem: Environmental > Aquatic >... | reverse complement strand
CCATGGTCGGGGTGGCGCGCAAGCCGCGGGCTTGACGCCGCCGCCCGCGACCGTCACAAACGCGAACCCTGCGGCGGTCGGCCGCACGCACACGGGACGGACCATGTCGACGCTCGGGAAAATCGGATTCGCGGTGCTCGGGCTCGCAACCGCACTCGTCGCCGTGGTGGCGCTGCGAACGATCACTTATCGCGCGCCCGCCGACTTCGATCCGTCCGTGGTGCAGCTCGCCGAAGCCGTGCCGGTGGACACCGAGCGCGCTGCCCGCCGCCTCGCCGAGGCGGTGCGGATCCGGACGGTGAGCCACCAGGATCCCGCCGAAAACGAACTGGCCGAGTGGGAACGGTTGCGCGTCTGGCTGCAGGGGACCTACCCCGCGGCGCACGCGGCGATGCAGCTCGACGTGGTGGCCGGGAACACGCTGCTCTACACCTGGCCCGGCCGCGATCCCGCGCGCCGGCCGATCGTGCTCATGGCGCACCACGACGTGGTGCCGGTGACGCCCGGCACCGAGGGCGACTGGCGACATCCACCGTTCGACGGCGTAGTCGCGGACGGCGCGGTGTGGGGCCGCGGCGCGGTGGACAACAAGGGTTCGCTGGTGGCGATCTTCGAGGCACTCGAGGCGCTGGCGGCCTCTGGCTTCACGCCGTCCGCGAGCGTGCTCGTGCTGAGCGGCCACGATGAGGAAGTGGGCGGCACCGGGGCAGCGGCGGCCGCGGCCCTGCTCGCCTCGCGCGGCGTCGAAGCTGAGTTCGTGCTGGACGAGGGCCTCGCCGTCGTGGCCGACTTCCCGTTGCTCGGCCGGCCGGCGGCGCTCATCGGCATCGCCGAGAAAGGCTACGCGACGCTCAAGATCACGGCGCCCGCCAAAGGCGGCCACTCCTCGGCGCCTCCGCCCGAGACCGGCGTCGAGACGCTCGCCCGGGCCGTGCTCGCGATCACGGGGCAGCCTTTCCCGCTGCGCTTCGAGGGACCGGCCGCCGACATGGTGCGCGCGCTCGCACCCGAGGCGGGCTTCGGGGTTCGCATGGCGGTCGCGAACGCCTGGGCTTTCGAGCCGCTGCTGGTGCGGAAGATCGGCGCGACCGCGGCCGGCGCGGCGAGCCTGCACACCACCATCGCGCCCACCATGCTGCGCGGCAGCCCGAAGGAAAACGTCCTGCCGCAGGATGCTGCGGCCTGGATCAACTACCGCATCGCGCCCGCGCAGACTTCTGCGGAGGTGATCGAGCGGGCGCGAGCCGCGACCCGCGGCCTCGCGGTCGAGATGGACTGGGTGAACCCGCCCTCCGAGCCGTCGCCCGTGTCCTCCACGACTTCGCGCGGCTGGCAGTGGATCGCCGCATCCGCGGCGGCGGCGGGTGACTGGCCGGTGGCACCGGGCCTCGTCACGGCGACCACCGACAGCCGACACCTGACGGGCGTGAGCAAGGACATTTACCGCTTCCAGCCGATCGTCGCCTCGGTGCGTGAATTCGAGATGATCCACGGCACGAACGAGCACATGACCCTCGACAACCTAGCCCGCCTGACGGAGTTCTACACCCGCCTGGTCGCAACCGCGGCACGCTGAGCCGAAGCGGAACGCGACGTGGATCGCAGCACCGTCGCGGCCACGCGTCCCAGAATGCAGGGGTACCGGCGCATCACTACACTGCCGGCGACGGACAATCGAGGAAGCGGCATGGGCGCTGCGGACGACCGCGTCTCGGAACTGCTGGACCAATGGCTGGCGAGCGTGGAACTGCACGCCCGCTACCTCGCGCTGGACGACGCCGCGTATGCGAAGGTGCAGGACTGGCCTCGCCACCAGCGCCCGACGCGCTGGATCGTGGACCTGGCACGCTCGCGCTGCGTGGAACTCAAGCGGCAGCTCGCGGAGCGCGGGGCCCGCGGCGACGCGAGCTTCGCCGACGCCCTCGAACTGATGGCCTTCCTGACCAGCCTGCTCGGCTCGGAGCACGTCGAGCGCTTCATCCCGTTGGCCGTGCAGGGCAAGGGCAAGGGCAAGCCGGTGCCCGCGCAGGCAGCGCAGGCCGCGCCGACGGCATCGCCTGAGCCGAAGCCGAGCGCAGCCGTCCCACCTGCCCCTGCACAGAGGTCGGCGCCTGCGGAGCCGCCACCACGGCCCGCTGCGGCCGCGGCTGCGGCCGTGGCCACGCTGCCGCCACCCGCGCGAACGCCGCCGTCGCGGGCCCATCCGAAATCGAAGACGGCCGCGCGCAACCCGGGGCGCGCCGCGGCGCCGCCGCGCGCGGCGCGTCGGACCGAAGCCGGGACCCCGGAGCGCAAGGCACCTTCATCACCGGTCGCGAAAACGAAGCCAGGCGGCCACGACGCCAAGACAGCCACCGTCATCGCCGACGCGGTGCGGCTGCTGAACTGGGGTCGCCCCTGGCCGCAACTCGCGAGCCTGATCGCGCGCCTCGCCGACCGTCCTGCCGAGCCCGAGGTCTGGACGATCCTGCGGGCTCACCGGGCCGAGATCGACGCGCAGGCGCGTCCCCCGTCGGAGTGAACCGGCCGCGCCGTGGCTGACAGGGGCCGGACGCCTGGGTTAAGGTCCGAGCTCCCGACCCTCAAGCCCACGGAGTGGACTCCACATGCAGCCGACTCGCGCGCAGCGCCTCGCCGTTCCCGCCCTGCTCCTAGCCCTCGCCTGCGGAACTGCGCAGGCCCAGGGCCAGCCCACCAAAGGCGAGCAGGCGCTCAAGTACCGCAAGGCCGTCTACCAGGCGATCGCCTGGAACTTCGCCCCGATGGGCGCCATGGCACAGGGCAAGGCACCCTTCGACGCCAAGGAGTTCGCCATGCGCGCCGGGCGCGTCGCTGCGCTGACGCCCATGCTCGCCGAGTCCTACTCCCCTGAGACGAAGGGCGTCGACGGCTCGAAGGCCAAGCCCGGGCTGTGGAGCAACCGCACCGACTTCGACGCCAAGATGAAGGATCTCGTCGATCGCAGCGCGACACTCGCCACCGTCGCGAAGGGCGGCGACGAGGCCAGGACCAAGACCGCGTTCTTCGACACGGCCAACACCTGCAAAGCCTGCCACGACGAATACAAGGCCGACTGACCGCCCTCGCGCCGCAACGGCGCCGGGCGAGGCGGCCCGGCCGCTCGGTCCGGCCTCAATAGAGGGCGATCGTCGCCTCTGGTGCCACGCGTACGGCGAGGGCGAGCGCCGCGGCCAGTGCCGCGACGATCGCGATCGCGAGCCCGGTCCGCGAGCCTGCGATCGCCTGGTCCGCGGGCACGTCCTGTGCGGCCTTGCGGCCGCTGAACATCGCCCGCAGCAGCGGCCGGCGCCGGCCGAGCACGTGCCAGGCCACGGCCAGCACGTGCAGCGCGACCAGCAGCAGCATCGCGTCCGAGCTCTGCCGGTGCAGCGTCGTGATGCGATTGCTGAGCGCCGGGTCGATCCAGCCGTAGAACGGCCCGGCGTTCATGATCTCGTCGTTGGAGAACACACCCGTCGAGGCCTGCACGAGCAGCACGCCGAGCAGCGCGACGACGCCGAGCGCTCCGAGCGGGTTGTGGCCGACCGGCACGTTCGCCGTGCGGCCGCGCAGGTAGTCCACGATCGCGCGCGGTCCGCGCAGGAAGCTGCCGAACCTCGCGTGACGCGTGCCGACGAAGCCCCAGGCCACGCGAAAGGCGGCCAGCACCAGCACCGCGTAGCCGAGGCGCCGGTGCCAGGCGAACCACTCGATGCCGGCGTAGTGCGTGGCCCAGCTGCCCGCGACGGCGAGCACGATCAGCCAGTGCACCAGCCGCACGGGCAGGTCCCAGACGAGCCGCTCGTCGCGTTGAGTCATGTCCCCGGCGCCCCCCCGCTCATCTGCGATTCGATCGCGGAATCTTAGCAACGGCCTCCGTGACTCCGGCGGGTGATTCGCATACCGTTGCGCATCTCCCCGTCGGCTCGCCGCGACATGCCCACCCTGGATCCCGTGATCTGGTTCTTCGTCCTCGGCCTGGTTGCGGGCGTGGCGCGCGCCGACCTTCGCCTGCCGTCGGCCATCTACGACTTCGTGAGCACCCTGCTGCTGCTCGCTATCGGACTCAAGGGTGGCGTGGAACTCGCCCGTGACGGTGGCGGGCTGCCGCTGCCGGAACTGGGCGGCATCCTGCTGCTCGGCTTCCTGCTGCCCCTGCCCGCATATGCCGCGGCGCGAGGCATCGGCCGGCTGAGCCGCGCCGATGCGGCTTCGCTCGCTGCGCACTACGGCTCGGTCAGCGTGGGCACGTATGCGGTGGTCATCGGCCATCTCGCGACGCGCGGCATCGAATTTGAGGCGCGGGCCCCGGTCTGGGTGGTGCTGCTCGAGGTCCCCGCCATCGTGGCTGGCATCCTGCTGGCGCGTGGCCTGTCGGGGAGTCTTGCCTGGGGGCGTCTGCTTCGCGAGCTGTTCCTCGGACGCAGCATCGTGCTGCTGCTCGGCGGGCTCGCAATCGGCTGGATCGCCGGTCCCGACGGCACCGCCGCGATCCAGCCGCTGTTCTTCGACCTCTTCAAGGGCATCCTCGCGCTGTTCCTGCTCGAGATGGGCCTGATCGCGGCCGCGCAGCTGCCCACGCTGCGCCGCCACGGCGTGTTCATCGTCGCCTTCGGCCTGCTCGCGCCGCTCGCGTTTGCCGTGGCCGGCGCGCTGCTCGGCCGCGCGCTCGGGCTGTCGCCGGGCGGCGTCACCGTGCTCGCCACGCTGGCGGCCAGTGCCTCCTACATCGCCGCGCCGGCCGCGATCCGCACCGCGGTGCCGGAGGCGAATCCCGCACTGTCGCTGACTGCCTCGCTGGCGGTCACCTTCCCGTTCAACATCATCGTCGGCATTCCGCTGTACGAGCGCCTCGCGGCGGCACTCGCGGGCTGAGGAGTCGAGGCCATGGAGCAGTTCCCCCGTCGCCTGCTGACGATCGTCACCGAGGCCGCGCTCGAGCGCGAACTCCTCGCGGAGCTCGACGCGCTGGGCGTGCGCGGCTACACGATCAGCGACGCCCGCGGCAAGGGCGGGCGCGGCCGCAGGCAGTCGGACTGGACCCAGCAGGGCAACATCCGGATCGAGATCGTGTGCGATCCAGCCCTCGCCGAACGGGTGGCGACCCGGCTGCGCGTGCGCTACTACGATCACTACGCCATGATCCTTTTCATGCAGGACGTGGACGTACTGCGGCCCGAAAAATTCTAGGCACCCGGTGGAGTCCATGCCCGACGCCCATTCGCTACCCGCCGCCGGCCTGCTGCGTCGCCTCGGCGCGATGCTCTACGACGGCCTGCTGCTGCTGGCGCTGCTCATGGTCGCAACCGGGCTGGTCCTCCTGCTCACCGGCGGCGAGGCGATCTCCCCGACGGAGAATCCGCTGCTCGAGCTCGTGTACCGCGGGGTGCTCGTGCTGCTCACCATCGGGTTCTTCGGGATCTTCTGGACGCGGCGCGGCCAGACGCTCGGGATGGCGTCGTGGCGTGTGCAGGTCGAGCGGGAGGACGGCGGGCGGCTCAGCTGGGGAGACACGATGCTCCGGCTCGCGGCCTCCCTGCTCTCGTGGCTGCCGCTCGGGCTCGGGTTCCTGTGGATCCTCATCGACCCCGGCCGCCGCGCGTGGCACGACCGGCTGAGCCGCACCCGCGTCGTAGTGGTGCCGAAGGCGGCCCGCCGCGGCTGACGGCGGCTCAGCGCGTGCGCGCGAGCAGCACCCCGGTCAGCGCCGCCAACAGCACGGTCGGCCCCCAGCCCACGACCAGCGGCGGCAGATCGAACAGCTGCCCGCTGCTCTCGAGCGTCTGGCTCAGCAGCACGAAACCCGCGCCGATCAGGATGCCGATGACCGCCCGGGCGCCCTGGCCTGAGGATCGCATCGGCCCGAGAGCGAACGGCAGCGCGAGCATCACCACGAGCACGAGCGCCACAACCCTCGAAATGCGCGACCAGAGCGCGATCTCGAACGAGGCCGAGTCGAGGTCGTTGCGCTGCAGGTGCGCGATGTAGGAACGCAGGTCGCGCAGCCCCAGGGCCTCGGGCTCGACCACGGCGAGCCCGAGCAGGTCGGCCGACAGCGTCGAGCGCAACGGTTGCAGCGGCGTACTTCCCACCTCGGTGCGGCCGTCGAGGAATCGCGTTTCCTCGAAGCCCTCGAGCCGCCACTGATTCTCCGCGTCCACGCTCGCCGACTCGGCCCGGCCCACGCTCAGCAGGCGCCGCCCGGGATCGAAGCGGAACACCTGCACGCCGCCGTAGGTGGATCCGGCCGACTGCTGCTGCACGCTGATGATCGTGTCGCCGTCGCGCAGCCACGCGCCGCGGTTGCCGGCGAAGCTGAAATTGCTGTTCTTGCTGAACACCTTGAGCTGCCGCGCGTACTTCTCGAGGGGCGGCGCGACGAATTCGCCGAGACCCACCATGAGCACCGCGAGGATGAGCCCGGCCGCGCCGAGCCAGCCACAGAACCGCAGCGTAGAGATGCCCGCGGAGCGCATCACCACGAGCTCGCTGCCGCGCGCCAGGTTGCCGAGGCCGAGCAGCGTGCCGATCAGCGCGGCTACGGGCAGCAGCTGGAACAGGTAGCTCGGCAGGTTCAGCACGACGAACAGCATCGCCTGCGTCGCGGTGTACCCGCCCGTGCCGATGTCGTCCTGCTGTCCGATGAACAGGAACAGCGCACCCAGCGCGAGCAGCACCATCATCACGAGGGCGGTGTAGCCGAGGACGGTGCGGACGATGTAGTTGGCGAGCAGCCGCATCTCAGGTCCCCGCGCGGCGCCCGCGCCACAGCGGCCCCGGTCGCTCCTCGCGCCACAGCAGCCAGGCCGCGAGCGCGAGCGGCAGCAGGTGCACCCACCACAGGCCGAACGCACCGCCGGGACTGTCCTTCTCGATCCAAACGCGGACGGCGGCGACGAGGTTGGAGTAGATGAAATACGCCAGCACCGCGACGCCAACGCGGGCGAAGCGGCCCTGCCGGGGGCGCAGCTTGGCGAGCGGCACGGCCAGCACCATCAGGACAGCCGCCATCACCGGCACGGCGATGCGCCAGGCGAGTTCCGCACGGTCGGCACCCTCCGCCGAACCGATCAGGTCCCGGGTCGGCCGTAGCTCGCGGCGCTCGCGCTTCGGTGTGTACTCCGGCATCCGAACCGGGATGCCGTGCTCCTCGAATTCGACCACGCGCCACTCGGTGCGGCCGGGCACGCCCTCGTAGCGCAGCCCATCGAACAGGACGAATACCTGCTCGGGCTGTCCGGCGCCGCGCTGCTCGGCACGCGCGGCGACCGCGATCTCCACCCTTTCCTCGTCGCGGCGCTGGACGAACACCCCTTCGAGCTGACCCGAGCGGCTGACCTTCTCGGCATAGAACACCGCCTCGCCGCCGGCGAAGGTCCGGAATCGACCGGCCTCGAGCGCGCCGAACTGGGCGGCACGGAGGGCCTCGATCCGGATCTGCTGGGCGCGGACGCCCGCGTTGGGCACGACCCGCAGCGACAGCAGCGCGAGCAGCACCACGACCAGCAGCGTCAGCACGGCGATGGGACGGTAGATGCTGAGCGGCCCCACGCCGCAGGCCGTCATGGCCGTCATCTCGCTCTCGTGATAGAGCCGGCCGAGGGCGAGCACGATGCCGAGGAACAGCCCGATGGGCACCAGCACCGTGAGCTGCTGCAGGGTCGTGAGGCCGATGAGCGTGACGACGATGCTGCCCGGCAGGCCCGTCTGGGCCGCCTGGCCGAGGACGCGCGCGAACTGGTTCGACAGCAGGATGACGAGCAGGACGCCGGTGACGGCCACGAATGTCACGACGACTTCGCGAAGCAGGTATCGGTCTAGCCGGCTGAGCACGGGTGCGGCTCCGGGCGGGAAACGGTAGACTTCCGGGCTTCTGCGCGCTCGGTCGTACCGTCCCGGCGATCCCGGCCGTCCCGCGCAGGATCCAAGTCTATCAACACGATCCAACAGGGACAGCATCGATGCGTTTCTACGCCGTCAGCGGCTCGGCCGCGCAACAGCGCACGGACTGCGCCATCGTCGGGCTCTACGAGTCCGGCGCCCTCTCCTCGGCCGCCACGCAGCTCGACGCCGTGCTCGGCGGCCGCATCGCCCGCCTGGTCAAGCGCCGCGATGCGCGCGGCAAGGCCGGCGAGACGCTGCTGCTCGACGTGGAGGACGGGCACTGCGAGCGCGTCCTGGTGGTCGGCCTCGGCAAGAAGGACGCGTTCGGCCGCAAGCAGTACAAGAAGGTGCTGGCGGCTGCTGCGGCTGCGCTCGTGCGCACCGGCGCCCGCGACGCAGTGAGCTATCTGTCGGTCGAGCCGGTCACGGACACGGACGGCTACTACCGCGGGCGCCTCGCCGCGGAGGCCGTGGGCGGCGCGCTCTATCGCGTGCCGGCGATCCGCAGCTCGCGCCCGCCGACCGCGCCGGCGCTCAAGAGCTTCGGCGTTGCGGTGTCCCACAAGGACCAGAAGCCCGAGGCCGAGCGCGGCCTCGAGCACGGTCGCGGCATCGCCGCCGGCGCTTCATTGACGCGCGATCTCGCCAACCTGCCGGCCAACGTCTGCACGCCGACCTACCTCGCGAAGCAGGCGCGCGAGCTCGCCAAGGCATACGGCAGTATCACCGCCGAGGTGCTGGACGAGCCGGAACTGAAGCGGCTCAAGATGGGCGCGTTCCTGTCGGTCACGGCCGGTACGGACGAGCCTGCGAAGCTGATCGTACTGCGCCATCGCGGCGGCGCCGCCGGCGATGCGCCCGTGGTGCTGGTTGGCAAGGGCGTCACCTTCGATTCCGGCGGCATCTCGCTCAAGCAGCCGCCGGGCATGGATGAGATGAAGTTCGACATGACAGGCGCGGCAAGCGTGTTCGGCGCCATGAAGGCCGCGGCCGAGATCGCCCTGCCGCTTAATCTCATCGGCGTTGTGCCGTCCTGCGAGAACATGCCGAGCGGCCGGGCCACCAAGCCCGGTGACGTCGTGCGCAGCATGTCCGGACAGACCATCGAGGTGATCAACACCGACGCCGAGGGCCGGCTGATCCTCAGCGACGCGCTCACCTACGCCCGCCGCCTCAAGCCCGCCGTGGTGGTGGACGTCGCGACGCTCACGGGAGCCTGCGTGATCGCGCTCGGCGCACACACGAGCGCCGTCATGAGCAACGACGAGGACCTCGCGGCGGAGATCACGGCCGCCGGCCGCCGCGCCGAGGACCGCGCCTGGCACATGCCGATGGCCGAGGAGTACCACGACCAGCTCAAGAGCAACTTCGCCGACTTCGCGAACGCCTGCGGCCGCGAGGGCGGCGCGATCACGGCCGCGTGCTTCCTCGCCAAGTTCACCGACGGGCTGCGCTGGGCGCACCTGGACATCGCGGGCACGGCCTATCTCTCGGGCAGCCAGAAAGGCAGCACCGGCCGCCCGGTGCCGCTGCTGATGGATTTCCTGATCCACCGCAAACCGTGACCGCGACCCAGGTCGACTTCTACCTGCTGAGTTCGAGCGACGCGCGCTCGCGCCTGCTGACCGCCTGCCGCCTTGCGGAGAAGGCGTTCGACCAGGGCCTGCGGGTTGCGGTCCGCACCGCGAGCCCCGCGGAGACTGCGGAGCTCGACGACTTGATGTGGACCTTCAGCGACCGCAGCTTCGTGCCACACGCGGTCTGGCCGGCGGAGCCCGCCGTGGCCGAGCAGACGCCGGTGCTGATCTCGAGCAGCGGACTGCCCGACTCGCACCGCGACGTGCTCGTCAACCTCGCGGCCGAGGCGCCGGCCGGCTTCGAGGCATTCAAGCGACTGTGCGAGATCGTGACGTCGGACGACGCCGCCAAACGTGCCGGCCGGGTACGCTGGCGGAGCTACCGCGACGCGGGCCTCGAGCCGCAGTCGCATTCCCTCTGACCCCGCGCTCTGAATCCGAGGACGCCATGAGCCATCCGCTGGAAGCCATCCCGGTACTCACGGACATCGTCGAGGACGCGCCGGACGCCGCCGCGCCGATCGACCGCACGCTGCTGTTTCTCGGCGACCTCGAGCTGCGCCTGACGACCGCGATCCACGACCATGCCGACGAACTCGTGCACAACGCCTGCCGCGAGCTCGAGGCGCTGCTGCTCGAGCAGGTCTCCGACCGCCTGCGCGCGGAGTTGCCCGCGCTCGTCGCGCGCATCGTGGACGAGCACTTCCACGGCCCCATCCGCGCCGACTGAGGGCCTGATGGACAAGGGCTACTCGCCGCGCGACATCGAGTCGCGCCTGTACGCGACCTGGGAGGCGTCCGGCTGGTTCGCGCCCGCGGGCTCCGGCGCGCCGTACTGCATCATGATCCCGCCGCCCAACGTCACGGGCACGCTGCACATGGGCCACGCGTTCCAGCACACGCTGATGGACGCGCTCACCCGCTTGCACCGCATGGAGGGCGACCGCGCGTTGTGGCAGCCGGGCACCGACCACGCCGGCATCGCGACCCAGATGGTGGTTGAGCGGCAGCTCAACGGCGAGGGCAAGACCCGGCAGGATCTCGGCCGCGAGCGCTTCGTCGAGCGCGTGTGGGCCTGGAAGGAACATTCGGGCGGCACCATCTCGAACCAGATGCGCCGCCTCGGCGACTCGGTCGACTGGTCGCGCGACCGATTCACCATGGACGACGGGCTTTCCGCAGCCGTCACCGAGGTGTTCGTGCGGCTGCACGAGAAGGGCCTCATCTACCGCGGCCAGCGCCTCGTGAACTGGGACCCGGTGCTGCACACGGCGCTGTCCGACCTCGAAGTGGTCGCCGAGACCGAGGCCGGCAGCCTCTGGCACCTGCGCTACGCACTCGCCGATGGCTCGGGCCACCTGGTCGTCGCCACCACCCGCCCGGAGACGATGCTCGGCGACACGGCCGTGGCCGTGCATCCGGAGGACGAGCGCTACCGGCATCTCGTCGGGCGCGAGATCCGCCTGCCGCTCACCGACCGCGCGATCCCGATCATCGCCGACGAGTACGTGGACCCGGCCTTCGGCAGCGGCTGCGTAAAGATCACGCCCGCCCACGACTTCAACGACAGCGAGATCGGCAAGCGCCACGGACTCGCCGTGATCAACGTGCTCACCGCCGATGCCGCGATGAACGACGCGGTGCCGGCCGCCTACCGCGGGCTCGACCGCTTCGAGGCGCGCAAGCGCGTGGTAGCCGACCTCGAGGCCGAGGGCCTGCTCGAGAAGGTCGAGCCGCACACCCTGCCGGTGCCGCGCGGCGACCGCAGCGGTGCCGTGCTCGAGCCGTGGCTCACCGACCAGTGGTACGTGCGCATCGCCCCGCTCGCCGAGCCCGCAATCCGCGCGGTCGAGGACGGGCGCATCCGCTTCGTACCGGACAACTGGGCGAAGACCTACTTCCAGTGGATGCGCAACATCCAGGACTGGTGCATCAGCCGCCAGCTCTGGTGGGGCCACCGCATCCCCGCCTGG
>Ga0209254_10005714_pt1 | contig 11435 bp, 14 predicted proteins | sample FrelakmetDIP11DI_FD_187148 | JGI IMG/M metagenome (GOLD analysis project Ga0209254, IMG submission 187148) | Freshwater lake sediment microbial communities from the University of Notre Dame, USA, for methane emissions studies - DIP11 DI (SPAdes)... | ecosystem: Environmental > Aquatic >... | reverse complement strand
CTCCACAAGCCGCTACGACGTCGTCACCTGCATGGAGATGCTCGAGCACGTGCCGGATCCCGCGGCGGTCGTCGCGGCGCTCGCGACGCTCGCGCGACCGGGCGGGAACGTGTTCGTCTCGACGCTGAACCGCACGCCCCGCGCCTACCTCATGGCGGTCGTCGGGGCCGAGTACGTGTTGCGGCTGCTGCCCGCCGGCACGCACACCTACGAGAGATTCATCCGCCCCTCCGAGCTGGCCGCCTGGGCACGGGCGGCGGGGCTTGTCCTCGCCGACGTCGCCGGCCTGGATTACGACCCGTTCGCTCGCGCGGCCCGGCTCACGTCGGACGCCCGCGTGAACTACCTGATGCACTTCCACAAGCCGGTACAGGACGGGGCGCGGGCGTGATGCAGCGCCACGCAGCCCTGCTGCTCGACCTCGACGGCACCCTGCTCGACACTGCGCCAGACATGGGCGGCGCCCTGAACCGACTGCGCGCCGAGCACGGGCGCGAACCCCTGCCCGCGGCGTCCATCCGCCCGGTCGTGTCGCACGGCGCGATGCGGCTCGTCGCGCTCGGATTTCCGGAGGCGACCGGCGACGAGTTCGAGCGACTGCGGCTGCGCTTCCTGGACCTCTACGCCGCGAACCTCGCCGTGGGCACGCGCCTGTTCCCGGGTTTCGCGACCGTGCTCGCGACGCTCGAGGCACGGGGCCTGCCGTGGGGCATCGTCACCAACAAGCCCGGCTGGCTGACGGACCCGCTGCTCGCGGCGCTGGACCTCGGCCGTCGGGCCGCGTGCGCCGTGAGCGGCGACACCGTGGCCGAGCGCAAGCCGCACCCGCTGCCGCTGCAGCACGCCGCGCGCCTGCTCGGCGTCCCGGCCGAGCGTTGCGTCTACGTCGGCGATGCAGAGCGCGACATTCAGGCCGGCCGGGCCGCCGGCATGACCACGATCGTCGCGGCCTACGGCTACCTGTCGGCAGAGGACGACCCGCTGCGCTGGGAGCCGCACGGCATCGTGCAGGCGCCCGGCGAACTGCTGTCGTGGCTGCCGGGCGATCGCGACGGGCCGGACGGCACGCTTGCATGAACGCGACGCCGTCGCTGCTGCTGCTGCTCGGGCTGCTGCCGCTGGCCGCGCTCGGGGCAGGCTGGCTGCTCGGCCGACGGCGCACCCATGCGCTCGAACTCGAACTGGCCGGCGCACGCGCCGAGCTCCGGTCGGCCGACGTGCTCGCACAGGAGCGCGAGCAGCTGCTGGCGGTCGCAGCAGAGCGCTTGCGCGCCGGATTCGACGTGGCGGCGGCCGATGCGCTGCGCGGCAACAGCGAGGTGTTCCTCAGAATGGCGCGCGAGGTGCTCGGTCAGCAACGGGAACTCGCCGCCCGCGACCTCGCCGACCGGGAACAGGCCGTGGCGGCAATGCTGTCCCCCATGCGCGAGGCGCTGCACCAGACCCGCGAACAGATCGGGCGGATCGAAAAGGAGCGCGCCGAGGCCTTCGGCGCCTTGCGCGCATCCCTGGAAGGCGTGGCGCTCGGCCAGCAGGCCCTGCAGCGCGAGACGCGCAACCTGGTGACCGCGCTGCGCCGGCCGGAGGTCCGCGGCCAGTGGGGAGAGATGACGCTGCGACGGCTCGTGGAACTCGCGGGCATGGTCGAGCACTGCGACTTCGTCGAGCAGCTGCACGTTGCCGGCGAGGACGGCGCGCTCCGCCCGGACATGGTGGTGAAGATGCCGGACGGACGGCAGCTCGTGGTGGACGTCAAGACGCCGCTCGACGCCTACCTCGCGGCGGTCGAGGCGACCACCGAGGAGGCCCGCGCCGCCGCCCGCCGGCGCCACGCCCAGGCCGTCGTGGACCGGGTCCGCGCACTGTCGACCAAGGCCTACTGGTCGCAGTTCGAGCGCAGCCCGGATTTCGTGGTGCTGTTCATCCCGGGGGACCAGTTCCTGGCCGCCGCGCTGGACGAGATCCCGACGCTGCTGGAGGACGCGATCCGCCAGCACGTCATCGTGTCCACGCCGTCGGGCTTCATGGCACTGCTCAAGGCAGTGGCGTATGGCTGGCGCCAGAACGCGCTCGCCGAGAACGCCTCGCACATCCAGCAGCTGGCCGAGGACCTCTACCGGCGGCTCGCGCGGTTCGTGGAACACATGGGTCGGATCGGCAAGTCGCTCGGCGCGAGCATCGACGCCTACAACAGCGCGGTCGGATCGCTCGAACGCCAGGTGCTGCCGGGCGCGCGCAAGTTCACCGAGCTGGGCCTGCGTCCGGAGCGCGAGATCGAGGAGGTCGCCCCGGTCGAGAAGCTGCCGCGCCTGCCGCGCGACGACGAGGGAGCGGCGGCGGATGGCTGAGCGGCCTTGCGCACCACCTGACAGCCGGACGGGCATGCACGGAGACACGACCTTGCCGACCGACCAGGAACCCCGATCGTACGTCGCTCCGGCCGGACTGCTCGAGGACCGCGTGATCCTCGTCACCGGCGCAGGGGGCGGGCTCGGCAGGGCGCTGGCGACCGCCTGCGCGGCACTCGGCGCGCGCGTCGTGCTCTGCGGCCGGACCGTGCGGAAGCTGGAAGCCGTGTACGACTCGATCACGGCGTCGGGCGGCCCGCGCCCGTCCATCGTCCCGCTGGACTTCGAGCGCGCCGACGCGACGCACTACGGGGCCCTGGCCGATGCTGTGCGCAACGAATTCGGACGGGTCGACGGACTGGTGCACGCCGCCGCGATGCTCGGCGAGCGCGCACCGGTCGAGCACTACGATGTCGTGACCTGGCTCAAGGTCATGCACGTCAACGTGAATGCGTCCTTCATCCTGACGAAGTCCCTGCTGCCGCTGCTGCGGGCATCGCCGGATGCGTCGGTCGTGTTCGTGACCAGCGGCGTGTCGGTGCGCGGCCGTGCATATTGGGGCGCCTACGCAGCGTCCAAGTTCGCGGTCGAGGGATTGATGCAGGTGCTCGCGGACGAGACGGACACAGCCACCGGCATCCGCGTGAACAGCGTCAACCCGGGACCCTTGCGCACCCCGATGCGCGCCAGGGCCTATCCGGGCGAGGACCCCGCGAGCGTGCCCGAGCCGGGACGCGCCCTGGCGCCGTTTCTCTACCTGCTCGGGCCGGACGCGCGCGGCATCACCGGCCGGCGCTTCGACGCGCAGTAGTCCGCCGCGCCCGCTCCCCACGGGCTGCCTTGCCGGCACGCGCCGGCCGTGCGCGGCCGGCGAGGTCCAGCAGGGCGTCAAGGTCCGGCCCGGTGAGGTCCCGCGCGCGTCCCCGCGGCAGGTCCCTCGGCAGCGTCACCGGTCCCCAGCCCAACAGCAGCAGCCGGCTCACCTTGAGGCCGGCGCCGTCGAACAGCGCGCGCAGCACGCCGCGGCGCGGCGGACGCTCGGCGGCCACACGGAACCAGACATTCGTACCTTCACCCTCGAGGCGTTCCACCGCGGAGAACGTCGCCGTTTCGCCGGCCCGCTCGATTCGCGTCGGCAGCTCCGGCCAGCTGTCCGGCGCCCGCGGTCGCAGCACGCGCACCCGGTACTCGACCGGCTGCGGCCCGGCGCTGCGCGCGATGTCGGACGCCAGGGATCCGTCGTTGGAGAGGACCAGCAGCCCCTCTTCGCCGAAGCCCAGCGCATTGACGGGCAACCAGCGACCCGAGTGCAGGGCTGGCAGGCGGGCCTCGACGGCATCGCGATCGTCGCCGTCGCGCGACTTCGACATCTCCCCGCCCGGCTTGTGGTAGAGGATCACGCGCAGGGAAGGCGCCCGTGCGAGTCGCCTGGAGACGTCCCGGCCGTCCACGGCAATGCGGTCGGACGGGCGCACGCGCTGGCCGACCTCGGCGGGCCTGCCATTGACGAGCACACGGCCCGCCCGGATCCACTCCTCGACCTGGCGACGCGACCCGATGCCGTGCTGGGCCAGGAGCTTGTGGAGGCGCTCGTCCAAGCCGGGCGGTCAGCGCTGCCCGTCGGCGGGCGGGGCCGCGACGAGAGTCGATACGTCCGATCCCGGCGGCGTTGCCGGCTCGTCCTCGTCGACGGCCGGTTCCTCGTCGGCCGGCTCGACCGCCGCGGGCGCCGGCAGCGACGCCAACTGCGGCGCCGGCGCCCCGCCCGGGAACTCGAGCTGCACCTTGATGTCGTCCAGGTCCCGCAGCTCGGCCAGGGTCGGCAGGTCATCGAGGCTGCGGAGCCCGAAGTAGTCGAGGAACTCGCGCGTCGTACCGAGCAACTCCGGGCGGCCCGGCACCTCGCGGTGGCCGACGACGCGGATCCAGCTGCGCTCCTGCAGCGTACGCATGATCGTCGCACTCACGGTGACGCCGCGGATGTCCTCGATCTCGCCGCGCGTGATCGGCTGGCGGTAGGCGATCAGCGCGAGCGTCTCGAGCAGCGCGCGCGAGTAGCGGCTCGGGCGCTCCTGCCACAGCCTCGACACGACCTCCGCGTGCTGCGCACGCACCTGGACGCGCCAGCCGCTGGCCACTTCGCGCAACTCGAACGCCCGGTCGGCACAACTGGCTTCGAGTTCCGCCAGTGCGGCGCGCACTTCGTCGGGCGTCGGCCGCTCGTGCTCCTCGAACAGTTCGCGCATCTGCTCCACGCCCACGGGCCGTCCTGCGGCGAGCAGCACGGCCTCCAGCATCCGCGACAGGGGAATGTTGCTCATGGTTCGGTCCGGTTGAGGGCCTCGGGACGGTCGTTGTCCACCACGAGGGAGACGCGACGCGGCGCACCGGCCCGCACGTGGATCGGTGCGAACGGCTCGGCCTGCACGATCTCGATCAGGCCCTCGCGCAGGAGCTCCAGGATCGCGGAGAACGTCACCGTCACGCCCATGCGTCCCTCTGCGGGACGGAACAGCTGGGTGAACTCGACGAAGGCCTGACTCCCGAGTGCGCCGAGCACTTCCGACATGCGCTGGCGCACCGACAGCCGCTCGCGCGACACCTGGTGGTGGGCGAACATGTCGGCCCGTTCCATGACGTCCTTCAGCGCGACCAGCATCTCCTGGAGGGTCACCTCCGGCAGCAGCCGCACGATGCGCCGTTCACCGAGCTCGGCCGAGGCAGGAAACGTGTCGCGGTCGACGCGCGGCAGCGTCTCCATGTCCACGGCGGCCTGCTTGAAGCGCTCGTACTGCTGGAGGCGCCGTACGAGCTCCGCACGCGGGTCCAGGCCATCCTCCCCGGCTTCGCTCTGTGGCCTGGGCAGCAGCATTCGCGACTTGATCTCGGCCAGCGTGGCCGCCATCAGCAGGTATTCCCCGGCCAGCTCCAACTGCAGCTCGCTCATGAGATCGATGTAGCGCAGGTACTGGCGCGTGATCTCGGCGATCGGGATGTCGAGAATGTCGAGGTTCTGCCGGCGGATCAGGTACAGCAGCAGGTCGAGCGGGCCCTCGAAGGCCTCGAGGAACACCTGCAGGGCCTCCGGAGGAATGTACAGGTCGCGCGGCATCTGCGTGACCGGCTCGCCCTCCACCACCGCGAACGGCATCTCCGTCTGCTCCGGGGCCTCGACAGGTTGCACCTCTGCAGCAGGCGCCCCGCCCTCGATGACCCTGAGTTCAGGCTTGGTCATGGGGAACCCTCAGCGATAGGACAGGCCCATGGCCTGCTTGACGTCGTCGAGCGTCTGCCCGGCGACGGCGCCCGCTTTCTCGCAGCCCTCGGCGATGATGCCGCGCACGAGTTCCGGGTTGTCCTCGTATTCCTGGGCACGCTGCCGCATGCCGGAGACCTCCTCGACGACCCGCTCGATCAGCGGCTTCTTGCACTCGAGGCAGCCGATGCCGGCGCTGCGGCAGCCCTGCTGCACCCAGCCCTTCACGTCGTCGCCCGAGTAGAGCCCGTGGAGGTCCCAGACCGGGCATTTCTCCGGGTCGCCCGGATCGGAACGCCGCACGCGTGCCGGATCGGTCTGCATGGTGCGGAGCTTCGCTGCAACCGAATCCGGGTCCTCGCGCAGCCCGATCGTGTTTCCGTAGGACTTCGACATCTTGCGCCCGTCGAGCCCGGTCACCTTGGGCGTCGCCGTGAGCAGCACGTCCGGCTCGGGGAGGATGGTGCGGCCCGAACCCTCGAGGTTGCCGAGCAGGCGTTCGCGGTCGGCGAGCGTCAGCCGGGAATTGCCATCGAGCAGGCGCTGCGCCCGCTCGAGAGCCTCCTCCTCGCCCTGCTCCTGGTAACGCCTGCGCAGCTCCGCGTACAGCGCCGCGTTCTTGGCGCCGAGGTTCTTGACCGCGCGCCCGACCCTGGCCTCGAAGTCCGGCTCCCGGCCGTAGATGAAGTTGAAGCGACGCGCGATCTCGCGCGTGATCTCGACGTGGGCAACCTGGTCTTCGCCGACCGGCACGTACATCGGCCGGTACAGGAGGATGTCGGCGCTCTGCAGCAGCGGATACCCCAGGAAGCCGTATGTGGCGAGATCCTTCTCCTTGAGCTGCTCCTGCTGGTCCTTGTACGTCGGCACGCGCTCCAGCCAGCCGAGCGGCGTGATCATGGAGAGCAGCAGGTGCAGTTCCGCGTGCTCGGGCACGCGGGACTGGATGAACAGGGTCGCTACGGCCGGGTTGAGCCCGGCGGCGAGCCAGTCGATCACAATCTGCCAGGTGTCGCTCTCGATCTGCCGCGTGTCCTCGTAGCCGGTCGTCAGCGCGTGGTAGTCGGCGATGAAGAAATAGCAGTCGTACTCGTATTGCAGCTCGGTCCAGTTCTTCAGGGCGCCATGGTAGTTGCCGAGGTGCAAAGCGCCCGTCGGACGCATTCCGGAGAGCACGCGTCGCGTCGCGGACAAGGATGAACTCAAGCGCTCCCCCTCGCGCAGGATGCCAGTGGAATCATTTTATAAATCAATGGCCTGCAACGCACTCATGTGGTCGATCCGCGAAGCCACGCGGGCCCGCGGCTGGACGGAGCGCGGATTATACGCAGGCTCCCGGCGGGACGCCTTCATTCGAAGGCGCTTACGTCGCCCTTGCCGCGGCGAACGACCACGGGCGCCACTCCCGAGAGGTCGACCACGCTGCTCGGCTCGAATCCGCCGGGACCGCCGTCGATGACCAGGTCCACGACGTGCTCGAGCCGCTGCCTGATTTCCTGGGGGTCCGTCATCGGCACCGTCTCGCCCGGCAGGAGCAGCGTCGAACTCATGATCGGCTCGCCCAGTTCGGCGAGGAGCATGCGGACGATCGCATTGTCCGGCACGCGGATGCCGATCGTGCGCCGCTTGGGGTTCTGCAGGCGCTTCGGCACCTCCCGGGTTGCCTCGAGCAGGAACGTGTACGGACCGGGAGTGGACGCCCGGAGGCTGCGGTACTGAGTGTTGTCCACGCGGGCATACTTCGCGATCTCGGAAAGGTCGCGGCAAACCAGCGTGAAGTTGTGGTTCTTGTCGGCCTCGCGGATCCGCCGGATGCGTTCCATCGCCTCCTTGTCGCCGATCAGGCAGCCGAGTGCGTAGCACGAGTCCGTCGGGTAGGCCACGACGCTGCCGTCCCGGATCGCCGCCACGGCCTGCCGGACCAGTCTCGGCTGCGGACTGACGGGATGGATCGAGATCAGGAACGCCACGAAGCCACTCGGATCGTTGGGGGCGGAGTGCGACTTGGCTATGATACCCGCCCCGGCTCGGCCACGAGCCCCGACGCGACGCTCGAAATCTCGAAATGCAGTTCCTGGTCGACCTGCTCCCGGTCATTGCCTTCTTCGTCGCGTACAAGCTCGCGGGCATCTACGTCGCAACCGGCGTGCTGATCGTCGGCGTGCTCGCGCAGACCGCCTACAGCTGGTTCCGGCACCACAAGGTGAGCCCGATGCTGCTCACGTCTGCGGTGCTCGTGCTCTTTTTCGGCGGACTGACCCTGATCATCCACGATCCGACGTTCATCAAGTGGAAGCCGAGCATCGTGAACTGGCTGTTCGCGGCCGCGTTCCTGGGCAGCCAGTACCTGTCCGGACCGACGATCGTGCAGCGGATGCTCGACGAGAACGTGGTCCTCGACGACCGCAGCTGGCGGCGCCTGAACCTCGCGTGGGTCGGTTTCTTCATCGTCGCCGGCGCATTGAACCTGTTCGTCGCCTACCGGTACGACGAGGCCACGTGGGTGAACTTCAAGCTGTTCGGTCTCATGGGGCTGACCCTTGCGTTCGCGCTGGTCCAGGGGGTCTGGATCGCGCGCAAGTCCGAGGCCGCCGACGTGAGCCAGCAGTGACATGCTTTACGTGATCCTCGGCAAGGACGCTCCCGGCGCCCTCGAAATCCGCCGACGGGTGCGGGCGAGGCATCTGGAACGGATCCGGGCCATGGCCGACGCCGGGCGCATCGCGATCGCAGGGCCCTGCCCCGCCGTCGACGCACGCGATCCCGGCGCGGCCGGGTTTACGGGCAGCCTGATCGTGGCCGAGTTCGAGTCCCTCGAGGCGGCCAGGGCATGGGTCGCCGGCGATCCCTACGTGACCGACGGGGTGTTCGAGTCCTACGAGGTGAGGCCGTTCGTGCAGGTTCTGCCGTGACCGGGAGCCGTCTGGAACGGCTGACCCAGCGACTGCAGTCACTCGATCCCGTGCGCCTCGAGGTGATCGACGACAGTCACCGCCACGCGGGGCATGCCGGTGCAGCCGACGGCCGCGGGCACTTTTCCGTGCTCGTGGTGTCCGACCGGTTCGCCGGACTCGGAACGCTGCGACGGCACCGGCTCGTGTACGACGCGGTGGGCGACCTGATGGCCACCGACATCCACGCGCTTTCCATCCACGCGCTCGCCCCGGGCGAGGCGACGTCCCACTGACAGGCATTCAACACAGAGGCTCATGATGCGCAAACCCAGCTTACTTCTCGTCGTCGCTGCCGCCGCCGTTCTCGCGGCGTGCACCCGCCCTGCGGACGACGCGGCCAAGACCCCCGCCGGCGCGACCGCCCCAGCGAAGGCCCCGGCCGCGGTCGCCACCCTGAACGGCAAGCCAATCAGCGCCGAACTGTTCGGTGCCTTCTCGAAGGCCGTCATGGCCGGCAACGAGCAGGCGCCTACTGATGAACAGCGGACGCAGATGCTGGACCAGCTGATCAACATGATGCTCGCGGCCCAGGCAGCCGAGAAGGACGGGCTCGCGAAGGACCCGGCCGTCCAGGCCCGACTCGAGCTGCTGCGCACGCAGGTCCTCGCGGAGGCGGCGAGCGAGAAATACATCAAGTCACACCCGGTGTCGGAGTCCGAGATGCGCGCCGAGTACGACGCCCAGGTCGCAGCGATGCCCAAGGAGTACAAGGCGCGGCACATCCTGGTCGATGCCAAGGAATCGGCGGACGCGATCATCGCCAAGCTCGAGGCCGGCGGCGATTTCGCAAAGCTCGCCAAGGCCGAGTCCAAGGACTCCAGCGCCGCGAACGGCGGCGACCTCGGCTGGTTCTCGCCGCAGACGATGGTGAAGCCGTTTGCCGACGCCGTCGCGGCGCTCCAGAAAGACCAGTACACGAAGCAGCCGGTGAAGAGCGAGTTCGGCTGGCACGTCATCCTGCTCGAGGACGTGCGCAGCCCGGACGTCCCCGAGTTCGACCAGGTGAAGCCCCAGGTCGAGATGTTCACGCAGCGCAAGAAACTACAGTCGTACCTCGAGGAACTCCGCAAGTCGGCAAAAATTCAGAAGTAGCAAGACCTGTCAAGCCGACCATAGTCGGCCACAACGGCCGGCTTCCCAGCCTGGGGAGCCGGCCGTTTCTTTTCTGAACGGCTGACTCCTTCTGCCATCGCGCATGGCCGCCGACGGACGGGGAACGCGGTGCGCGTTACACCGTCTCCCGGATGAGTGGATAGCCCCCTCCTCGTCTAGCCTCGGCGCGTTCCAAATCGAACAAAGCGCGCCTGAATGCAGGGGTCCACAAGGCTCCTTGCGGCCAACGACACCGGATCACAAGGTCATGTTTTTAAACACATTTATCTGTCGTGAAAGGTCTGTGACGCCGGTCACAGAATATCGTCGCGCTCTGTGATTTTCGGGGTCGGCCAATCCGCGGACTTTTACATAATTCGACGATTGACTCGTCGCGCGGGCCAGCACGCGCAGATCGATTTGCGGACCTCTGAACCGGCTCATATGCCATTGAAGCATGGCCAGTTTTCGTGGTCCGACGAGTCATGCCCCACGGCGCTTCCGGAAGCCGACCCCGGTGCGGAGAGTGCCAGTTATGTTCAAGTATTGACCGGCGAAATTCGGCCGCTATAGTTCGGCGGGGGAGTTAACAATAATTGTAAGCGGAAGCGTTACATGCGAATTGGGCGGCGACCTCGGCACACGGGCGAAGGATGAGCGAAAACTTCAAGTCCACGCTCTTGTCGGCGTTTAAACCGTTGATGCGCCCACTCGTTCGAATTCTTGTGCGTAACGGGGTCTCTTACGGGGAGTTTGCAGAGTTGCTGAAGTCGATCTTCGTCGACGCCGCACAGGATGTGCTGCAACTCGCGGATTCCCGGCAGTCCGTCGCGCGACTGGCAATTACGACTGGCCTGACGAGACCAGAAGTTTCGCGTTTGCTGGAACAGACGGAGGCCGAAGCAGAGGCTTTGTTCGGCAGGTTGAGTCGGGTTGGCCGGCTATTGACCGGTTGGCATCATGATTCCGACTTCACTGGGCCATACGGCATTCCATACGAGGTTCCATTTGAGGGCCCGCGTGGAAAAAGGACGTTCTGCGAGTTGGTCCGCCGATACACAGGGGATGTTCCAGCCGCAGAGATGCTGGATGAACTGAAGAGAATCGGTGTCGTGCTGGACTTGGGGAACGGCTTTCACAGGGTTCTCGCCAGATCATACATTCCTTCTGCAGCCGACCCGGCGAAGTTTCATGCGATGTCTGTAGCTTTCACGGACTTAGCCAAGACCTTGGATCAGAACCTGAGACCGGATGAGGACCACAAGCTCTTTGAGCGACGGGTCTGGGCTCCGAATGGAGTTACTCCTTCTGATGCACTTGAGTTTGACTCTCTCGTCAAAGATCGAGGGCAGCAGTATCTCGAGTCGCTGGACGACTGGCTTACGGACCGCGAAACAAAGGCCCGCAAAGCCGACCCAAAGACAAAGGTCCGGTTAGGTGTTGCGATGTACATGTTCGTCCGTCCGGCAGATGCCGCCACAGGCGAAGAGTTGCGAGCTTAGGAAGGGAACAGGGGAATCACTCATGCTCAAGAAATTGAATCGGCAGTCAACGGTCTCGCGAGCAGTCGTTTGCGCACTGTTGACTAGCGCCACTATGGCCTCGTCAGCTCTTGCTGCCGGCAATGTGTACTTCCCCTCTTCCGCCGGAGCACGTCTCATCTCCGGCATGCAGACCTCGCCGACCGCCATCATCGGTACCGGCGCACCCAGTGCCATCATCGGTACCGGCGCACCCAGTGCCATCATCGGTACCGGCGCACCCAGTGCCATCATCGGCACCGGC
>Ga0209254_10005713_pt1 | contig 11435 bp, 13 predicted proteins | sample FrelakmetDIP11DI_FD_187148 | JGI IMG/M metagenome (GOLD analysis project Ga0209254, IMG submission 187148) | Freshwater lake sediment microbial communities from the University of Notre Dame, USA, for methane emissions studies - DIP11 DI (SPAdes)... | ecosystem: Environmental > Aquatic >... | reverse complement strand
CACGTGCTGCCGCTGGCGCGGCAGGCACTCGACGCGACAGCCATCGAGCGCCTGGGGCGTGCCATGGCGGCGCGGCGCGGCGTGCCGTTCCCGGGCTGAGCGTGAGCATCCGCGTATTGCCCGATGTGCTGATTTCGCAGATCGCCGCCGGCGAGGTGGTTGAACGGCCCGCCGCCGCGTTGAAGGAAATTCTGGAGAACAGTCTTGATGCCGGCGCGACCGACATCCAGATCGAACTGGAGCAGGGCGGCATCAAACGGATCCGCGTCAGTGACAACGGCAGCGGCATCGCGCGCGACGAACTCGCACTGGCGCTGACGCGTCATGCCACCAGCAAGATCGCCAGTCTGGCTGATCTCGAGCAGGTGGCGAGCCTGGGATTTCGCGGCGAGGCGCTGGCGTCGATCGCCGCCATCGCGCGGGTGCAACTCACCAGCCGCAGCGCCCGTTCAGATCACCTCGGCGCCGACCACGCCTGGACGGTGCAGGTCGAAGGGGGGCTGCTCAACGCGCCGATACCCGCTGCGCGCGGCGTGGGCACCACGCTCGACATCCAGGACCTGTTTTTCAATACCCCGGCGCGGCGCAAATTTCTCAAGACCGAGGCCACCGAATACGCCCATTGTGCCGAGACCGTGCGGCGCCTGGCATTGGCCCGGCCCGACGTGGCGTTCAGCCTGAGTCACAACGGCCGGGTGCAACTGCGTCTGAATGCCGAGACTGCTGCCACGCGGGTACGCCAAGTACTGGGCGAGGCGTTTGAATCCAGCGCCATCGCCGTCGAGGCGGCTGCGGCCGATCTGCGCGTGGCCGGCTGGGTGATCCGCCCCGGCGCCGCCACCGCCAGCCGCGACAGCCAGCATGTGTTCGTCAATGGCCGCTATGTGCGGGACAAGCTGATCGTCCATGCGCTGAAGGAAGCCTACCGCGATGTGCTGCATCATCAGTTGAACCCGGCGTATTGCCTGTTCATCGAGTTGCCACCGGATCGAGTCGACGTCAACGTGCATCCGGCCAAGACCGAAATCCGCTTTCGCGACAGCCGGGGCATGCATCAGTTCCTGTTTCATGCGGTCGAGCGGCTGTTGTCGGCGCCGGTGGAGGGGGGCGCGCCTGCGGCGTCGCAGGCTGGTATGGCCGCGCCACCTGGGTCGTTCTTTACGCCGCAGCAGGCGACGATGCCCTTGCAGGTGAACGAGGCGATGGGTTTTTATGCGCCGCTTGCGTCACATCAATCAGCCAGCGCGCCGTTGAACTCGCCTGCCGCTGCCACAGGGGGGGCGGCGCACGACGCGCCGCCGCTCGGCTATGCCATCGCGCAACTGCACGGCGTCTACGTGCTGGCGCAGAATGCGCAGGGGCTGGTGCTGGTCGACATGCACGCCGCGCACGAACGGGTGGTCTACGAAAAGCTCAAGACTGCGCTCGATGCGCGCGCGGTGCCGGCGCAAACCCTGCTGATTCCGGTTGCGCTCACGGTGGACGCGCGCGACACCGCCGAAATCGGCCCGCATCTGGACGCTTTGCGCGACATCGGCTTCGAGTTGTCGATCACCTCGCCGACGTCGGTGGCGGTGCGCTCGGTGCCGTGGCTATTAAAAGACGCCGACCCGGTGGAACTGACCCGCGCGGTGCTGCACGAAGTCGCCGAGTTCGGCGTCGCGCGCCTGCTGGCCGAACGCCGCAACGAACTGCTGGCGACGCTGGCCTGCCACGGCGCGGTGCGCGCCAACCGGCATCTGACGCTGCCCGAAATGAACGCGCTGCTGCGCGAAATGGAAGCCACCGAGCGGGCCGGGCAGTGCAACCACGGCCGCCCCACCTGGTTCCAGGTCAGTCTCAAGGAACTCGACGCCATGTTCATGCGCGGCCGCTGAGCGGGCTTCGTTTATAATCCTGAGCTAATTAGTCGGGTATTGACGAGGCCATCATGAGCGAACGTAGCGAACGCAAGACCATTCCCATCCAGGACATCAACGAAGCCAGCAACTGCTCCAGCGCCGAACCCTATGCGCTGATGGTGCTGGGTGATTCCATGCTGCCGGAATTCGAGGAGGGCGAAATCATCGTGGTCGAGCCGTCCGGGCTGGTCAAGGATGGCTCTTATGTGGTGGCCTATGTCAACGACGAATACATCTTCCGCCAGATCGTGAAGCACGATGACGGCTGGATGCTGAAGCCGCTCAACCCTGTCTACGAGAACATCCCGGTGGCGGATATCGACGTTGCCAAGGGCGTGGTCATCATGAAGAAATGGCCCGGCAAGCGCAGCGTGCAAAAACGCTATATTTGATGCGCTTTCAGGCAAGGGCTTGACCAACGGATCCCGATACTGGCTGGCCGATGCACATCAATCAATTTAATTGATGCAAGCATCAGTTATTTAAATATATTAGTTGACCAAATCACTCAGGTATATACACTGGCAACCCTGTTTAACCCATTCTCAACAGGAGAAAACCATGAGTGGACTGATCGCAAATTTCCCGACCGACGGTATCGTGACCGTAAACCGTGTGGTGCTGAAGCCGGAATTTTCGGTAGACGACCTGCAGGAGCGGGTGGCGTTTCTGTGTGAAAACGTCAAGACCTACCATTCCGATACCGGCTTCGTCGGTGGCTTCGTCGCGTTGAACTCCGGCCAGGTGTCGAACGAAGGCTCGACCATCGGCCAGGCGGTGGAAAGTGAAATGAAAGGCAAGGAAGCGCTGATCGTGACCTTCTGGACCAGCTTCGATAACCACGAGAATTCGCACCGCTCCGAGACCTTCCAGCCCTTGTTCCAGAAAGTGCTGGATCTGTGCGAAAACGGCAACGAGGAAATCGCCTACGAAATGCTGTGGTCCGGCAAGGCTTATGGCCCGTCGGAAATCGAGGCGGCCCGCAAGGCCAAGGCGCAGTACGCCAACGCTGCCTGATCTTCGGCAAGTAGGTTGAAACGGCGGGATTTTCCCGCCGTTTTTTTTCGCCTGCCGTTTGGGGGCTGCGGCATAATCCAGCGCCATGCCAGTGCCCCTGCCTTCTGCCATATTCCTCATGGGCCCGACTGCTTCGGGCAAAACTGCGCTGGCGGTCAGCCTGGTCGAGCGCTTTCCGCTCGAAATCATCAGCGTCGATTCGGCGCTGGTGTATCGCGGCATGGACATCGGCACCGCCAAGCCTGACGATGCCACGCTGGCACGTGCGCCGCATCATCTGCTCGATATCCGTGACCCCACCGACACCTATTCTGCAGCAGCGTTTTGCGACGACGCGCGGCGGCTGATGGCCGATATCGTCGCGCGCGGCAAAGTGCCGCTGCTGGTGGGCGGCACCATGCTGTATTTCCGTGCGCTGTTGAACGGGCTGGACGACCTGCCGCGCGCTGATGCGGCGTTGCGGCAGAAACTGGAGGCGGATGCCGCGAATCGCGGCTGGCCTGCCTTGCATGCCGATCTGGCGCAGTTCGACCCGCCCACCGCGGCGCGGCTGGCGCCCAACGACTCGCAGCGCATCGGCCGCGCGCTGGAGGTTTTCCGGCTTACCGGTACGCCGATGTCGGCGCTGCTCGACCAGGCGCAATCGACGCTGCCCTACCGTGTGCTGCAACTTGCGCTGATCCCGTCCGACCGCGCCGTGCTGCATCAGCGCATTGCCGTGCGCTTCGACGCCATGCTCGCAGCAGGCCTGCTTGACGAAGTGAAATCCCTGCGCCAGATGTATGCGCTCGATGCCGACCTGCCCGCGATGCGCGCAGTCGGTTATCGCCAGGCCTGGGCGTATCTCGATGGCGGAATCACTCTGGATGAACTGCGCGAAACGGGGATCGCCGCTACCCGTCAACTCGCCAAACGCCAGTTGACCTGGCTGCGCTCGTGGCCCGATGCGGTGGTGCTGGATTGTCTGGCGAGCGATCTGGAAGCGCAGGCGTTTGCCCGGGTCGAGCAGTTTCTGTCTTAAGACTTGGTCGTCGAATCCACCGTGGCGCGGGCCTGCCCGCGGTGGAAGCGGATGCCGACCGTGTCACCCGCATTGAGCGCGGCGGCATCCTGCACCACCATACCGTTTTCCAGTTGGACGATGCTGTAGCCGCGCGCCAGCACCCCTTCCGGATTGAGGTGGGCGAGGCTGCTGGCGAGACGCGCCAGGCTCAGTTGACGTTGCACTCCGCTGCTGTATATGGCGCGCTGGGTGCGGGCACCCAGCGCGTCCAGCCCTTGCCGCTGGCGCTGAATGAGATGTCGCGGTGTCGGCAGCCGTTGATTCAGCTGCGCGATGGCTGATTGCTCGCGCGTCAGGCGGGTGTGGGCGGCGTGATGAAGTCGCTGCGCCAGTTGCTTCAATCCGGTCTGCCGTTGACGCAACTGTTCGGCGGGATGAACCAGCCGCCGTGCCAGGTAATCCAGCCGCTGTATTTCGGAACGCTGTTTGCGGGCGAGATGCTGCTGAAGCTGGCGTGCCTGCTGATCCAGTTGCAGCAGCAACTCCGTTCGCATCGGGCTGGCGAGTTCGGCCGCTGCGGTGGGCGTCGGCGCACGCAGATCGGCGGCGAAATCGGCCAGCGTGAAATCGGTTTCGTGGCCGACCCCGCTCACCACCGGCATCGGGCTGGCGGCAATCGCGCGCACTACCGCCTCGTCGTTGAATGCCCACAAGTCTTCCAGCGAACCGCCGCCGCGGCACACCAGCAGCACGTCGCACTCGGCGCGCTCGCCTGCCACGCGAATGGCGGCGGCGATCTGCGCGCCGGCCCCCGTGCCCTGCACCGGGGTGGGATAAAGGATCACCGGCAGGCCCGGCATGCGGCGCGCCAGCGCGGTCAGCACGTCGTGCAGGGCAGCCGCCTGCGGCGAGGTGACGATGCCGAGGCGGCGTGGAAAGCTTGGAAGAGCGCGCTTCTGCGCCGGGTCGAACAGGCCTTCGGCTTCCAGCTTCGCTTTCAGCTTGAGAAAGGCTTCGTACAGGCGTCCGGCACCGGCGCGTCGAATGGCCTCGGCGCCCAGCTGGAATTCGCCGCGCGCCTCGTATAGCGAGGGCAGGGCACGGATTTCGACGTGGTCGCCGTTGGCCGGGGTGAAATCGGCAAACTGGTTGCGGCCGCGAAACATCACGCAGCGCACCTGCGCGTTGGCGTCCTTCAGCGAAAAATACCAGTGGCCGGACGCGGCGCGCATGAAGTTGGAGACCTCGCCTTCCACCCACAGCAGCGGCAATTGCGACTCCAGCGCGCGGCGCGCCATGCGGTTGAGCTCGCTCACGGTGAGGACGGGCAGGCCTGGCGTGCTGTCGGTAATGTCGTGCAAAAAATCCATGGCGTGCAGGATAACGGGTTCATTCCCGGCACGGTTCATGCACAGTCGCCAAATTTTCACAAAAAAATGTTTGCAGCCCTATTGACGTTGATCAGTTTGATGTAACTAATTGAATTTAAATTAAAAAGTGCACTGGCTACTTTTTGAGCCAAAACACTTTTCCCTTTGTGGGCGGGCGTTTAGGGAACGCGGCAAGCAGTTCCTCACAGACTTATCCACATCAATTGTGGAGAACTCGATCCATCCGATAAAACGGCCGCCCGCGTAATTGGTGCTTGCCGAAAAGGGGCTGCGGGCGCTACATTTCGCCTGTTGTTTTCATCATGGAGTCGTATCCAGTGCTTGCCATCATTGAGGCGGCCGGTTGGCCGATCTGGCCGTTGATTCTGGCGTCTGTCATCGCCGTGGCCATCATCATCGAACGTAGCTACAGCTTGCGGGTGCAGGAAGTTGCGCCCACCAACCTGTTGCTCGAGACGATCAAGGTCTATCAGGAACGCGGCGTCACGCAGGAACTGGTCGCCAAGCTGGCCGACGATTCGCCGTTGGGTCGGGTGTTTGCGACCGCACTCAAAAACGCCCACAACTCGCGCGAAGTGATGAAGGAGTCCATCGAGGAATCCGGACGCGCGGTCATGCAGGAACTCGATCGCTTTCTGACCTCGCTCGGCACCATCGCCAGCATGGCGCCACTGCTGGGCCTGTTCGGCACGGTGATCGGCATGATCGAAATCTTCGGCGCGCAGACCGCAACCGGCACCAACCCCGCCGAACTTGCCCACGGCATCTCGATCGCGTTGTACAACACCGCGTTCGGTCTGATCGTGGCGATTCCGGCGATGGCCTTCTACCGCCACTTCCGCCGCCGGGTCGAGGCGCTGGTGGTGGACATGGAACAGCAGGCGATCAAACTGGTCGAGATCGTTCTCGGCGACCGGAAGTGAGAGCCTGTTTCAGCAGAAATCATGCCCCGCGTTGAGACCAGGATCGGATGGATGCAAGGCGCAGTGCGCCGGCAAGGGCTATCCCCTTGCCAAGCGCTGCAACGCCGCAGACGCCGATCCTGGTCTCAACCCGGAGGGCCGGTTGCCTGCGGGCGCATTGCCGCGTTGCGGGTCGCTCATTTGGAACAACCAAACTTCACTCCCCGCGCCTTGCCCTGCATCCCGCAGGCAACCGGCGCGGGGCATAATTTCTACTGAAACAGGCTCTATCCATGAATTTTCGCAGAGGTCGCCGCGAGGACTATCCGGAAATCAATCTGATTCCGTTCATCGACATCCTGCTTGTCATCGTGATTTTCCTGGCGGTGACCACCACCTACGCGCGCTTCTCTGAACTCAAGATCAACCTGCCCACCAGCGATGCCGCGCAGACGCCCAATCCGCCCAAGCAGATTGAAGTGGCGGTCGCCGAAAACGGCCGTTACCAGATCGACAACACCGCAGTGGGCGATGCCTCGGTCGATGAACTGGCGGCTGCACTCAAGCAGGCCGCCGCCGGCCTGAACGAACCGGTGGTGGTGATCAATGCCGACGCGCAAGCCGCGCATCAGTCGGTGGTGAATGTGATGGAAGCGGCGCGCCGGGTCGGCCTCTCGCGCATCACGTTCGCGACCCAGACTGCCCCGTAGTTTCCCGTAACCGGGCGTAGCCGTGGTTTCACTTCAGCATCTCTGGGCACGCACCGGCGTGCTCACGCTGCTGCTTCTACCTCTTGCCGCACTGTTTTCTGCCGTGTCCGCGCTGCGTCGCCTGGCGTATCGGCACGGCTGGCGGCGCGTCATTGCAGTCGGCGTGCCGGTCATCATCGTGGGCAACATCACGGCCGGCGGCAGCGGCAAGACGCCGTTGACGATCTGGCTGGTGAACTGGCTGCGTGCCCGTGGCCACCGTCCCGGAGTGGTCAGCCGTGGCTACGGCGGCGCGGCGCGCGGCTGCGTCGAGGTTGAGGCCGGCAGTTCGCCGTCGGAGGTGGGCGACGAACCCCTGCTGATTCATCTCAAAACCGCTGCGCCGGTGGTGGTGGGGCGCGACCGGGTGGCGGCGGCGCGTACGCTGCTGGCGCGTCATCCGGGGGTGGACGTGATCGTGTCCGACGACGGCCTGCAGCACTACCGTCTGCAGCGCGACATCGAACTGGCCGTGATCGACGCGGCGACCGGGCTGGGCAACGGCTGGCCGCTGCCGGCCGGCCCGCTGCGCGAATCCCGGCGTCGCCTCGACAGCGTGGACGCGGTGATCCAGGTGGTGCGCGGGGAGACGCCGCCGGTCAGCCTGGCAGCGGTGAAAGCCTGGCGCGCCGATTATTCAGCCGGACTGGCCTACCGCCTGCGTGCGCCGCTGGAGAAAAGAGCGTTGCGCGAATTGCCGCAGCGCGACTGGCTCGCGGCGACGGGAATTGGCCGCCCGCAGGGCTTTTTCGATATGCTTCAAACTGCGGGGATTCGATTCAGCCCGCGCGCCTTTGCCGATCATCATGCCTTCCGTCCGCTGGAGCTTCCTGCCGACGGCGCGGTACTGATGACCGAAAAAGACGCGGTAAAATGCCTCAAATTCGCAGGAGCAGACTGGTGGGCGGTGCAACTCGACGTTGCCCCGGAAGCCGGATTCATCGACTGGTTGAGCGCGCGCATTCAACGATAAACAAACCGCCGCGCAGACTTGACGGAGAAGGGGGAATGTATGGGAAAACAATATTCTGACTGGGGCGACCGTCGCCACCCCTGCCGCTGGAAAGCCGAGACTGCGGATGCCGGTTTCTGGGTGCCCGATCGCTCCGAACTCGTCACCCAGTTCTTCACCCGCTACCTGTTCTTCTCGCTGGCGGTCGTTTATTTCTCGACCCTGGAAAGTGTGCCCCCGGTGCTGTTCAGCATCGAGCAGCTGCTGGTTGCCCTGGGCGTCTATTTCCTGCTGAACACCGTGCTGTTCCGCCAGGCCATGCAAGAGGTGTCGCTGTTCAAGATCCGCACTGCGATGATCGTCGACCTGACCATCGTCACCCTGTGCGTGATCCACGATCCCAATCCGATTCCGCCTTCGGCGCTGGCGTTTCTGATGGTGTTGCTCGGCAACGGCATGCGCTACGGCATGCGCCTGTTTGCCGAAGTGCTGGGGGGCGCCTTTTTCGGCATGGCGATTTCGTTTGCCTTGCGCTATCGTCTGGGTGGCTTCGAGATCAATGCGGGCGATGTGTTTTTCGGTATTTTCTGGGTCACCCTGGCCTTGTATGCCTACATCTTGATGGGGCGCATCGAAGGCCAGCGTCGCCAGCTCGATTACCACAGCCGCTTCGATGCGCTGACCGGACTGCTCAATCGACACGGCCTGCTGGCGGCATCGGACGGCGCTTTCGAAAATGTCACGGCAAACCCCGCCACCGTTTTGTTTGCCGACCTGAATCAGTTCAAGGCGGTCAACGACCGTTACGGCCACGGCGTCGGCGACCGCGTGCTGGCCGAGTTCGCGCAGATCTTCAGCGAGTCGGTCGAGATGGGCGTGTGCGGCCGCTGGGGCGGCGACGAGTTCGTCGCCATCCTGCCGCAGCGTGACGAGCCCGCTGTCCGGCAGATTTTCGAACGCATCGAGTCGCGCACCGCAGCCTGGAGCCAGAGCAACGGCTTGCCGATGGGGGTGAGCTTGGGCGTCAGCCATGCCCCGCGCGACGGCAGCGACCTGATGACGCTGTTGTCGGTCGCCGATATCCATCTTTACCAAAGCAAGTCGCAACAGCCGGATGTGGCTGAGGCGCCGTCGTTTTACAGGAATCTCATCAATGAACCCGAAGCTTCTTGACATCCTGGTGTGCCCGGTCTGCAAAGGCCCGCTCACCTGGAAAAAATCCGCGTACGAACTGGTGTGCCCGGCATGCCGCATTGCCTATCCCATCCGCGACGACATTCCGGTGATGCTGCCGGAAGAGGCGCGCCCGCTGACGGCTGACGAAATCCACGATCAGAGATGAACCTGCATTTCCGCGTGGTCATACCCGCGCGCTATGCCTCCAGCCGCCTGCCGGGCAAACCGCTGGCGGATATCGGCGGACAGCCCATGGTGCTGCGGGTGGTGGAGCGCGCCTTGCAGGCGGGCGCCGAATCGGTGGTGGTGGCCACCGACGATGCGCGGGTGCAGCAGGCGGTGGCAGCAGCCGGCTATCAGGCCATCATGACCTCGCCGGATCACCAGTCCGGCACCGAGCGCCTGGTCGAAGTGGCCGAAACCCTGGGCTGGGCGGACGACATCCTGGTGGTCAACGTGCAGGGCGACGAGCCGCTGATCGACCCGGTGCTGATCCGCGAAGCGGCGCGCCAGCTGGTGCTGCATGACGATGCGGTGATGGCGACGCTGGCGCATCCGATCCACGATCACGCCGATTTCATCAATCCCAATGTCGTCAAGGTCGTGATTGACGAAGCCGGCTATGCGCTGTATTTCAGCCGCGCGCCGATCCCCTGGCCGCGCGATGCATTCGCTGCGCAGTCAGCGAATTCAAACAAGGTTGGCGCGGCGCAGCAGACGATGCCGCACGAACTCGGCGCGCTGCGCCATATCGGCCTCTATGCCTATCGCGCCGGTTTTCTGCGCACCTATGCCAGCCTCGCCGCCTCGCCGCTGGAACGCCACGAAATGCTGGAGCAGTTGCGGGTGCTGTGGCACGGCTACCGCATCAGCCTCGGCGTCACCCCCAGCGCGCCCGCCCCGGGCGTCGATACTCCCGAAGACCTGGCGCGGGTTCGTGCGCTGTTTGGCGCTGCATAGCAGCCTCTTGAATCCCGCAATAAGTAATTTTTAGTGTTGCGCAAGCCAGCCTTGCCTTAGGCTACTGCGGTTCGACTCATCCATAATTCAAGGGAGACATGCAATGCGTTTGATTCTGTTGGGCGGCCCCGGCGCCGGCAAAGGTACCCAGGCCAATTACATCAAGGAAAAATACGGCATTCCCCAGATTTCCACCGGCGACATGCTGCGTGCGCAGATCAAGGCCGGCTCCGAGCTGGGCATGAAAGCCAAGGCCATCATGGACGCCGGCGGCCTGGTGTCGGACGACATCATCATCGGTATGGTCAAGGCCCGCCTGACCGAAGCCGACTGCAAGAACGGCTACCTGTTCGACGGTTTCCCGCGCACCATCCCGCAGGCCGAGGCGATGAAGGCCGCCGGCGTGCCGATCGACTACGTGGTCGAGATCGACGTCGCCGACGAAGAGATCGTCAAGCGCATGTCGGGCCGACGCGTGCACGTGGCTTCCGGCCGCACCTACCACGTCGTGTTCAACCCGCCCAAAGTGGCCGGCAAGGACGACGCCACCGGCGAAGACCTGATCCAGCGTGACGACGACCATGAAGACACGGTGAAAAAACGTCTCGACGTCTATCACGCGCAGACCGAGCCGCTGGTGAAGTACTACGGCGACTGGGCGGCACGCGGCGAAGCCGGCGCTCCCAAGTACGTGAAAGTCGCCGGCGTCGGCAAGGTCGATGGCATTCGCGATTCGATCTTCGCTGCACTCGGCTAAGGCGACGATGCCGCAGCAGATTCACCCGCTGACCGACACTGAACGCTGGGTCGTGGCCAGCGCGGTGAAGGAACGCTACGGCAGGGAAGTCGAGATTCAGGATGTGGAAACCGAAATCCGCCTGTATCTCGACGACCGCGAGCTGACGCTGTGCCCGGGCTTTTACTGGCATGAGCGCGGCTGTCATTTCGTGCTGTCCAAGACCGGCGACTCGCGTTACCGCAGCATGTTTTTCTACCGTATCCGTGACCGGTTCAGTACCGGGCGCGAGGAATACGACGACATCGGCGACTGCGTCACCACCCTGCTGAAAATGCAGGCCGATGAAGAAGCCAAGCGGCTCGCCGAGGGCGAGGTGTCCGGCAACGGTTGATCGATCAAGCCAGCCAGCAGTCAGGGGCTGGCTTTTTTACGCATTCTTTTTTCGAAAACAGAGGAGACACACCATGGCGAAAAAAATGAACGCCTTCTACGCACAGTCCGGCGGCGTCACCGCCGTCATCAACGCCTCGGCCTGCGGCGTGATCCAAACCGCGCGCAAGCACAAGGACAAGATCGGCAAGGTCTACGCCGGCCGCAACGGCATCATCGGCGCGCTGACCGAAGACCTGATCGACACCACCAAGG
>Ga0209254_10005712_pt1 | contig 11437 bp, 3 predicted proteins | sample FrelakmetDIP11DI_FD_187148 | JGI IMG/M metagenome (GOLD analysis project Ga0209254, IMG submission 187148) | Freshwater lake sediment microbial communities from the University of Notre Dame, USA, for methane emissions studies - DIP11 DI (SPAdes)... | ecosystem: Environmental > Aquatic >... | reverse complement strand
CGGAGTGCCATACGCAACCATTCCCGGCCGTGGGTGGCCGGGGTGCTTCCCATCCGAGCGGAGGCAGGACAGGCGAACATGGTGGCCCTGGCTCGCGGCGTTCGTGTTCGCGCTGCACCCGGTGCACGTGGAGTCGGTGGCATGGATGACCGAGCTGAAGAACACGCAGTCGGGCGTGCTCTTCCTTGCGGCGGCGCTGGCGTATCTCCGGTTCGATGACGGCCGGCGCGCGCCTGCATGGGCGCTGGCGTTCGCGCTTTTCTGCCTCGCCCTGCTGAGCAAATCGGTCACGGCCACGCTCCCGGCGCTGCTGCTGGTCGTACTCTGGTGGCGGCGGGGCCGCCTGGACATCTGGCGCGACGTGGCCCCCCTGCTGCCGTTCTTCGCCGCGGCGGCGGTATTCGGCACGCTTACCATCTGGGCCGAGCGGACACTCATCGGCGCGCGCGGCGAGGGATTCGAGTTCAGCGTGCTCGATCGCGTCCTGATTGCCGGGCGCGCGGTCTGGTTCTACCTCGGCAGGCTGCTGTGGCCGACGGACCTGATGTTCATCTATCCGCGGTGGACCATTGACGCGTCGGCATGGTGGCAGTACCTGTATCCGGCGGCCGTTGTTTTGCTCCTGGGCGGCTTGTGGTCCATGCGAAGCCGCTCGCGTGCGCCGATAGCCGCGCTGCTCTTCTTCTGCATCGCCCTCTCGCCGGCGCTTGGCTTCGTCAACGTCTACCCGTTCCGGTTCTCGTTCGTGGCCGATCACTTCCAGTACCTCGCGAGCCTGGGCATCATCGCCCTCTTCAGCGGCGGCGTGGCCGGGCTGGTCTCGAAGCGGCCCCTGGCGTCCGGATGGGCCGCGCCCGCCGCCATCGCCCTCATCCTCGTACCGCTCGGCGTGCTGACGCATGCCCGGAGCCGCGACTTCGCCGATGCGGACACGCTGTATCGCGCGACGATCGCGCGCGACCCGCAATCCTGGATGGCGCACAACAACCTGGCGGTGCTGATGCTTCGATCATCACCCGAGCGTGCCCTCGACCATCTGGACCAGGCCCTGCGCGCCAACGCCGCCTATCCGGAGGCGCACAACAACCGGGGCCTGGCCCTCCAACTGCTCGAGCGGTTCGAGGAGGCGGCGGCGGCTCACGCGGAGGCACTGCGCCTGGAGCCGACGTTTGCCGACGCGTACAACAACCGGGGCACCGCCCTGCAGAAGTTGAACCGCCTCGCGGAGGCCGAAGCGGCCTACCGCGAAGCGCTACGCCTGCGGCCGGAGCTCCTGCAGGCGCGCGTGAACCTCGGCAACGTGATGCTGGAGAAGGGGGCGGCGGAGGAGGCGGCCTCGCACTACCGGGCGGCGCTCGCGATCGACCCGGCACTCGCGGACGTCCGCTTCACGCTCGGCGCGGCGCTCGAACGAGCGGGCCGGCCCGACGAAGCGGCGGCGGAGTACCGGGAGGTGCTGCGCCTGCAGCCCTCGGCGGCGGACGCGCATACGCGCCTTGGCGCTCTCGCCGAGGCGGCCGGGCGGCACGACGAAGCTGTGGCGCACTACGACGAGTGGGCGCGGCTCGAACCGCAGTCGCCCGCGGCCTTCATAGCGCTCGGCAACGCGCGCTATCGCGCCTCGGACTTCGCGCGCGCGGCCGCGGCCTACGAGTCCGCCGCCCGCCTCGCGCCCGACTCGCCCGACGCCCGCAACAACTACGGCGCGGCCCTCGAGCGCATGGGGCGCCTCGCCGAGGCGGCAGCCCAGTATGCCGAGGCCGTCCGCCTCGCGCCGGACTCAGCCGGCGCCCGCGCCAACCTCCGCCGTGTAAAAGGGGTCGGGTCTATTTAGCTGCGGCGACCTCCCAGGAACACAATTCTGTCGCTGGCGATTTCCTGTCTCGGCCCCGCCGAGTCTGGCTGACCGCTGAAGCATTGGCGTCGTGCGTGGCTTTCCTGTACAGACGAAAGGGGCCGGGACTATTCGGCTTGGGCGACGAAACTGTTAGCCAGAATCGTCCCCGTCGCTAAATAGACCCGACCCCTCAGTCCGGGTCTAAAGACCCGGGGCTCCATCCAGGCTCTAGAACAACACGCGGAACGCGAGCTGCATCGTGCGGCTCTGGTCGACGGCGCCGGTGATCTGGTAGTCGTCGCGGACGCTGCCCAGGTAGTTCACCGGGTTGAAGTTGACGTTGTTGAACAGGTTGAAAATCATCCACTGGAACTCGCCCATCACGGGGCCCGAGATGGCGAACCGCTTTCCGATGGTGATGTCGGTCCGGAAGACCTGCGGGCCGGTCACAATCACGCTCCGCGCGCCGCAGTCGCCGAACCCGGTGACGGTCTCCAGGCACCCCGCGCTGTTTGCCGGCGCGAAGTACCGGCCCTCGGGCGTCCCCGCCGTGTAACCCGTGGCCGACACGCTGTAGGCCTTGATCGTGTTGTCGATGACATCCTGCGGCAGCCACCACACGAGTGTGCGGTACTGGTTGTTCGGATCGGTCTGCTTCTGCACGGACATCCAGTCGCTGAGCTCGTCCTTGCTGAATCCGATGAGCCGCACGTTGCCGAAGTCCACCATGCGGCCGCTCTGCCAGCGGACCAGCCCCATGACACTCCAGTCGCCGATCAGGCGGTTGAGGGCCCCGCCGGCGCCGCTGCCCCACTTCTTGCCGCGGCCGAACGGCAGGTCGTACACCCAGTTCAACGCCATGTTGTGCCGGACGTTGCCGAGGCTGGCCGACCCGTTCGTGTAGTTCTGCTCCCGCTCCACCCACGGCTTGCGGAACGCGAAGAAGTCGTTCTGGAAGCCCTTGCTGTAGGTGTAGCTGGACTGCACCTGGAATCCGTCGGCGTACCGGCGGTTGAAGATGAGCTGGATCCCGTTGTACCTCGTGCTGCCGCCGTTGGTGACAACGGTCGAGTTGTTCACCTCCGGGTTCACCACGAAGAAGTTGGAAGGCAGGCCCGCCGCGACCGAATTCGCGCGGTAGGTCGCGTTGGTCCGCAGGTTGCTCGCGGCCGTCTGCGGGTTCGGGTTGAGCGCGAACATCGACTGGACCAGGGTGGTATTGGTCCAGCCCGACCCGGTGTATTTGGACGCGTCGGTCGAGGCGTTCGATCCGTTCAGGTTGGCCAGGAAGATGGGCAGCGGGCTCGTCCCCGGCGCGCCGGTGTAGGCGAATCCGCTGGAGCTCTTTCCGGCGGCGATATTCGCCACGAGGTTGGCCTGCGCCAACCTGAACTCGTCGATGAACTTGTTCTCGACGATGTTGATCTCGTTGTAGTTGAGGGCGCCGGAGAGGTTCCGCAGGGTCCAGCTGCCGAAGCTGTCGGTGCGGATGTAGCGCGCCTCGAGCGAGATGTTCCGCGAGAGCTTGCGCTGAATCCCGATCGTGCCGGTGCCCGCGTACGGCAGCTTGATGTTCGGGTCGAACGCCCGGACGTTCGAACTGGGCGATGGCACGGCCATCGGGTACACGCGCGTCAGCGGAATGCCTGGCGCGCCCAGGTTGCCGCCGCCGCCCGCGAACAGCACCGGCAACGTCCCGAGATTCCCGTTCGTCGTGCTGCGCGTGGCATCGATGAGGATGCCCGGGTTGTCGCCGAACACCTCGGTCAGGTCGCTCATACCGCCGCGCTGGTAGGAGATGTTGTAGCCGCCGCGGATGACCGAGTCGCCCGGCGCGCCAAGAAGCGTGTGCATGAAGCCGCTCTCGGCGCCGGTGGTCCACGCCGCGCCGATGCTCGGCGCGACGTTGTTCCAGTCGGTGGCGAAGACCTTCGTGCCGCTCTCGAGCATCGTGTACTGCGTCGGCGAGCCCTGGAACACCCCGGGCTTGTATAGATTGCCCAGGCCGGACACCACCGACCCGACGGTCAGGTCGCCCGGGCCCGTCACGCCGAACACGTCGTCGAGATCGGCGTACGAGTAGCTGTTGTTCAGGGCGCGGAACGGCAGCTGCACTTCGTAACGGACGCCGGCGTTGACCGTGAAGGTCGGCTTCCAGCGCCAGCTGTCCTGCACGAAACCGCCAACCTGCCACATGCGGCCCTTCTGCAGGCTCTGGCCGAGGATGTTGTACTGCTCGCCGTCCTCGCCCACCCTCGCATCGCGCGTGATGGACTGCACCCGCCCGGCCAGCACCATGTAGAGATTGCGGGCGTTGGTGATGTCCGTGCTCGACGCGCCGGGGAAGTTGGCGGTGTTGAACATCGCGTCGGCCGGGTCGCCCGTAGCGAAGCCGAGCGTGACCGTCGGCACGAGACGCTGGTTCTTCAGCCACACGTCACCGCGCGTGGCCGACCCGCCGAAGGTCAAGGCGTGCTTGCCCTTCAGCCAGTTCAGCGTGTCCTCGATCACCATCGTCGAGCCCTCGCGCGAGCTCGGCGTGGACCCGGGCCACGGGTTGTTGATGCTCTTGAAGTTGCTCCAGGAGAGCGCGTAGCCCTTCATGTCGCCAAACGCCGCGTTGTTGTACATGTCGACCGCGAGGTCGGGGTAGAAGAGCGTGGCGCCGCCGGTGGCCCCATACCGGACCTCGTTCACCATGGTGGAGGTGAGCGTGGACCGCATCGACAACTGGTAACTGAACCGCTTCGAGTCCTGCTTCCCGTGCACCGGGAAGTCCGGGTAGATCCGCTGCATGCCGTTCTGGGTGTCCGGGTCCGAGATGAGATGGTTGTAGGTGCCGGATCCTGTCAGCCGGTGGTTGGACGTGATGTTGTAGTCGAGACGGACCGTCGGGTACGTCGTGGTGCTCTCCGTCGCCTGGGCCCACGCGAACGACTGCGTGAGCGGGTCGATCGTGGTCGTCACCGTCCCCTTGCCGGTGGTCGACCGCACGTCGGCCAGCAGCTTGGCGATGACCGGGTCGATGGTCGACGCGTGGCCGTTCTTCGCCGCCAGGGCCATCAGATCGACGGTCCCGCCCGCATACTGGAACTTCCCCTGCTCGGAGAGCGGGCTCATGATCGTGCGGGTGGCCGTGTTCGTGCCCGGTGAGCTGATCCACTCGTAGTTGACGAAGAAGAACGCCTTGTCCTTCCAGATCGGGCCGCCGACACGGAATCCGGGCTGGTCCTGGAAGAGTCGCGGCCTGGCCGTCGGCTTGCCGGTCACGGCGTCGACGTTGCGGTTCAGGTTGAACCACGTGTTCGTGTTCATCCAGTCGCGCCGGTAGTAGAAGTACGCGCTTCCCTGGAACCTGTTCGTTCCGGAGCGCGTGACGAACCGCACCTGGGCGGCCCCCTGGCTGCCCATGTCGGCGCCCTGGGCGGCCGTCGAGACGGTCACTTCTTCGACCGCGTCGAGGCGCGGGCTGACGCGCGTGAACATGCCGTCCCACGACTTGGCGTAGTTGTCCTGGATGTTCATGCCGTCGAGCGTGATGTTGACGGCGCTCTGCGGGAGGCCGTTCACCGTGCCGTCGCGCAGGCTGCCGGTGGTCGTCGCGACGCCGGGCATGTACCCCACCAGTTCGAACGCCCCGCGGCCGACGACCGGCAGGCTCGCGATCTGCTTCGTGCCGAGTGTCGCAGCCACGGAGGTCGCCTGTGTCTGGATGATCTCGGTCGCGCCGGACACCACGACGGTCTCCTCGAGCGCGCCGAGCGTGAGCACGGCCTTGACCTCGGCGATCTGGGCCACGTTGGCGGTCACGTCGTTCAGGACCGCGGTCTTGAAGCCCATCAGCGTCACGGTGATGGTGTAACTGCCTGGCGGCACCGCCGGGATCGTGAACGAGCCGTCCGACCCGCTCACGGCGTTATAGATCGTACCGGTGGTGTTGCTCTTGACGACGATGTCGGCACCGGGCACCACCGCGCCCGACGTGTCGGTGACGGTTCCGGAGATGGTGGATGTCGATCCGCCCTGCGCGAACACGGGGGCGGCTCCGACAGCCATGGCGAGCACCAGGAACAGGATGATGCGACCGAGCCACGGGATGGGGTCACGCATGTCTTCTCCTCCGCGAATCCATGAATCCTCGCCGGGGCGAAGCCCGACAGAGAGCCCGGGGGGTGCGTAGACCTCCGGAACCCTGCGCGGGACGCCCCCTGCGATGGTGGGGGTCCAGGGCCGGGCTGCCGGATCGCGCGTAGCCTATGCCAAGTCGCGCCTGGAGAAAAGACTGATCTTGGTCGGGTTCGCTGTCGATTCGCTCGGCGCGTCGATCTCCTTGCGTGAAGCATCCCCGGCGAGTAGCATTTGTGCGCCAACGTCCTCCCGCCCCTCAACGCCGACGGAGCCACCATGCCGAAACGCGCCATTGTCGCCCTTCTGATACTCGTCGCCGCGATGCCCGGCGCCGCGCTCGCGCAGGCGCCCGCGCTGACGCCAGCGAAGCCGGAGGCCAAAGCGCCGGCGCCGCTGAAGTGGACCGACGAGACGCTCAAGCAGGAGTCGTACGCCACGCCGCCCAAGGAACTCGTCGACGCCGTCCTGGCACCGCGCTACCGCAACGTGGCGCTCACCAGCGCGAGCCCGGACAAGAAGTGGTTCCTCGACGAGATCGGCGACGGACCGGTGACCATGGCGGTGTTCTCGAAGCCGTTTCACGAACTGGGGGGCCTGTTCGTCGACGTCCAGGCGAACCGCGCCAGGCCGCTGACCATCCGCAACAACGCCGGCCTTCAGGTCATCTCGGCGGCGGACGGTTCGAAGAAGCCGATCCAGACGCCGGCCGGTGCCCGCGTCTCCAACGCCGTGTGGTCGCCCGACGGCTCGCTCATCGCCTTCTACGTGCACACGCCCGACGCCACGCACATCTGGGTGGCCGACCCGCTGACGGGCATCTCGAAACAGCTGACGCCCAAGCCCGTCCTGGCTACGCTCGTGTCGAGTTTCGACTTCAGCGCCGACGGGAGAAAGATCGCCGCCGTCATCATCCCGGACGGCCGGCCGCCGATGCTCCTGGCGCCTGAGGTGCCGACGGGCCCGCAGGTGAAGCTCGCTGACGATGCCGACAAGAACAGGTTGAGGACGTTTCCGAGCCTGATGGCCACCCGCTACGACTTCGAGTTGCTGGAATGGCACACGACCGGCCAGATCGTCATTCTGGACGTCACGCCGCCTGCGCCCGCGCCCGCGAAGGGACGGGCACCAAAGCAGGTGCCGGCCACGATGAAGAAGATCGGGCAGCCGCAAATGGTCCGCTCGCTCGACCTCGCGCCCGACGGCAAGCACCTCCGCGTGACCCGCATGGTGAAGCCGTTCTCCTACGTCGTGCCGGTCGGCAGTTTCGGTTCGGTCGACGAGGTGTGGAACCTCGACGGCAAGGTGATGGTCGAGCTCGACAAGCGGCCGATCAACGAAGGTGTGCAGGACGATACGCAGCCGCCGCCGGACCCGGCCGCGGGACCTGGCGCCGCGCAGGCGCTGCAGCAGGGGCGCCGCGAGCTGGCCTGGCGCGCCGACGGCCAGGGGCTGACGTTCCTCGAACAGGAGCCGCCTTCGCCGCAGGCGCCGGGTGACACCGATACCGGGACCGGGGCTGCGGCGCCCGGTGCTCCGGCGGCCGCGGGCGGACGAGGGGGGCGCGGCGGCGAGGGCGGCCAGCAGGCGCGCCGGCCCGACCGCCTGTATCAGTGGCTGCCGCCCTTCGACAAGGCGAGCCTCAAGGTGCTCTTCGAGAACACCACGAGGATGTCGGGCCACCGCTTCTCGCCCGACCACCAGACGCTGTTCTTCAGCGAGCGCGCCGGACAGAACACGGTGGAGATCGCCGTCGCATTGGCTGAGCCCACCAAGCGCTTCACGATCGCGCGGTTCCGCGCCGACGACATCTACGCGAACCCCGGCTCGATCATGATGGCGCGCGGCGGCGGAGGCGGGCGCGGTGCTGGCGGGGGCGCGGGCGCGGCCCCTGGCGGGCGCGGCGGCGCGGGCGGCCCCGGCGGCGGCATCGTCCTGCTCTCGGGCGACGGCGGCAGCGTCTACCTGCAGGGCACCACCTACGACAAGAACCCACTCGAGGTCGGGCCGAAGACGTTCATCGACAAGGTGGCCATCAAGACCGGCGAGAAAAAGCGCCTGTACGAGAGCCCGAATGCCGGCGTGTTCGAGCGCGTGACCACGCCCATCGACCTCGACGCCGGCCGCTACATCGTGGCGAAGGAAGGCCCGACCGAGATCACCCAGTACTACCTGGTGGATGGCTCGACGCGGACGCCGCTCACGACAAACGAGGACGTGACACCCGACCTGACGCGGGCGCCGAAGGAACAGTTCATCGTCGAGCGGCCGGACGGCTTCAAGTTCCGCGTCAACGTGACGCTGCCGCCCGGCCATCAGAAAGGCACGCGGCTGCCGGCGATCTTCTGGTTCTACCCGCGCGAGTTCGCCACCCAGGACGCGTACGACCGCGGCATCCGGACGTTCAACAAGAACGCGGCGCCGAACTTCGGCACACGCTCGATGCACTTCTTCACCCGCCTCGGCTACGCCGTCATCGAGCCCGACGCGCCCATTGTCGGCCCGGCCGGGCGGATGAACGACAACTACGAGCACGACCTGCGCAACAATCTCGCGGCCGTCATCGACGAGCTCGACCGGCGGCAGATCATCGACCGGAACAGGCTCGCCATCGGCGGCCACAGCTACGGCGCCTTCTCCACCGTCAACGCGATGGTCCACACGCCGTTCTTCAAGGCGGGCATCGCGGGCGACGGCGCCTACAACCGCACGCTGACGCCGCTCGGGTTCCAGAGCGAGCGGCGCGACCTGTGGGAAGCGAAGGACGTCTATCTCTCGATGTCGCCGTTCCTCTACGCCCACAACATGACCGGGGCGCTGCTGATGTACCACGGCCTCGGCGACCAGAACGTGGGCACGGACCCGACCAATTCCACCCGGCTGTTCCACGCGCTGAACGGCCTGGGCAAGACGACGTCGCTGTACCTGTATCCGCTGGAGGATCACGGCCCGGCGACGCGGGAGACGCTGCTCGACCTCTGGGCCCGGTGGGCGGCGTGGCTCGACAAGCACGTGAAGAACCCGGAACCCAAGGTCGAGAAGAAGTAGGGGCAAGGGGCTAGGGGCTAGGGGCTAGGGGCTAGGGGCTAGGGGCTAGGGACTAGGCGCTAGGGACTAGGCGCTGGGCGCTGGGCGCTAGCCAGCTGAACTGTTGAACTGCAACCTACGCGGCGAACGCCGCGTTCGACTAGCCCCTAGCGCCTAGCCCCTAGTCCCTGTCACTGCGGCCCGGTCCGACCAAAAAAGGCCGTGGCGTAACAGAAAAGCCTTTGCTCGACATGGGCCGCTGTATGGTATTGTCTAGTGGTCAGACCGCCCCCATCTGACCCCGAAGCCCCCGGGGAGGTATGACGTGCAGATCCGCTACTACATGGTCTGTTCGCGGTTCGAGGCCCTGATCGCCTCCCACCTCGAGCCGGAAGCCTTCGGCACCTACATGGCCGTCGGCACCAAGAAGCTCGCCAGCGGCCACGTGGCGTTCTTCGAAATCGACCCCGACTTCCCGAAGTTGACCGACCACTTTCCCGTCGGCGACATCGCCACGCGCTGCGCGCCCCACGAAGATGGCGCGCCGAAGCGCAGCAAGTACATCTCCGTCTACCGGGTGATGGAGTTCCTGCCGCTGCCGGTGTACGGACCGCTGTATCTGACCACGCCTGACGGGCGGGTGCTGAAGCTGGACGGCAGCCCGTACGACGAGCGGGCCGCGGAACCCGGACTGAACCTGTACCAGGAGCTCTGCCCCCTCATTCCGATGGTGCTCTCGACGCAGGCGCCTGCGGCGTTCGCGCGGGCGCTCACCAACCCGCGCAACCCGGTGCACGCGCCGCGGATCTTCTTCGCCGACCTGCGGATCGATCGGGACGAGCGCGGCAAGCTGGCCGGATGGCTCCCCTACACGGACCCGCTCCATATCGAGGATCTGATCCAGGAGCTGGAGCGCGGCGACGCGGGCGGGAAGGCGATCAAGACGGTGTCGCGCACGCCCCGCACGAGGGGGTTCCTGCGCGTGATTCGCCGGGGCTTCTTCCTCGGCGATCAGTCCGGCACGAAGTTCTATCAGTTCCCGACGCGCGAGGAGCTGGAGATTCACCACTCGAAGTGGTGGCACTCGGCGTCGGCCCAATAGCGCGCTCAAGCGGTTTCGCCGCCGGTTCACGTGGCGCCGTCAGGCGCCGCGCGCAGGCGGCGAAGCCGGTCCTGTAACCGCCCCGGCAGCCCCCGGAAGGTAGTCCGCCCGTGAATCGCATGCGTCGCTCCGTTCAGTCCCGCTTCCGAACCTGGTGGCCCGTCGCCCTCCTGGTGGGCTTTGCCGCGCCGATGTTCTGGCAGCCAGCCGCCACGGCGCTCGAGTCGGCCGTGCAGAGCGCGGAGGGCACCCCGGAGGTGTTCCACTTCTTCGCGCCATTCTCGGACCCGCGCTTCACCGCAGTCGAGCAGGTGTCGCTGCTCCTGGTGCTCGTGGTGGCGCTCTCGAGCCTGGTTTACGCGTACGGCCTCTACCGCCAGGTGAACCGGGCGCCGCAGGGCACGCCGAAGATGCAGGAGGTGGCGGCGGCCATCCGCGAGGGCGCGAACTCGTACCTCGCGGCGCAATTCAGGCGCATCGCGCCGCTCATCGTGCTCATCACGATCCTGCTGGCCATCACCTACACGGGCAACGAGGCGGCGTTCCGGTGGGGCCGCGCCGGCGCGTTTCTCGTGGGCGCGCTCTTCAGCTGGACCGTCGGCTTCGTCGGCATGCGCCTCGCCACCACCGGCAACCTGCGCGTCGCCGCGGCGGCGGTGAGCAGCTACGGCGAGGCGATGCAGCTCGGCTACCGCACGGGCACGGTCACCGGCATGCTGACCGACGGCCTGGGGCTGCTCGGCGGCACGGTCATCTTCCTCATCTACGGCGTCCAGGCGTACGAGGCGCTGCTCGGCTTCGGGTTCGGCGGCACGCTGCTGGCGCTCTTCATGCGCGTGGGCGGCGGCATCTACACGAAGGCCGCGGACGTGGGCGCGGACCTGGTCGGCAAGATCGAGAAGGACATCCCCGAGGACGACCCGCGCAACGCGGCGACCATCGCGGACAACGTGGGCGACAACGTGGGCGACTGCGCGGGCATGGCGGCCGACATCTTCGAGAGCTACGAGGTGACGATTGTCGCCGCGATGATCCTCGGCATGGCGAGCTTCGGCCACAAAGGCGTCATCTTCCCGCTGCTCGTGCGCGGCATCGGCGTGCTGGGCTCGATCGTCAGCACCTACAGCGTCAAGGCCGGCCACGACGACACGTCCGACACGGCGCTCAAGACGGTGCACCGCGGGTTCTGGATCGGGTCGGTCATCAGCATCGTCGGGTTCTTCGCGGTGGCGTTCTTCTACCTGCGGTTCGACGCCGCCTACCTCGCCACCAATCCCATGGCCGCGGCGGGGTTCCCGGGCGGCGATCCGGCGGCGCTGCCCGTGTGGCTGAACCTCGGCGTGGCG
>Ga0209254_10005711_pt1 | contig 11439 bp, 14 predicted proteins | sample FrelakmetDIP11DI_FD_187148 | JGI IMG/M metagenome (GOLD analysis project Ga0209254, IMG submission 187148) | Freshwater lake sediment microbial communities from the University of Notre Dame, USA, for methane emissions studies - DIP11 DI (SPAdes)... | ecosystem: Environmental > Aquatic >... | reverse complement strand
AAAGTTGCACTATGTTGTTTAGCCGGCCTCCGGCTGAAGTTGGTCACCGGCCTCCAGCTGAAGGTGGTCGATGAGAACGTTATTCCGAAGGGCCAGCGTGATTCCCTGAATGACGGGCAAATCGGTTATGCCTTCGATGGCGAGCGTTTCTGGTTTGATGTAGCAAACCGTAGCCTCCCGCCCGTACTTTTGTCGGAAGTACTTCATCGCTTCTTTGACTTTTTGGTCGAAGGGCCTGTCCGAATCGTCCATCCAGAGCATTCCCGCACTCATTTCGTTCTCCTTAGTTCAGGGGATTTGGGCAAAGGACCAAAAACATACTTTTTCTTGGCGCCCTTGCCCGGAACCAAACGCTGGTGAATTTTCCCGAGCTTGAGGAGCAATTTGACTGCGTTGTGAGGCGCGCCGATCCCTTCTTGTTTTGCAAGGGTATGCAATTCATCGCTGTCGATTTCTCCGTACTTGCGGATCAGTTCCAGGACAGCCGGGACATTTCTGCTGGATAACCACAACTGTTCCAGGTTGCGTGGGACGTTAGATGTCATATCAACAACCTCCGGGTCGTAATGGTTTTTGTACTACCCCGCAAAAGAGCAAGAAGAGAGTGGAATTGCTAGATTTCCCAGGCCTGCTTGGTCGCTTTGTAGCGCTTGGGATGTTTGCTTCCCTGGTCAGGTTCCTGGACTCGGGCGACACCTTTTTGCTCAAGCTCCCTAAACGTAAAGATGGGGAAAAGCAGCCCCGCACCATCTGACCAGGAATAGAGCTCCTTTTCAGTCATCCCGCAATCACACTCCTTGAGCTTACTTAAAAGCTTTGTCTGGTTCGGGGTCAGTTTCAGATCCATTTCAGCTTTCCCTCCGTATCGATTTGGGATTTTGTGTGCAACTTTTGTTAAAGAACGCTTTTCCGAAGATAAGTCCGCAATTGGACCCATCCGGAATATAAAATTATTACAGGAAGCATATTATACTTGCAAGATGTCTTTTTTCAAAATGAGTATAATAATTAAGCTATGAATCTGTTCGACGCGGGCATTTTGGGCGCTATCCAGGGCTTAACCGAATTTTTACCGGTTTCTTCATCGGGCCATTTGGTTTTGGCGCAGAGTCTTATTCCCGGCTTTTCGCAACCCGGTGTTTTATTTGACGTTGTTCTTCACTTTGGGACTCTTTTTGCCGTTTTATATTATTTTGCAAAAAAAATCCTGTCTTTAAAGATTAATTATCTGCTCCTTCTTTTTATAGGAACCATTCCGGCCGCCCTCTTTGGTTACTTTTTTGCCCCTTTTTTGGAAGCGTCTTTCGGCAATGTCAAATGGGTGGCGGCCGAACTTATAATAACCGGAGTTTTAAATATACTAGTTGATAAGTTCCCTTCGAAAAAGAAAATCCTTTCTTTGAAAAACTCGTTCCTAGTCGGAGTTGCCCAGGCAATTGCCATTATTCCGGGTATCTCCCGCTCGGGTGCAACTATTTTTGCGGGGGTTGGTCTCGGAATCAGTAAAAAAGAAGCGGCCGAATTTTCTTTTTTGCTTTCAATACCGGCTATTTTGGGAGCCAATATACTGCAGTTTGCAAAATACGGAGCAAATGGAAGGATAGATGTCCCTTATTACCTGACCGGCTTAATCGTTTCTTTTGCTGTCGGCTTTTTCTCGATAAAGGTGGTTTTTAAATTTCTCGAAGAAAGGAAGTTTAAATATTTCGGATACTACGCCATAGCCCTCGGGCTAATCTTCTTCATCCTTTAAAGAAGAACCAATTTTGGCAGAAAAAGGACAAAGCCGATAATTACGGAAATGATGGCCGACAGAAGGACAGCCGCCGCCATCACATCTTTGGCTTTTTTGGCCAAGGGGTGCGTTTCGGGATTTACCAAATTAACGATATCTTCAAGGGATGTATTTACGAGTTCCAAAATTAAAACCAAAGAGATGGTAAATAAAAGGACAAGCCATTCGATAAGGGAAAAAGCCAAGACAACCGCCAGGATGAGGGCCAATAAAGCAACGCTTAGGTGAATTCTAAAATTCGGTTCTTCCCTGGCGGCTGTTTTAAAGCCTTCGAAGGCATAAAGGAAACTTTTCGGCAGAGGATTTTTCAGGCTCATATTTATCAGTATAGATAAGTGTTTTATGTAAAGCAAAGGTTATGTTAGGATAAAACGATGACCAAAAGAAAACTTTTAACGCCGATTATTATTTTAGCCATGGCCGTACTCCTTCTTATTGTCAGTCTTTTATTGGCTGCCTCAAGAAGAGTTGCCAGAAATTCGACGGCTTGCACAACGCAAAATTTTACCGGTATTTTCGAGGAGGGAAGCACGATTGCCTATTTTGAAGGGCAAAAGATAGATGTTCCCCAAGAGGTTGCCCAAATCGGGAGCCGGCCGGTTTTGGGTGTTGCCGCCAACGGGGAAAGATATATCGAAGTGGATTTGTCCGAGCAGAAACTGAAAGCCTGGGACGGCCAAAGCTTATTTTTTGAATCGGCCATTTCAAGCGGACTGCCCTGGTGGCCAACGCCGCAGGGCGAGTTTAGGATATGGGCAAAACTGCGCTATACCAGGATGCAGGGTGGGGAAGGCAAGTATTACTACAATTTGCCAAACGTCCCTTTTGTGATGTATTTTTCGAATGATAAAATTCCCGGTTGGCGCGGCTACGGACTGCACGGAGCGTATTGGCACAACGACTTCGGCAGAGTTCACTCCCACGGATGTGTAAACTTGCCGATTTCTTCTTCCGAAAAGCTTTACTACTGGACAACACCCACCTTGCCGGAAGGTAAAAGCTCGGTTTTTGCCTCTGACGATAATCCGGGAACCCGAATTGTAATCCATGAGTGACGGTCTTATTACTTTTTTGGCCAGCTTTCTTATCTGGCTGATTTTGGCCGCTCTTATGGTTCTATGGCTGATCGACGGACGAATAAAAAAAGAAGTCGCTCTTCACGCACTCGCCGCTGGCTTTATGGCTTGGCTGATTGCCCAGTTTATAAAAAGCCTGGTCCCGACTCTGCGGCCTTTCGATATCAATGGTTTGACACCGCTTACACTGAGCGTTCCCGGTGATAATGCCTTTCCCTCGGGGCACGTCGCTTTTGCTTTCGGAATAGCGATTAGTATACTGAGGCATAAGAAACTCTTGGGTTTGCTTTTTATCCTGATGGCCGTGGGAGTGGGCGTAGGCAGAGTTTTGGGCAATGTCCATTCCCCTTCGGATATTCTGGGAGGAGCCGTAATCGGAATAATTTCGGCTTTAATCATAGGCAAAATTCATTTCTTCAAACTGCTTAATAAAAAATAATAACCAAAATTAAAGTGTTGACATCTAGCAGTTACCCTGTTAGACTGCTAACTACTTTCAAAATCAATGAGCGAAGTGGATAAAAATATCATTCGACGCGTTCCGATTGCCGCTATTCGCGGTTCGGTTGTCTTTCCGAATACCGATGCCATCTTGACCTTCGGCCGGCCGAAAAGCGTTTCCGCCGTTAGTACGGCTTTTCAGGAGGACCGCGTTATCGCCATTTTTACCCAAAAAGACCCCCGTACGGCTGATCCTTCGGAAGACGATTTATATCCGGTAGGAACAATAGCCACAATTACACAAATGATGACCACGGAGGGCGAAATACATGCCTTAATTCGCGGCCAGGCAAGAATAAAGCTTACGGAAATTATGGCCCGCGAACCATTTCTTTTAGGCAGGGTAGAAGAAATCCCCGAAGAAAACGAAGGTGAACCCGAAGTATTGGCAACGGCCAAGAAAATTTCGGAAAATTTCAGAAGAGTCGTCAATTTGGGAAAACAGGCCGAAATTACGGCCGTTATGAAAATCATTTCCGGACAGGCCGAACCGGTAGAAATAATCAATCAGGTAGCCAGTATTCTCGAAGTAAAAGTGACCGATAAACAAAAACTTTTGGAAATGAATTCGGTTAAGACAAGAGCCGAAAAAACACTTGAATTTCTTTTGCGTGAAGTAAATGTTTTTGATCTGGAAAAGACGATTTCTACCAAAACCCAAAGGCGGTTTGAAGACCAGATGCGAAAAGCGATGTTAAGAGAGAAAAAGCGGACAATTGAGGAAGAATTGGGTGAAGCGGGTGATGAGGGAGAATTGGACGCCGATGAAATGGCCGAATTTAAGACTAAAATCAAAGAGGCGAAAATGCCCGAAGAAGTCCACAAAAGGGCGGAAAAAGAACTCAAGCGCCTGACGATGATGTCTCCTCACAATCCGGAAGGAGCTTATATCAGGAATTATCTCGATTGGCTCGTTGATATGCCGTGGAGTAATTTGTCTCCCAATGACGCTTCCATTTCCAAAGCTGCCAAAATCCTGGAAAACGACCATTACGGGATAAAAAAAGCCAAGGAAAGAATTTTGGAGTTTCTGGCTGTTATGAAAATTAAAAAAATAAACACTAAGGCTAAGGACAAACCGAATAACGGTGAATCCCAGCCGACCATTCTTTGCTTTATCGGTCCGCCCGGGGTAGGTAAAACCTCGATCGGAAAATCAATTGCCCGGGCACTGGGGCGCAAATTTGTCCGCGTATCTCTGGGCGGTATCCGTGACGAGGCCGAAATAAGGGGACACCGAAGGACTTATGTCGGAGCCTTGCCGGGACGCATTATTCAGGGGATAAAAAATGCCGGGACAAAAAATCCGGTTTTTATGCTTGATGAAATTGACAAGATCGGCATCGATTTTCGGGGCGACCCTTCAAGCGCTCTTTTAGAGGCACTCGACCCGGAACAAAACAAAGAATTTTCCGACCATTATTTGGAAGTTCCTTTTGATTTGTCGGAAGTCATGTTTATTGCGACCGGCAATCTTCTCGAGACCGTTCCGCCGGCCTTAAGAGACAGGATGGAAGTTCTCCGCTTTCCGGGTTATACCGAAGACGAGAAATTGCATATCGCCAAGGATTTTCTATGGCCAAAACAGCTTCGTATGCACGGTTTGGAGGATAGAAAACTGATACTGACCGACGAGGCAATAAGAGAAATTATAAACCGCTACACCCGTGAGGCGGGTGTCAGGGATTTGGAGAGAAATTTGGCGACCGTTTGCCGGAAAATTGCCAGGTTGTGTGCCGAAAACAAAAAATTCGCCAAAAAAATCGGTATTGAGGGTATTCATAAATTCCTGGGCCCGCAGCAATATTCTTCCTTGATTGCCGAAAAGACGGACGAAGTCGGCATGTCGACCGGCTTGGCCGTCACCGAAGCCGGCGGAGAAATTCTGTTTATCGAAATTGCCCTAATGCCCGGAAAGGGCAAACTGACCTTAACGGGACAGTTGGGAGAGGTTATGCAGGAGTCGGCCAAGGCCGCATTTACCTGGGCCAAAGCCCACTATCAGGAGTTGGGACTTAAGCGTGATTTTGCGGCCAAATTGGACGTCCACGTCCATGTACCACAGGGGGCGGTGCCCAAAGACGGTCCTTCGGCCGGAACGGCGATTTCAACGGCTCTGGTATCGGCTTTAACCGGTCTTCCGGTCAGAAGAAATGTCGGAATGACCGGCGAGATTACCTTAAGGGGGAGAGTTCTTGAAATAGGCGGAGTGAAAGAAAAAGTTATTGCCGGGCACCGGGCCGGTTTAAAAACGATTATTTTACCCAAGGATAATGAAAAGGATATGGAAGATATTCCCGAAGCCGTCAAAAAAGATATTAAATTTGTTTTTGTAACCAAATTATCAGAAGTTCTGGAAATTGCTATGAAGTCCTGGCCGCCCAAATCGGTCGGCAAAAAACAAAAAGCCATTTCTTTCCCCACACTTTTAGCCGCCAATTAGGTTTTTAAGCCTCAAATTTGGTAAAATATGGGTCGAGGCCCCATCGTCTAGTGGTCTAGGACAGTAGGTTCTCATCCTACAAACCTGGGTTCGAGTCCCAGTGGGGTCACAAATAACTTCAAGTCAATCTCCAATTGGATTTTAAAAAGAAAGTACAGGGTGGGCCTAAGACAAGCTTCATAATGAAGCAAGCTAAGGCCCACCCTTGCGGGTCCAGTTAAAAGAGGCAATTACCTGCCGAGGTCCCGGTATACGGAAGGGTCCAGGATGAGACAGTGCGAGTCTGCGTCAAGAACCATGGACTGGCCGTCCCAAAAAATAAGGTATCCTGGAAGGCTGTCTTGCCACTCCAAATTGACGGGAGTCCACTGTGTGAGTTCCACAACGAAATCCCATTCGTTTTGGAGGGTGAGGTAGGCTTGGGCATCGGCCGGATCGAACACGATCTCAGGCTGCCAGAAACCCATTTTGCTCCAAAAGTCGTCCCAATCGTGATCGGAACAAATGAGGGTTTCCAGGTCCTCATTCCGGGCAGACAGCGTGGAATTCTCCTCTTCAGAGCCGTCGAGCAGGGTTTGGGTATGGGCAGCCAAAGCCTCTGCATTGCCCTTCTCGGTTTCCAGGTTGGCGACGGTTTCCTGCATTTGGGCGACTTGGCCTTCCAGTTCGGAAACCTTCTGGGTGGCGGCCTGGAGCTCCTCCTCCGGAACCATACCAAGGACATTGCCGACAGCCGTACAGCCTGAAATCACCAGAGCGAACACGACAAGAACAGGAATCAGAACCCTTTTCATTTTTTCGCCTCCTGCTGCTTTATAAAAGTGCTTTATCTGAACCCGCGGATGGAGTTTAACAAATTATGGGAAAAATACAAAATTGGGCCAAAATTCGTATTATTACGAATGTATTTTACACATAAGCGAGCTTTGTGGTTCGGCCGGCTAATTTAGCCCTAATCCTTCTTATCGAGCTTGTCCAAGCCCAACTTTTTTACGCCATAGTAAACAACTCCGGCGATAACCATAAAATCAATTGTTGCCGCAATAAAGCTGCCCCACATGATTTTGGCCCCGCCGATTGTCAGTGACGATTCCGATAAATTTCCGGCCGCTCCCAGAGCAATTCCCAAAATCGGATTGATAACATCTTCGACTAAGGCGGCCACGACTTTGGAGACGGCACCGCCGAGAATAAAGCCGACAGCGAGTCCGACAACGCCCTGTTTTCTGATAAATTCCATAAATCCTTTCATCTTTTTCACCTCCTTAAATAATCGAAACTAATTATATCGTAAATGCTTATTTATTAAATTTTCACGAGGAATTATGACAGGAGTCTGATACATTATGATAGCTTGACAAGGTTATATCTGAAGGATACAATTCTCGAGTATTATTCAATAAACTCCCTCCTGATTTTTCCGGAAAGAAAAGGGCGGGAGATTTTTTAAGGATATGAAAAATCCAAAACAGGTTCAAATGACCCAAGAAGGCTATGAGACTCTTTCCAAGGAGCTCGGGGAACTCGTGGAAACAAAAAGACCCAAACTGGTCGAGCGCCTGGCCTTTGCCAGACAGCAGGGTGATCTTTCCGAAAACAGCGATTACATCAATGCCAGAGAGGAACTGGAGTTTCTGGACGGACGGATAGAAGAATTGGAGGGAGTCTTAAAAACGGCCTTAATCGTCGACGGCAATTCCCCCAAAAAAATTGATGACGGAGTTGCTTTGGGAACCAGAGTAACTCTTAAAGTTAACGGCGATAAGCATATTTATGAAATTGTCGGCGAGTGGGAAGCCGACCCGGTCAACAAAAAAATTTCCCACGAATCTCCGCTTGGCAGAGCTCTGGTCGGCAAGAAAATCGGTGAAAAAGTCGATGTTGAAGCTCCGGCCGGTAAAGTGGCATACGAAATCCTCGCAATCGAGTAACCCCTTTGCTACAATTGCCTCAAGGTGTATTGGGCAGACAAAATAGCCAAACAAATAATTGATTCCGGCAAGTACAAACCATACTGGGTGGATGATATGAAGACCCCGTCGGGTTATGCCCACGTAGGGTCATTAAGGGGCCCCATTATCCACAGCTTAATTTTCCGGGCGCTAAAAGATGCCAAAGTTGAGGCAAAATTCAGCTTTATTATCAATGATTTCGACCCGGCCGATGAACTCCCGCCGGAATTTAAGGAAGAGTTGAAAGAATATTTGGGACTTCCACTTTGCAAAGTTCCGTCTCCCATAAAAGGCTTTGACAGTCTGGGTAGTCTTTTGGCCGATGATTTTAATAGGGCAATGAAAGATTTAGGGGTTGAGGCGGAAATTAAATCCTCGTGGGAGATGTATAAAGAGGGCAGGTTCGATGGCGTGATAAAAGAGGCGCTTAATAAGGCGGAAAAGATTCAGGATATCTACCAAAAAGTATCCGGTTCAAAAAAGAGGGAGAAAGGCTGGTTGCCGCTTCAGGTTATTTGCGAAAAATGCGGAAAATTGGGGACGACCAGGGTATATGAGTGGGACGGAAATGAGGTTTCCTATAAATGTGAACCCAATCTGGTGGCTTGGGCGTCCGGTTGCGGTTATGAAGGCAAAATTTCCCCTTTCGGCGGAAACGGAAAACTTCCCTGGAAAGTGGACTGGGCTGCTCATTGGAAAGTTCTCGGGGTAACTATTGAGGGAGCAGGTAAAGACCACGCCTCGGCTGGTGGTTCTTATGATATTGCCTTCGCGATTTGCGAAGAGGTGTTTAAATATCCCCAGCCCTATAAACTGCCTTATGAATTTCTTTTAATCGGCGGCAAGAAAATGTCATCTTCAAAAGGTCTCGGCTTAAAAGCCCACGATTTAACAGATATTCTTCCTTGTGATTTGGCAAGGTTTCTTTTTACCCGAAGTGATTACCGGGAACAGACCAATTTCGATCCGGTTGATTCGATGGCTATTCCCGACCTTTTTGATGAGTACGACAGGGCTTGGCAGGCATATATAAATGGGAGCAAAGAAGACTTAGTTAGGGCTTTTGAGCTGTCGCAAATAAAGGATATTCCGGCCAAGAAAAAATTATTTTTACCGAGATTTCGGGATATTGCCAATTATTTGGAACAACCGAATGTTAATTTGGTTGACAAGTTTGAAGAAGTAAAAGGAAGCGGGTTAAACGAGGAAGAAAAGAAAATTCTTACAAAAAGGGAAAAATACGCCAGGATTTGGCTTGAGCGTTTTGCGCCCGGTGAGGTCAAATACGAAATGCTTGACAAACTTCCCGACGGATTAGAATTAGACGATATGGAAAGGCAGTTTTTGGGTAAGTTAAGCGCTTTAATGGAAAAGGAAAGCAGTGCCGAAGCGCTTCAACAGGCAATTTATTCCCTAACCAAAGAGATAAAAATTGATGCCAAAAAAGCTTTTGCTTCTATTTACCGTGTCCTAATCGGAAAAGACCACGGGCCGAAAGCGGCTTGGTTTCTGCTCTCATTACCCAAAGAGCGGCTGATTGCGCGGTTAAAGGAGGCAGCAAAATGACCCGGGCTCAAGCCCATAAATTACTGCTTGCCCACATGACTCAGACGAATTTGATCCGCCATTGCTATGCGGTCGAGGCGGTCATGAAATCTTTGGCACTTAGACTTAATCCCGGTCTTTCCGAGGCGGCCACTAAAGAAATTGTCGATAAATGGGGTGTCGTGGGCCTTCTTCACGACGGAGATTATGAAGAGACAAAACTGACACCCGAAAAACACACCCTGGTCATGGCCGATTGGCTTAAAAAAGAAGGAGTGAGTGATAAAGAAATATTGGATGCCATTTTATCGCACAACTACGCTCATACCGGCCAGAATCCGCCGAAAAATAATTTGGAATGGGCACTTTACTGTTGCGATGAGCTGACCGGATTTATCGTTGCGATTACCCTGGTTAGGCCGGATAAGAAATTGTCTTCGGTTTCTATTCAATCGGTTTTAAATAAGTGGGACGAAAAGGCTTTTGCGGCCGGGGTAAAGCGGGAGCAAATTAAAGAATGCGAAGGCCGCTTGGGGATATCCTTGAACGAATTTATTCAGATTGCCTTATTTGCCATGCAGGGAATTTCTGATGACTTGGGATTATAATTAATACCATATGCTTGATATTCAATACATTCGGGACAATGCAGACAAAGTCAAAAAGGGAGTCGTCGATAAAGGTTTCGACCCGGGCTTGGTTGATAAAGTTTTGGAACTGGACATAAAAAGAAGAGAGCTGATTGTTGAAATAGAGGGCCTAAGGGCAAAAAGAAATAAAGTTGCCGAGGAAAAAAATGTTGAGGAAGGCAAAAAGGTTAAAGAAGAACTAAAAGCCAAAGAACCGGCCTTGGACAAGGCAGAAGAGGAATATAAAGAAATTCTTAGCCTAATACCCAATCTTCCTTCGCCGGAGACTCCGGTCGGTAAGGGCGAAAAGGACAATAAAGAGATAAGGAAGTGGGGAGAACCCAGGAAATTTGATTTTAAACCCCTCGATCATCTGGAAATCGGAAAAACTTTGGGGATTTTGGACTTTGAAACAGGCGCCAAAGTGGCCGGCTCCCAATTTTATTTTTGGTATAAAGAAGGAGCTTTATTGGAACTGGCCCTTATCCAGTACGCGATGGAGATACTTTCCAAAGAAGGTTTTATGCCGGTTATTACGCCGGATTTGGCCAAAGCCCGCTACTATCTGGGCACGGGTTATTCACCCAAAGGCAATGAGGCTCAAACTTATGAAATCAAGGATGAGGATTTGGGGCTTGTAGCCACCGCGGAGGTGACCCTGGCGGGAAAACACGCCGATGAAGTGATTAATGAGGCAGATCTGCCTTTAAAATACATCGGTTATTCGCACTGTTTCAGACAGGAAGCAGGAGCATACGGTAAATACTCGAAAGGACTTTATCGGGTGCATCAGTTTACCAAAGCAGAGATGTTTATTTACTCTCTTCCCGAAGAATCTGATAAATACCATCAGCACATCTTGGAAATGGAAGAGAAAATTTATCAAGGTTTGGGTCTTCCTTACCGGGTCGTTGAGATGTGTACCGGGGATTTGGGAGCCATGGCAGCCAGAAAGTTCGATATCGAAGTTTGGATGCCGACCCGTGAAGACTATGGTGAAGTGACCTCGACTTCCAACTGCACCGATTACCAGGCGCGCAACCTGAACATTAAATTCAGACGCAAAAACGGGGAAAATGAATTTGTCCACATGCTTAACGGTACCGCGATTGCTACCTCCAGAACGCCTTTGGCCATTTTGGAAAATTATCAGGAAAAAGACGGTTCGGTTTCGGTCCCCGAAGTTCTTCGCAAGTGGGTGGGGAAGGATAAAATAATCTGAGAGTTACTTTTGGCCTGATTCTTGGGATTTTCGGCAAATCTCATAAGCGTGAGCAAGCTCGGGGTCAACATTATTTAATTCTTCAACCACTTTTGCTCTTATTTCACTCGAATTGACGATTTCGGAGTTTTTGGCAACTAACCAGGATTCAACGCTCATGGTTACCTTTAAGGCCTGATCCGGAGTGGCCAGCGCTCTTATTAAGCTAACCATCAGCCTTTTGGTATCGTAGTCCGTAATTTCACCGTTAGCCAATTGTACTTTAAACATCTTTTT
>Ga0209254_10005710_pt1 | contig 11441 bp, 9 predicted proteins | sample FrelakmetDIP11DI_FD_187148 | JGI IMG/M metagenome (GOLD analysis project Ga0209254, IMG submission 187148) | Freshwater lake sediment microbial communities from the University of Notre Dame, USA, for methane emissions studies - DIP11 DI (SPAdes)... | ecosystem: Environmental > Aquatic >... | reverse complement strand
CTCACCATTCTCGACCCGGGCCACTTCCATGCGGCGCTGGTGCAAAAGAACATGGTCGCCAACGTGGACGGCTGCGTCCATGTCTATGCGCCGGCAGGACCCGACCTCGACGATTACCTGCGCAAGATCGAAAGCTATAACGCGAGGGCGCAGGATCCGACCTCCTGGCGCGTGCAAACGCACGCCGGCCCGGACTTTCTGGAGCGGTTCGTGGCCGATCGAAGCGGCGATGTCGTCGTCCTCGCCGGCAACAACCAGCGCAAGATCGACTACCTGACGCGCGCGGTCGCGGCGGGCTTCCACACGCTCGCCGACAAGCCGATGGTCATCGACACTGCCGGCTTCGAAGCGCTGGGCCGGGCGTTCACCGCCGCGCAGGAGAAAGGCGTCCTGCTCTACGACATCATGACCGAGCGGCACGAAATCACGACCATGTTGCAAAAGGCGTTCTCGACCGTTGCCACGGTGTTCGGCGACCTGTCGCAGGGCAGCGCCCTGCAACCTGCCGTCACCAAGGAAAGCGTCCATTATTTTTCCAAACTTGTTTCCGGCGTGCCGATCAAGCGGCCGGCGTGGTTCTTCGACACCGCGCAGCAGGGCGAAGGCCTGGTCGACATCACGACGCACCTGGTCGACCTCGTGCAATGGGAGTGTTTCCCGGATGCGGTGCTCGACTATCGATCGGACATCAGGATCGCGAGCGCCAGGCGCTGGCCGACGGAAATCACGCCCGCGCAGTTCGCGCAGGTGACGCAGCAGAGCCAGTATCCCGCCTATCTGCACAAGGACGTGCAAGCCGATGGAAGCCTGCACACCCATGCCAACGGCGAGATCAATTACGCGCTCAGGGGCGTGCACGCGAAGGTCTCGGTGCTCTGGGACTTCGAGGCGCCCGCAGGCGGGGGCGACACGCATTTTTCGATCATGCGCGGCTCGAAGGCGAATCTGGTGATCCGCCAGGGCAAGGCGGAGGCCTATCAACCAGTGCTCACCATCGAGCCGTCGGAAAACGCCGACCTGGCGGCCTTCGCGAAGGATCTGGAGCTGGCGCTGCCGCAGGTGCAGTCGAAGTATCCCGGGATCGGCGTAAGGCGCACGGGCGGCGGATGGGAAGTCACCGTGCCGGCGCATTATCACGTTGGCCACGAGGCACATTTCGGCCAGGTCACCGAGAAATTCCTGGGTTACCTGGCGGCCGGCGCGTTGCCGGCGTGGGAAGTGCCGAACATGCTGGCCAAGTACTACACGACCACGCAGGCCCTCGCGCTGGCGCTGGCGGAATCCTGACCCGAAGCGAACGAATCCTCATGCTCAAGATCGCCATCCTCGGCACCGGCGCCATCGCCGACAACCACGTCCAGGCCTTCCTCAAATTCAAGGATCAGTGCGAGGTCGTGGCACTGGCCGACCTGTATCCCGACAAGGCCGCCGCACTGGCCGCCAAGTACAACCTGCGAGCAGCGGTGTTCAAGACGCATCAGGAGCTGGCGGCGGGGGCCGGCTTCGACGCGGTCTCCATCTGCACGCCGCCGTTCGGCCACGCCGAGGCCGCGGCAGACCTGCTGCGCGCGGGTCGGCACGTCCTGGTGGAAAAGCCGATGGCGCCGAGCCTCGAAGAATGCGATTCGATGCTCGCAGCCGCGCAAGCTGGAGGCGCGCTGCTTTCGGTGGTGGCGCAGAACCGTTTCAAGACGCCGATGATGAAGCTGAAGTCCCTGCTCGCCTCCGGCGTCATCGGCAAAGTCCTCCATGCCCAGGTGGACTCCTATTGGTGGCGCGGTTCCAATTACTACGACCTCTGGTGGCGCGGCACGTGGGACAAGGAGGGGGGCGGCTGCACCATGAATCACGCGGTGCACCAGATCGACCTCTTCCAATGGATGATGGGGATGCCTGCCGAGGTCCAGGCGCTGACGATGAACCTGGCGCACGAGAACTCCGAGGTCGAGGATTTCTCGTCCGCCGTGCTGCGCTACGACGATGGGCGCGTGGGGCAGATCACCGCCTCGCTGGTGCATCATGGCGAGGAGCAACAGCTGGTCTTCCAGGGCGAGCGGGCGAAGATCGGCGCGCCGTGGCAGGTCAAGGCCATGAAGCAGCGCGAGAATGGCTTTCCCGAGCCCGACGCGGCGCTGATGGCGGAACTCCAGCGCTTGTACGACGCATTGCCCGAGGTGACTTGCGACGGACACGACGGCCAGATCGCCAACTTCCTGGCGGCCATCCAGGGCCGTGAGGCGCTGCTGGTCGGCGGCGTGCAGGGGCGCCGCACCATCGAGCTGGTCACCGCGATCTACCAGTCCAGCCACGTCGGCCGCGCCGTCCGGCTGCCGCTGCAGCCGAGCGACCTGTTCTATACCCGCGAAGGCATCCTGAAGCACGCCCGCCGCTTTCACCAGAAGACGCGCAGCGTGGAGAACTTTGCCGACAACCAGATCACCCTCGGCCGCAACTTCGGGAAGTGAACCGCCTTTCCGTCCGCTCGCGCCGCGTCACGCGAACTGCCCTGCCACCCATCCCGACGACCACGCCCACTGGAAGTTGTACCCGCCGAGCCAACCGGTGACGTCGACCACTTCGCCGACGAAAAACAGGCCCGGCACGCCGCGCGCTTCCATGGTCTTCGACGACAACGCCCCGGTGTCGACGCCGCCGAGGGTGACCTCCGCCTTGGAAAAGCCGAGCGTTCCCGACGGCGCGATCGTCCACTCCTGCAACGCCGCGGCGATGCGGCTGCGCGCCTCACCACCGAACTCGACGACAGGCTTGTCGCAGCCGTGCAGCGCGCACCAGCCCCGCGCGAAGCTCTGCGGCAGCCGCTCGGCCAGCAGATTCGACAGCATTGCCCGGGACTGCGCGCGATGCGCGAGCCACGCCGCGGCGTCCGTTCCCGGAAAGAGATCAATGGTCACGTCGCGTTTGGCGCCCGATGCGCGCCCATATTCCTGCATCTGCCAGTAGCTCGAGATCTGCAGGATCGCGGGGCCCGACAGCCCGCGGTGCGTCACCAGAACCTTTTCACGAAACCGCACCTTGTCGAGAAGCGACTGCGCGTCGCTCCGCGCCGCGAGTGCCGCCTCGGCCTCGAACGAGACACCCGAGATCGGCGCCAGCGTCGTCAGTGTTTCCGGCGGAAGCGCCAGCGGAACGAGCCCCGCCCGTGGCGGAATGACATGCAAGCCGAACTGTTCGGCGATTCGATAGCCGAAGGGCGTTGCGCCGAGCTTCGGCATGGCAATCCCGCCGGTGGCGACCACCACCGACCGGCAGGGGAAGGTGCCGCGGTCGGTGACCAGCTCGAAGCGATCGCTGTCGCGTCCGGGCCCGGCGCCGGCGCCCGCCGCATCGGCGTCCGCCGGCAAACGCACAACGCGGTGCACCAGGCACGGATGCGCCCACGAAACGCCGGCATCGCCGACGGCATCGACGAGAAAATCGATGATCTGCTGCGATGACTCGTCGCAAAACAACTGGCCGAGCGACTTCTCGTGATAGCGGATGCCGCGTTTCTCGATCCGCGCGATGAAGTCGCGGGGGGTGAACCGGGCGAGCGCCGAGCGGCAGAAGTCCGGATTCTGCGACAGGTAATTCGCCGGGCCCGCGTCGCGATGGGTGAAGTTGCATCGACCGCCGCCGGAGATGCGAATGCGTTCGCCGATCTTCGCCGCGTGCTCGATCAACAGGACCCGGCGGCCTCGCCGACCCGCTTCCGCCGCGCACATCATTCCGGCGGCACCCGCTCCGACGACGACGACATCGAAGTGCATGTCGGCAAGTATTCCCGGACCACAGGGGCAGCACAAGGGCACGGCCCCAGGATCATCTGCGTGTCGTTGCGCAACGGAGCGGTTTGAGCCGAAAATACTCCGCAACCACTCACCGACCAACGGAAAAACACGATGAACTTCATGTGGCTCACTTCAATGATAACGCTGGCCTTGTTCGTCGGCATGCTGCTGCTCCTCGACCTCGGCCGCCGCGTCGGTGTCCGCCGGCTGGCCAACGATCCTGAGGGCGGGCAGGCCGGCACCGGCGCAGTCGATGGTGCGGTGTTTGCGCTTCTGGGTCTGCTCGTGGCCTTCACCTTCTCGGGCGCGGCCTCGCGATTCGACGAACGCCGAAACCTGATCGTTCAGGAAACCAACGACATCGGCACCGCCTACCTTCGCCTCGACCTCCTGCCGGCCAGCGCGCAGCCGGCGCTGCGAGACCTGTTCCGGCGCTACGTGGACTCCCGCCTGGACGTGTATCAAAAGCTGCCGGATATCGAAGCGTCCAGGGCGGCGTTGGCCAGCTCCACGAAATTGCAGGGGGAGATCTGGAACCACGCGGTCGCCGCGGGACGGATGGAGGGAGCGCCGCCCGCGGCGACGATGCTGCTCCTGCCGGCGCTGAACCAGATGATCGACATCACGACCACCCGCACGATGGCGGCCCAGATTCACCCGCCGCTGGTCATCTTCGCGATGCTGTTCGCGCTTGCGTTGGCCGGCGCGCTGCTGGCAGGCTACGGCATGGCCGGCGGGAAATCACGCAGCTGGATTCACATGATCGGCTTCGCGGCGGTCATGGCGGGCGCGGTGAACGTGATCATCGAGATCGAGTATCCACGCATGGGCTTGGTGCGGGTCGACGCCTTCGACCAGGCGCTGGTGCAACTCAGGGACAGCATGAAATGACCCCGGGGCCGACGCTCAACCTGCTTTCAGGAATTTCACGCACACCGGCGTCGGCACCGGCGTAGCAGGACCGGCGGGCTCCAGCTTTCCACTTTCCGGATCGATGCGGAAGCTCACCAGCGTATCGCTGTCCTGGTTGGCCGCGATCAGGAAGTTGCCGGTGGGATCGATGCCGAAACTGCGCGGAGTCTTCCCCTGTGTCGGCGCATGGGCGACGTAGCCGAGCGTCCCGGCGAGAGAATCGATCCGATGGATCACGATGCTGTCGTGGCCCCGGTTGGATGCATAGAGGAACGTTCCTGACGGAGCGACCTGGATGTCGGCGCAGGTGCTCTTGCCTTCGAATCCTGCGGGAAGCGTGGCAACGGTCTGCAGATGCTCGAACGTCCCCCCTCGTTCGTCGTACGACAGAACCGCCACCGTCGAGTCGAGTTCGTTGACCAGGTACGCGAACCTGCCGCCGGGATGAAACGACACGTGGCGCGGACCGGCTCCCGGTTTCATCTTGATCCAGGGCGCGGCATTCGGTTCGAGCATTCCCCGCTTCGGATCGAAACGGTAGACCATCAGTCGGTCGAGACCGAGATCGGGAACGAAGGCGTAGCGGTTCGACGCATCCAGCGTGACCGAGTGCGCATGAGGGCCCTTCTGGCGCGCCGGATCGATGCTCGACCCCTGATGCTGAATGAAGTCCGAGGCCTCGCCCAGGCTGCCGTCGTCGCGCACCGGCAGTACGCAAACGCTCCCGCTCATGAAGTTGGCGACGAACACATATTTGCGCTGCTCATCCACGACGACGTGGCAGGGATCGGTCCCATGAGTGAGTTGCCGGTTCAGGAATTCGAGCTTTCCCGTCGCCGCGTCCACGGCAAACGCGCTGACCGTTCCCGTCGGCTTGTCATCAAAAGTCTTCAATTCGTTGACGGCGTAGAGAAATCTCTGCGTCGCATCGAATGCCAGGTAGGACGGGTTGGTGATGCCGATCGTCTTGCTGACGAATTCCAGGCCGCCGGATGATGGATCCATACGGTAGACGTAGATCCCCTCCCCTTTGCCCTGGAGAATCCTCCCCGTGCCGAAGAGGATCGGGTCGGTGTAGGTTCCAACGAAAACCAGCGCGTCCTTCGCCATTCGCTCATTCCCTGAGGTTGATCGTGCTGCGAACCGGAGGTCAGTCTCGCGTAAGCCAGATGCGCCCCACGAGGTCGCCCGATTCAAGACGGGCGGCCGCTTCCCGGATCTCTTCGAGCGCATAGGATGCGCCGAGGACCGGCGTGACCTGGCCGGTCCGCACCAGGCGGACGACGTCGATCAAGTCCTGCCTGGTGCTGCCGCGGCAGCCGATGATCTGCTGCTCGGTCTTGAAGAGCGGGATGGAAGGGATCTCGAACGTCTCATCGAGGTACGCCACGACCAGGAACTTCCCGCCCGGCCGCAACACCTTCAGTCCCTGAAGGACGCTCGCGCGGTTGCCGACATTGTCCACGACCACGTCCACGCCCTCGCCATCCGTGAACCTGGCCACCGCCGCCTCGAGCGACTCGTGAGCCGTGTTGACACCGACCGCGCCGTACTGCTCGGCCAGCGCCAGGCGCTGCGGCTGACGGCTCGTCGCGAGAACTTCGGCACCGACGCATCTGGCGATCTGCACGCCGTGGATGCCGAGCCCGCCGACGCCGAGGATCAGGATGCGCTGTCCGATGCCCACCCCGCCCTGGTGAATCAGGCTGTGGTACATGCAGGCGACCGCGTCCGGAAGAATCGCCGCCGCCGCGTAGGAGATCTCCGCATGCAGCGCCACGAGGTTCGCCGCCGGCACCGCGACGAAATCGGCGTGCCCGCCGTCGCGCTCGAAACCGATGCGCTTCATCGTACGGCACAGTTGCGTCTCGCCGGCCAGGCAATGCCGGCAGCGGCCGCAGGTGACGTCGATCGCCGCCGTCACGCGGTCGCCGAGTCGCCAGTGCGCCACACCTTCGCCCAGCTCGACCACGTCCCCGGCCAGTTCGTGGCCGACGATGCGCGGCAGGTCGCCCAGGGGCTGGCGGCCGGAAAGGAGATGCAGATCGGTGCTGCACAGGCCGCTGGCGCGCACGTGGACGAGCACCTCACCCGGGCCCGGTCGCGGGACGGGCCGCCGGGTGGCTTGAAGCGACCCGCCATATTGAGCGATCACCACCGCGCGCATCGTGTCGGGCATCTTTCGACTACTCCTTGAGTCCGGTCGCTGCGATGCCCTGGATGAAGGCGCGCTGCAGGAAGAAGAACAGCAGGATCATCGGCAGCGTGCCGAGGACCGCGATGGCCATCAGCTGATCCCAGGAGGTTCCGTAGCTGCTCATGAAGAGCGAAATCCCGAGCGGCAAGGTGCGCAACGAATCCCTGGTGATGATGATCAGCGGCCAGATGTACATGTCCCAGGCTTCGCGGAAGGTGAAGACCGCCAGCGCGACGAGCGCAGGCTTGCACAGCGGAAGCACGATCATCCAGAAGATCCGCAGCTCCGAGGCCCCGTCGATCCGCGCCGAATCGATGAGGTCCTTGGGGATGCTCAGCATGTATTGCCGCATCAGGAAGACGCCGAAGCCATCCACCAGGAAGGGCACGATCAGGCCCTGGTAGCTGTTCGCCCAGTCGAGCTCCTTGATGATCAGGAACAGCGGCACCATCGTGACTTCCAGCGGCAGCATCATGGTGCTGAGGATCAGGATGAACATGACGCCCTGGCCCCGGAAGTGAAACTTGGTCAGGCTGTACCCGGCAAGCGAACAGAGGAGCAGGTTGGAAAGCGTGATCGCCACCGCAACGAAACCGCTGTTGAGGAAGTAGCGCGTGAAGTCCTGCGCCTGCCACGCGAGCACATAGGAGCGCCAGTTCACCGGGTCGGGAATCCACTGGATCGGCAGGCTGAACATGTTCTCCATCGTCCGCAACGATGACGAAAACATCCAGTAGAAGGGCAGCAGCATGATGCACGCCACGGCGAGCAACACGCAAAACGCGGCGATGTTCCCGCGGCGACGGATCGCCTGACGGACCCATCCTCGCGGCGGCGTCCTCGGGGCCGCGCGGCGGGTCGTGTGGCTGCTGACGGCAGATTCGGCAGGGCCCGTCATCGCTGCTCATCCCCTCGCGTAAACATGCGTACCTGGATGAACGAGAACAGCATGACGCCGACGAACAGGAAGACGCTCATCGCAGCGGCGCGCCCCATGTCGAAGAACTCGAACGCCGTCTGGTAGATGAACAGCGGCAGCACCCGCGTTGCATCCGCCGGCCCTCCGCCCGTCATGATCAGCGGCACCGCAAACACCTTCATTGCGACGATCACGTTCATCACGATGACCAGCAGCATGGTGGGCTTGAGCAGGGGCAGCGTGATGTGCCAGAAGCTCGCCCACTTGCCCGCGCCGTCGATCTCGGCGGCATCGTAGTAGTCCGCAGGGATCGCCTGCAGGCCGGCCAGGAAGATCACCATGTAATACGGCGTGGCGCGCCAGATGCCGATCAGGATCACCGCCCACAGCGCGGACGCGCTGCTGCGCAGCCACGCGATCGGATCGATGCCGAGCCAGCCGAGGATGGTGTTGATCACGCCGTCCTGCTGGTACATGAAGGTCCAGACGACGGCCATCACCACCGCCGGCATCACGACCGGCATGAAGATGGCCGATCGAAGCACGTTCTTGATCCAAAGGCTCCGGTTGAACAGCACCGCGAGCCCGAGCGACAGCGGCAGCACCGGCACCACGCTGAACAGCACGTAAGTGAGTGAGACTCGCGCCGACTTCAGGAACAGCGGATCCTGAAGAAGGCTCACGAAGTTCGCCAGACCGATGAATTTCGGAGGGTGAACGAGATCGTACTGCGTCAGGCTGAGGTAGAAGGCCTCGATCATCGGCAGAAAGCGGAAGATCGCCAGGATCGCCAGCGTCGGCAGCAGGATCGCGACGCCGAAGGCCGCCTGTCTCGACGCAAGGCTGATCCGCCAACGCCGCCTGCTCGTCGAGCGCGCGGCATACGCGGTCGACGACCCTTGGGCCTTCTTTGGAGCGGCGGCTTGGGACACGGGTATCAGGCAAGGGCACAGGCCCGGCGCACCGATCCTGTGCCTCCTGCCTCGCGTGGGCTACTTCTTCAGAACCTTGTCGATCTCGGCCTGCGCCTGATCAAGCGAGGCCTTGGGATCGACGCCATCGTATATCGTCCGTTCGATGGCACGGCCGACCGCCTGGCCGATTTCGTTCGTGAACTCGGAGCGGATGTACCAGGAGGCCGTCGAGACGTCCTTCATGTGCACGTCGAAGAACGGGAAGTTCTTGGCGACCTGGGTCTCGTTCACGCCCTTCACCGGCTGCACGAAAGCGGCCTTCGCCAGCCACTCGTCCGGCTTCGCGAGCATGAAGCGGATGAAGTCCCATGCGACGATCCTCTCCGCCTCGGGCTTCGCCTTGTTCACGCCCCACATCCAGCCGTAGACGATGGTGTGCGGCTTCGCGGGATCGACCTGCGGGTACGAGACGACAGTGAAACCGTCCTTGACCGGCGACTGCCGGATCTGCGACGTCGCCCACGGCCCCGTGACCCACATCGCCGTGCGGCCGTCGATGAAGTCCTGGTTCGGGTTGCTCGGCGTGTTCATCGTCGTCTTCGGGTCGCCGGTGGCCTTGGTGACGTCGCGCCACAGCGTCAGCGCCTTCACCGCCTCGGGGCTATTGAGATACGCGGTCTTGCCGTCGTCGGAGAGAATCCTGCCGCCAAACTGCTCGACCAGCGGCTGGAACATCTGCATCTCCCAACGCGGGCTGTGATACGGGAAGTCGAACGCCTTCTGCACCGTGCGATTGCCCTGCACCTTCTTCAGCTTGGGCCCCAACGCCTTCATGTCCTCCCACGTCTTCGGTGCGTCCTTCACCGGGCTCAAGCCCGCCGCCTCGAACGCCTTGTTGGAAAGGAACAGGCTCATCGAGTTGCCTTGGTACGGCAGCGCGTAGACCTTGCCGCCGAACGTTCCGGCAGCAATCCCGCCCGGCGTGTAGCGGGCGATGATCTCGTCGTGGCTCTTGGCGCCGAACACTTCCAGGTTGAGCGGTTCCAGCACGCCCTTGGCGAAATACAGCTCGTAGAAGGAAGCGTCCTGGTCCATGATGTGCGGCCCGGTGCCGGTCGCCAGCGCAACGGTCAGCTTCTGATTGATGTCTCCCGAGGACGTGACGACGGAATTGATGGTCACGTTCGGCCTGACCTTCTTGTACGCTTCGATCAGCTCCTTCACGTACGCCGTGAACGGACCGTACTCGTGCCACCAGATCTCGATGGTGACTTTCTCTTTGGGGAAGTTGGCGGGGGTATCCGCAGCGAGTGCCGATCCCCCGGCGATCATTGTCAGCATTGCCGTGACTGCCAATGAAGACACGGTGCGACGCACATTCCATTTGATCATTTTCTGTCTCCCGTAGGTCGATTGCTACTGTTACCCGCACCAACGCGGTCAGTTCAACACCTTCCCGGTCGCCGAGTCGAAAACGTGCACCGCTTCGCTCTTCGGCTGCACCCAGAGGGTCTCGCCCGGCTTCAGCGCAAGCCGCTCACCAAAAACCGCACAGATCTGCGTCCCGCAGAGCTCGCAGTAGACGTGCGTATCCGCACCCGTCGGTTCGATCACCAGGATCCGGGCCGGAACGCCTGCGCCGGCTTCACCGAGCGTGAGCTGCTCGGGCCGGAAGCTGTAGACGACGTCCTGGCCGTCCTGGCCGTCGCGATTACTGCCGCTCTGCAGCCAGGTGCCGTCGTTCGCCTCGACCCAGACGGTATCGTCGTGGCGGCGCAGGCGACCCCGGACAAAGTTCATCGCAGGCGAACCGATAAAACCGGCGACGAACAGGTTCGCCGGATGGTCGTACAACTCCAGTGGCGAGCCGATCTGCTCGACGCGTCCGTCCTGGAGCACGACAATCCGGTCGGCCATCGTCATCGCTTCGATCTGATCGTGCGTCACGTAGACCGACGTCGCGTGGAGGCGCTGGTGGAGCGCCTTGATCTCGACCCGCATCTGCACCCGAAGCTTGGCGTCGAGATTGGAAAGCGGCTCATCGAACAGGAACACCTGGGGATCGCGCACGATCGCCCTGCCCATCGCCACGCGCTGCCGCTGACCGCCGGAAAGCTGTCTCGGGTAGCGATCGAGATAGGAGGCGAGATTGAGCGTCTCCGCCGCCGCCAGTACTTTTCTTGCGACCGTCGCCTTCGACTCGTTGCGCAGCTTCAGGCTGAACGCCATGTTCTCGCGCACCGTCATATGCGGGTAGAGCGCATAGTTCTGGAACACCATCGCGATGTCGCGGTCCTTCGGCGGCAGGTCGTTCACCACACGACCGCCGATGATGATCTCGCCGCCGGAAACCTCCTCCAGGCCCGCGATCATGCGCAGCAGCGTCGATTTTCCGCATCCGGAGGGGCCGACCAGGACGAGAAACTCCCCGTCGGCTACCTCGAGGTCGACGCCATGCAGGACCGGCGTGGCGCCGAACGCCTTGTCAACGCCACGAATCTCGATGGATGCCATGTGCGGACATTCCTCGTCAATCGTGCTGTCACCGGGGACGGGGGTGCTTCGCGCGCCGGATTTCCGTGAGCCTCGGGCATCCCCCGATGCTCATGCTTCCGCTCCGTTGGGCTCGATGACCACCTTGATCACACCGTCGCGACGGTTGACGAAAGTGTCCAGGCCCCTGGCAAAATCCTCGAGCGGGAAGGTATGGG
>Ga0209254_10005709_pt1 | contig 11441 bp, 12 predicted proteins | sample FrelakmetDIP11DI_FD_187148 | JGI IMG/M metagenome (GOLD analysis project Ga0209254, IMG submission 187148) | Freshwater lake sediment microbial communities from the University of Notre Dame, USA, for methane emissions studies - DIP11 DI (SPAdes)... | ecosystem: Environmental > Aquatic >... | reverse complement strand
GCGGTACGCCGATTACGACGGCGCGTCGTTCGCGCCCGTCGGCGGCGCCATCGAAATCTGGCACCAGCCCATCGCGGCGCCGGTGACGCCGGGTCATCCCGACCCTTCCAACGCGTACGGCGTTCTTGCCATGCTGCAGCACGCTTCGGATGCCTGCGCCACCGGCGCGTTTGCCGCGCTGGTGACGGCCCCGGCGCAGAAGAGCGTGCTCCTCGACGCCGGCATCCCGTTCTCCGGGCATACCGAATTCTTCGCGCAGCGTACCCACACGCCGCGCGTCGTCATGATGCTCGTCGGCGGCGCGCCCGCTGCGCCGCTGCGCGTCGCGCTCGTCACCACGCACCTCGCGCTGAAGGACGTCCCGGCGGCCATCACGCGGGAGGCGGTCGAGGCGACGCTCGGGATCGTCTGCGCGGAGCTGCGGGCGAAGTTCGCGCTGGCCGCCCCACGCATCGCGGTCTGCGGCCTTAACCCGCACGCCGGCGAGGGCGGGCACCTGGGACGGGAGGAAATCGACGTCATCGCTCCAGCCATCGCCGCCTCGCGCGCCGCCGGGAACGACGTGACGGGCCCCGTGCCGGCCGACACGGTGTTCGTGCCGGAATTCGCGCGCCGCTATGACGCGATCGTCGCCATGTACCACGATCAGGGATTGCCGGTGCTCAAGGCCGCGAGCTTCGGCCAGGGCATCAACGTGACGCTCGGGCTGCCGTTCATTCGCACGTCGGTCGATCACGGCACGGCGCTCGACCTCGCCGCCGACGCGGCCAAGGCGCGCGACGTGGATCCCGGCAGCCTGTTCGCCGCGGTGGAGCTCGCGATCGAGCTGGCCGGGCGCGGAAAATAGGGGACAGACCACGTTTGTCGGGCGAGCCGCAGCGCCGCGGCCAACGCACGGTCCGAACAAACGTGGTCTGTCCCCCATTTCCGCACCCGACAAGCGTGGTCTGGCCCCCATTTCCCATTTCCTACGACAAGATGGAAAGGCACCAGCCGCGGCGGCGCTTCGGGCAGAACTTCCTGGCCGATCCGCATTACGTCGCGCGGATCGTCGACGCCATCGCGCCGCAGCCCGGCGACAACCTGGTCGAGATCGGACCCGGGCTCGCCGCGCTGACGCGGCCCCTCGTCGAGCGTGCCGGGCATCTCGCCGCGATCGAGATCGACCGCGACCTCGCGCAACGGCTCGCGTCCGAGTTTCCACCCGGGCAACTGACCCTGCACGTCGCCGACGCGCTCGAATTCGACTTCGCGCCATTGGGACCGGCGCTGCGCGTCGTCGGCAATCTGCCGTACAACATCAGCTCGCCGCTGCTGTTCCACCTGGCGCAGTTCGAGACGCAGCTTCGCGACGTCCACGTGATGCTGCAGCGGGAAGTGGTCGCGCGGATGACCGCGCTGCCCGCGACCCCGGATTACGGCCGGCTCTCCGTGATGCTGCAGGCGATTTTCCGCGTGACCCGGCTCTTCACAGTGCCGCCCGGCGCGTTCCGCCCGGTGCCCAACGTCGATTCGGCGGTCGCGCGGCTCGTGCCGCTCGGCGCGGCAAAACCGCGGATCGACGACGCGGCGCTGTTTGGACGGGTCGTGGCCGCGGCGTTCGGCCAGCGGCGAAAGACGCTGCGCAATGCGCTCTCCGCGCTGTGCGATGCCCCGACCCTCGAAGCTGCGGACGTCGACCCCGCCGCACGCGGCGAGACGCTGGCCGTCGCCGATTTCGTGCGCCTCGCGAATGCACTGACGGCCCGCAAGCATGTTGCCGCAGCGCAAGACCGGCAAGGCGCCGGCGAGGAATGAGCTAGCGACGGCGAGAGGATGCGCCCGTGCCTGCCGGGGCGCTCTTCCAGGCTTCACGCACCGCCAAAAATACGCCCGACGCCAGGATCATCAGGATTCCTGCGGTCGACCAATAGCCGGGGACTTCTCCCCAGAGGGTGAACCCCCAGAACACAGCCAGAACCAGAGCCGAGTATTCGAACGGCGCGACCAGACCGGCCGGGCTGCTGCGATAGGCCTGCGACATCAGGTATCCGCCGGCCGCGCTGCAGGCGCCGGCGAGCAGGAACAGCACGAGGTCCCGGAGTCCGGGCCAGGACCAGGCGCGAAAGATGAACTCGAGCGACGGATGGCCCATGCCGGCCCACTGTCCGCTGCCGAACGCCAGCCCCATCGCCAGACAGACCGCGATGAAGTTGAGCTGGATATAGACGGCCATGGTTGCGGCCGACTCGGCCAGGCCCATCTTGCGCGTCATCGTGTGCATGCCTGCATAGGCGAGCGCCGCCACGGCGGGGAGCAGCACGGCCCACTGAAAGGCAGCCGTTCCGGGCTTGACGATCAGCAATACGCCGATCATTCCGATCCCGAGCGCCGCCCAGCGCCAGGGGCCGACGTGTTCGCGCAGCAGGAGCGCCGAGAACGCGGTGATCAGCAACGGCGCGATGAAGAAGATGGCCGATGTCTCGGCCAGCGGCAGTGCCGCCAGGGCGGCGAAGTAGGCCATGTTCGAGACCACCACGCAAAACCCCCGAAACATGTGGGAAGCCAGACGTCGTGTCCGGAATACGCCCGCAATGCTCCTGTCCGGCGCAAAGACGGCCACGGTAACGATCAATGCGACGATCGCCCGAAACAGCACGACCTCGTGCAACGGCAGGGTCCCGCTGAAGGATTTGACCGTGATGTCGTTGATCGAAAACGCCAGCGAGCCCCCCAGCGCGCAGGTGATGCTCAGGCGGGCGTTGTCGGCTGCCGTGTTCGGAGCGCCGTTCATTCGCTCGATGCTCGGTGCAGATGTTGTGCCCCCACGCTCACTTCGTTCGCTGCCCCCCGCGGGGGCGCATAGTGCCCTTCGGGCGGCCGGGCGGGCGGATGAACGGCCCCCACGCTCACTTCGTTCGCTGCCCCCCGCGGGGGCGCATAGTGCCCTTCGGGCGGCCGGGCGGGCACTATAGCCAATCGCGATCCGGCCGCAGCACTGGTCGCGTGACCCGCACCGCCTTTTGCCGCGACGCGTCCCCGCGCAGCAGCAGCACCGCACGTTGCGGTACCCCGAATGCCGCAGCCAGGAAACGCAGCAACTCCGCGTTGGCCTTGCCCTCCACCGGTGGCGCGGCGAGCCGGATCTTCAGCCGCGCGGCGGCGCCTTCGCCGTGAATGCCCGCCACTTCGGTGCGCTTCGCGCCCGGCTGCACGTGCAGCATCAGCACGACATCGTGGCCGTCCTCGCGGCGCCATGCCGGAGGAACGGCGTCAGGCACGTTGTTGCCGGCCGGCGCCCGGCGCGAAGGCGCGCCGCCGGAAAACCGTGTGCGGGCGAGGCGCGGTCAACGAAACAGCGTCACGACAACGCCCTCGAGCCACCGCACGGGGAGCATCAGCAGCAGCTGGGCGGCGACGATCAGGATCAGCGGCGACAGATCGAGCGTGCCGCCGAGCGGCGGAACCCGGCGCCGGAGCGGCGCCAGGAACCGGAACGTCAGCGCGTTGAGCACGCCGGCGAAGGGACCGTCCGGCGCGGTCCACGACAGGATGGCCTGCGCGAAGACGACGATGATCAGCAGCCAAAGCGTCGCTTTGACGAGCTCGACGCACGCCAGGAGGGCGAGCGTCATCGCCGTCGCGCCATCGAAAGCACCGCGACCCGCCAGGAGCTCCAGCGTGACCAGCCACGCGAACTCGGCGACCCACGCGAGCAGCAGCGTGGAACCGTCGAGCCCCTTGTAGCCGGGGACCACGCGGCGAACGGGCTTGACGGCCCAATCCGTCAGGGCGACCACCGCCTGCCCGAGCGGATTGCGGAACGGCGCGCGCAGCCATTGCATCATGAAGCGCAGCAGGAAGGCGTAAGTGACGATCCCGAACGCGGTATCGATCAGAAAACGGAGCGCCTGGCCGAACATCGTCAGACGTCCCGGCCGAAGGCGTCGCCGAGCTCGCCGGCGCGCAGCGCGGCGGCCTTCACCGCGGCAACGATCTTCGCCTTCACGGCGTCGGCTTCCATCGAAGCCAGCGCGCGCTCGGTGGTGCCGCCTTTTGACGTCACCTGCGCGCGCAGCACGGCAGGCTCCTCGGGGCTAGCCTGCGCGAGCGCAACGGCCCCGGCGAACGTCGCGTATGCGAGCCTGCGCGCGTCAGCCGGCGCGAAGCCCAGATCGCGCGCGGCCGCCTCGAGCGACTCGAGAAAGTAGAACACGTACGCCGGTCCGCTGCCCGAGACGCCAGTGACGGCATCGAGCATCGCTTCGCTCTCGACCCAGACCTCCTCGCCCACCGCGGCGAGGACGGAAGAAGCGAGGGCGCGGCCCGCGGCGTCCACGGACGCCGCGGCAAATGCGCCCGAGATGCCCTTGCCCACGAGCGCCGGAGTGTTCGGCATCGCCCGGACCAGCCGGGCATGCCCGTGCAGCCAGCGCGCAAGGTCAGCGAGGCGGATCCCGGCGGCGATCGAAAGCACCACCGGCGCGTCAGCGCCGGCGAGATGCGGCGCGAGCGCGCTCGCGGCCTGGCGCATCTGCTGCGGCTTCACCGCGAGGACGACGAGCGCCGCGCCGGCCACGGCTTCGCGCGTCGCTTCACCGAAGAGGGCGAGGCCGGGAAAACGCGCGGCGATCCTGGCCCGCGTCTCCGCCAGCGGCTCGACCACCCGAAACTCGTCGACGGCGGCTCCGCGCGCGAGCATCCCGCCGATGAGCGCGGTCGCCATGTTGCCGCCGCCGATGAACGCAATTGCCATGTCTGCTGGCTCCCCTGGCGCCTGCCCGTCAGGGCACTGCGCGGTTCATTGCCGGACGGATTCTCATCCCCGCGCGCCGAAGATCGAGGTTCCCACCCGCACCAGCGTCGCGCCCTCCGCGATGGCGTCCTCTAGGTCGGCCGACATCCCCATCGACAGCGTGTCCACCGGCAGACCCGTCGCCCGGCATTCCTCGAAGCAATCGCGCAGGACCCGCAATTGTGCCCGACGCCGCCCCGCGTCGGCGGTCGGCTCGGGAATGCCCATGATTCCGCGCAACTTGAGCCGGGGCAACCCGGCGACGACACGCGCGAGGCCGACCACCTCTCCCGGCGTCACGCCGCTCTTCGACGCCTCGCCGCTCGCATTGACTTGTATGCAGACCGAAAGCGGCGACATGTCGGCGGGCCGCGCGGCCGCGAGCCGCGCCGCGATCTGCGCCCGATCGACGGTTTGCACCCATGCAAAACGCGAGGCGGCCATTCCGGCCTTGTTGCTCTGCAGCGGCCCGATCAGATGCCACTCGATGCCGGCGAGATCGGAGAGGCTGGCCATCTTGGCGGCGGCCTCCTGCACGTAGTTTTCACCGAAATCACGCTGCCCGAGCGCGTAGACGGCGCGTATCGCCTCGGCCGGGAACGTCTTGCTGACGGCAACGAGCCGCACGCCCGCCGGATCGCGTCCGCACGCGCGCGCCGCGCGGCCGATCCGCGCCACGACGTCTTGCCACGCCTTCTCATAGTGGAACATAATCGAATGACGCCGGCATGCGGACGCCGCTATTGGCACGCGAATTGCGTGCCCCCATCGCTACAGTTCTGCCAACCGGCGCACCCGGGGATCGCGGACCGTACCAGGGATTATAGATGGACATCACCGAACTTCTGGCCTTCGCCGTCAAGAACAAGGCTTCCGACCTTCATCTGTCGGCCGGGCTGCCGCCGATGATCCGCGTGCACGGCGACATCCGCCGGATCAACCTGCCGCCGATGGAGCACGAGGACGTCCACGCGATGGTGTACGACATCATGAGCGACGCCCAGCGGAAGAACTACGAGGAAAACCTCGAATGCGACTTCAGCTTCGCGGTGCCCAACCTCGCCCGGTTCCGGGTCAATGCGTTCGTGCAATCGCGCGGCGCCGCAGCCGCGTTCCGGACCATTCCATCGAAGGTGCTTTCGCTCGAGGAGCTCAAGGCGCCGAAAAGCCTCGCCGAAATGGTGAACCGGCCGCGCGGGCTGATCCTGGTCACGGGCCCTACCGGCTCGGGCAAATCGACCACGCTTGCCGCGATGGTGGACCAGGTCAACGCGAACATGTACGGGCACATTCTGACCATCGAGGACCCGATCGAGTTCCTGCACGAGTCCAAGAAGTGCCTGATCAACCAGCGCGAACTGGGCCCGCACACGCTGTCGTTTCCCAACGCGCTGCGCAGCGCGCTGCGGGAAGACCCCGACTACGTCCTGGTCGGCGAAATGCGCGACCTCGAGACGATTCGCCTCGCCCTCACCGCCGCCGAGACGGGCCACCTCGTCTTCGCGACACTGCACACGAGCTCCGCCGCCAAGACGATCGACCGGATCATCGATGTATTCCCCGCGGCGGAAAAGGAAATGGTCCGCGCGATGCTGTCGGAATCGCTGGTCTCGGTGATCTCGCAGTCTCTGCTCAAGACCAAGGACGGCGAGGGCCGCGTCGCGGCGCACGAAATCATGATCGGCACGCCCGCGATCCGCAACCTCATCCGCGAAGGCAAGGTCGCGCAGATGTACTCGGCGATCCAGACGGGACAGAATATCGGGATGCAGACGCTCGACCAGTGCCTCGTCGAAATGGTGCGCCGGAACATGGTAAACGTCGCCGAGGCCAAGAACCGCGCCGTCAACAAGGATCTGTTCATGGGTTGAGCGGGCGCGTTCCCGGTACGGCCCCGCGCGGCCCGCGCAGCAAGGAGATCGCACGATGGAACGCGAACGCGCCACCACTTTCATCCACGAGTTGCTCGATCTCGTGGTCAAGCAGAACGGATCCGACCTCTTCATCACCGCGGGCTTTCCTCCCGCGATCAAGGTCGACGGCCGCATTCAGCCGGTCTCGAAATCGGGACTGACGCCACAGCACACGATGGAACTCGTGCGCAGCGTCATGAACGACAAGCAGGCGGCCGAGTTCGAGTCGTCGAAGGAGTGCAATTTCGCCATTGCGCCGCCGGGCGTCGGCCGCTTCCGGGTCAACGCTTTCGTGCAGCAGGGCCGCATCGGCATGGTGTTGCGGACGATCACGACCGACATCCCGAAATTCGAGGAGCTCGGCCTGCCGCCGGTGTTAAAAGACGTCATCATGTCGAAACGCGGCATCATGATGTTCGTCGGCGCCACCGGCTGCGGCAAATCGACGTCGATGGCCTCGCTGCTCGGCTACCGCAACGAGAACAGCTATGGCCACATCATCACGATCGAGGACCCGATCGAGTTCGTCCACGAGCACCGGAACTGCATCCTCACGCAACGCGAGGTCGGCGTGGACACCGACGACTGGCAGATCGCGCTGAAGAACACGCTGCGCCAGGCGCCGGACGTCATCCTGATCGGCGAAGTGCGTGAGCGCGAGACGATGGACTACGCGATCTCGTTCGCGGAAACCGGCCACCTGTGCCTCGCCACGCTGCACGCGAACAGCACGAACCAGGCGCTCGACCGGATCATCAACTTCTTTCCCGAAGAGCGCCGCGCGCAGCTCCTTATGGACTTGTCGCTCAATATCCGCGGGTTCGTCGCGCAGCGGCTGATTCCGCGTCGCGACGGCAAGGGCCGCGTGCCGGCCGTCGAGGTGATGCTGAACTCCCCGCTCATTTCCGACCTGATCTTCAAGGGCGACGTGTCGGGGATCAAGGAAATCATGAAGAAGTCGACCGAACTTGGCATGCAGACGTTCGACCAGTCGCTGTTCGGCCTGTACGAGGCCGGCCTCATCAGCTACGAGGATGCGCTGCGCAACGCCGACTCGCTCAACGATCTGCGGCTCCAAATCAAGCTGCAGGGCAAGGACGCGAAGGGACGCAACGTCTTCTCGGGGATCGGCAATCTCGACATCGTGCCCGACGCCACGCCCGGGCGCATGTAGGACGACCCCGGTGTCGGACGCCGCATGCCCGCCCCGGCAGGAATGCCGATGAGCGAGCGCACCCATTTCGGTTTCGAGCAGGTCCCGATCGAGGACAAGGTGCTGCGCGTGCGCGGCGTGTTCGATTCGGTCGCGGGCAAGTACGACCTGATGAACGATCTGATGTCGGCCGGCCTGCATCGGCTGTGGAAGCGGTTCGCCGTCAACGCGGCCCATGTGCGGACAGGAATGCGCGTGCTCGATCTCGCCGGCGGCACCGGCGATCTCGCGCTCCAGTTCGCGCGCCGCGTCGGCCCGGAAGGCGAGGTGGTGCTGACCGACATCAACGGCGCGATGCTCGAGGCCGGCCGCGACCGGCTGCTCGACGCGGGCCGCCTGCTGCCCGTGGTACAGTGCGACGCCGAGAAGCTGCCTTTCCCGGAGGCGCACTTCGACTGCGTCAGCATCGCGTTCGGGCTGCGCAACGTGACGCGCAAGGAAAGCGCTCTCGCGGAGATGCGTCGCGTGCTGAAGCCCGGGGGCGTGGCGGTCGTGCTGGAGTTCTCCCGGGTCTGGGCGCCGCTCGCCCCGGCGTACGACTGGTACAGCTTCAACGTGCTGCCCCGGGTGGGCCGCCTCGTGGCCGGGGACGATGCGAGCTACCGCTACCTTGCCGAGTCGATCCGGATGCACCCGGACCAGGCCACGCTCAAGGCCTTGATGGAACAAGTTGGGTTCGACCGGGTCGAAGTCCACAATCTGACGGCCGGCGTGGTCGCCGTCCACCTGGGTTATCGCTTCTGAACACGATTTGCCCGGTAAACGGGAAACTGGAGAACGGAATGAAACGTACGGGAATCCTTGCCATTGCCCTCCTTGCCACAGTGACATTGGTGGTCGACGACGCGGCCGCCGCGCGCTTCAGCGGCGGCAAGAGTTTCGGCGCACAGCGCCCCAGCGTGGCCCCCCGCGCGGCGACGCCACCGACCGCAACCCCGCCGGCGGCGGCTTCGCAGCCGGTCATGCCGGCCACGCCCGGCGCGACGCTCCCGGCCAAACCGATCACCCCTGCGGCGCCGGCCGCCTCCGGTGCCTCGCGCTGGCTGGGCCCGATCGCCGGCCTCGCCGCCGGCCTGGGGCTTGCCGCCCTGCTGTCGCATTTCGGGCTGCCCGAGGGAATGGGTACCTTCCTGTTGATCGCGCTGCTGGTGATCGGCGGCGTGTTCCTGGTGCGCATGCTGCTCGCGCGGCGCGCACAGACGCCGCCGCTGGCGTACGCGGGGGCACGCGGCCCCGGCGCGGCGTCCGCCACTTTCGAGAAATCCGCAACGCCGGAATGGGGCGGCGCGCCGCGGGTCGAGCCGGTACTGGGCTCCGCTGCGGCCGCGCCCGCGCCTGGAAAGGCGTTTCCCCCGGGGTTCGACGCCGAGGGTTTCGCCAAACACGCAAAGCTGCAATTCGTCCGGTTGCAGGCCGCCCACGACACGGGTGATCGCGAGGCGCTCGGCGACCTCTTGACCCCCGAAATGGTGCGCGAAGTGATGCGCGACCAGGACAGCGGGGTCGCACGGACGGCCACCGAAGTCGTGACCCTCGCCGCCGAAGTGCTCGAAGTGGCGACGGAAGGCGATCGGCACTGGGCAAGTGTCCGGTTCACCGGGACGATGCGCGAGGGAACCGGTACCGCGCCGGCGCCCTTCGACGAAGTCTGGAACCTGTCGAAGCCCGTTGACGGCAAAACGGGCTGGCTGCTCGCCGGCATTCAGCAAGCCGGATGACCGGCCCCCACGTTCACTGCGTCGGCGGCCCCCCGAGGGGGACATCCCCTCAGCGCGGGCAAGCCCGCGCCCACGACACAGCGCTCCGCAAAAAACCGTGGGCGCGGCCTTGGCCGCGCTCCGCCATGGGTGCTCCCTCGCGCTGCCCACCTTCCCCCGAGCATACAAGGGGGCGCTGAGGAGCCGGATGCGCTTCGACCCCGCGGCTCTGCCCGCCGCGCTCGCCAACCGCGTCCTCGGGCGCGAGGCATGGGCGCGGGCCTGTCTCGCCGCGCACGCGGGGCGTGCCTTTGCCGTCGTGGTCGGGCCTATTGTGACGTCGATGCGCATCGACGAGGCGGGCACGATCGCCACCGCACTGCACCCGGATGGCCCGCCGGACCTCAGGCTGACCATTTCGCCGCTGGCGGTGCCGTCGCTGCTGGCCGAACCGACGCGCTGGGACGAGTTCGTTGCCGTCGACGGCGATCCCGCGCTCGCCGCCACGCTGAAGGGGCTTGCCGAAACGCTGCCGTGGTTCGTCGAACGGGCGCTCGCCGGAGCCTTGGGCCCGATTGTCGGCCAGCGCGTGGCCGACGCCGGACGGCGCCTGCTGGCGCTTCCTGCCTACGCCGGCGCGCGTGTCGGTGCGAGCATCGCCAGCTACGCGCGCGACGAAGCCCACTTTGCCGTGAAAGCCGCGGAGGCGCGCTCGGTCGGCGACGAGATCCTGGCAACCGCAACCCGCGTCGATGCGCTTTCGACGCGCGTCGACGCGCTGGCCGCGCGTCTCGACGCCGCCTGCGCGAGCCGTCGCCGCCAGACCCCGAGGCCCTAAGGCGCCGCCGGCGCGGCGTAGCCCAGCACGGCGAAGAAGTGGCAGGCGGTTCCGGCGAGCACGAACAGATGCCAGATGAAATGCCCGTACCGCAGCCGTGAATCGACGGTGAAGAACGCCACCCCCGCCATGTACGCGAGCCCTCCGGCGCCCAGCAGCAGCAAGCCGGGCAGAGGCACGCGTTGCTGCAACGGCTCGATCGCGATCACGCACAGCCATCCCATGACCAGATAGAGGGCAAGCGACGCAACGGGGTGTTCGATCCGATCGAAGGCCTTCAGCGTCACGCCGACGATGGCGAGGCCCCAGACGATCCCGAACAGCGTCCAGCCCATGGGCCCGTTCAAGGGGCCGAGCGTGAAAGGAGTGTAGGTGCCGGCGATCAGCAGGAAGATCGCGCCGTGGTCGAGCTTCCTGAACAGCGCCTTGGCCGTGCCGTGCGACACGGCGTGGTAGAGCGTCGATGCGCAGTAGAGCAGCACCATCGTCGCCGCGAATACGCTGGCGCCGACGACGTTGGCGGAGGTGCCGGTCTGGGCCGTGACCGAGATGAGCACGGGCGCCGATGCGACGGCCATGACGAATCCCACCCCGTGGCTCACGCTGTTGGCGATCTCCTCTCCCTGCGACTGTCGGCGTTCGATCATCTCGGGGGTCTCCAACCGGATCCTAGCAACGTTTGTGCCCGCATCACCGTTGACCCCGGACCAAAGCCCCGGCTGGCGGGGGCGTATCCCTTACAATCGACAGGATGCGTATCACGCGCCTTGCGATAATCGTCGTCATTGCCCTCAAGTACGGGCTCGACGAGTTCCTGACCGGCCACGAGCGATTCCGCGCGGTTCGCCCGGCGGCGCGCGCGCTGACGTTCTGGCGCGACACCTCCGCGCCGCGCGGGCAGCGGCTGCGGCTCGCGCTGGAGGATCTGGGTCCGATCTTCGTCAAATTCGGCCAGATGCTCTCGACGCGGCGCGACCTGCTGCCGACGGACATCGCCGACGAGCTC
>Ga0209254_10005708_pt1 | contig 11441 bp, 11 predicted proteins | sample FrelakmetDIP11DI_FD_187148 | JGI IMG/M metagenome (GOLD analysis project Ga0209254, IMG submission 187148) | Freshwater lake sediment microbial communities from the University of Notre Dame, USA, for methane emissions studies - DIP11 DI (SPAdes)... | ecosystem: Environmental > Aquatic >... | reverse complement strand
GGTCTTCCTCAAAGAGCCCATCTGAGGTCTCCGCGGCAATAGACCATGGGGACTGGGTAACCGCGCAACTCAAAAATAGGGGCTGGAACCCCCCCTGCTTGCTGCCCCACTCCCTAGGCGACAAGGCCGCCGGAGTTGACGTTCCAGCCGGGGCCAAGATTACCCCAGAGCGGAGGATACGGGAATAGGTATTTCTACGTAGTGAAGGGAGGATTTTTCACTTTTTTTCCAGGTCCACTCAACAGCGCCCTGCAGAGTTCAGTGAATGATGGACAACCGGGAGACGCGGGCGGGATCTTGCGGTCGGCATTGATTTCTCGAACTGCCACAGGCCTTGCCGGGATCGGTGTGCGTTCGGACCTTAGGATTGTCCCCTCGTCGCTTGATGTAACGCGATCATTCGTATTAGTGCGGCTAAGGAATGCGCCTTCATCTTCAGCATCATGTTTTCGCGATGCTTTTCAACGGTTCTGTCACTGATCCCCATTTCCCGGCCAATGGTCCTGCTGGAAGCTCCCTCGACTACCCGTTCCAACACTGCGCGTTCGCGAGGTGACAGCTGAGCCAATCGTTGCCTGAACGCCTGCCGCTCTGAGTTCTGGGCGGATTTTTCGCGAGTCGCCGCCAGGGCTTCCTGGATTCGATCCAGGACCTCCCGGCCCCCGGCCGGCTTTTCCATGAAATCGAAGGCTCCCCACTTCAGAGCCTGCACGGCCATCGGCACGTCACCATGGCCCGTAAACACGATGACGGGCAGTTGTGTCCTCATGGCCCGCAAGTGTTCCAGTAGTCGCAGGCCGCCCATGCCCGGCATCCGGACATCCAAGAGTAGGCATCCGGGTCGAGCGTCGGTATACATCGCCAGGAATTCCTCAGCGGAGGAGAACACCTCCGCCCGGAACCCTGCTGACTCAAGGAGCCATTGCAGGGAATTGCGAAGATCTTGATCATCGTCGACGACAAAGATCGTGTCATTGCTGGCTGACATTCGGTCCTTCCCCGGGGTCGGCTGGCAATATGACGGTAAGGGTCGCACCCTTTCCGGGAACCGAGTGCGCAGAGAGCTCTCCCCCGTGAGCTTCCGCGATCGTTTGGCAGATGGATAGTCCCAGTCCTATACCTTCCGGCTTGGTGCTGACGAATGGCTCGAACGGCTGTGCCGCGAGGTCCGGCGGAAAGCCGGCCCCCGTATCGCTAATGCTGAGCTCGATATTCTTCTTGGGGTTGAGGTCTGCCCGGACGGTTAATTCCCGACGACCGATTGCGGGGTCGTCCATGGCCTCCGCCGCATTCAGAAACAGATTGAGCAGAAGCTGTTGCAGCTGGACCCGTTGTCCCCAAATGCGAGGGAGCGCCGCGTGGACCTGCGACTTTACTCGGATGCGTCTTCTAACCAGTTCGGCGCGGGCTAGGGAAAGGGTGTCGCTCATGAGTGTGCTGATGTCCAGCCATTCCCGACCAGCCTCGTGCTTTCGCACCAAATCCCGGACCCCGCCCACGATCGCGGCGGCACGCTGCGAGAGTCGGAGCGTCTCCTTCATCGCTTGATCTAACGCCGGGTTGGCTGCCAATAGGTCGTGAAAGCGCAGAGTCGCACCGCCCACGTAATTGGCTATGGCGCCAAGTGGCTGGTTGAGTTCGTGAGCCATCATGGCGGCAATTTGACCGGCGGTGGTCAGGCGTTGGATATAAACGAGCTGGGCCTGTTGTTGGCGCAGGCGCTCCTCCAACTCCTTGCCCGCACTAATGTCCATGTGGGTACCGGCGGCGCGGTGTGGGTTTCCATGGGGATCGCGCTCGTACATTCTGCCGCGGGCCAGGACCCATTTCCATTGCCCGGTATTGGTCAGTAACCGATGTTCCGCCTCGTAGAAAGGGGTTTTCCCCTCCAGATGGGCGTTCAACACCTCCAGCACGCGGGGCATATCGTCCGGATGCACGCGCCGGGCCCAGCTGTCGTAGCAGGGTTCGATCTCATCGCGCGCGTAGCCCAGCATCGTGATCCAGCGATCGCTAAACACTGCCTCGCCGGTCTGGATGTTCCAGTCCCACGAGCCCAGATCGGCCCCCATCAAGGCCGCCTCCAGCCGCTCCTCGCTGGCGCGCAGCGCCTCTTCTGCTCGTTTTCGCTCAGTGATATCGCGCAGGATGCCGGTGAAACGACGCCCAAAACTCTCGAATTCCCCGAAGGCGATTTCTAGAGGAAAGGTCGAGCCATCCTTTCGCAACCCTGTGACTTCGCGCTGGCCTCGCATGATCCGCTTCTCTCTGGCCAGACGATACTCGGCCAAATGCCCGTCGTGCGCATTGCGATGGGGTGGTGGCATCAGCCGGCTAATGTTTTGCCCGAGGAGTTCTCCGCTGTCATATCCGAACATCCGCTCGGCAGCGGGGTTGAATAGCTCGATGACCCCGTGTTCATCGATGGTGACAATCCCCTCCACCGTATTCTCGAGAATCGTCCGCAGTCTTGCTTCGTTCTTGCGCAGCTTACGTTCCGCGTCTTTGCGTTCGGCCACTTCGCCCTGCAGCCTGGTGACGGCCTCCTGACGCTCGGCGATCTCCTGGTTAAGTTGGGAGTTAACCAAGGCAAGCTCGGCTCGGCTGGGTAAGGTTAGCGCCTGAGGTATGAGTCGACCAAGCAATATCGCAGTGGCCACCGACACCGCTGCGGTGCCAGCCTTGATGACCCCTTGTAACAAGTAATCCGGATGCCACAGCGTCCAGATGTCAAACAGGTGGGTGGTGCCGCAGCCTAGGATGAAGGCCGCAAAGAGGAGGAACATCCACCGATACACCAGATCGGTTCGGTGCCAGACGAAATAAACCAGGCCAAATGGGATCGAATAGTACGAAAGCGTGATCAGTGCATCCGAGATCACGTGCAGCCCGATGAGTCCCTTGTTCCATATAAGGCACGTTCCGTGCGGGACGAGCGGTCCCGGCGAGAACCAATGCAGAAGATTTTCGAACATATGGGCCGATGTCCTCCCCTCGGGGTTTGCGGCTGACTTGACGCAGGACTCAGGTGAGTTGGGCAGATCAAGGCATCGGCGCTAGACCATTAGGTAGTAGGTCCGGTGGCATTGTCCGCGCTGCTTTCACAAGGGACGTTGTGGCGCGACTGACCCTGTGGATAGGTGCCATTGGACAGCGAAATCCATATCTCGGAAGCTGGCGCCGGCCGCCGCATCACTCGCTCGATGCCTGATACCACCAACACCACATTACACGAGACTGACGCATGCGCAAATAGGGGATCTTACGTAGTCAGTCACCCCATGCGCGATCGTGCGCGATCGGCCGCGGAGCATAGAGCGCTGTGCGATCGAGCCATGCGATTGATCGCTCTTACGCTCGTGGTCGACAGGTGGCGAACGGCGCCGCGCGCAGAGTTACCCAGCGATCAACCCTCCTGTCTTGGCGTCAACAGAATTGGCGTGTACTGCACCAAGAACAACAGGTAGGCGCCCACCCAGAGCAGCACAGACAACATCAGAAGGCCATGACTGACCGAAGCGAAGATCCTGACCACGGTTCCGACGGTCATGAGGCCGAAGGCAATGACCATGGATGGCGATGCGCGCAAGGGGCGACCGGTGTGTCCGAGCGCCACTCGCGCGGCGACACCCAGAATCAGCGTACCGATAGCGCCATAGGTCAAGGCATGGATTCCGGGATCGTACCAAGCCGAGTATCCCAGGCTCGCAACTCCCAGCAGCGCAAAGCCGACTGCTATCCACGCGTAGCCGACGTGCAGCACCCATAGCAGGGGTTCCCGCCAGGCTAACCATCCTCGCCAGCGCAACAGCCGAGCGGCCTGGGCTATGGCAGCCGATAGGCCAAGTACGCCGGTCGGCCCCGATTGGGGCCACAATACGAAGCCCATGGCGAACGCGACGGTAAGCGCTACCGTGCAGAGATCTACCCAATCGAAGGAAGGCAGGCACGCCGCGATATGAGGTCTGTTTAATCGCAGCCAATTCTGGGTAAAGGCTGGAACAATGCGTCCACCCACCAGCGAGATCATGCCCACCAGCAGAAATACCCCGGTTCGAAGGGACATCTCCACTAGCTGAGTATTGTGCGGGGTCGATGCGAAAAAGAGGGCTTCGGTCAGGAAAAATGCCAACAGGAGGGCTATCACCTTGTAGTTGCGGCTGTTTTTCGCTGCCATCACTTCCCTGGTCATGAGGGTTAGCAGACCGGCCCAAAAAACCAGACTTGCCACAGCCCAGACCGTCAATCCGTCCTGACCCGGAATCACCCCGCCGGCTCGGGCTATGACCCAGGTTGCGCAAAGAACCACGAGCGGTGCGCCGGATATGGGTGAGCGGCCGGTCCATGTGGCGACCGCGGTGAGGAGAAACCCCGCAATCGCGCCACCGGCAAATCCGAAGATCATTTCATGGCCGTGACGAAGAGGCGGAGGCAATGAATTCGGCCACGGCAAAGTGCCCCTGAGGTACAGTGCCCAACCCGCTGCCATGAAAATGGCATAGCCGCCGACGAGCAGGAAGAACGGGCGGAAGGCGAGGCTGAACAAGGCCTTCGTGGCGATCCGTGATGGACTGCTCATGCGTCCCGCGCCAAGGCCAGATCGTGCCGCGGGCGTGCTTCAGGACGCGAACCGTGTCCCCGCCTACGGGATGACTTTCTTGCCATCGACGACCAACTCCATCACTCCCTTGTCTCTTTCGTAGCGGCAAGACACCTCTTTGTAGTTCGGGTCATTGCCCTTCCAGACCATCTGTACGTATGTGATGCCATCGCTTGCCGATTCGGAGGGTGTGTAGAGTTCGGTCTTGATGCGGCGTTCCGCTTCCTCGGCACATTTATCACGGGCATGTACATTCAGCATGTTTGCGGACATGATCATGGCTTCCCCCATCTTCTGATGTTCGGATTTTCCGGAAAAGGCCACGATCAAGAAGCCCACGACCATCACGCCGAGGAAGCCGAAGAACAAGGTATTGAGATTATTCATAGCTGGTCTCCCAAGATGAAAACAGAATTCGTGTCGTCTCGTGCTTCCCTGCAGCGATCGCATCCAGGCCGGGTTTTAAGCACTTCCGGCCTTCTTGACGGATCGATAGCAGGATTGACCGAAAGAGTCGTCGCGCCCGGGATCTTACGTGAAAAGCCAGCCGGTTGCTATTTGCAGGGCTAGACGTCAACGTGCTTGCACGGATGGCTGATGCCCTTTGATGCGAATGGGTTTGCTGGTTTCGGTAATTGTCCGAAGATGTGGGTGAGTTGGCGTTGTCCCCGCGGTTCAGCGAGCGCGACAATTTATTCTGTCCGGCGCATTCGTTCTGGCCGAGGCGGGAATTCCCAAGTGGCGCGCGTTGCGAGAGTTTGCCCGCAAGACCTATCGTGATGGAGAGATGGCTGGTGGCGCATGATAAATGCGCGATCATGGGGATAGATTTGTTGACGGAGGAAGATATGGTTCGTATGTTGATCGCGTCGTCCCGCTGCGACTAGCCAACCCTGAAAACGACCAAAGGAGGAAGTCATGTCCAAGTACAACAATCAGTTCACGCTCGAGAGCGCGGACAAACAGCACATCGAGTTGATTCTTGGCGAGAAAATCCGAGGCGCGGCGTCCCGGAAGGCCTCGCAGGAGTTGCACGAACTCGAGGTGCTACTGGCGACGGTGCGCGAGCAGGAAGAGACTTTCAGACTCAATGTCAGGGATGTCCAGCTCATCGAGCATGCCTTGCGTGAGCGGATTCACGCGTTGGCGCAGGCGAATCTCACCGGCGCCCCGGGCGCTGCGCACGCGCATAACGGGCAAATCATGGAGTTAGAGCAGTTGCTTGGTAGGCTGCATAACCAGAAGGTCTGGTATGGCCAGGTGCATCACACTGGCGTACCGCTGACTGGGGGGTAATGACGGTCGCCCAGAGAAGAACCCGTTACCGACGGGGGCAGGGTAACGACCTTGTCGCCTGGATGCCGGCAGTCCGTGCCGGCATGACAGGCTCACTAAGTCAACAGCATTACCGTCGGGCTTCCATCCGAGACCTGGTCACTTCCAGGCGCGGTCGGGTGAGTACCCACCGCCAACCTGGAATTCTGCCGGGAAACGACACCGTCATATCTCCCATATCTCCCGCGACTCTTCTCAGAAGCCCATCTATCGACTACACTGCCGCCGGCGTTGTCGTTGCCTTGTTGGCAGAGATCCCAGAAGGGTAAGCTCGGTTGAGGGTATAACTCTGGCCCTTAATTAGCCAGTTGCAGGGATTCCATAAGTCATCCCAGCCTGCTTGCAACACCCTTCTGTGCCCAGAAATATAAGAAACCCCAGGAGTTCGGTTATGCCCCCATCTTCCAGACCTCACGAAGAACCACGGGACGATCTTCCGATCGGAACGTGGACACTGCTCTGTCTCATCGCGGCAGGTATGACGGCCGCGTGGCTGTTCCTGTATTTCGGTGTCTTTCTGCCACGCGGCGTAGTGCAGTGAGGTAAGCCATGCATATCAATCCGCTGGAACAGAAATGGCTTTATGTGTCTCTCGCGATGATCGCGATTTTCCTCGGCTCGATCTTCCTGACGGCGATTACCAAAGGTGTTCACCCGCCGAGCCACATCGAGACGATTGATTCGGCCAGCCTCCACTTGAGCGGGGAATTCGCCGAGGACAAACTGGGTGTCCGTCAACAGCCCGATGGGAGTCTCCGTGTGACCTTGGTGGCGGCCCGCTACGGTTTCTATCCCAATCACATCGAGATTCCCGCGGATACACCGATCACCTTTCGCATGGCCAGCGTTGACGTGCTGCATGGGACTCACGTACCGATGACCAACATGAATACCATGATTGTCCCCGGCTACGTCTCCCAGATTACCACCACCTTTCCGAAACCCGGCGACTATCCGATGCTGTGCAACGAGTACTGCGGAATGGGACACGACCATATGTGGAGCACCATGACCGTCGTCGCCAAGGAGAATTGGCACGGCGTGGCGAAGGCCGATAATCTTGGGGAAAAGCCATGACCGATAGCGCTGCAAGACGGTTCGTCCTCGATCATTTCTGGATTGCATTCGGTGCCTTCGGGCTCGCCTGCGTTCTCGGTGTTTACCAGGTGTTGGAGCGGAGCGGCATCATCTCGGCGCTGCAGTCGCCCGCGGTGTATTTCGCTTCGGTGAGCACCCACGGGGTGTTGATGGCCTTTGTGTTGACCACCTTCTTCATCATGGGCTTTGGCTACTACGTAGCGACGACCAGCCTCAGGATGCCGATTTGGAACAAAGGGTTCGCCAAAGCCGGGTTTTGGATTGCCCTCCTCGGAACGGTTATGGCGGCGATTCCGCTGCTGTTGGGAAAGGCCTCGGTGCTGTATACGTTCTATCCGCCGATGCAAGCACACGTACTTTTTTATCTCGGCGCGACGCTGCTCGTGGTCGGATCCTGGTTCTGGTGCGTCGTTATGGTGGTGATGCTCGCACAATGGAAGACCGCTCATCCCGGGGAAACGGTGCCGCTGCCGATGTTCGCCACGACGGCGAACGCCATCCTGTGGCTCTGGACCAGTTTGGGCGTCGCTCTCGAAGTGTTGTTTCAGTTGCTGCCATGGGCCTTCGGCCTGGTCGACACGGTCGATGTGGGGCTCGCCCGAACGCTGTTCGCCTGGACCCTGCACCCGATCGTCTATTTCTGGCTGCTTCCCGCTTACATCGCGCTCTATGTCTTCGTCCCCTTGGCCGCAGGCGGCAAATTGTTCAGCGATGAATTGGCGCGCGTGTCGTTCGTGATGATCATGGTGTTCGGTTTACCGATCGGCTTCCATCATTTGTACGCGGATCCACAACAGGCCGCGGGGTGGAAGTTGTGGCACGGCATCGGCACCTTCGCCGTCGGCATACCGACCTTGCTCACCGCGTTCACCGTGGTCGCGTCTTTGGAAGTGGCCGGTCGGGCGCGCGGCGGCAAGGGACTGTTCGGGTGGATCGGTGCGCTTCCCTGGCGAAACCCGATGGTGCTGGCGGCGATCCTCTCGCTGCTGATGTTGGTCCTGGGCGGCTTCGGCGGGCTCGTCAATGCCAGTTACGCGATGAATGCGATGGTGCACAACACCGCCTGGGTGCCGGGGCACTTTCACCTGATCTTCGCCGGTACGGTCATTACGATGTACTTCGCGATCGCCTATCATCTCTGGCCGCGGCTGACCGGCAAGCGGCTCTTTTCCGAGTCGATGGCCACGTTACAGTTATGGTGTTGGTTCATCGGCATGGTGATTCTGTCGACACCGTGGCACGTGCTGGGATTGCTCGGTCAGCCGCGGCGCATCTCGAGCGTGACCTACAACAGCCTGTTGACGCTGGCCTGGAAGCCCTATGAACTGGCGATGATCGTGGGTGGTTTGGTGCTGATGGGTTCCGCCGTGTTGTTTCTGTACAACCTGTTCAAGACTCAAATGGAGGGCGCCGCGGAGCGGGATTTGACGGTCTCGTATGCCGAGGCTTTGCATCCGGTGGGCAGGCTCCCCGATGTTCTGAACGGCTTCCGGGTATGGAACGGCGTGATTCTGCTGCTGATGATCGTGAGTTTCGGCTATCCCATCCTGCAGTTCTTTCTGCTCCAGACGCACAACCCGTCGGCCTGGGGGTATTAAGATGAAGCACAAATTGTTGTTTGTATGCGTGGTGCTTCAATCGTTCACCGGAGTCGCGATGGCCGAGCCCTCGACGCGGATCGCCTGGACGCCTGAGACTTTGCGCTTTGTCAGCAACGGTAACGCCGAGAAGGGCAAAGTATTGGCGGAATCCTGCCAGAGCTGCCACAGCGCGGACGGCCGGAATGCCGTGTCAGAGTATCCGTACCTGAACGGTCAGCTCGCGACCTATCTCTATCGGCAACTGCACGACTACAAGGACGGCGGTCGCCCCAACGGGGTCATGTCCGGCATCGCCGCAGGGCTGAGCGACCAGGATATGGCCGATCTGGCGCAATGGTACAGCGGCCAGCCGCCCCGTGCGCCGCAAACCGGGCAAAGGAGCGGGGCGGGAACACCCTCTCTGGTGGCGAGCGGCGACAGCAAGCGGTTGATAGCCCCGTGCGGCATTTGTCATGGCTGGGATGGGCAAGGTGAACCCGTGGATACCCCGCGGCTCGCTGGTCAGAAGGCCGCTTATCTCAAGCAGACGCTGCTGGCGTACCAATCCGGCGAGCGGCACAACGACATCTACCGCCGCATGCGGGCGATGTCGGAGCGCTTATCGGCGGAGGAAATCGGTGCTTTGGCTGAGTACTATTCACGGATGAAGTGAGACACGGGTGACGAACTACTGGTCAGCCCGGCGTTCGCTGCGTCAAGGATCGCAGGGTGGGTTAGGCCGACATGCCTACCCACCAAAGGTCTCGAGACTGGGGCGGTGGGTCGATAGTCCTGGTCACTCGGATGTCCGACCACAGGATCTGCGCTTTTTTCACACGTAAGGCTACATCTGATGATTCGGCTGCTAATCCCACTTCTCACCGCTGGTTTGGTGTTGTTGGGTTCCGCTCGGGCGGGAGACCCCGTCGCGCCAGTCCGTATCGGCGTGCTTGCTTTCGGCACGGTGAATTGGGAAATCGCCGCGATGGAGAACGAAGGTCTGGCGAAGGCGTCGGGAATCAGGGTCATTCCCACCAACTTGGCCAGCGCGGAGGCAGCGAAAATCGCCTTGCAGGGCAAGGCAGTCGACGTGATCGTGGCCGATTGGATTTGGGTCGCGCGTCAGCGAGAGCAGGGAGCGGATTTCGCCTTCGCGCCCTATTCCACCAGCCATGGCGCCTTGATGGTTCCCGCAGATTCCGCGATCCACTCGGTCGGCGATCTCAAAGGCAAGAAGCTCGGGATTGCGGGCGGGGGGCTCGATAAGAACTGGCTGTTGCTGCAGGGGCTGGCAAAGAAGAAGTATGGCTTCGATCTGGACAAGTCGGTCGAGAAGGTCTTCGGCGCGCCGCCCCTGCTCAACCAGCAGTTCCTGCAGGGAAAACTCGACGCCTTGCTCAACTACTGGCACTACGCCGCGAAGTTGGAGGCTCAGGGCTATCGTTCGGTGCTTGATGGCCGTGCGCTATTGCGGGAACTGGGTATCGATGCCGAACTCGCCAACCTGGGCTATGTGTTTCGGGAGAGCTGGGCATCGGACAACAGCGCCGCGCTGAAGACGTTCATCGAGGTGTCGGAGAAGGCCAGGGGAAGCCTCTGCGAGAGCGATGCTGCCTGGCAGAAGGTCGTGCCGCTCACCCAGGAGAGCGACCCAAAGACGTCAAGCCTGCTGAGGCAACGCTATTGCGAAGGGCAAATCAAGACCTGGGGCGAACGTGAAGTGAAAGCAGCCGGGCAGGTGTTCGATCTTCTGCACGAGGTCGGCGGCGAGGCCCTTACAGGGAAGTCGGAGCATCTGCCCGCCGGCGTGTTTTGGCCCTTCAGGAAGTGAAAAACCATCCGTAGCGTGCGCTCTGCGCACGGAAACGCTCTGCGCGTTGCCCGCTACTCGGAAGCAAGGCTTTGTGGCTCAGTCCCACAACCAGGCTGCGCCTCGCACGCCGCTCGCATCCCCGTAGCGGGGAGGGCTGAGGCGGGTATCGACCCGGTCCGAAAAGACATAGCCACCCCAGATTTCCGGCACATTCTCGTAAAGCCGGGCGCAGTTGGACAGCCCGCCGCCGAGAACGATCACTTCCGGGTCGAGGATGTTGATCACGTGCGCCAGCGCCCGGGCGAGCCGCTCTTCGTACTCTGCCAGGCTGCGGTCGCAGGCGGGGTCGCCTCGTTCCGCCAGTTCTGCGATGCGGTGCGCCTCCAGCCGGGTGGACGTCAGAACTTCGTGAGAACGCGACAAGCCGGGTCCGGACAGGAAGGTTTCGATGCACCCGGACCGGCCGCAATAACAGGCCGGTCCCGGTCGTTCGTCGTCGGTGGGCCAGGGCAGGGGATTGTGACCCCATTCGCCGGCAATGGAATTCGGGCCGTCCAGGAGCCGCCCACGGACCACGATGCCCCCGCCCACACCGGTCCCGAGAATCACTCCGAACACGTTGGCTGCGCCTGCGGCTGCTCCGTCGGTGGCTTCTGAGAGCGCGAAGCAGTCGGCGTCATTGGCCATGCGGATCGGACGCTCCAGCAAGTGCTCCAGGTCTTCGCGCAGCGGCTGACCGTTCAGGCAGGTGGAGTTGCAGTTCTTCATGCGGCCCGTCGCCTTCGATGCCGCTCCCGGCGTGCCGATGCCGATCGTGGCCTGGCAACCCAGCTCCCGCTCGGCTTCCACGATCAGGCGACGGATGGCCTGCAAGGTCCCTGCGTAATCGCCTGGCGGGGTGGTCGCACGCCGGCGCAGGACTTCACGGCCCTCGCCATTCAGGGCCAGGAGTTCGATCTTCGTGCCGCCGAGATCGATCCCGAATCGGATGTCATGGTTTCGCATGATATTTCCT
>Ga0209254_10005707_pt1 | contig 11442 bp, 8 predicted proteins | sample FrelakmetDIP11DI_FD_187148 | JGI IMG/M metagenome (GOLD analysis project Ga0209254, IMG submission 187148) | Freshwater lake sediment microbial communities from the University of Notre Dame, USA, for methane emissions studies - DIP11 DI (SPAdes)... | ecosystem: Environmental > Aquatic >... | reverse complement strand
GGGAAATCCGGGGTCAGAGTACGGTTTCCGCCAGCCTGCCGGGCAGGCCAGCTTTCCGACGCAGGAGAAAAGCGTGTCACCATCTTGGCGCCCAGGCCAGGCGGCGCGCCACAGGCCCCGCCGAAGCAGCGCCGCATCCGATTCATCACCGAGGCGTAAGAGTCCGATGGCCACCGATTCGCTGCCGGCCCGCATCGGCGCCTTGCTCGAGTCGCAGCTGCAGGGCGTGCTTGCCACCCAGCAGGAGGCCCAGCCGTACACCAGCCTGATGGCCTACGTGCACACGCCCGATCTGCGCCACCTGGTGTTCGCCACCTACCGCGAGACCCAGAAGCACGCCAACCTGCTGATCAATTCGCGCGTTTCGTTCCTGGTCGACAGCCGTTGCAACGCACCGATCGACTACGAGCAGGCGATCGCGATCTCCGCCAGCGGCTTTGCGAGCACGATCCCCGAGGGCGAGCGCGCGGGCTTGCTCGATCGCTACTTGCGCAAGCACCCGCCCTTGCGGGACTTCGTGACCTCGCCCGATTGCGCGCTGCTGCGAATCGACGTGGTCCGCTATCTCGTCGTCAGCCGCTTCCAGGCGGTAGAGGTGTTGACGATGGCCGGTGCGGTGAGGGAACAGGAAACCTGAGTACGCGCGGCTGCGCTATCCTCATGAACTCCAGCGCAGGTGCTTGGAGCGTGTCCGTCGAGCGGGCGGCCTTGCCCCGACCTGGCACCACGGAATTCCATGCACGGTCATTCAAAGGGGTGGGCAATGTTCAGGCGCATGGCGGTGCTGGGGTTCCTGCTGCTGGCGGCGTGCGGGTTGTCCGACGACCAGGCCCAGGCCCAGGGCGCAGGCCAGGTGGTCGCGGACAGCGGCTTCCGTCCCAAGCCCCACGGATTCAGCTTCGAGAACTGGGGTGGCAAGCAGCATCCCCAGTCCCTGCTCACCGCCGACGACGCGGCCTATCTGTTCGGCGACCAGGTCTGCGCGCGCAAGCAGGGCGCGTCATGCGTGGCGACGCCGGCCGCCAGCATGTGGATCGCGGAAATGAACCGGGCCACCGAGGGCGGCCACTGCGAAGGCATGGCCGCGCTCAGCGCCGCCTTCTACGTCAAGTCCGAGAAGCTCGACGACTACGGCGCCGCGCAGGCGTTCGCGTTGAAGCCCGACGATGGCGGGCTGATGCGCAACATTTCCACGTACTTCAGCACCCAGGCGCTGGAGCCGGTGCGATCGTCCACCAGCGCGACCCGCGGGTGGTCGCTGCAGAAGATCGTCGACCACCTCGGCAAGACCCTCACGGCCGGCAACGACTACCCCACGCTGGGCATCTATGGCGCCGATGGCGGCCACGCGATAACGCCCTACAAGATCGAGTCGCAGGGCGCCGGTCGCTATCGCATCCATGTCTACGACAACAACTATCCCGGCGCCGAGAAGTTCGTCGACGTCGATACCGCGAAGAACCGCTGGACCTATGGCGGCGCGGCACTCAACCCCAGCGAAGACCCGGCTCCCTGGCAGGGCAGCGCCGGCAGCATGGACGTCACCCTGCTGTCCGATCGTTACCAGCAGCTGCAATGCCCGTTCTGCGGCCCACCGCAGGCCAAGCCGAAGGCGCCGCAGGCCGCGAAGCCGAAACCGCCGGGCGCGCAGGCGTCCAGGCCAAGGCCGCCGAAGCCCCAGGTTTCGCGGCCGAAGCCGGCTAGCGCACAAGCCGTTGCAGCGCGTCCACGGCCGCAGCCGGCGCGCAAGCCCGCCACCGCATCGCAGGGCTATTCGGTCATCACCCCGAGCCGCTGCACCCAGGTCCAGGCGGTGGGCAAGCTCAACAAGCAGCAGATCCGGATGGGCAAGTCCGGGCCCAGGAGCCAGATCGAAGGCGCCTCCATGCGTCCGCTGCGGGGTTCCCGTGGCTGCGTGGTGAGCCTGCCGGGCGGCCAGGAGTACGACTTCCGGCTGGTCGACGACGGCAAGCCGTCGAGCCGGCCGCTGACCGGCGTGACGGTGTTCGCGCCAGGCAAGGTCTACTCGGTCAGCGATGTGGCGATCCGGCCCGGCGCGGCCGAGACCGTGCGCCTCGGCCAGTCCGCCTTCACCTACCACGCGGGGAGCAAGCAGAAGCCCACCGTGCGCGTGGGCGGCGGCAACGACAGTGGCAACGGCTACTACGAGGTCAGCGGGCTGAGCCTCAACGAGGGCTACAACTTCAGCGCCGGCGAGGACGAGGACGGGCGCGTCACGTTCAGCGGCGACGATCCGGAACTCGAGGCCTTCGATCTGCGCGCCGAACTGGTCGGCGAGGATGAAACCGTCGCCTACGAGTACGAGGACGTGGACGTCGGCGACGACGGCCAGGTGCTCATGGACGTCGGCGACGATGGCGAGTTCGAGATGGCGTTCGTCGACGACGAGGAAGACCTCGAGGCGTTCGATGATGCCGATTTCGAAATCGATGAGGACGACGCCGACCTGCTGGACGAGGAAGGCGATGGCGAAGCCGACGAGCTGATCGACGAGGAAGCCGACGGCGAAGCCGACGAGCTGATCGACGAGGAAGGCGACGAGCTCACCGACAAGGCGTCCGGCGAGGCGATCGACGGCAAAGCCGAGGACGACGACGCTGCCGAGGGCGACGAGGTGGACGCCGAAGAGGCGTCGGATGAGGGTGAAGCAGAAGAGGAATCGTACGAGTCCGACGAGGGCGAGGCCGAAGAGGAATCATACGAGTCCGACGAGGGCGAAGCCGAGGAAGAATCGTACGAGTCCGACGAGGGCGAGGCCGAAGAAGAATCGTACGAAGACGAGGATGAGTGAACGGTCCGGGCACGCCGTGGGCGCGGTCCCGACGCCGGTCCTCGCCAGTGCGGACCGCACTGCCCGGGCCTGACTCGCGGTCCTCGCTGAAGGTCCGGCAGGGTCGTGGCCTGCCGCAGCCGCGCTGCGATGGCTGCTCGCGGGCCAGGCCCGGTGCCGCATGAACCGAGCGCCCCGCCCTGCACCCGTCGCGCCGGAAAGTCAGCTCCTCGCCACCACCAAGGGCTGCCTCAACAGCCTCATCGTCGGCCTCAACACGCTGGTCGTGTTCAGCCTGATGATCCCCTTCGCGCTGCTCAAGGCCGTGTTGCGCATCGCACCAGCCAGGCGCTTGGCCGATCGCGTGCTCAACGCGCTGGCTTCGGCCTGGGTGCGCGTCAACGGCTGGTGGATCGACGCCGCGCAGCGGATCCGCTGGGACATCGAGGGCATCGACGCGCTGGCGCCGCGCGGCTGGTACCTGGTCAGCAGCAACCACCAGAGTTGGGTCGACATCCTGGTGCTGCAGAAGGTCTTGCTCGGCCACATCCCGTTCCTGAAGTTCTTCCTCAAGCGCGAGCTGATCTACGTGCCGGTGATCGGCCTGGCCTGGTGGGCGCTCGACTTCCCCTTCATGCGCCGCAAGGGCGGCTACAAGAGCGGCAAGAACGACCTCGCCGCGACGCGCACGGCCTGCGAGCGCTTCAAGCTGGTCCCGACCTCGGTGATGAACTTCCTCGAGGGCACGCGCTACACCGCGCACAAGCACACGACCCAACGCTCGCCGTACCGGCACCTGCTCAAGCCTCGCGTCGGCGGGCTTTCGGTCGCACTGGCGACCATGGGCGAAGCCTTCGATTGCCTGCTCGACGTCACGATCGTGTATCCGCGGGGCGTGCCCGTCTTCTGGGACATCCTGTCCGGAAGACTCCGGGAAGTCGTGGTGCGGGTGCGCCAGGTGTCGATTCCGGCCGAGTTCCTCGGCCGCGACTACGAGGCCGATCCAGGCTACCGGGCGGGGATGCAGGCCTGGGTGGGCGACATGTGGGCACACAAGGATGACCAGATCGGCCGGCTGCTGGACCAGGCCGCGGCGCGGGAAACTGCGAACGCCCCGGCCTGACCCCGACCTGCGCGTGCCTGGCTCGGCGCTCCGTACACCCGCCCCCCCACTGGGGTAGTCTGGTCGGGCTTGCGCTCGGCAGTCCGAATGGGCGCCGTGGCAAGCGCCCACATTGCAGTTTGCCGAACGGGGGACAGGTCCATGCATCGTGCACTTCGAATGTCGGTCGGCGCGTCGGCCGCTGCCTTGCTGGTGTTTGCCGCCGGCGCCTCGGCCGCCGAACCCATCGGCAATGCCGTGCCCCGCCTGGGGCCCTACGAATTCGCCCAGCCGCAGACGCCGAACGAGATCAGGGGCGCCAGCGCGGATCGCGCGGCGACCCGGGTCGAGATGGCGACGTTTTCGCCCGAAGCCGTACTGGGGCAGAACTACGAAAGCGAGACCGAGCCCAACAACACCAGCGCGACCGCCACACCGCTGCTGAGCAACAACACCGTCGTCCGCGCTTCGGTCTACCCCAACGCGGACACCGATTACTACGCGTTCAACGCCGCCGCTGGCGACCGCGTCTACGCCGCGGTGATGACGAGTTTCTCCGCCAACGCGAGTTCCGACAGCCAGCTGCGCCTGTTCGGATCGGACGGCACGACCCTGGTCGAGTTCGACGACGATGACGGCGTCCTTGGTGGCTTGTCCTCCACGATCGCAGGTGCCGTGATTCCGAGCCCAGGCACGTATTTTCTCGAGGTCTAGCACTTCAGCGCCACCAATCAACTGCGGCCCTACGAGTTGCACCTGCGCCTGCAGAGCGGCGCGCGCCGATGCCAACGGCGGCACCCTGACGTCGTGGCGCCTGCGCATCTGCGAGGCGCCACCGCCGCCGACCTGTGCGCCAGGCTCGGTCGCCACCACGGTGTACAGCACCGACTTCGAGCAGGACGATGCCGGCTTCACCCACTCGGGGACGCTCGACCAGTGGGCGCGAGGCCTGCCGGCGACACCCGCCACGAGCACCAATCCGGCGGTCGCGGCGTTCACCACCTGCAACAGCGGCACCAGCTGCTGGAAGACCAATCTGACCGGCACCTACGTCGTTTCATCGGTCCACGATCTGCTGTCGCCGAACGTCGACCTCGCCGGCCTCACGCCGCCCGTGATCGTGCGCTGGGCACAGCGTTACCAGATCGAGAACGCCACCTTCGATCACGCGTTCGTCGACGCGCAGACCGTGGGCGGTGGCACCTCGGTACGCCTGTGGGAATGGCAGGACGCGACGATGAGCGAAGGCGTGGGCAGCCCCGCCGTGAACATCGGTGCGTCGTCCGGATGGAGCGTGCTGTCGCGTCGCGCGGACGCGTTCGCGGGCGGCAGCACGACCTATACGATCGTGGCATCCAATGCGGGACCCGATCCGATCACCGCCACGGTGGGCGACACCTTCCCGCCCGACCTGGCCTGTGCCTGGACCTGCACTGCCAGCAGCGGCGCAACGTGCGCGGCTGCGGGCAGCGGCGACATCGCCGACGCCGCTGTCCTTCCGGTCGCTGGCGTCGCCACCTACACCGCGACGTGCGCGATCAGCGGCAGCGCAACCGGACCGCTGAGCAACACCGTCACGATCGCCTCGACCGTGGGGGACCCGAACGCTGGCAACAACTCGGCGACCGATATCGACACCGTGGATCCGGCGCCCGACAGCCTGTTCGTCAACGGCTTCGAGAACTGAGGCCGAAGGATCGGCCGCTTGGGGACTCGAAGGGGCAGCGCGGCAACGCGCTGCCCTGTTCGAAACCGTGGTCGAAGGGGTAGAACTCGCCGCGACCTGGCCATTGGCGAGGGCCTGCCGTGCCCGAGCTCCAGGTGCCGCCTGCAGGTGCTGCTTCGCCTGCCGGCCGCCGGTCAGCGCGACTCCTTGGCGGTACGCGGGTGCTTGATGTCGAGCGGCGCGATGGTGTCGGCGGGGGTGAAGCCGAAGACCAGGCCGTAGAAGGCCAGCTCGGCCTCCTGCGCGCGGATGATGCTCTCGGCCTTGCGGAAACCGTGCTGTTCGCCGGCGAACTCGATGTAGGCATGCATCACGCCGCGCTGGTCCAGGGCAGCGACGATCTTGCGCGACTGGTCGGGCGTGACGACGCGGTCCTCGTCACCCTGGAAGGTGATGAGCGGCTCGGTGAAGCCGTCAAGGTGGAAGATCGGCGAGCGCGCCCGGTAGACGGCCTCGTCCGGCGGGCCGATCAGCGAGACGTCGTACTGGCTCTCGAACTTGTGGCTGGTAGCCGCCAGCGCCGCGATGTCCGACACGCCGAAGTAGTTGGCGCCGGCGCGAAAGCGATCGGTGAAGGCCAATGCCGCGAGGGTCGTGAATCCACCCGCGCTGCCGCCGCGGATGGCAACCCGGGCCGGGTCTGCCTTGCCTTCGGCGACCAGGAAATCGACCGCGGCCACCGCGTCCTGCACGTCCACCACGCCCCACTGGCGATCGAGGCGCTTGCGGTAGTCGCGACCGTAGGTGGTGGAACCGCCATAGTTCACGTCGACGATGGCGAATCCGCGGCTGGTCCAGAACTGCTTCGAGAGCGAGAAGACGGGCCTCGATGCCGATGTAGGTCCGCCATGGATGGTGACGATCAAGGGCGGCAGGCTGCCATCCGGCCCGGTGAAGGAGGGGTTGCTGGGCGGATAGAACGTGGCATGCGCCATGCGCGCCTCGCCCTTCGGTCCGGGCGCCGTGGCGAAGCGGATGGGCTGTCCGATCGAGACCAGCGACGCCGGAACGCGACTCGTGCTGGCCTGGTGCAGGCGCTGCACCTGGCCGTCCTGCGGATCGATAGCCACCAGCACCGGCTCATCCGTGGCCGCGCTGGCGATGACGATCAGGCGTCCGTGGCGATCGAGGGACAGGTCGCCAAAGGACACGAAAGGTGCATCGATGCGGCGGTAGTCGCCGTCTTCCGCGCCGATCCGGGCCAGTTCGTCCACCACGTCCTTGCTGCTGCGCGCATAGACGTGGCCGCCATCGGCCACCACGTAGCTCTGGTTGCCCAGGGTCCACAACGCCCCGCCGAACTCGCGCGCCATCGGCGCCAGGGCGCGCGCCTTGCCATCGCGGGTGGCGTACAGGTTCCACCAGCCGCTGAGTTCGTCGATGTAGTAGAGCGTGCCGTCCTTGCCCCATTGCGGTTCGAGCACGGCGCGATCTCCGCCGGCCACCACGGTGGCCTCGCCCGGCATGCCGCGGGCGTCGAGCGCCGCGGTCTTCAGCGTCGTCACGTCCCACGGCATGGACGGGTGGTTCCACTCGATCCAGGCCAGTTGCGCACCGTCAGCGCTCAAACGCGGATAGGCGACGAAATCGGTGCCGGTCACCAGCACGGTCCCGGCATCGATCGGGCCAGGCGCCGCCGGCACGGGCACGCGGACGATCTCGTTGCGCTCCTCGCCGTCGGCCTTCACCGTGGCCTCCGTATGGTCCTCGCGTACGCAAACGAGCGCATCGCGCCCGCCATCGATGGCGCAGTCCGCGTACTGGTAGTGCGCGGGCGTGATGGCCACGGGCGCCGCATCGCCACGTTGCAGGTACAGGCGCTGGTCGCTGAAGTTCGCGAAAACCAGCGCATCGCCCATGACCCAGTAGCTGCTGCCGCCGTACTCATGCACGCGCGTGCGCACGTTGAATCCCTCCGGCGTGAGCACCTTCGGCGCGCCATCGGCCCCGAACGTGACCAGCACCTGGCGCCCGCCTTCCGCCGGACGGCTCTCGCGCCAGTGGATGCGCCCATCGAACACCCGCACGTCGCTGATGCCGGCCGCCGAGCTGGCGAGGTCCGCCGCCGCGATGGGACTGGTCCAGCTACCGTACGGCGCCACCACCGGCGCAGCGCCGGCCGCTCCCGCCAGCGCAACGGCGAGTCCCGCAGCCAGAATCCCAGGACGGTTCGACATCATCATCTCCAATGAGTACCCGGATCACGGTGGAATTTTCCCACGCACCGAGGGCGCGGCAACCCACTGACGATACCGCGCTGGGCGGAAACGCCAAAAGGTGGTCCAACCCACGGAATCGCACCCGCCGGCCAGTCTCGCCGCGACCCGCCCGGCGCCACCCGACTCCTGGTGCATCGCGGCAGCATCCGCCGGCGTGGCGCGACGGGTTTCCGCAATCTCCCGGCCTGGGCTAGAGTCGGAGCTCCTGACTTTCCAGGTACCGGAGCCAGCCACCATGAAGCGCCTGACGCGATGCATCGCCCTCGCCGCCCTGTCGCTGGCCGCCGCCGCCGCGACCGCGGCGGAGACCGCCACCGTGCTGATCACCGGTGCCAACCGCGGCATCGGCCTCGAGTATGCGCGCCAGTTCGAGGCCAAGGGCTACACCGTGATCGGCACCGCGCGCCAACCCGACGAGGCGACCGAACTCAAGGCGCTCGGCGCAAGGGTCGAGGCCCTGGACGTGACGGATGCCACGAGTGTCGCGGCCCTCGCCAAGCGGCTCGACGGCGTGCCCATCGACGTGCTGATCAACAACGCCGGGATCGGCGATCGCGGCGATACCGACGTCCTGACGACGGATCCAGCGCTGTTCGAGCGCACCCTCGCGGTCAACACGATCGGGCCGTTGCGGGTGACCCAGGCCCTGCTCCCGAACCTGCGCGCCGGCACGCGCAAGCACATCGTCAACATGTCCTCGCGCCTGGGCAGCATTGCGCTGAACAACGGCAACTACCCGGCCTACCGCGCCAGCAAGGCCGCGTTGAACCAGGTCAACCGCAGCCTGTCGATCGAACTGGGCAAGCAAGGCTTCGTGGTGGTGGTGGTGCATCCGGGCTGGGTCCGCACCGAGATGGGCGGCGCCGAGGCCCCGCTCCTGCCCGACGAGAGCGTACGCGGGCTGGTGGCGCTGATCGAGCGCCTGGAAGCCAGCAACAATGGCGGCTTCTACGACTACCTCGGCCAGGAGATCCCCTGGTAACGAAAGCGGGGGTTAGGGTGCACTCTGATCCCGGTTTCCTGGCGCGCTAGCGCAGCGCATGGTCCAGCCCTGCGCGTACCGCCGCCACCTGCGCGGCGATGCATTGCGCGGGCGTGGCGCGGGGGCTGTCGGGGTAGACCTCGGTGGTGGTGGTGTAGCGGGCGTCGGTGATGCCGGCGCACAGGCCCAGCTTGGCGAAGGGGTACTCGATCACGCCGGGCGCCACCACGCGCGAGCCGATGATCTCGCCCTTGGCGTCGGCCGGCGCGATGTGGGTGATGCGCGCGACGGCGGCGATGATCGCCTGCTGGAATCCGGGCTGTGGCTTGGCGCTGTCGTCGACGAGGTAGAAGCCATCCGGGATGCCCTCGGGCTCGAAGGGCTGGCCGTCGCGCGCGGCCAGCGCGGGGCGGAACTCGGATTCGTCGCTGTCGGTGGTCTCGTGCAGGTCCACGTGCACGAGGAACTGGCCGCGCAGCGGCGCCACCAGTCGCAGCAGCGCTGCCGACTCGCCTGCCGGGCTCGGCTCGCGGAACGAGCGGTTCGGGTCCACCGCGTGCGGGTTCCAGCGGTGGATGCGCTCGTAGGCCCAGGGGCTGATGCACGGCGCCACCAGCACGTTGAGGCGGCCGTCGTAGTCGGCGAGGTGTTCGCGCGCGAAGCGCAGCGCGCCGTGCACGCCGCTGGTCTCGTAACCGTGCACGCCACCGGTCACCAGCGCCAGCGGCAGGCCCTCGCGCCAGGCGCGGCTGCGCAGCGCCAGCAATGGATAGGTGCCGTCTGGCGGATACTCCAGGCGCCCGTACTCCTGCACTTCGTGCCGGGTGCGCAGCGCGTCGACCACGACCAGCACGTCGGCGGCGTAACTGCGTTGCATGCGTTGCCGTGCGCGCCACGCCGTCTTCTCGGCCTCGCCCCAGGGCTGGCCGGGAGTGCCGATGGGATACGCGGAGAAATCTGCGTTCACCGCTGCGTGGTTCCTATGCGTCAGCCGGCGCGGCGCCGGGCGGTAGCGGGAGTCCGGCCTTGCGACAGAATTCGGCGAAGCGCGGATCGCTGCGGTAGCGCGCGATGAAAGGGTCGGTCAGCAGGCGACGCAACCCGGGATCGCGGTTCATCCACGCGCGATCGAGCCACGCGAAGACCTCGTCGGGCTCGCCGCGGCGCGCATGGATCTCGGCAATCTGATAGGCCGAGCCGTCCCCGGCCGTTTCGATCAAATAGCGCAAGGTGCGTTCCGCTTCGGCCTCGTCGCCCGACCCTTGCGCAGCCATCGCCAGCGCGATGTCGCGCCAGTTGCCGGCGGAAATCGCCCGCGCGGTCGCGAGGGCTTCGTCGGCTTCCCCGCGCAGTACCTGGACGAATACCAGCTGCGCCGAACCCGGTGTCGTACCGGGCTGCAGCTCGCGATTGCGCTCGCTGGCGGCTAGAGCCTCGTCCAGGCGCCCTTGCCCGCCGAGGTTGATCGACAGCCAGAACCAGGCGCCCACCGACAACGGATCCAGCCGCAATGACTGGCGGTACAGCGCCTCTGCGCCCACGGCGTCGCCCAGGCCATGGCGCGCCAGGCCAAGGTTGAAGAGGTTGAACGCCGTGGGCGACAACGCGACCGCGCGCCGGGCAGCGCGCTCGGCGTCGGCATAGCGCAACTCGCCGTTCATCAGCACCGCCGCGTCGACCGCGTGCGCGAAGGCCGAATCGGGATCCAGCGCCAGCGCCTGGTCGATCGAGCGTCGCGCATCGGCCATGCCGGCGCGCAGGGCGTCGCCGGTCAGGAACAGCCCGGCGTCGATCGACTGGACGTATCCGAGCGCAGCCCACGCCAGCGCGTAGCTCGGATCGTGCTTGATCGCCTGACGGAAGAGCGCCTTGGCCGCTGCATGGGCTGGCGGCGTCGCCTTGTTCGCTTCGAAGGCGCCCTGGAGGTAGGCGTTGTACGCCGCAAGATCGCCGCCGGGTGGCCGATCGTCCTGCACTCGCGCGATCGCGGGATCGACCAGCCTCGCCTTCAACGCCGTCGCGACCGCCGCGGCGATCTCGTCCTGCAGCGCGAACAGGTCGGTATAGGGGCGATCGTAGCGTTCCGACCAGACCGCCCTGCCGTCCACCGCCAGCACCAGCGCGGCGGTGACCCGCACGGTTTCGCCCTGCCGCCGCACGCTGCCCTCGAGCAGGTGGGCGACCCCGAGCTTCTCGCCGATGATCCTGCTGCTGTCCTTGGTATCGCGGAACTGGAAGGCCGAATTGCGGCTGATGACCTTGAGGCCGTCGAACTGCGACAGCGCGGTGATCAGGTTCTCCGACAGGCCGTCGGAAAAATAGCGCTGGTCCGCGTCGCCACCTTCGTTCGCGAGCGGAAGGACCGCGATGGACTTCGCGGGAATGCGCGCCGGCGCGTTCGCAGGGTCGGCCCGTGCGGCCTGCGGACTCCCGGTCGCCCGTGCGACCAGCGCTGCTTCGCGCTGCGGGGCCAGCACGAACTTGTCGAACGCGAAGTATCCGAGCGCGAGCAGGAGCACGCCGATGATCGCGCGATCGAGACGACGCGCGGTCTGCGGCGCGATCGATTCCGCGGCCGAAACCTCGGCATCGCGCTTGAGCCCGGCCGCTGTGAGCTCGAAC
>Ga0209254_10005706_pt1 | contig 11443 bp, 12 predicted proteins | sample FrelakmetDIP11DI_FD_187148 | JGI IMG/M metagenome (GOLD analysis project Ga0209254, IMG submission 187148) | Freshwater lake sediment microbial communities from the University of Notre Dame, USA, for methane emissions studies - DIP11 DI (SPAdes)... | ecosystem: Environmental > Aquatic >... | reverse complement strand
CCGAGCACGCGTTGATGGAGTCGCTGAAGCGCTCAGGGGTCGAGTTCACGATCTCGCCTGGCGACGGCGCCTTCTACGGCCCCAAGATTGAGTACACGCTGAAGGACGCGATCGGCCGTGAGTGGCAATGCGGCACGATGCAGGTGGACTTCCAGATGCCCGGCCGGCTGGGCGCCGAGTACGTCGCCGAGGACAACAGCCGCAAGACGCCGGTCATGCTGCACCGGGCCATTGTCGGATCCCTCGAGCGCTTCATCGGCATGCTGATTGAAAACTACGCCGGCGCGATGCCACCGTGGCTGGCGCCGGTTCAGGCGGCTATCGCCAATATTTCCGAGGGGCAGGCCGATTACGCCGAGGCTGTTGCGCAAACGCTGAAAAAACAAGGATTTAGAGTTGAGAGCGATTTGCGCAACGAAAAGATCACCTATAAAATCCGTCAGCTTAGCCTACAGAAAACTCCCTATATCCTCGTCGTCGGGGACAAGGAGAAGGATGCGGGCTTGCAGGAAATGCGGGTGGCCGTACGTGCCCGCGGCGGAGCCGATCTCGGCGTGATGCCTTTGTCTGCTTTCGTTCAGCGTCTGCAAGACGACGTTGACGAGCGCCGCAACGTGGGCAGTACGGCTTGATTTTTTTGAAACCAGGAGAAGCCAACCATCGCTCAGGACCGTGCGCACCGGATCAACGGTGAAATCAGCGCCCCCGAAGTTCGCCTTACAGGTGTCGAAGGCGAGGCCCTTGGGGTTGTGAAGCTTGCCGAGGCCTTCCGTCTCGCTGAAGAAGCCCAGGTTGATCTGGTCGAGATAGCTCCGACCGCTGTGCCGCCGGTCTGTCGACTGATGGATTACGGCAAGTTCAAGTACCAGGAGCAGAAGAAGGCCCACGAGGCCAAGCTCAAGCAGAAGCAGGTCGTGGTCAAGGAGGTGAAGTTCCGGCCGCAGACGGACGAGAACGACTACCTGACCAAGCTGCGAAATCTGACGCGCTTCCTCGAGGAAGGTGACAAGGCCAAGATCACGTTGCGGTTTCGTGGTCGTGAGATGGCGCACCAGGAGTTTGGCTACAAGCTCTTGGAGCGGGTGCGGGATGACCTCGCGATGCTGGCGCAGGTCGAATCGATGCCCAGACTTGAAGGGCGCCAGATGGTGATGATCATGGCGCCGAAGAAGAAGAAGTAGTGTTGGACCCCGGCGCAGTACGGCCGGGGAAGTCAAGCAACAGCCGCACAGCGGCTTACAAGTGGCGACAGGCTCAAAGTCCCGGGAGGGTGCCTCCAGCCATCAAAGAAAGGACGGCCAAGATGCCGAAGATGAAGACAAAAAAGAGCGCGTCAAAGCGCTTCGAGGTCCGCGCCAGCGGCTCGATCAAGCGGGGACAGGCGTTCAAGCGCCATATCCTCACCAAGAAAACCACCAAGGCGAAGCGCCACCTGCGGGGCCCCGTGCAGATCCACGAGGCTGACGTGAAGTCGGTGCGTCGCATGATGCCGTACGCCTAACGGGAGACTGAGATGCCTAGAGTCAAACGTGGTGTAACCGCCCGCGCGCGGCACAAGAAGGTCCTGGCCCAGGCCGCGGGGTTCACGCGCCGCCGCAAGAACGTCTTCCGCGTCGCCAAGCAGGCGGTGATGAAGGCGGGGCAGTATGCGTATCGCGACCGCCGCAACAAGAAGCGCGTGTTCCGCTCGCTGTGGATCGCCCGTATCAACGCCGCAGTGCGTGAGCACGGCATCACCTACAGCGCATTCATCAACGGGCTTGGCAAGGCCGAGATCGGCATCGACCGCAAGGTCCTGGCTGACATGGCGGTATTGGACAAGCCGGGTTTTGCGGCGGTCGTGGAAAAGGTCAAGGCCTCGCTCGCCGCCTGAGCGCGTAACCGCCGGTCATCGCCGGGAGCAACAAGACGGGGCCTTGCATCAGGGCCCCGTTTTTTTGGTTCACCAAATGGATCTCGAACAACTCGTCAACGAGGCGCGAGCAGCTTTTGCCGGAGCGAAGCAACCCGCGGCGCTGGAAAACGAGAAGGCACGTTTCCTCGGCAAGTCGGGCGCGATCACCGAGCAGCTGAAAGCGCTCGGTCGCCTTCCGGCCGAAGAGAAGCGCCAGCTGGGCTCGCAGGTCAATCGCGCCAAGGAAGCGATCGAGGCGCTGCTCGAAGCGCGTCGCCGCGAGCTCGCGGAGGAACAGCTGAACGAGCGGCTGGCGCAGGAAGCGATCGACGTGACCTTGCCGGGCCGCATACGGAGCTCTGGCGGCATCCATCCTGTGACGCGCACCTGGATGCGCATCGAAGAAATTTTTGCGTCGATCGGCTTCGACGTCGCCGACGGCCCGGAGATCGAAACCGACTGGTACAACTTCACGGCGCTGAACAGCCCGGAGAACCATCCGGCGCGTTCGATGCAAGACACCTTTTACGTCGATGCCCAGGACAGCCAGGGCAAACCGCTGCTGCTGCGCACGCATACGAGCCCGATGCAAGTCCGGTATGCGCGCACGCATCAGCCGCCGATCAAGGTCATCGCGCTCGGTCGCACGTATCGCGTCGACAGCGACGCGACACACTCGCCGATGTTTCACCAGGTCGAGGGCCTGTGGATCGACGAGAACGTCAGCTTCGCCGACCTCAAGGCGGTCTATACGGATTTCCTGCGCTGCTTCTTCGAGACGGACGATCTCGTCGTGCGTTTCCGACCGTCGTACTTCCCGTTCACCGAACCGTCGGCCGAGATCGACATGATGTTCACCAGCGGACGAGGCAAGGGCAAGTGGCTCGAGATCTCCGGCTCCGGGCAGGTGCATCCGACCGTCGTGCGCAATTTCGGCCTTGACCCGGAGCGCTACATCGGCTTCGCGTTCGGCTCCGGGATCGAGCGACTGGCGATGCTGCGCTATGGCGTCAGCGACCTGCGGATCTTCTTCGAAGGCGACCTGCGCTTCCTCCGTCAATTCAACTGAACCGCGATGGACATTTCCGAGCAGTGGCTGCGGCGCTACGCCGATCCGTCGATAGACGGGGCGACGCTGGCCGATGAACTGACGATGGCCGGCCTGGAGGTCGAGGAACGCCGCCCGGTCGCGCCTCCGTTCGGCTCGATCGTCGTCGGTCACGTCCGCAACGTCGAGCGACATCCGAACGCGGACAAGCTGACGGTGTGCGAAGTCGACGTCGGCCAGTCGCGACCTCTGCAAATCGTGTGCGGCGCGCCCAACGCCGCCGCGGGCATCAAGGTGCCGTGCGCGCTGGCCGGCGCGTCGCTGCCCGGCGGATTGAACATCAAGGCGACCACGATGCGTGGCGTCGAGTCCCAGGGGATGCTGTGCTCCGCGCGAGAACTCGGTCTGTCCGACGATCATTCGGGTCTGATGCTGCTTCCGGACGATGCGCAGGTCGGTCGCGATGTGCGGGACGTGCTCGAACTCGACGATCACATCTTGACGCTCAAGCTGACGCCGAACCGCGCCGACTGCCTGAGTGTGTTCGGCGTTGCCCGCGAAGTCGCGGCAATCACCGGTTCCCGCCTGGTCGAGCCTTCGTTCGAGCCGGTACCTGCGCGGATCGGTGACCGCCTGCCGATCACCGTCGAAGCCCGCGACCTGTGCGGCCGCTTTTCCGGACGGGTGCTACGGAATGTCAATGCGCGTGCGGCCACGCCGGTGTGGATGCAGCAGCGGCTGCAGCGCAGCGGGCAGCGTCCGATCTCCGCACTGGTGGACATTTCCAACTACGTGATGCTCGAGCTGGGCCGGCCGTCGCACATCTTTGATCTGGACAAGGTCGCGGGCGGACTGAACGTGCGCTGGGGTCGCGAAGGCGAGACCGTCGAACTGCTCAACGGCCAGACCGTCACCGTCGATAACTCGGTCGGGGTCATTGCGGATCAGCGCGGCGTCGAGGCCCTCGCCGGCATCATGGGCGGCGAAGCGACTGCGGTCTCTCTCGACACGCGCAACATCTATGTCGAAGCGGCCTTCTGGTGGCCCGATGCCATCCGCGGGCGTGCGCGGCGCTTCAACTTTTCCACGGATGCAGCCCACCGCTTCGAACGTGGAGTCGATTACGCGACGACGGTGGACCATGTCGAGTACATCACGCGTCTGATCGTCGAAATTTGTGGCGGTGATCCCGGCCCGGTGGATGACACCGTCCTTGATCTGCCGTCGCGGCCGCCGGTGAAGATGCGTGTCGAACGCTGCCGACGTGTTCTTGGCATACCACTGAGCGCGGACGACATGGCAGGCGCGTTCACGCGCCTCGGCCTCAGGTGCGGGATGACCGATGAAGGCTTCGTGGTTACCCCTCCAAGCTATCGTTTTGACCTCGAGCGCGAGGAAGACCTGATCGAAGAGGTGGCGCGCCTGTACGGCTTCGCGCGGATTCCGGCGCATGCACCGCTGGCCGCCGCACGCATGCGGTCGCGGGCCGAAACGTGCCGCTCAGCGCACGCGGTGCGCACCCTGCTGGCGACACTGGGCTACCAGGAACTCGTCAACTATTCGTTCGTCGATGCGCAGTGGGAGCGCGACTTCGCCGCGAACGCGGATCCGATCGCCGTGCTGAACCCGATCTCCGCGCAGATGTCCGTCATGCGCAGTTCGCTTTTCGGTGGCCTGGTCGCGACTCTGGTCTATAACCTGAACCGCAAGGCGACGCATGCTCGCTTGTTCGAAATCGGCCGCGTGTTCAGTCGCGATGCGACTGTTGCGGACGGGCCGCTGGCGGTGCAGGGGGTTGCTCAGCCCACCTGCGTCGCTGGGCTTGCGTATGGCAATGCCGATGATGAGCAATGGGCAGTGCCGGCGCGCCCGGTCGACTTTTTCGACGTCAAGGGCGATGTGGAACGCCTGTTTGCGCCCGCGGCGGTCAGCTTCGAGCCCGAAGAACATCCGGCGCTGCATCCCGGTCGTAGTGCGCGCATCGTTTTCGAGGGCCGCAGCGTCGGCATCGTTGGCGAACTGCATCCGCGTCTGCAGCAGCAGTACGAACTGCCGAGGAGCGCAGTGCTGTTCCAGCTGGAACTCGAGCCGTTGCTGCAGCGGAGCTTGCCCGCGGTGCGCGAGATCCCGAAATTCCAGCCACTGCAACGCGATATCGCGGTCATCGTCGACGAACAGGTCGCCTATGCCGCGATCGAGGCGGCGATTGACAGCCGTTCACGCACCGATGAGCGGTTGTCGACACTTAGCGAAGTTCGCCTGTTCGATGTGTATCGTCCACGACCAACGGTGGGTGCGGCCGGGGGAGCGGGCGCTAACGCATTGTTAAATAAAGATAAAAGCCTTGCCATCCGGGTTGTTCTGCAAGATACTGAAAAGCCGCTCAGCGATACTGATGCCGATGCGGCGGTGACCGCGATAGTCGAGGAACTGGGCCAGCGGTTTGGCGCCCGTCTGCGGCAATGAAGGCAATGCGAGACGACTCAGAGATGACCACCGGTTTCAAGTTTCCGGAGCTGCCCGCCGCCGTCGGCGCAGGCCGTGCCAACGATCGCGGTGCAAAGACCATGACCAAGGCTGAACTCGCCGAAGCGCTGTTCGACCGGCTTGGCCTCAACAAGCGCGAAGCCAAGGACATGGTCGACGGATTCTTCGACGAGATCCGCCAGGCGCTGGAACGCGGCGAGTCGGTGAAGCTCTCCGGCTTCGGCAACTTCCAGCTCCGGGACAAGCCCACTCGTCCGGGACGTAATCCAAAGACTGGAGAGGAAATTGCGATCACCGCTCGCCGGGTTGTCACCTTCCACGCCAGCCAGAAGCTGAAGGCCGCAGTGGCGCGCCTCGCGGGCTCGCACTAGGGCCGCGAGCACGCGGGCCGATCTGTCGCTCTGCTGTCGCGCCCAATGCAACGTCACGAAATCTCCCAGCTGCTGCCGCCGATCCCGGCGAAGCGCTACTTCACGATCGGTGAGGTGAGCGAGTTGTGCGGGGTCAAGCCGCACGTACTGCGTTACTGGGAGCAGGAGTTCACGCAGCTGCGGCCGGTGAAGCGGCGTGGCAACCGACGCTATTACCAGCATCACGAGGTCCTGCTGATCCGCCGCATCCGCGAACTGCTGTACGAGCAGGGTTTCACAATCAGCGGGGCCCGCAATCGCCTGGAAGAAGGCGAACGTCCGGGGAAGCACGACGGACCCGGGGGCAACGGCTCCCATGGTGAGCTCGACGCGACCCAGCTGCGCGCGGAGCTGACTGCAATTCGCACCCTGCTGTCGGGAAAGTAACGTCGAGGCGGCTGTGGGCTGCCTACCGCGGCTATAATCGCGGTCATTCGGGGCGTAGCGCAGCCTGGTAGCGCACTTGCATGGGGTGCAAGGGGTCGCGAGTTCGAATCCCGCCGCCCCGACCACTGCTAGCCGAGGTAGCCGGCGCGACACCGCGACCGGCTATTTCTTTATGCGCATCCTCGTTTCGAATGACGACGGCTATCTGGCTCCGGGGCTCGCAGCGCTTGCAGAGGCGGTGCGTCCGTTCGGCGACATTACCGTCGTCGCCCCCGAGCAGAACAGCAGCGGCGCAAGCAACTCGCTGACGCTCTCGCGGCCCCTCACCGTCAGCCGCACCAACGACGGCATCATCTTCATCAATGGCACGCCAAGCGACTGCGTGCATGTTGCGTTGACCGGCCTGCTCGACCAACGGCCGGACCTCATCGTCTCGGGCATCAACAACGGCCAGAACATGGGTGACGACACGATCTATTCGGGTACGGTCGCCGCCGCGATGGAGGGTTTCCTGTTCGGCATTCCCGCAATCGCGTTTTCTCTGGTCGACAAGGGCTATGCACACCTCGATGCGGCGGCGGCGATGGCCGCGCAGGTCGTGCGTCGACACGCCGAACACCCGCTGCCTAGTCCGTTCCTGCTGAACGTCAACATCCCGAATCGTCCGCTTGCTGAAATCAGGGGCATTGCGGTCACGCGGCTGGGCAAACGACATCCGTCGGAACCCGTGATTCAGACTTCCAACCCTCGGGGCGAGCCGATCTATTGGATCGGACCCGCCGGCGCGGCCAGGGTCGGCGGCCCCGGAACAGATTTTCATGCCGTGAGCGAGGGCTTCGTGTCCGTAACGCCGCTGCAGATCGACCTTACACATACCGAACAGCTCGACCCTGTTAGGGCATGGCTGAAGGACTCCCTGGGATGAACGGGCCGCGCACATTCGGTCCGGGCGCGATGCCAGATCATGCTGGCCTGGCGTCGGCCAAGGTGCGCGAGCGCATGGTCAACCGCGTGCGCGAACTCGGCGTGCGCGACAGCCGCGTGCTCGATGCGATGCGCGTCGTACCGCGGCACCTATTCGTCGATGAGGCGCTGGCCAGTCGCGCCTACGAGGACACACCGCTGCCGATCGGGCAGGGACAGACGATCTCGCAGCCGTATATCGTCGCCCGGACCATTGAACTGGCGATCGAGGGGCTGCGAGACCCACAGAAGGCGAACGTGCTGGAAGTTGGAACCGGTTGCGGCTATGCGGCGGCCGTGCTGGCCCACGTCGTCGGAGGAGTGGTCAGCATCGAGCGCGTCCGGGCACTGCATGAGCGTGCGCGTGAGAATCTGCGTGCGCTACGGCTGCCCAACCTGCGGCTCGTGTTCGGCGATGGGTCGCGGGGGGTCCCGCAGGCAGCCCCGTACGATGCGATCGTGGCGGCGGCCGCAGGTGATGCGATTCCGCCTGCCTGGATCGAGCAACTGAAGACCGGAGGGCGCATCGTCGCCCCGGTCGGCGTCGACGAGCAGCAGCTCGTGGTGGCGCATAAGGATGAGTCGGGAAAGTTGATTCGCAGCGGCAAGGAAGCCGTTCGCTTCGTGCCGCTGCGTGGCGGAATTGCGTAGGAGGCTGTTGATGAGGCGTTGGCTGGGATGGACGGGGATGCTCGCGCTGGTGTTGGCCCTGGCGGCATGCAGTAGCCAGCGTCCGGCTCCGGTTGTCGATCGCTCAGGCACGACCGCGGCCCGAACGGACAAGCCGGCCGTGACAGCGACTCGCGAAGCCCGCGACGGTGTCTACACGGTGCAGCGTGGCGATACCCTGTACAGCATCGCGCTGGCGTTTGGAATCGATGTGCGAGAGCTTGCGCGCTGGAACAACATCAGCGACGCCTCGGTGCTATCGGTGGGTCAGCCGCTGCGCGTTGTGCCGCCCGCCGGTGCGGCGACGGTGACGCCGGTCGCACCCAGTGGTACGGCAGAAGTGCGCCCCTTGCCGCTTCCCGGTTCGGAGTCAGCGCCACCGACCCCAGTTACGCCGGGGCCGTCGACCACAGTGCCGCCCGCGACCGACAGCGCGGCGGCCGGCAAGCCCGCGCCTGCTGAAAGCTCGGTTCATTTCCAGTGGCCTGCACCCGGAAAAGTCATCGAAAACTTCGACGAATCACGAAACAAGGGCATCGACATCGCCGGCAATGACGGTGATCCGGTCAGCGCCGCGGCCGACGGCGAAGTGGTCTACGTCGGCAGTGCGTTGCGGGGTTACGGCAACCTCGTCATCGTGAAGCACAGCGACGAGTTCATCTCGGCCTATGCGCACAACCGCCAGATCCTGGTGAAGCAGGGCCAGGCAGTGAAGCGCGGCCAGCGGATCGCTGAAATCGGGAAGAGCGACGCCGAGCGAACCAAATTGCATTTCGAGATACGCCGGCAGGGCAAGCCGGTCGATCCGTTGCGCTACCTACCTGCACGCTGAGCGAGCCATGAACACCATCCGCAGACACAACGGCGAGCCGGGGCCGGACCTGGAGGAGTCAGCGCGGCTGAACCCGTTGTCAACCGACGCCGAGGCAGCTGTCGGCGATACCGAGCTGCAAGAGCCCACCGCCGGTGAGACCGCGGAAGCAGTCGCCGAGGAAGATTACGAACCGGACAACGTGCAGCGCTATCTGACCGATATCGGCGCGCACCCATTGATGACTCCCGACGAGGAGCGCGAGGTGTCCACGCGGGCGCGCGCCGGCGACTTTGCGGCGCGCCAGCAGATGATCGAGCGCAACCTGCGGCTCGTTGTGTCGATAGCGAAGCGATATGCGCATCGGGGTCTGCCGCTGCTCGACCTCATCGAGGAGGGCAACCTCGGACTGATCCATGCGCTCGAAAAGTTCGAGCCGGAACGCGGTTTCCGCTTCTCGACCTATGCGACGTGGTGGATACGACAGGCGGTGGAACGGGCCGTGATGAACCAGGCGCGGACGATCCGCCTGCCGGTGCATGTCCTGCGGGAACTGCGGCAGGTGACGCATGCACGGCGCCACCTTGAGGCCGAGGCCGACTCGGGCGCGGAAGTGCGCGTCGAAGACATCGCCCACCTGACAGGAAAGCCGGTCGAAGTCGTGCACGACGTGCTGCAAGTCGGTGCGCTGCCGGCCTCACTGGACGCCCCCCTCGATGCTGACCCGGACTCGACGCTCGCCGATATGCTGTCTGACGGCAGTTCCGACGTTCCTGAAGCGACGGCGACGCGCCACGAACTCGAGCGCCGGGTGCACGTGTGGCTGGCGCGCCTCGACGACCGGCATCGACTCGTCATCGAGAAGCGCTTCGCGCTCGATAACCAGCCGTATGCCACGCTGGACGAGCTGGCTGAAGAACTGCACCTGACGCGTGAACGAGTGCGACAGATGCAACTGGAGGCACTGAAGCAACTGCGCCAGACGCTCGCTGCCGAACACATCGGCCGCGACGCGGTGCTGTAGCCGCGCCAGGCGCACGGGCGGCCGGGCGATGACGCCGATCCTTGTCTTCGACATCGAGACCGTACCGGATATCGCGGGTGCGCGTCGGTTGCGGCCTGCGCTTGCCGAGCTGTCCGACGCCGAGTTCGCACAGCGCCTGTTCGACGAGCGCCGCGAGAAGACCGGCAGCGACTTCCTGCCGCTGCACCTGCACCGGGTGGTCGCGATCTCGTGCGTTTTTCGCGACGACGGCGGATTCCGCGTCCGATCGATTGGCCAGCCCGATGACGACGAAGGCAAGCTGATCCAAGGGTTCTTCGCCACCATCGATCGCTACACGCCGCAATTGGTCAGCTGGAACGGCGGCGGCTTTGATCTCCCGGTACTGCACTACAGGGGCCTTGTGCACGGGGTGCACGCCGCCCGTTACTGGGAGCTCGGCGATGACGATCGGGACTTCCGCTTCAACAATTACATCAGCCGCTATCACACCCGTCATACCGACCTTATGGACCTGCTGGCGATGTACCAGCCGCGCGCCAGTGCACCGCTCGACGATCTGGCCAGGTTGTGCGGGCTGGCAGGAAAGCTCGGCATGGACGGCAGCAAGGTCTGGGAGGCTTTCCTCGGAGGCGGCATCGAGCAGATCCGCAACTACTGCGAGACCGATGTCGTCAACACCTATCTGATGTACATGCGATTCCAGCGGCTACGGGGTGTGATCGACGACGCCGGCTATGCCGACGAAGAAGCGCGCGTCCGCGCTGCACTGGGAGCGCTGGATCAACCCCACTGGCGCGATTACCTGGCGGCCTGGGGTCCGGCCTGAAATGAAGCAGTACGAGGTGTTCCAGGTCGAGATCGAGTCGCTCGACCAGGAGGGGCGCGGCGTTGGCCATCGCGACGGCAAGGCCGTCTTCGTTGAAGGAGCGCTGCCGGGGGAGCGTGCTGCTTACGAGCGGCGCCGGAACAAGCCGAGCTACGAGGTCGGGCGCATGGTTTCGATTGATGCGCCGTCGGTGCTGCGCGCGCGGCCGCCGTGCCCGCATTTCGGCCTCGGACCGGGATCGTGCGGCGGCTGCTCGATGCAGCATCTCGAGGCCCGCGCGCAGGTCGCGATGAAGCAACGCGTACTGGAGGACAGCCTCTGGCACATCGGACGCCTGCGCCCAGAACAGATCCTGCGGCCGATTGCGGGACCGAGCTGGCAATACCGGTACCGTGCTCGGCTGTCGGTTCGTAACGTCCCGAAGAAGGGCGGTGTGCTGGTCGGATTCCATGAGCGCTCCAGCAGCTACGTTGCTGACATGGGCCGCTGCGAAGTCCTGCCGCCGCAGGTCAGTGGGCTGATCGTGCCGCTGCGACAGCTGATCGGGGAACTGACCGTGCGCGACCGGTTGCCGCAGATCGAACTGGCTGCTGCCAATACCGATGCCGGTACCTTGCAGATCGTGCTCGTGCTGCGCGTGCTGCAGGAACCGACGGCAGAGGATCGGGCGCGGCTGGTCGAGTTCGCCCGGCAGCACGCCGTGGAGTTCTGGCTGCAGCCCCGTGGGCCAAACACCGCGGCGCCGCTGGCCCCTGACCAGCCGGCGACCTTGGATTTGCGGTTGCCCGAGTTTGGGGTGCGTCTGCCATTCCGGCCGACTGACTTCACGCAGGTGAACCATCGTGTCAACGAAGTGCTAGTGAGTCGGGCGATCCGCCTGCTTGCGCCAACGCCGCAGGAGCGGGTCGTCGACTTTTTCTGTGGCCTGGGCAACTTCACGCT
>Ga0209254_10005705_pt1 | contig 11444 bp, 12 predicted proteins | sample FrelakmetDIP11DI_FD_187148 | JGI IMG/M metagenome (GOLD analysis project Ga0209254, IMG submission 187148) | Freshwater lake sediment microbial communities from the University of Notre Dame, USA, for methane emissions studies - DIP11 DI (SPAdes)... | ecosystem: Environmental > Aquatic >... | reverse complement strand
CCCTGGCTGCCGGCCAAGGTGTCGAAGCCGCGCGCCACTTCCTGCAGGCAGATCACGTCGGCGTCGGCCATGGCGCGAACCTCGCGCGCGATGCGCTCGGGATCGACGCGGCCATCGACGCCGCGGCACCACTGGATGTTCCATGACAGCAGCTTCATCCCACATGCTCCGCTGGACGATTCGACGCTGCGAACTCGCGCAGGCAGGGCAGGCACAGGCAGCCGGTGTAGCGCGAGCGCAGCTCAGCCAGAGTAGCCGTGTCGAGTTGCAGCGAGGTGCAGGCGCAGGGCGCGGAATCGTTGGCGCCGCAGTGAAAGCCGCCGCCGCAGCGCGGGCAGCGGTCGCTGGCCTCCGCGCTCATCGCTTTGTCGCGCGCTGGGCGCCGGGCTTGCGCGCGACCTTCTTCGCGGCCGGTGCGGGCCACGCGGCGCGCGGCTGGTGCATGGCGTCGTCGAACGGATTGACGATTTCAAGCTCGCCGAATCGTTGGCCAGCCTGCATGTCCTCGGTAAACAGCGTCGTGCAACCCGCATCGAGTGCGGCTTGTACGACGAGGCCGTCCCACGATGAGAGCTGGTATCGCCGCGATAGTTGCAAACCGCGCATGACCGACGCGGCATCGGCCGAAACGACGCGCCCGACGACGAGCGCTTCCATGGCAGCGAACGCGTCGTCGGACTTGAGCAAGCGCTTGCGCAGCAGGATCGAATAACTCTCGGCCAGCACCTGGGTACTGATTGTCAGCGTGCCATCGTCCGCATGTGCCGCCAATAGAGCGATGGCGCGCGCCTGCTTGCGGATATCACGCCGGTCATGCGCATAGACAACGATATTGCTGTCGAAGAAGGCGTTCACTTGCGGCGTCGCCTCTCAAGTTCATCGAAGCGTTCGGCGTAAAGAGCCTCCCGCCCCTCCCACGCCGGCCCGGAGCCCGCAGGCCGGGGCAGCGCATTCGCAAAACTGGCGCGCAGCATCGCCGCCTGTCTCTCGCCAGCGGACTTGCGGCCCACATATTGTTCGATCGCGTCGCGGCAGATCTGGTTCACGCTGGTGCCGTCTTGCAGCGCCTTGACACGGGCGTCGCGCAGCAAGTCGTCGTCGATCACAAGGGTCAGGTTGGACATGGCGACTCCTCTAACACAGAATCAGTGTAGCACGGGTTACGTGTGAACAAACAGCGCCTTGTGCCTCTCGCGCAGCAGGTTCTTCTGCACCTTGCCCATCTGGTTGCGCGGCAGGTCGGTTTCGATGAAGACCTGCTTGGGCACCTTGAAGCCGGCGATCTGGCGCTTCAGTGTCGCAATCAGGGCTGCGCCGTTGAGCGTGGCCCCCGGCTGGGCGACCACCACGGCGACAACGGCTTCGCCGAAATCGGCGTGCGGCACGCCGACCACGGCGCTTTCGGCCACTCCGGGCTGCTCATTGAGCAGGCCTTCGACCTCGGCCGGATAGACGTTGTAGCCGCCGCTGATGATCAGGTCCTTGCTGCGGCCGACGATGCTGACGACGCCGTGCTCATCGAGCTTGCCGACATCCCCGGTCTTGAACCAGAGGTCGGGCGTGAACTCTTCGGCCGTTTTCTCCGGCATGCGCCAATAGCCCTTGAAGACGTTCGGACCCTTGACCTCGATGCCACCGACGTCGCCCGTTCGGCAGGGCTGGCCCTTGTCGTCCTGCACGCGCAGTTGCACCCCCGGCAGCACATAGCCCACCGTGCCGGCGCGGCGCTCGCCGTCTTCGCGGCGGTAGGGGTTGGAGGTCAGCATCACGGTCTCGCTCATGCCGTAGCGCTCGACAATGGTCTGCCCGGTGCGCTCGCGCCAGGCGTCGAAGGTCTCCGGCAGCAGCGGTGCCGAGCCAGCGATGAAGACGCGCATCGAGGCGCAGGCCTGCCGCGTCAACGAGGGCTCCGCGAGCATGCGCACATACAGTGTCGGCACGCCCATGAACACCGTTGCGCGCGACATCTGCGCGACTGTTGCCCTGGGCTCGAACTTGTTGAACCACAGCATCTTGGCGCCGGCCAGCAGCGCACCGTGGCTGGCGACGAACAGGCCGTGAACGTGAAACACCGGCAGCGCATGGATCAGCACATCGCTGGACTGCCAGCCCCAGTAGGCGTGCAACGTGCGCGCGTTGGACAGCAGGTTGCCGTGGCTCAACATGGCGCCCTTGCTGCGCCCTGTCGTGCCGCTGGTATAGAGGATCGCGGCCAGCTCGTCGGCCCGCTTGATCGCGGGCACGTGTTCGTCAATGTGCCAGGCGGCGCGCTCGAGCAAGCTGCCGCTGCGGTCGTCGCCCAGGGTGAACACGTTCTTCACGCCGGCCTTGAAGGCCAGGGTGCTGACCCATGGGAAATTGCGCGGGCTGCAAACCACCACGCTGGGCTCGGCGTTGCCGATGAAGTACTCGATCTCGGATTGCTGGTAGGCGGTGTTGAGCGGCAGGTAGACATAGCCCGCCCGCAACACGGCCAGGTACAGCAGCAGGGCCTCGACGCTCTTGTCGGTTTGCGCGGCGACGCGCGCGCCTGCTGGCAGTTCGAGCGAGACCAGCAGGTTGGCAATCCGTGCGCTGGCACGGTCGATGTCGCGCCAGGTGTAGTAGCGGGGCGAAGGGGGTTCGCAGGTCTCGATCGCCGTGGCATCGAGGTCGGCGGGGAATGCAGCGCGCAGCGCGGTGAACAGGTTCTGGTATTGGGTCATCGGTCTGTGAAAACGCAGGGCTCGACTTTCGTTGAAAGCCACCAGCCACCCTCACCTGCCTCGCAGCGAACCGTGCATCTCATCAATCCAGCTTCGCGCCCGAGGACTTCACCACCTCGGCCCAGCGCTTGACTTCGGCAGACACGAAGCGGCCGTACTCGTCGCCCCACAGGTTGGGCGTTTCGGTGCCCAGGCTGGTCCACATGGTCTTCAGCTCGTCGCTGTTGAGCGCCTTCTTCATCTCGTTCTGCATTGCCGTGACGGCTTCGCGCGGCGTGCCCTTGGGCGCCCACAGGCCGTACCAGGTGGCGACTTCGTAGTTCGGCGCGCCGCCGGCCTTGGCCAGAGGTACTTCCGGGAAACCCGGAGCCGGCTTGCCGGCGGCCACGGCAATGGCCCGGATGCGGCCGCCCTTGATGTGGTTGGCCGATGAACCCAGGCCGTCGAACATCAGGTCGACCTGGCCGGCGATCAGGTCTTGCAATGCCGGGCCGGCGCCCCGGTACGGAATGTGGGTGACGAAGGTCTTGGTCTGCAGCTTGAACAGCTCGCCGGCCAAATGGTGCGAGGTGCCGTTGCCGGCCGAGGCGTAGTTCAGCTTGCCCGGGTTCTTGCGCATGAGCTCAAGCAGCTCGGGCAGGGTCTTTGCAGCCACCCGCTGCGGGTTGACCACGATCACCTGCGGCACGCTCGAGATCAGGCCGACGGGCACGAAGTCGGTCTCGATGTTGTAGTCGAGCTTGGGGTACATGCTCGGGGCGATGGTGTGGTGCACCGCGCCCATGAAGAAGGTGTAGCCGTCGGGGGCGGCACGCGCCGCGATGCCGGCACCCAACGTGCCGCCAGCGCCGCCCTTGTTGTCGATGACGAACTGGCGGCCAGTGTTCTTGCTCATCAGCGCGAACAGCGGTCGCGCAAAAGCGTCGGTACCACCACCGGGGGGAAAGGGCACGACGATGGTCACCGGCTTGGTCGGCCAGGCCTGCGCCAGCACAGACGGTGCGGCGGCGCAGGCGGACGCTGCGGCCATGGCCACGATCATGCGTCGGGTGAATGTGCGGGTCATGCAATGTCTCCTGGTTGTCTTTGGGCGTCGGGTCTCACAGCAGTGCCGACACAGCCCGGCTGTGCGCCACCTTGCCATGCGCAAAGCGGTCGTGGTGCAGTTCGATCTTGGCCAGGTCGTAGAGGTAGTTGACCATCAGGCCAGCCGACTCCTTCAGGCCCTTGGCCGAGAGGTTGGCCTGCGCGTTCAAGCGCTCCAACCGTGCGCCATTGTCGAGGTGAAAACGAGCCACCGGGTCGCCGTGGGACTGAGGGGAAACGTGCACAAGGTAGTGCGCCGCCAAGCGCCATAAGGCGTGGTGCGCTTGGCCGTCGAGGCCGGCCAGGCGCGCGGCTTGGCCCAGCACCGCCATGTCACCGCCGCAGGCGCTGCGCAATTGCGCCAGCGCGGGCGCCACGTCGCCGAGCGCCGCCTCGTCGGCCTTTTGCAGCCAGGTCAACAGGCCGGGAATCGGCGACAGGGTGCAGAAGGTCTTGAGTTGCGGCAGCTCGCGCTTCAGGAACTCGGCCACGCGCTTGATCAGGAAGTTGCCCAGAGAAACGCCGCGCAAGCCGGGCTGGCAGTTGCTGATCGAATAGAACACAGCCACCTTGAACTGTTCAGGGGGCAGCGGCGCCGAGCGCTTGTCGATCAGGGGCGCGATGGCCCCGGCCATCTCGGGCAGCAAGGCGACTTCGACAAAGATCAGCGGCTCGTCCGGCAACTGTGGGTGGAAGAAGGCGAAGCAGCGGCGGTCGGGTTGCAGGCGGCGGCGCAGGTCGTCCCAGCCGTCGACCTGGTGCACGGCCTCGTGGTGGATGATCTGCTCGAGCAGTTGCGCGGGCGAGTTCCAGTCGACCTTGCGCATCTCGAGAAACCCGGGGTTGAACCACGACGACAACAGGTGCAGCAGGTCGTGCTCGACCACCCGCCATTGCGGGTGGCGCGGCAGCTTTTCCAGCAGCGCGCGGCGCAGGCGCACGATGGCCGCGGTGCCGCCAGGCGCGCCGTTGAGGCGGCGGAAGAGCTCTTGGCGCGGTGGTTCGGCCAGGCGCGTCAGGCGAATCAAGGTGTGCGCATCGGGCGCATCGGCATAGGCCTGCGCCGCCGCCAACACCGCCTGCGGGTCGGGGCTGAAGTCGATGGCCAGGCGGTCGAAGAAGCGCGTGCGCTGCTCGTCCGACAAGTCGTCGATGCGCTGCGCAATCTGGCGTGCCAGCAACGGCCCGTTGGCCTCGCCGCGCACCGACAGCAGGCGTCGGCAGTCGGCCAGCACAAGACGCAGGGGGGTCGGGTCGGCCATGGGTGATCGGTGCCTTTGAGCGGGTTCTCGAGCAGGGCCGCAATTACAGCATCGACAGCGCCCATCCGCTGCGCGCGGTTGACAATCGATGCATGATGCGCGCTGCCTGGCGCGCTTCGTCGCCACCCCCCAACAGGAGAAGACCTCATGCAACGCATCGGATTCATCGGCGCCTCGGGCTTGATGGGCCACGGCATGGCCAAGAACCTGCGCGCCAAGGGCTACCCGCTGGCGCTGACGGTGCATCGCAACCGCGACCGCGTGGCCGACCTGCTGGCCGCGGGCGCAACGCTGGCAGCGACGCGGGCTGAGCTGGCGCGCAGTAGCGACATCGTGTTCATTTGCGTCACGGGCTCGCCGCAGATCGAAGCCGCGGTGAGTGGCCCGGACGGCCTGTTGTCCGGTGCGGCGCGCGGAATGATCATCGTCGACACCTCCACCGCCGAGCCCGACTCGACCACGCGGCTGCGCGCACTCTGCGAGGCGAAGGGCGTGCAATTCGTCGACGCACCGCTGGCGCGCACGCCGGTCGACGCCGAGGCCGGCAAGTTGAACGTGATGGTCGGTGCCACCGACGCGCAGTTCGCCCAACTCGAATCCGTATTGCACGCCTTTGCCGAGAACGTGTTCCATGTCGGCCAACCCGGCGCCGGCCACGTGATCAAGCTGCTCAACAACTTCATTGCGCAGGCCATCTGCACGGCCACCGCCGAAGCCTTCGCGGTCGGGCAGAAGGCCGGCGTCGACCTCAAGCAACTGGTCGCACTGGTGTCCGCCGGCGGCGTCAACTCGGGCCTGTTCCAATTGATGAGCAAGAGCCTCGACGGCGACCTGACGGGCTTGAAGTTCGAGATGAACAACGCCCGCAAGGACATCCGCTACTACACCCACCTGGCCGAGAACCTGGCCGTGCCCACCGTCGTCGGCGAGGCCGTGCACCAGTCGCTGGCGCTGGCCTGTGCGCTCGGCTATGGCGAGAAGTTCGTGCCCTCGCTGGTCGAGGCGCAGGAGAAGATCACCGGCGCGAAGATCGTGCCTCGATAGGCCTACAAGGTCCCCGGCGGGAACATGTTTGGCAGGAACAGCGGCAGGCTGGGCCACATGATGATCGCTGCCAGCACCGCCAGCATCGGCACCAACATGATCAGGGTGTCCTTCAGCACATCGACTAGGCGCACCTTGGCCACCGCGCAAGCGATCATCAGGCACAGCCCGTAGGGCGGCGTCACCAGGCCGAAGGCCAGAGCCACGATGCCGACGATGGCGAAGTGCACCGGGTCCATGCCGGCGTTCATCGCCAGTGGCTGCAGGATCGTGCCGACGATGATAATGGCCGGGATCGCGTCGAGAAAGCAGCCGACGACGAGGAACACGGCGGCGATGAAGAAGCCGGTGGCCGTGACGCCCATGCCCCAGGTCGACACGCCGGCGAGCAGCGCCTTGGGGATCTGGTAGTAGGCCAACAGCCAGCCGAAGGCGCTGGCAGTGCCGACGCAAAAGAGCGCCACCGCCGACAGCTTGCCGGTTTCGAGCAACGCGGTGTAAAGACCCTTCAGGTTCATCTCGCGATAGACCCAAAACGAGAGAGCCCCCGCATACAACACGGCAATGCAGGCCGACTCGGTGGCCGTGAACCAGCCGAAGATCTTGCCGCCGATGATGATGAAGGGCGTGAACAGCGCCGGCAGCGAGACCATCGCCGAGACCAGCACTTCCTTGAACGTGGCGCGCGTGTAGGTCGGGTAGCCGCGCCGCTTGGCGTAGGCGTGCACGGTGGCCATCTGCGCCAGGCCGATGAGCAGGCCCGGGATGATGCCGGCCAGCATCAAGGCACCGATCGACACCGTCAGCACGCCGCCCCAGACGATCATCAGGATCGACGGCGGGATGATCACCGCCAGCACCGCCGACACCGCGGTGATGGCAACCGAGAAGCTGACGTCGTAGCCTTCCTTGACCTGGGCCTCGATGAAGATCTTGCTCTGGCTTGCGGCGTCCGCCGTCGAGGAGCCCGAGACCCCGGCGAAGAAGACCGACAGCACCACGTTGACCTGGGCCAGGCCGCCCGGAAAGTGCCCGACCAGTGCCCGCGAAAAGCGCACCAGCCGGTCCGTGATGCCGCCCACCCCCATCAAATTGGCGGTGAGCAGGAAGAAGGGCACCGCCAGCAGGATGAAGGAGTTGTAGGCGTTGAAGGTTTCCTGGATCAGGCCCTGCGGGTCGAGCCGGTCTTCGATGACAAAGATCGGCAGGCAGGCCAGGCCGAGCGCGAAGGCGATCGGCACCCGCAGGAACATCAGCGTGAAGAAGATCCCGAACAGGATCATCGCGGCGGTGGACGGGTCGAGCGTCGCGCCAATCATGCCGCCGCCTCGTCGGCGCCGGTCAGCACGCGCACGGCGTTGATCAGGTGTTCACCCTGGAACAACACCCAGGTCAGCCCCGCAACCGGCCAGGCCATGTGGATCAGCCACAAGGGCAGATCGGCCAGCTCGGACGTGCGGTTCCAGGCGAAGCGCGTGAATTCCCAACCCCACCAGATGAAGACCAGCGCAAAGCCGAGGATGAACAGGCTGGAGATGATCTTCAACAGCGCCGTGCCGCGCCGGCCCAATTGCGGCCAGACATCGACGTCGAAATGCGTGCTCTCGCGGATGCCGACCATCGCGCCGATCATGATCATCCAGACGAAGAGGAAGCGCGCCATCTCCTCGGTCCAGATGTAGCTCGGGATCAGCGACGTGTAGCGCGAGAAGATCTGCAGGCTGACCGGAATGATCAGGATCGCCACCGCCGCGACCAGCAGGCCCGACAGCAGACGGCTGTAGGCGGCGGAGACGCGCCGGAGAACTTGAAGGAAGGTGTTCATGCAAAAAGAACGGCGACGTGGGGCACGTCGCCGTTGGGCTCCGGGTTGCGCTGATCAGTCGGATGTCATGCGGCCTTGATCTTGGCGAAGATGGCCTCGGCGCCGACTTCCTTGGCATAGGCCTCCATCACCGGGTCGGCCAGCTTCTTCATCGCGTCGCGCTCGGTGAAGGGCACGCGCTTCAACTTGTTGGCCTTCTCCAGTGCCTCGAGCTTGGCCGTGTCTTCACCCGACTCGATCTGGCGGCCGTGGGCACCGGCTTCCTTGCCGGCCTTGACGATCGCGGCCTGCAAGTCGGGCGGCAGCTTGGCGTAGGTCTTGCCCGAGAAGCAGATCGGCCGGATCGTGATCGCATGCTCCGTCATCGACAGGTGCGGCGCGACTTCGAAGAACTTCATCGCCTCGACGCCGGCAGCCTCGTTCTCGCCGGCCGAGATCACATTGTTCTGGATCGCGTTGTAGACCTCGTTGTAGGCGATCACCGTCGGGCTCATGCCGATGGCGGAGAAGGTACGGCTCCAGATCGGCGCGCCCTGCACGCGCACCTTCAGGCCCCTCATCTCGGCCAGGTTGCGCACCGGCTTGTTGACGAAGATGTTGCGCGTGCCGCCGCCGGCGTAGCCGATCAGCATGACCTCGGCGTTCTTGGCCACTTCGTCGGCGATCGGCTTCAACAAGTCGGCATCGAGCACCTTGTTCCAGTGCGCCAGGTCGCGGAACAGGAAGGGCGCATCGATGAAGGGCGCGGCCTTCGAGAAGGTGGACATGTGGGCCGGCGAAACAATGCCGTAGTCGACCGCCTTGCCTTGCGCCATGTACTCGAAGTACTGCTTCTCGAGGCCGAGTTCGCTGTTGCGGTGCAGCACGAAGTTGATCGGCTTGCCGTAGTACTTCTTGACCAGCTCCTCGAACTTCAGCAGCGCCTTGTTGAAGGCGTGGTCGTCGTTGAACTGCACGGCGCCATGCAGCGTGACGGCCTGGGCCCTTGCGCTGCCGATGAAGGGCGCCGTGAGAGCGGCGGCCGCGGCCGCCGAGCCGATGAATTTTCTGCGCTGCAACATGGCTTGTCTCCTGGTTGGGTGGGGTAGCCTAAGCGGCCCTGGCGGGTCGCGCATTGGGGCCAGCCCCAACGCCGCCGGGCCTTTCTCGTGCAGCGAAGTCGCTCAGCTACAGTGCGCCCGCCAGACCTGTTGCCATGCCCGCCCCGCCCGTGCTCCCAGCCGACGCCGACAGCCTGCTCAAGCTGGCCGCGCAAAGCATGTTCGACACCTTCGCACAAGCGGCGATGGGCATGCTGGTGGTCGACCGCGAGCACCGCGTGGTCTGGATCAGCGAGGGCTACAAGAGCTTCCTGCCGGCGCTGGGCTTCGCTGCAGAGTCCGACTTCGTCGGCAAGCGCGTCGAAGAGGTGGTGCCCAACACCCTGATGGCGCAAGTGATCGACAGCGGCCGTCCGATCCTGGTCGACCTGCTGACCAACCAGGCTGGCACCTTCCTGGTCAGCCGCCTGCCGCTGCGCGACGACGCGGGCCAGGTCATCGGCGCGATCGGCCTGGTGCTGCTCGACCACCCGGAAACGACGATGCAGCCGCTGATGGCCAAGTTCTCGCGCCTGCAGGCCGAGCTAGACGCCGCGCGCGCGCAACTCGCGGCGCAGCGGCGGCCGAAGTACACGATTGCCAGCTTCATCGGCGCGAGCCCGGCAGCGCTCGAAGTCAAGCGCCACGCGCGACGCGTGGCGCAGAACGCCTCCACCGTGTTGCTGCTCGGCGAAACCGGCACCGGCAAGGAGTTGCTGGCGCAGGCCATCCATGCCGCCGGCCCGCGCGCGCCAAGGCCCTTCGTCGGCATCAACATCGCCGCGATCCCCGAAGCCCTGCTCGAAGCCGAATTCTTCGGCGTCGCCCCCGGCGCCTTCACCGGCGCCGAGCGCAAGCCGCGCGACGGCAAGTTCAAGGTCGCCGATGGCGGCACCTTGTTCCTCGATGAGATCGGCGACATGCCGCTGGCGCTGCAAAGCAAATTGCTGCGTGTGCTGCAGGAGCGCGAAGTCGAACCGCTCGGCAGCAACCGCGTCGAGCCGATCGACGTGCGCGTGATCGCCGCGACCAGCCGGGATCTGGCAGCGATGGTCGCCGAAGGCCGCTTTCGCGCCGATCTCTACTACCGCCTGAACGTGCTGCCGATCCGCCTGCCGCCCTTGCGCGAGCGCCCAGGCGACATCGAGCCGCTGGCCGAGGCCTTGCTCGAAGACATCGGGCGGCGCAGTGGCCTGGCCACACGCAACCTGGCGCCCGACGCGATCGAGCAACTGGCCCGCGAACCCTGGCCCGGCAATATCCGCGAGCTGCGCAATGTGTTGGAGCAGGCCGCGTTGATGCACGACGAGCTGGTGCTGAACGCGGCGCACTTCGCCGCGCCCACAGCCCGAACAGAGGCTGCGCCAGCGGCGCTGCGGACGCCACCGAAGGACCTGCTGCAACCCCTGCCCGACCAGGTCGCTGCGCTCGAACGCGCGGCCATAGCCGCCGCGCTGCGCGCCACTGGCGGCAACCGCCTCGCCGCCGCCAAGATGCTGCGCATGTCGCGTGCGGCGCTGTACGACCGGCTTGCGCGCTACCCCGAACTGGACGCGAGCAAGTCATGAGCACGCCAGGCCGCCCCAAAGGCGAATTCCGCAGTGCGCGGCGCGAAGGCACCTGATGAGCACATTCGTATTGGTGCACGGCGCCTGGGGCGGCGCCTGGATCTGGCGCCGCGTGCTCGGCCCGCTGCGCGCCGCCGGCCACGAGGTACACGCCGTCACGCTCACCGGCGACGGCGAGCGCGCCCACCTGCGGCGGCGCGACATCACCTTGCGCACGCACATCGACGACGTGCTGGGCCTGGTCGACGCCGAAGAGCTGCAGGGCATCACGCTGGTGGGCCACAGCTATGCCGGCCAAGTGATCACCGGCGTGGCCGATGGGTTGTTGGCGCGCGGCGCTGGCGCGCTGCGGCAGCTCGTCTACATCGACGCGATGGTGCCGCTGCCCGGCGAAGGCTGGGGCAGCCACCATGCGCCCGAGATCGTGGCTGCCCGCACGGCCGCCGCTGCGGCCAACGACAACGCGCTACCGCCGCCGGACCCGCGCGACTTCGGCCTCGCCGGTGCCGACCGTGACTGGCTGCTCCGCCGGCAGGTGCCCCACCCCTTCGGCCCCTACCGCGAGCCGATGCCCTTCGACGGCGAGCGCTGGGCTGCCGTGCCGCGCACCTTCATCGACTGCAACCAGCCCGCCTACCCGACGATCGACGGCGCGCGCCAGCGCGTGCGCAGCCAGCCGGGCTGGCGCATCGCCCTGCTGCCGACGGGGCACTGCCCGATGGTCAGCGCCCCGGAGTTGCTGGTGTCGCAGCTGCTCGCGCTGGCGTAGCAACTAAGGCAACGCTGATCAAGCCGCTGTTTTTGACGAACAGTGAAAGTGGTTTTGCGGCGACCTGAATTTCATTGATTTCTCCGGAATTTGCTCGAACTTGGGG